>Ga0335072_10011696_pt1 | contig 12567 bp, 15 predicted proteins | sample Lox_Sample_21_FD_206725 | JGI IMG/M metagenome (GOLD analysis project Ga0335072, IMG submission 206725) | Soil microbial communities from Loxahatchee National Wildlife Refuge, Florida, United States - Lox_Sample_2.1 | ecosystem: Environmental > Terrestrial > Soil > Wetlands | place: USA...
ATTAAGAAAAAGCCTACCTTCAGGTTTAGGGGGGAAAAAAAAAAATATAAGTATTCTAGGGCCTCTAGAGGCTAAGGTGCCATGGCCTCGTCACTGCTATGCGCTTGTGTCATCACACTATTTACACAGCTCTCCTCGTTCCTCCTCTGCTTCGTGCTTCCCCAATATATCCCCGCAGCAAATTTTTTCGAGTTTTTTAGGGTTTGAAGGTCAAGGACCTTCCTCCCCCTCGAAAGAGGTGTAGTGTAGGTAAAGAGCGACGTGCGTTGTAGATTGTCAAGTTGAAGGCAAGGGTTTTTTGTAACTTAATATTTGCAGCAGTAAGGTGCTAGCTCCGCTTGTGACAGTAAGGTGTTAGCTTTCGTTCAGGGTTTTGCAGTGAGGTGCTAGCTCCGTTTGGTTGCAGAAAGGCTCAGTTAAGAGATCCACAAATTGTTGAAAGGAGTGTCGGAACAGGCTCAATGAAGAGGTTGCGAATTGTCAGCTCTGCGACAGTAAGGTGTCAGCTCTGCTTGTAGCAGTAAGGTGCCAGCTCCGATTTGTAGTAGTAAGGTGCCAGCTCCAATTCAAGTCTGTAGTAGTAAGGTGCTAGCTCCGCTCGTTTACAGAAAGACTCAATTAAGAGGTCTGCAAGCTCGCCATCGACTTGATGCAAGCATTTAACGTCTGCTGCAAGGACAAGAGGGTTGAGCTGACGGCCTAGTCATATACATAAGTCAAAGCACCGATACGGTCGCCAAGAATCAATGTATTAGTGGCCTAATCGGCTCGAAGGAGGCAGTTAACGTCCGCTGTAAGGACAGGAGGGTTGAGCTTGATCTAATGTCACGAACTCAGTCAATAAGTGGCACCGGGACGCCGCGAATGGGTGAAGCCGATGCTATTGGTAGTCCTATAATACAAGAAGATCAAGCTGAAGAAGGAAAGAAGCTCAGGGGCCGGAGGCCCTTAAAATACACGAGATTAGTGGTCACGTGCACCACGTGACGAGTTGCAGTAGGGCCGTAACACACATAAGGATGTAGGACAGCCTGTACGATTAGTAGTTTTATATATAAGAATCTAAAGCTGAGGAAAGAGGAGGAGAGAAAGGGTGATTTACAAGCAGGTCTATATATGTTATTTAAGCCAGCTGATAGACGAGCGAAAACACATGAGCCAAAAGGTCAATTAAATGAATAACTGGTTATTCGTTTACTATCAGCAGTTAAATAGCTTTTAAACCAAGCTAGTCATCTAAAATGACATATAAGCCCTTACAGGTCACGTGTCGCTTATAGACCGTCCGTTACCTAACTGCCAACTGCCCATAGCTAACCGCCCATAACCCCCATCCGTAAGCCTGTCCGCAAGGGCCGTAGTAGTGTCCCGTGATAACTGCAGTTATCAGAGCCGTAACAAGGTAACAGACAGTCTGTAAGCGACACGTGACCCGTAAGAGGCTATATAGACCCGCCACCTCTCTCTCTCTCCTTCTTTCCTCAGCTTTAGATTCTTCTATTATAGGACTACCAATAGCATCGGCTTCACCCATTCGCGGCGTCCCAGTGCCACTTTATTGACTGGGTCCGTGACATTTTGGGCATTTAGTTTCTAGGCCAGAGTACTCAATTTGGGGGAACCTAGGAACTTATGACGAGATATATATATCTCCTTGCGAACTGTTGATTTGGATGTCTTGAGTAAGTGTTCCACCACTAGTATTATTGATGACAATTCTGAACACCTTTCGTCAATTACTAGCCCTTGTTCACAGCCTGAATCCTGAATAACCATTCCATCAATAATGATACCACTTGCTAACTTTTGCTTGCAGTCTATTCCGCGTAAATCCTCGATTCTTGAAAGGACAGAGGGGTTTGAAGAGATATGCGGGTTCGAAGCGACATAGGAAGGTCGAGGGATATAGATATAGAACGGTGGACCCTCGTCAATGCGTCGATCTTTGACTGCTGGCTGATATTAGCAAACACTTTTGGGAAATAACAGTTTTGTTGATGGATTGGGTATACCATTAGCTTTTGCCAGGTCAGCTTCGATATCACGACGGGCCTTTGAATGTATGCTAAAAATGCCCCGAAATCTTTGGTCCTGGCCCACGCTGGCTTTGGCCTCGGCGGGATTTGGTTTCTAGCCCGTGCTAGCTTTAGCTAGCTTTAGCCAGCTTTAGCCCAGGCCGTTTCTAGCCCAGGCTAATTTTTAGTTTGCTGTAGCTTTTAATCTACAAAGCGTAGTATGAGGATTTATATTTTCAGTTTCCTGCAACCGGAATCAAGCACCTCACTATGCCGAACACTTCCGCACGAATCACTTGAACATTATAAGTTCCGTTCGTGGAGGAAACGGAGATGCGTAATTCGCGCCACCATTTGCGGTTGTGAACTAGAAGCGGACAAATGTATGATTACCTCTGTGGATAGTTGTGGGTTTCTAAAGTGAGTAATAATATCGTTTTTATAAGAAGACAAATTGTTTGTTTAACTAGTATCAATTGAGATTTTAAGTATCGTGGCATTATTTGCGGCATATGATGTCAAACACTCAACATTTGATCTGCCAGCTTTTGACATGTTTTCTAACTTACATTCTGAGGAGTTTGTCAATACTCTTCTCAAATTCACCCATTGGGAACGAAATGAAAGTCAAAAAAAGCGGCAAACGCAACAGGAAGTCGAAGACTGATGGTTTTGATTCATGGGGTGTTTAAACGCAATTAATAGACCCAGCTTCGAAGGATGGCCAAAGAACCAAGGAAAGACAATAAAATTGAAATTGAAGTGCAGGAAGTCAGAGGAACATTCTTAAATATGACCAACAATTATTGGAGCGTGATATCTACAAGAATAAAATGCTGCTTTGGACGCCGAAGTGATGTTAGCAAATCCGCGGGCCAATTTCTCCGACTTATGTCGGTGGTTGGATCAAAATTATTCTAGAAAACCTCGAAGAAATCGGCTCTAGATAAAAATCCTAAATCGCCTACTATTATTAGACTACGGATAGAGACTTTCCTCTTATACAAAAAGTTAAGCTTGTCCATCTTTGGAAATCTCATGGAGCAAAACTAGAAAGATTAATAACACCATCTCTAGAGTCCGTAGGTATAGAACATTCGATAGTAGTTGAATTTTAAATTAAAGCAAGCGTGGAGTTAAGAATTAGCACTGGTCTCAATCAAACGTTTCAAAAACCAGTTTCCCACTCCAAGTAAACGGCATCCCAGCGAAAATGCCCCACGTGCAGAAACAAAATCGAGGTACAGTACTTTATGCGATCAGTCACTCCAATTCCTGCATCTCATTAAAAGGCCCTAAATAATTACTCAAGCCAACCCCCCAATCAAGAACAGTGCGCAGTAGGACTTGCGCATCCATGTGGGCAAACCGTCTTCAAGGTGATAGAGTTGCTACTGTGGCAGGAAAATATCACTTGATAACGAAGCGCTATGTCGTCAGAATGGCAAGATGGGCTGTTCCACCCCCAGAGCGCCACTCTTAAATCCTCCATGGTGTACCCCCCTACGTGTGTTAGAGACGCCTTTAGCACGGTAAAAGACATGGTAGTCTTACCATAATCCATCAACCACCAGGCGCAGTAATCGTACCCAGATTCACAGCTGCCTGCTACCCCGACGTCTTGGTCTGGTGCCATTGGAAATTGATCGAATGCCGTGGTAGCTGCATAAAGAGACGCAATGGAAAGAAGGAAGGTGACGTAAAGCTTCATTCTCTTGGGTTTTGGCGCGAAGTGAGGATACTCGAAACAGTAAGGAATGGCTCGAGGAGATGATGGGGTGTAAAGAAGAGCAATTCTCGTTCACGAGAACTAAATGGCGAGCTTTCAGGCATTTATATAGAGCCAGTCCAATGTTTATCATGCCATAGCTGGGGGGGTCGAGCGAGACTACATTGCAGGCCGGCCTCATTACTCGTGTTAAGAGACCTCTAGCCCGCTGCCACGTATGGAGATGTCAGCCCGAGTTTTCACCTGTCATCCAGTAAGCATCAATTTTTTTTCTTGTCCTAGTGGTTTACCTAGCGTTTTGTCCAATGTGTTTTACAGGCGAGCGAGCACAACGGATTTCCCAGCCAAAATAGCTACTGCATAAACTGGCATATAAGACCACCCCCGCATATAAGACCACCCTCGCATATAAGACCAAACCCCGCAGATAAGATCAGTTCATTTTCAGATTCCCGTAACCAAGGGTTGACTATTCTATAAGACCTACCGTATAAAAATAGCAGTATTTTGAGAAGGGAAATCAAGTAAAAACATCGAGAAAGGGGGTACCAAAGTTGGTAAATGACATCAATTGTGCCAAGTTTCACCTTAGATATTACGTTTAGCACATTCTATACTACATTTGGGTGGCTTCAGTACTATGTCGGCTCTATGCTGTACTGTTATATATAAGACCAGTCCAAAATCCTTTTAAGTGCTAGAAGCGGCTGTATGCGAAATGAGGTCACGTGGCTATGCCACGTGTGCCAGAGCCGTAACATTAGATGGACAAGATAATGCTTGCAGCGATTTGCAAGTATGTTCATGTTCACATGCTATGTGCACAAGAGATGATCACCTTCAAGGAACAAATAACTAAGAGTGTTCACAAGAGCTAGTTCTCTATTAGTCACAAAAGTTGATAAGTATGCCATAAAGTAAAGTACACTAATATTTTTCCTAGCCTCGCCTACCAACGAACCCTGTGTCGTTCTTCATGTCAGCCTCATCTACTTCACAACCATACACGAAGACATATCCCCCCACACCAACCTCACAACCCATAATCAGTCATGCGGATCTCCCGCCTAGGCCACCTCCTCTCCACCCTCCTCCTCCTCCTCCTCCCCATCCTCGCCCTCTCCCTCTCAACCGAGCTCACAATCCTCATCCCTTCCACCTCCCAACTCCCCCAAGCCGCAACCCTCCCCCCCTCAACAACTGCCTCTCTAACAACTCTCTCAGCGACCTACTCCGCACACCTCAGCAGCCAAAACAGCTTTCATTTCCGCAATGTCTCGGCTCCAGGGAGCTACCTCCTCTCCATATCCTGCGCAACGCACGCCTTCCCGCCGTTACGGGTTGATGTGAGTGCAGACGGCACAGTCGAGGCGTGGAGGACTATCAGGGGCAATGAGTGGGAGAACAAAGGGGAGGAATTCAATGTTGGGGAGGGGAATGTCTTGGAAGTCAAGGCCTTGGGGGGGAAGGCATATTACATGAAGAGGCAGGGCTGTGAGTTTTTTTTTTTTTTTTCTTTCTTTCTTCTTTTCTCCATTGACATCTCAACTCGCTTTATACGAGAGATGAGCAGGGCCAGGTCTACTTTATTTTGAGAGAAGTTTTTGCTAATTACTTTTGGGGGTGGAACAGTCTCGCCCCTCTCACTACTCAAGAACCCTATGATCCTGATCGCTGGCTTTGGGATGCTGATGGTGTTTGGGATGCCCTATTTGCTTGAAAACAGTGAGTCCAGCTTCCCGTTTCACTTTCCCGGTAAGGACATATATCTTTGGAGGAAGTACTAACGTGGTGTGGCAGTGGACCCCGAGATGCGCGCTGAGTTTGAAGAGCGTCAGAAGTCGTCCAGTGCGAATGCTTTGATGCCAGGAGCGCAACAAAATCCCCTGGGGAATTTCGATGCTGCTGCTTGGCTTGCAGGAAGTGGAAAGAAGAGTGAGGGGAGTGTGGATAGGGCTGCGGAAAAGGGTGTTAGTAGGTGATGGGATGATGGAAGGATGATATTGGTTACTAAATACTGTTATTTTTATAATTAGTCTTAGTCTTATAGAAGGTCCTACTGAGTCATGAGTAAATATGTAAATTTATGAAGTTTGAAAAGCCTGCTTTGAATTCATTGTAGTCTTGGTTCATTCTCGATATCTTCTATTAGCGCAGTCTTACGCCATATTTATTGAAGACTCGAGGTAGAGAGGAGTGCAAAGCAAATGCAATATCAGACGGGGTCATGAATCATCGCAGTAACCACCATGCCTATCAATCCTGGCGATTAGAAGCCACCTCCATCATCTCCGCCAAAATCTCCATTATTGTTGTCCATGCCTTGATCTATTTTGCGTCAGTATGCAGTTCAGAAGACTTGGCAAGGAATATCTCACCATAACCCTGGTCATAACCCTGGTTATATTCATTTTGATCATGATCTTGAATAGCATCCTCTAACAACATACCACCGATCAAACCCCCACCCAGTCCAAGCGCCGCACCACCTGCCGCACCAAGTCCGTGCTTCTTCGGCGGCGGCTGCTCATATCCCTGAGGTGGGTATCCGCCATAGCCTCCTTGAGGAGGATAACCTCCATAGCCGCCCTGGGGTGGGTATCCGCCGTAACCCTGGGGTGGGTATGCACCATAGCCTCCCTGTGGAGGATAGCCTTGTTGTGGTGGATAGCCGCCCTGCGGAGGATAGCCGCCACCATAGCCCTGCTGACCATATTGAGGCTGCTGCTGATTCGTCTTGCCCCCGCCTAAAAGCTTCGAGAATAAGCCCCTCTTCTCTTCCCGTGGCGGAAGCTGAGCCTGGGAACTCGATGGCGGTAATGGAGTGTTGACATAGTCTTCATAGGCATTGCCGCGTGTTTGTTGGGCCCGGGCATCTTCTTCGGCTTGGAGTCTGGCAGCGAGTTTCGCATCTTCGTCTATATTGTTTGGGGATGCGGATCCTGCGCCACGAGTGTCATCATAGGGGTTTGACTTCTTGTCGCTCACGTTGCCGAAGGTGTCGCTGCTGGTGTAGCCAGGTGGTGCTCCTGGTGGAGCGGCGTCATCAGGTGGGAAGGCAGGCTCAGTAGGTTTTTCCCATTGGGATTGTTTAGTGTGGATATTTACGTAGAACCTGGGAAAAATACTGTCAGCAAGATGGATCTGAGAATGAAACGGTATTTAGAAATGACCTACCACTCCTTATATTGTTCATTCCATTGAGCCTTCCAGCCCTCAGGCACCTGATTAAGATGTCAGCAAATACGAGACAGCCAGCTATCCGACATGTAATGACTTGTGCATTGCCCATCAGATTCAATTTGGATTTCTTACCTTGGGAGGAGGAGGGCCAGGTGGAGGAACGAAATCAGCCATTGGAGCTGGTATGAAGAGAACAGATGTCCAGACAGGAGGTGAGGATAAAAGGAAAATGTAAGGCGGAACGCGCGGATTTATGCAGCCATCGCAGGCGGACCCTTGGCGGGGTGATTGTGCATTAATGACGCCACAGCCACATCTGAATCAACAGGCGGGCTTGGCGTGAGGCGCAGTCAAGCAGATGTACGTATATCTCTAGTTTGCAAGGTAATATTTGACAGCTGTCATGTATCACTTGTATCACTTGAAAATATAACCAATATGAATGCATATGCTGAAGAGGTGGATACGGCCTTCTCCGGGCCGGGACAGGGAGTAAAAGTCAAAGATTTGTGTCACTTGTATGTAATGTTTCACTTTCTCACCATTGGCGTATACACGATTTTTTTTCATTCATGCATTTCACTCTATAACGCTTCTTATGCAAGGGCCATATCCAAGGCTTATTTTTCATCGTTGGCCCTCGTGTTCTCTACCTTCCCCGAACAGATATCCAGCTTCAAGGCAATATGAGCCTCCGCCAGCAGTACCTTTCTCAATACCCCAGCACACAATGCTTGCATCAACGATCCCACTCAGTACCCCTTCTATAGCACCAAGAACTCCCCATCCAATAAAGCTGGCCACTACACCCACAATATAGGCGTAAGCACTTCCTCTAATCCCAGCCCCATCAGGTATATCAATAGAGAGCTGTCTTGCTGTTGCTACCCAACCTCCAAAGCCGAGTGCTGTTGCCATAATGAATCTTGTGGCATATAATAAGAGCTTTGAGAGACGATAGGGAAGAAGAGAGGTTGTGGGTTGGTTACGTGCCGCGAACGATCGAGGGTTTAACGTAGATGTTGGCGTTTGGGGACTAAGAAAGGACATTTGGCTGAGAGCTCTAGCCGAGGTATGTAACGGCTGTGATCGAACGGCAGCATATGTGAGCGAGAGCGGATTGATCAAGGCCGTAACAGGAGTGGGTATCAAAGAGTAGACGAAGATGCTGAAAGCACCAACCAACCGACGTGGAAGAATGATCAGGGGCAAGCGGATGAGTAAAGCCAGGAATGAAGAAAGGCAGATCGTCCCAAACAGCGTAGTTGTCGCATGCACAAAGGCTGCCATAACTATAGCCCTTGAAGTTGGAGACGGCTCAACGTTCCGGTGGAAGTACCACTGTGATACTGTAGCTGCTGTTGTTGCTCGTTGAATACCGCTGATTACCGAAAGTGTCCAAATATACATGACAATAAAGAAGACACCCAGCCACCAGGTCGACGCATCGATGATAAACAAGCTTCCTGATTTAGAAAGATGACCACCGAGAAAGACTCTCGTGAACATGCCGAGCCAAGCCCACGTCCAGACAATTACTGCGACGAGGGTAGAAAATCCAAGTGGTAGTAATGCAGGATTCGATGCCAATATCTTGCTGGAAAATTCTAAAATTCCGATGGCTTTCGTCAGTGAGTGACGGCCTTGGTAGACTGTGTACAGCCATAATGCGCCAAAGATGGCTGGCGCAAATGAAAACCATCTCATAACCCTATCTTGGAAGCTGCTGCCACTCTCTGCTCCTCTGTAACTTGATATGAACGGGTAAAGCGAGAACGAAAATAAGATGACCGGTACTGCAAGCAGTATAAGATATACCAATGGCCGGACGAATGATCGTAACAGGGCAAGCCAAAAGAGCGACACAATTACGGCGACAACGGTGTCGACAGCCAGCAAGTGGAATGATGAGCGTAAGGTTGTATAGATGGTATCACCAAGAGGCACCTTGTTACTAGGCGTTGAGGTATGCAGAAATACCAGGAAGAAAGTCGAAAACAGTGACGCAAGACATATCAGATAGAGCGAACCCCAAAACACATCATGCTTCGGAGGCTCTCCCATCATCACGGGGACTGTAGGAGGGACTGTCTCAACACTCGGCGGTCTTGACATATCGGCAGCAGCCTCGAGGTCTCTCTCTTGCCGCATATTTCTAGAGTCAGTAGGTAGCCTTATTGGACTCGCTTTAGGTGCTGATCGGAATTGCTGGAATGCTGGGGGACTATCGTCGTTAGGGAGTTCGACGGCCAGATCGTCAGGAGGCTCGCTGTCCTCCATGGCAGACTCTAGTCCAACATCCACCATCTTTCCCTTACCACTACTACTCGCTTGACTACTCTGCCTTTCCATATCTCGATAATTGCCCACATCTTCCGGCTCTTCACCTACAGTTGCAGGGCCTTTGCCTCTCCCTCTCGTACTTCGCATCCCACCGTTCCAGCTACTCTTAATGCCCCGTCCGCGACCCGGTTCCTCATGAGGTACCCCATCATCTTCCTTGCTATCCTCTATTGATGCATTGCTTCCATTTGCATCCGTTTCCGAACTCTCCTCTAGACGACTTGCGCCCCAAACCCTTCTCGATCGCTCTAAAGCATATCGGTCTGCCCATTCACGTTCTTGCTCCTCCTCATCGTCCTCTTCACGGAACTCATCTAAAGCACTGTGGAAAAGTGGCGCATCCGGGGCTGCGGATAACCGCGACGCAAAGGGGAAATTAGAGAGGTGAGAGGTCGTGGATTGGTATGGATTCCCCAGGGTCGGCCGTTGTAAGTATTGTCGAGTTGTGTGACGTGGTGCTTGCGGAGTTCTTCGAAACCTATCATTGTACGTTCGTGGAGGAGCTTCGTTGTTATCTGCTGGCTGGATGAAGTTGGATATCCTCGACTGGGACTGTGCGAGAAACCGTGAGGCATCTGCATACTGTTAGTCCCACCGGCTCATCCTTCTTGCTGGGAGAAGCTTAAAAAGAGGAAGCGAATTGCTTACATTCCGAGAACATCTTCAGGGACTATGAAAGTGGACAGACGCAAAGAGCTGTCCAAGGCAGCCACGCGCTGCGTCGCCGATAAGAACCACAACACAAATAGGTATGTACCAAATACTGGGCTCGCCTATAGACCTTTGGTATATGACCATATATAGGAGCGTAGGGGAGCTTGGGAGGTTGGCGGAGTGAAGGAAGTGTTCGTGTTCTTGTCGAAGTGGTGGGACTGAGTGACTTGGACAAACAAAGATGTTAGGCTTTTGGCCTGCCGCCTCATACGGCGTTGCACGGAGAAAGGACTGACCGATGGCTCGAGGGCGGTGTGAATAAGCAGAATAATAGAGCTATCGCCGCAGAGAGCAAGACGTCAGCCGACGCTGATTTAGTGACGACAGCGCATGCTAGGCCTCTGAATCAGCGCATGTGAAACTCTCTAGAGCTGGCTCATCATGTCTCGCTGCATGCAGATATTTTGATTCGACTTGGCTTTCTTTGTTTCTAAATTCATTCGTATTTTCGAGCTCTCTCGACTCAATTCTGATAATTAGCGTGCATCGGAGCTGTCTGGCGTACTCCGCTCGGTATCTCGTCATTTTTTACACCTCTCCAAGCGTGACTCAAAGGTTCTGTAACAATCATAACTGGACCTTCTTAATTGTTCAAGGTTGTCTTCAAAACATCGTCTGTTTAACACCACGCCTCTTTCCTACACGACAATTCTAACTACCATCTCCACCAAAAAGTGGCGCATTGGAGCTACATCTCCTGATATCCTACTTCGGCTCCCCGGCCGCAAGAGCTTGGGCAAGAAGGGCCTCTATTCACAATCCCTGATGTCATCACCATCATGGGACTACATCGCCAAACTCGTCTGTATCGGCGATAGCGGAACAGGAAAATCCTCTCTCACAATCCGCCTCTGCGAAGGCCGCTTCTCCCCGCACCACGACGTAACCATCGGCGTCGAATTCGGCTCGCGAATCGTCCCCGTTGGCCCCCCCAACGCTCTCCCACCCAAACCCAAGCCCTCATTCTCCAGAGACCCTTCAGCCAGTAGCATCAGAGTCTCTGAGGGTCTACCTGACCCGCCGAGGGTGGATAAGTCTGCTACGGTGCCGCAGAAGCATATGAAGCTTAGTCTGTGGGATACGGCAGGGCAAGAAACGTACAAAAGTGTCACAAGGTCGTATTTCAGAGGAGCATCCGGGGCGCTGCTAGTTTTTGACATTTCACGGCGGCCGACTTTTGCGCATGTCAAGGACTGGCTGGACGATCTAAGAAATATTGCTGACAAGGATATTGTGGTGATTCTCGTTGGGAACAAGTCCGACCTTGCTTCTACGGAAGCGGAGAACAAGCGCGAAGTTACCACGCAAGAAGCTGAAGAATGGGCGCGGATTAATGGTGTCTTGGAGTATGTGGAGACGTCGGCTAAAAGTGGAGAGGGTGTTGAGTTGGCGTTTGCGAGGGTTGCGGAGAGGATATATCAGAATATTGAGGCGGGAAAGTATGATTTGAATGATCGGCGGTCAGGTGTTAAAGGCCCTGGAGCTGGAGGGCAGGGAAGGGTAAAGTTGGGTACAGATGCAAATAAGGGAATGACTGGGGGATGTTGCTAAGCTTGAATCGTGGTAAAGCACTCTGCAGAATTATCATCCATGAGGATGGTGGTATGTGTTGATACGGCCGAAGCCTGAATCAGATGTATGATATTGCATTGACGGCGTTGGCATGGAAAGGCAAAGCAAATATGTTGAGCATTGGGAAATGCGCTAGCAATAGCATTGGAAAAGATGTAAATATTACCTGATTGCCGAAGTTTATATAGTAACATTTTTAGTACAGCTCCAAGTAAACTCTCCATATCTGCCCATCCCATCTGTCCGCCATGAGAAATGAGACCTTCAGTATAACAAAAGGAGAACCGTCGACCTCGTCTTACATAAAAGCGCCGTATCCGTAGTATCCCTCTTCCTTTTCATCATCTGGGAGATGGTAAATCTTGATTCTGCACCGGGACGGCCGCCTAGTCTGTGACCCTCCAGGTATCAAACCACTTCAAGTACCCATACTGCCGATTTGGCCCCACCATGCCCCATGAGATCGGTATGAAGAGAATATACAACCCAATAACAATTGCATATAGCAAGCCATAAATGGCGAACTGAATTTCTTTCATTTGCTTCCTCAGCATCCAGTCTGCTACAAACCCAAGCGTCAATATCGCAAAGTATAACGCTGGGTAATAATGGTGCACATAGGTGACTCGAGCCATTGCCACAAAAGGCAAGTAGTGCAAGAACCAGCCAATTACAGGGTAGATACCGGAGTAATGGATCTGATCGATATCGGCCGGTTTCAACTCATCATACCCGCGTTGCCAACGGATCAGATACCAGAACACCATTACTGCAAGGACTCCGAGAGATGCCGTAGAACCCCAGTAGACCAGGGGGTTGCCAAGAAGGAAATACTTCACAATAGAATCGTCCCAACCACACATACGGAGGCCAACATGGAGGATGGGCCATTGCCAGAAATGAGAGGCAAGGTCATCTTGCTTGTCGGGATCTGGAACAAGGGCATTGTTAGAGGTCGCCATGGCTACGTTGAGATGAATGAAGTCCTGCAAAAAGGGTGACTTATAAGCC
>Ga0335072_10011698_pt1 | contig 12566 bp, 13 predicted proteins | sample Lox_Sample_21_FD_206725 | JGI IMG/M metagenome (GOLD analysis project Ga0335072, IMG submission 206725) | Soil microbial communities from Loxahatchee National Wildlife Refuge, Florida, United States - Lox_Sample_2.1 | ecosystem: Environmental > Terrestrial > Soil > Wetlands | place: USA...
GGAGCACGTCGCCGAGCCCGCCAATGAAGCGTCACCGGAGGCGGCGCCTTCGGCCGAACCGGCTGAGCCGCATCCCGAGGCGCCGAAATCCGGCACGCATAACTGATCGCGCCAGCCATGGCTGAAGAAGAAGACGAGCTCGAGCAAGGCAAGATGCCGCTTCTCGATCATTTGATCGAGCTGCGCCAGCGCCTGCTCTACGCCATCGCGGCTTGGGCCGTCGTCTTCGCGCCCTGCGTCTATTTCAGCGCCGAGATTTATGATTTCCTGGCGCGGCCGCTCGCCCGGATCCTGGCGCACCAGACGAACGGGCATTTCATCTATACCGATCTCACCGAGAAGTTCTTCACCAATCTGCGTGTCGCGTTCTGGGTATCGATCTTCTTCGCCTTTCCCTTCATCGCCTTCCAGGTCTGGCGGTTCGTCGCGCCCGGCCTCTACAAGCAGGAGCGGCGCGCTTTTCTGCCCTATCTCTTCGCGACGCCGGTGCTGTTCATCGCCGGTGCGGCGCTCGCCTATTACGTCATCTTCCCCTTGGCCTTCACCTTCTTCGCGAGCTTCCAGCAGGGCGGCGGCAATGGCGAGTTGGCGGTCGAGCTCGAGCCCAAGGTCAGCGAATATCTGACCCTGGTGCTGCGACTCGTCTTCGCGTTCGGCTGCACGTTCCAGATGCCGGTGCTGCTGACCTTGATGGCGCGGGTCGGCATGGTGACGGCCGCGGGCCTGGCGGCCAAGCGCCGCTATGCCGTCGTCGCCATTACCGCGGTCGCAGGGCTGCTGACGCCGCCCGACGTGTTCAGCATGGTGTCGCTGATGCTGCCGCTTTTCCTGCTTTACGAGATCTCGATCTGGTCCTGCCGGTTCGTCGAGAAGCAGCGCGCGCAGCGCGAGGCGCAGGAAGCAGCCGAGCTCGAGGGCAAGGCGCCGGGCGAGTAGGGGCAACGTCGCTCCCTTGCGACCCTCGCGATAGACGCGACCGAGCGATCCCTCTATAACAGCCGGCGCCGATGTTCGACCTGAAATGGATCCGTGACAATCCCGAGGCCTATGACCGCGGCCTCGCGCGGCGTGGTGCGCCAGCGGCCGCTGCGGGACTGCTCGAGCTCGATCGGCACTGGCGCGAGGCGCAAACCGGAGCCGAGCAACTCCAGGCCGAGCGCAACAAGCTCGCCAAGGAGATCGGCGCCGCCAAGGCGCAAGGGCGCGATCCCGCCGACATCCTGCGCCGCGTCGCCGACAGCAAGGAGCGCCAGGCGGCGCTCGAAGCGGACGCCAATCGGTTGAAGGTGGAGCTCGACCGCGTTCTGGCGGCCCTGCCCAATGTGCCGGCCGAGGATGTCCCGGAAGGATTGGACGAGACGCATAACCGTCTCGTCCGCCAGCATGGGACGCCGCCCGCCTTTCCCTTCGCGGTGCAGGATCACGTCGCGATCGGCGAAGCGCTGCGCCTCATGGATTTCGCGCGCGCCGGCAAGCTGTCCGGCGCGCGCTTCGTCGTGCTCTACGGCCAGCTGGCGCGGCTCGAGCGGGCCTTGGCGCAGTTCATGCTCGATCTCCACACGCGCGAATTCGGCTATCGCGAAGTGAGCCCGCCGCTGCTGGTGCGCGACGAGACGATGTTCGGCACCGGGCAGCTGCCGAAATTCGCCGAGGACCAATTCAAGACGACGCACGGGCTCTGGCTCATTCCGACGGCCGAAGTGTCGCTCACCAATCTCGTCGGCGACGAGATCCTGGACGAGGCAGAGCTGCCGCTGCGGCTTACCGCCTGGACGCCGTGCTTCCGCGCCGAAGCCGGCGCCGCCGGCAAGGATACGCGCGGCATGATCCGCCAGCATCAATTCTCCAAGGTAGAGCTGGTGTCGATCGCCCATCCCGACCACTCCGAGGCCGAGCATGAGCGCATGACGGCTTGCGCCGAAGAGGTGCTGAAGCGGCTCGGTCTCGCCTATCGCGTCATGCTGCTGTGCGCCGGCGACATGGGATTCTCCGCGCGCAAGACCTTCGACATCGAAGTCTGGCTGCCGGGGCAGGGGACCTATCGCGAGATCTCGAGCTGCTCCAATTGCGGCGACTTCCAGGCGCGGCGCATGCGCGCGCGCTTTCGGCCGAGGGAAGGCAAGGGCACGCGCTTCGTCCATACGCTCAACGGCTCGGGGCTTGCGGTCGGGCGCACCCTCGTTGCCGTGCTCGAGAACTATCAGCAGGGCAACGGGGGGGTCGCCGTGCCCGACGCGTTGAAGCCCTATCTGGGCGGGCTGGAGATGATCGGCGGTGTTTGACCGGCCTATCGATCTTGCTGCTGCGCGCGTTCTCGTGACCAATGATGACGGCATCAACGCCCCGGGCCTCAAGCTTCTCGCCAAGGTCGCGCGCACGCTGAGCGAGGATGTCTGGGTGGTGGCGCCCGAACAGGAGCAGAGCGGCGCCAGCCACTCCCTGACCTTGAGCCGGCCGCTGCGCATCCGCAAGCTCGGCAATCGCCGCTTTGCCGTCGACGGTACGCCGACCGACTGCGTGTTGCTCGCGGTCAACACCATCCTGCGCGACAAAGCGCCGACCCTGGTGCTCTCCGGCATCAATGCCGGCGCCAATCTCGGCGAGGATGTCACCTATTCCGGCACCGTGGCGGCGGCGATGGAGGCGACCTTGCTAGAGGTGCCGGCGATCGCCTTCAGCCAGCATTATCAGAACCGCAGCGCCATTCCCTGGAAGACCGCGGAAGCCCATGCGGCGAGCGTCATTCGCCGGCTCACCGCCGAGCCCTGGCCGCGCAACACGCTGATCAATGTGAACTTCCCCGCTGTCGCGCCGGACGACGTTGCCGGCATCGTCGCGACGCGGCAGGGACGGCGCAAGATCGGCGAGGGTGTCGTCGAGCGCGCCGATCCGCGCGGCCGCCCCTATTATTGGATCGGGCCGCTGCGCGACGAGGTGCCGGACATGCCGGGCACCGATCTCAACGCCGTCACCGAGGGCAAGGTGTCGCTGTCGCCGATCTATCTCGATCTCACCAATGGCCCGGCGCTGGCCGAGCTCAAAAAGGTGTTCTCGTGACCGAGCCGCCGTCGCCGAAGATGGTGCGGCTGCTTATGGAGCTGCGCGGCCTCGGCATCACCGATGCCCGCGTGCTGGGCGCGATGGAGCGCGTGCCGCGCGATGCCTTCGTGCCCGCCGCTTTCCGCGACCAGGCCTGGGAGAATGTGGCGCTGCCGATCGGCCAGGCGCAGACCATCAGCCAGCCGCTCGTGGTGGCGCTGATGACGCAAGCGCTCGAGGTCGGCGAGCGCCACAAGGTGCTCGAGATCGGTACCGGATCGGGCTATCAGGCGGCGATCCTGGCAAAGCTCTCGCGCCGCGTCTTCACCATCGAGCGGCATCGCGCGCTGCTGCGCGAGGCGGAAAAGCGCTTTGCCGAGCTCAAGCTCCACAATGTCACCACCCGCTTCGGCGATGGCAGCAAAGGCTGGCCGGAGCAGCAGCCCTTCGACCGCATCATCGTCACCGCCGCCGCGCCGGCGGTGCCGCAGGTGCTGATCGACAGCCTGATCGAAGGCGGCATCCTGGTGGCGCCGGTGGGCGAGGAGCGGCGCGACCAGCAGCTTCTGCGCATTCGCCGCACCAAGGATGGAATCGTCACCGAAGATCTGGGTCCGGTGCGTTTCGTGCCGCTGGTCGAAGGCCTGCCGCGCGCCGCCAAGCCGGCCGAGAAACGCCACTGACGGCGGCGCGCGACGGTGGCTCAAGCACAGCCCATCTCTCCCGTCGCGTTAGATTTCGAGTCGCTTCGCCACCCTGATGTCCCACCTTTGGAGGAATTCTCGACGCAACTCCCCGCCGATATCGCCGTTAACTCCACAATTCGGGGAGGGCAGCGACAATGGGGGAGCGAGCCGTGGCCTGGCGCCGTCGCGCCGCTGAATTGCGCGATATCGCCGCAACCGAGCGCGATTCGACGGTCCGGCATCTGCTCCTCGTCCTGGCACAGGAATATGACGATTTGAGCGTTGCGGCGGCGCGTGAGGAAGACAGCGATCCTGTCCGCGGTTGACGCGCGACGGTGTCCGAAATCCCGGCTAAACTGCCGCGATGTTTGGGGCGCTTCGGAGGAACTTGCACCTTGGTCTGATGCTGCTCACGCTTGCGCTCGGCGCTTGCGCGCGAACCGCGCCGCCGGCGCCTGTGGTCGATGCCGCCGGGCGGCCCACGCCGACGAGCCAAGTGCCGAGCCAACCGCGTCCGCCGCCGCCCGTGCTGCATCCCGATTCCGTTACCGTCCAATCCGGCGAGACGCTGTACGGCATCGCGCGGCGCTATGACGTGCCGGTGCGCTCGCTGATCGAAGACAACCGGTTGACACCGCCCTATCGCATGGAGGCCGGCCGAAAGCTTCTATTGCCCAAGGTGCAGCAGCACATCGTTCAGCCCGGCGAAACGCTTTACAGCATCTCGCGCACCAACGGCGTCGACACCAGCACCTTGGCGCGCCGCAATGGGCTCGAGCCGCCTTACCGTATCTGGGTCGGTGAGGCCCTGATCCTGCCGGCGCCGGTCGAGAGGGCCGAGGTTCCGGTGATCCAGGCGACGGCGCCCGCCGCGCCCTATGCCGCGCCGGCGGAGTCCGCGCCGGCCCCGGCGGTGACGGCAGCTTCGGAACCGTTACCTCCACCACCGCCGCCGGCGCCGCGGCCGCAGAGCGAGGCTCCCGTTGCCGCTGCCCCGCCACCGGTCTGGGCACCGGAATCGGCGCAAGGCCAGCAGCCGGCGAAGCGCGAGGAGAAGGTCGCGGCGCTGCCACCGCCACCGGCACCGATAGCGCCGCCGCCCGCCACGAAGCCCGCGCCGGCGCCCCAGGCGAAACCGGCGGCTCTGCCACCGCCGCCACCGGAGACTGTGCCGGGCGGGTCGCGCACCTTTCTCTGGCCGGTGCATGGGCGGATCATCGCCAGCTACGGCAATGGTCCGGGCGGCACGCATAATGACGGCATCAACATCGCCGCGCCGGCAGGAACGCCGGTGCTCGCCGCCGATGCCGGGACCGTCGCCTATGCCGGCAACGAGCTGCGCGGCTATGGCAATCTGCTGCTGATCAAGCACGCCAATGGCTGGATGACCGCCTATGCGCATAACCAGGTGCTGTTGGTGAAGCGTGGCGACAGGGTGCGGCGCGGCCAGCCGATCGCACGCGTCGGCGCCACCGGCGCCGTCGGCGAGCCGCAGCTCCATTTCGAGATCCGCCACGGCACCCACGCCCTCGACCCCGGCGACTACCTGCCGCCCGAGGACGCGACGGCGTCGCGGTGACCGAGCATAGCGAGGTCATCCGCGGCGGGCGTCAGCGGTTGCGCAGCAACCGCGAGAGCCCGCACGGTGCCGGCGACACACGGTCTAACGATCGACCCCGCCCATCGTCAGACTCGCCGCGACGTAGCGACGCAGCACAAACAGAAGCGCGATCGGCGGCAGCACGTAGATGATGGCGGCGGCCATCATCGCGTTCCAGGCCGCATCGACATCGACGAAGACCTGGCCCTGCACCACCGAGACGGTCATGTTCTGCACCGAGAGCAGGACGGCTTGGTAGAGGTAGTCGTTCCAGGCGAGCAAAAGCGCGTAGACGGCGACGACCGCGAGCGCCGGTCTCATCAAGGGCAGGTAAATGCGGAGATAGAGTTGAACAGCGGAAGCACCGTCGACGCGAGCGGCGTCGTCCAGCTCAAACGGTATCAAGCGCGCGTATAAGCCCAGGATCAGGACGGCAAACGGGGTGGCGAACGTCACCTGCGCCGCGATCACCGCCCAAAGCTCATCCGACAGCCCATAGACATGCATGATCCGATAGTAGGGAACGATGAGGAAGGACGCGGGAATCGCGTAGGTCAGAAGCGCAGCATTGGTGAGCAGCGCCCCTCTGCTCGGTCGCAAGCGGCTCACCGCGAAGCTCGCCAGAGAGCCGATCAACACCGCCAGAACCATCGTCGCCAGGCCGATGTAGAGGCTGTTCGCGAATTGCTGCCAGAAATGCTCGAGATACCGCGCCTCTTGTGTCACGACTGCGCGGAAGCTTTCGAGCGAGGGCTCAGGCGTCCAGATATTGCCGTCGAACTCGATTTCACCTTCCTCAGGATCGAGCGCGACCAGGAACATGTTGTAGATGGGCAGGAGCGACCAGATCAGGAGGATGACGCCCAGCACGATCGAGCCGGCTTCCGTAAGCGCCATCCGCAGCTGGCGGCGCTTCTTCGCCGGATGGCCGAAGGCGGGAGCAATGCTCATACCTGCACCTCGCTCGCCTGAATCTTGCGCATCAGCACGATCGTGACCGGTATCAGCAGCGGCAGCGCCGACATCACCGCCGCCACGCCCAGCGCGGGCCTCGCGGTGTCGAAGGCATAACGGAATCCGAGCGTCGCCAGCACCTCCGAGGACAAGGCCGGCGCTCCGCCCGAGACGAGATAGACCGTCGTGAAGTCGCCGAGCGTCCAGAGCGTCGAGAGCAGGGTGCAGATGAGATAGAGGTTGGCGAGAAGCGGGAAGGTGACGTGCACAAAACGACGGATGCCGGTCGCCCCGTCAACTGCAGCCGCGTCATAGATGTCCCGGGGAATCGTCATCCGGCCGGCGATGAAGATGAGGGTCCAGAACGGCATCCATTTCCAGGTATAGGCGGCGATGTTCGATCCGAGGGCGAGCCAGCGGTGATTGAACCAGATCGGGCCGTCGACGCCGAACAGTGCCGACAACAGCCCGTCGATCAACCCCCGCTGGTCGATCAGCATCCAGTGAAACGAGATGCTGGCTTGGGCCGCCGCGACCGCCCAAGGCAAGACGTAGACGGCGAGCAGGATTTTGATCCACCAACGCGGGCGCATGAAGTAGCCCGACAGGAGCAATGCCAGGAACATCTTTAGATTCACGCCCAGGCCGACGAAGATCAGGGTATTGACCACCGTCGGCAGATAGAGCGGATCGGCGATCAGTTCGGCATAAAGCGAGGGCTCGCTGGCCATCCACAGCGCATAGCCGACGGGGTAGACGACGAAGGCGAAGAACACGGCCGCATAGGGCGTGACGAAGGCAATCGCCCACTTGACATCCGAACCGCGCGGGTGACCGCGACCGGGCGGGCGCCTCGATCCTTTGACCGATGCGGCTGCAGCGGCGATGACCCCTCGCGTGCCACTCATCCCGGTCTCTTGCTCTGCTCGAGCGAGTATCTCGCGAAGGTCGCGATGCGCAACAGCGTGAAATCGAGCTTGGCGCTAGCAACTGCGGCGCGAGCGATGTGCCGGTAGCCGAGATCGCGGACCTGGGCGCTCCGCCGAACGGCAACCTGGCGATGCTGTGCGCTGTCCTTGGAAACGTGTCGTTATGCTGCGGTCCCGCCGACGAAGAGCGGCTCCGCCCGTCCCGATACGGCCTTAAGCCTGTCCAATCTGCTTCCCAAGCCGGCCGGCGAGGTCCTGGATGAATTGCCAGGCGACGCGGCCGGAGCGTGCGCCGCGGGTGATCGCCCATTCGCTGGCTTCGGCGCGCAGCTGGTCCGCGGGCAGGCCAAGGCCAAAGCGTTCGGCGTAGCCGCGCACCATGGCGTGATAGGTCTCCTGGTCGCAGGCATGAAAGCCGAGCCAAAGGCCGAAGCGGTCGGAGAGCGAGACCTTCTCCTCGACCGCCTCGCCTGGATTGATCGCCGTCGAACGCTCATTCTCGATCATGTCGCGCGACAGCAGATGACGCCGGTTCGAGGTGGCGTAGAGGACGACATTGGAGGGACGTCCCTCGATGCCGCCTTCAAGCACGGCCTTCAGCGATTTGTAGCTGGTGTCCTGCTGATCGAAGGAGAGATCGTCGCAGAACAGCAGGCAGCGCCGGCTGGTGCTGCGCAGCAGCCCCAGGAGCCGCGGCAGACTTGGGATGTCCTCGCGATGGATCTCGACCAGCACCAGCGAGCCCGGCGCCGTGCCGTTGACCGCGGCGTGGACCGCCTTCACCAACGAGCTCTTGCCCATGCCGCGCGCCCCCCACAGCAGCACGTTGTTCGCGGGCAGGCCGGTGGCGAAGCGCCTGGTGTTGTCGAGCAGGATGTCCCGCACCCGGTCGATGCCCTGCAGCAGGTCGAGATCGACCCGGTTTACCGTCGGTACCGGCTCCAGCCAGTCGCGATCGGCATGCCAGACGAAGGCGTCGGCCGCCGCAAGATCATTGCGCGACGAACCCGCCGGGGCGAGCCGGTCGAGCGCATCGGCGATGCGCCGCAGCAAAGGTTCAAGCTTGGGGTCTTCGGTCATTGCGGGGGTGAGGGGTGATGGGAGCGGCCGGGACCCTAGGGGCCTCTCCCGATGGCGTCAACATTGGCTCGGATGCACCTCACCCGGAGCCTGCCGGCCACACCCTCTAGCGGCGAGGGCTCTGTGCCAGGTTGCTCTTTCGTCCCATATTGACTAGGAATGCGGCAACTCACTCGAGGAGACGTCGATGTTCATCTCGCCCGCCTATGCGCAGGGGCTTGGAGGCAGCGGGGACGCGCTGGTCCAAATGCTGCCGATCGTCTTGATCATCGTCGTCATGTATTTCCTGCTGATGCGGCCGCAGCAGCAAAAGGCGAAGCAGCTCAGAGAGATGCTGGCCGCGCTGCGGCGCGGCGACCGGGTGGTGACCGGCGGCGGGATCATCGGCACCATCGCCAAGGTGGTGAACGACGACGAGGTGCTGGTGGAGATCGCCGAAGGCGTGCGGGTGCGCGTCGCGCGCAGCACCATCTCCAGCGTCCTCGCCAAGACCGAGCCCGTCGCCGCCAAGACCGACAAGGGCGACGACAAGGACGAGAAGAGCGACGATACCGCCGACAAGGGCAAGGGGGGCAGCAATCGTCGCGCCGCCGGCGGCTGAGCGCGAGGGCGCCTGGGTAAGGAGTAATGCTCTATTTTCCGAAATGGCTGGTGGCGTTGATCCTGGGGATCTGCGCCCTCGGCGTGGTGTTCACCATCCCCAACCTGTTCTCGCCGCAAACCGTCGAGAGCTGGCCCAATTTCCTGCCGAAACGGCAGGTGAGCCTCGGTCTCGATCTGCGCGGCGGCTCCTATCTGCTCTACCAGGTCGATATGCGCTCGGTCATCACCGAGCGCCTCAACGATGTTCTGGACGGGCTGCGCAGCGAGTTCCGCACGGCGCGGATCGGCTATGTCGGGCTCGGCGCCAGCAACAACGAGATCCACTTCACCTTGCGCGAACCGGACCGGATGGAGGAGGTGCGCGCCCTCGTGCGCAAGGTCGATCCCGATCTCGACATGACGACCGGCGCCGATGGCGCGGTGAGCCTCAAGTTCAATCCGGTCGCGCTCAACAATGTCCAGCGGCAGATCGTCGATCAGTCGATCGAGATCGTGCGCCGTCGCATCGATGAAACCGGCACGAAGGAGCCGAGCATCCAGCGCGAGGGCGAGGACCGCATCGTGCTGGAACTGCCAGGCGTCGAAAATCCCGAGTACGTGAAGCGCATCCTGGGTAAGACGGCGAAGATGACCTTCCAGCTCGTCGACGAGAATGCGAGCGTCGGTCCGGGAGGTCATCCGCCGCCGGGCGACGAGGTATTACCATTGAAGGATGGCCATTCGCCGCCAGGCGCGACGATCGTCGTGCAGCGGCGGGTCCTGGTGAGCGGCGAGACGCTGACCGACGCACAGGCGACCTTCGATCAGTACGGCGCGCCCGCGGTCAATTTCAAATTCAACGCCGAGGGCGCCCGGCGCTTCGGTGACGCGACCAAGAACAATGTCGGCAGGCGCTTTGCCATCGTGCTCGACAATGCGGTGATCTCGGCGCCGGTGATCCGTGAACCGATCCTGGGCGGGCAGGGGATCATCACCGGCAGCTTCACGACGGAATCCGCAAGTGATCTGGCGCTCGAACTTCGCGCCGGCGCGCTGCCGGCGCCGCTGGTGCCGCTGGAGGAGCGGACGGTAGGTCCCGGGCTCGGCGCCGATTCGATCCATGCCGGCACGCTCGCCTGCCTCGTCGGCGTGATCCTAGTGGTGGTCTTCATGGTCGTCTTCTACGGTCTCTTCGGGCTCTTCGCCGATGTCGCGCTCTTTTTCAATTTGTGCCTGATGATGGCGACCTTGACTGTGCTCGGCGCGACTCTGACCCTGCCGGGCATCGCCGGGATCGCGTTGACCTTGGGCATGGCGGTCGATGCCAATGTGCTGATCTATGAGCGCATCCGCGAGGAGGTCCGCGGCGGGCGCTCGCTGATCTCGTCGTTGCAGGCGGGGTTCGAACGCGCCTTCGGCACCATCTTCGACAGCCATCTCACCACGCTGGTGGCGGGCTTCCTGATGTTCTTCCTCGGATCGGGGCCGGTGAAGGGCTTTGCCGTCACCTTGAGCATCGGCGTCATCACCTCGCTATTTTCGGCGATCCTGGTCACGCGGCTGCAAATCGTCACCTGGCTCCGGCGGACGAAACCGAAGGTGGTTCCCATCTGATGCTGCGCCCCCTCATCGTCATCCGCCATATCCCCAACATCAATTTCATGGGGTGGCATAAGCTGGGCTTCGCGCTGTCGACGTTGCTCACCGTCGGCTCGATCGTGCTTTTCCTCACGCAAGGCCTCAATTACGGCATCGATTTCGTCGGCGGCACACTGATCGAGGCGAAGACGCAGGGTCCGGCCCATCTCGCCGAGATGCGTTCGACCTTGGACGGGCTCGGTCTCGGCGCCGTGTCGCTTCAGGGCTTCGGCAGCCCCGACGAGGTGCTGATCCGCGTTGCGCGCCAACCCGGCAGCGACCAGGCGCAGATGGATGCCGTGGCCAAGGTCAAGCAGGCGCTGGGCAGTGGTGTCGATTACCGCCGCATCGAGGTGGTCGGGCCCGAAGTCGGCAGCGAGCTCATCCGCGCCGGCATTCTTGCCACCGTGCTCGCGCTGTTCGCCATCGCCGCCTATGTGTCGCTGCGCTTCAACTGGCAGTTCGGCATCGGCGCCATGCTCTCGACGCTGCACGACACCATCACCACGGTCGGACTCTTTGCGCTGCTGCAGATCGAGTTCAACCTGACGACGCTGGCTGCGATCCTGACCATCGCCGGCTACTCCGTGAACGACACGGTGGTCATCTATGATCGCGTGCGCGAGACGTCGCGGAAATACAAGACGATGGATTTCCGCACCCTCATCAACAAGAGCCTGAACGAGACGCTGTCGCGCACCATTCTCACCGTGAGCACCGTGGCGCTCGCGGTGCTGTCGTTGTTCTTCTTCGGCGGTGAGGTGCTGCGCGGCTTCAGCATCGCCATGCTCTGGGGCATTGTCGTCGGCACCTATTCCTCGCTCTTCATCGCCGCACCGATCCTCTACTACGTCCAGCCGCGCCGCTCCCGCCGCGCCAAGAAGGGGGAGGAGACGCAGGCGGAGACGCAAGGAGCGTCCTGACCCATGGATGTGACGCCGCTCATCCCCGCGGATCGGCAAGTCATCGACAGCTATGGTGCGGGCGGCTTCCATGTCAGCGGGGCGGCCTATCAGGGCGCCATCCTGGTATTCCCCGATGCAACGCGGCCTTGGCCCGTCGCAGCGCTTGCCGAGGTGACGACGGAAAGCCTGGCGCCGGTGGTTGCCCACGGCAATGTCCAGATCCTGCTGCTGGGCTGCGGCCGTCGCATGCAGCCGGTGCCGCCCGAGCTGCGCCTGGCGCTGCGCCGCTCCGGCATCACCATCGACGCCATGGATACCGGCGCCGCCTGCCGCACCTATAACGTGCTGCTGGCGGAGGACCGCCGCGTCGCCGCCGCGCTGCTGCCGGCGCGCTGAGGGCCGGTGGCGAGGGAGGCGAGCATGGCGACACTGGACGGCAAATGCGCGCTCGTCACGGGATCGACCGATGGGGTCGGCCGGCTGGTGGCCACGCGCCTCGCGGCCAATGGCGCGTCAGTGCTGGTGCATGGCCGCGACCGCGCGCGGGGCGAGCGCCTCGTCGCCGAGATCAAGGGCAAAGGCGGTGCGGCCGAATTCCTCGTGGCCGATCTCGCCAGCCTTCGCGCCGTGCGCGGGCTTGCCGAAGCCGTCCAAGCGCAAACGAAGCGGCTCGACATCCTGGTCAACAATGCCGGCATCGGCAGCGCGAGCGGCGGCAACAGCCGGCAGGCAAGCGCCGATGGATGCGAGCTGCGCTTTGCCGTCAATTACCTTTCGGGTTTTTTGCTGACGCATTTGCTGCTGTCGCTGCTGCGCGCGAGCGCGCCGGCGCGCATCGTCAACGTCGCCTCGGCCGGGCAGCAGGAAATCGATTTTGCCGATGTCATGCTGACGCGCGGCTATAGCGGCACGAGGGCCTATTGCCAGAGCAAGCTGGCGCAGATCATGTTCACGATCGACCTCGCCGAGACGCTCAAAGGCTCGGGCATCACGGTCAATGCGCTCCATCCCGCCACCTACATGAACACGACCATGGTGCGAGAGGCCGGCGTCACGCCCTGGAGCAGCGTCGAGGAGGGAGCCGAGGCGATTCTCAACCTAGCGGCTGCGCCTGCGCTCCACGGCCGCAGCGGCCTCTACTTCAACGGTCTCA
>Ga0335072_10011699_pt1 | contig 12566 bp, 11 predicted proteins | sample Lox_Sample_21_FD_206725 | JGI IMG/M metagenome (GOLD analysis project Ga0335072, IMG submission 206725) | Soil microbial communities from Loxahatchee National Wildlife Refuge, Florida, United States - Lox_Sample_2.1 | ecosystem: Environmental > Terrestrial > Soil > Wetlands | place: USA...
CGGCGTCGCGCGCGTCCTTGCGGGAGGCGAGCGCGGCGTTGGCCAGGAAGCCGCCCGCGTGGTCGGACACGGCGTAGGACCGGCCGCTTTCCGACCGGGGGAACGCGCCGCCGATGTAGAGCTTGTAGGTCTTGCGCACGGCGATCCTCCCCGCCTCACCAGTGACGGCCACTTCTGACACCTCAGACATCGCTGCTCCCCTGGACGTCCAGGTAGGCCTCTAGGCCGTGCCGCCCGCCCTCCCGGCCGTAGCCGGACTCCTTGTAGCCGCCGAACGGAGCGGTCGGATCGAACCGGTTGAAGGTATTCGCCCACACCACTCCGGCCCGCAGGCGTTGCGCCATGGCCAGGATCAGCGATCCCTTCTCGGTCCAGACCCCGGCCGACAGCCCGTAGGGCGTGTTGTTCGCCTTGGCGATGGCCTCGTCGGGGGTGCGGAAGGTCAGCACGGACAGGACCGGGCCGAAGATCTCCTCCTGCGCGATCCGGTGGGCCTGCGACACGCCGGTGAAGACGGTTGGCGGGAACCAGAAACCCCGGTCGGGCAGCGGGCAGGGGGCCGACCAGCGCTGCGCCCCCTCGGCCTCGCCCTCGGCCGCGAATGACTCGACCCGGTCCAGCTGCACTCGCGAGTTGATCGCGCCGACGTCGGTGTTCTTGTCCAGCGGGTCGCCAAGCCGCAACTGTCCCATCCGCCGCTTCAGCGACCCGATGATCTCGTCGGCGACCGACTCATGGACCAGCAGCCGGGACCCGGCGCAGCACACGTGCCCCTGGTTGAAGAAGATCCCGTTGACGATCCCCTCGACCGCCTGGTCAACGGGAGCGTCCTCGAAGACGATGTTGGCCGCCTTGCCGCCGAGCTCCAGCGTGAGCCGCTGGCCGGCCACCGCGCAGCTGCGCGCGATTTCCTTGCCGACCTCGGTCGACCCGGTGAACGCGACCTTGTCGATGCCGGGGTGGGTGACCAGGGCATGCCCGGTGGTCCCGTCCCCGGTGACGATGTTGACCACACCGGGCGGCAGGTCGGCCTGCTGGCAGACCTCGGCGAACAGCAGCGCGGTCAGCGGCGTCGTCTCGGCCGGCTTGAGCACGACCGTGTTGCCGCAGGCCAGGGCAGGGGCGATCTTCCAGGCCAGCATGAGCAGCGGGAAGTTCCACGGGATCACCTGCCCGGCGACGCCGACCGGCCGTGGCGAGGGCCCGAAGCCGGCGAACGACAGCTTGTCGGCCCAGCCGGCGTGGTAGAAGAAGTGCGCCGCGGCCAGCGGGATGTCCACGTCCCTGGACTCCCTGATCGGCTTGCCATTGTCCAGCGTCTCGAGCACGGCGAACTCGCGGGCGCGCTCCTGGAGGAGGCGGGCGATGCGGAACAGGTACTTGCCGCGCTCCTTGCCAGGCATAACGGACCAGATTCGCTCGTAGGCGTGCCGCGCGGCGGCGACAGCCCGGTCAACGTCGTCGGAGCTGGCGTGCGTTACCTCCGCCAGGACCTCCTCGGTGGCCGGGTTCACTGTCTTGAACGCGGAGCTCCCCGGGGCGAACTGGCCGCCGATGAACAGCCCGTAGGAGTCACGCAGCATGACGACCGAACGCGACTCCGGCGCGGGCGCATAGTCAAAGCGCATAACCAACCTCAGTCCACCGTCATGTAGTCAGGACTCCAATAGCGTCCGGTTTCCATCCGGGCCCGCTGCATGAGCAGGTCGTTCAGCAGGCTGGACGCACCGAGCCTGAAGAGCCGCGCATCCAGCCAGTCGTCCCCCGCCGTCTCGTGGACGACCGTGATGTAGCGGATGGCGTCCTTCGCCGTCCGGATGCCGCCGGCTGGCTTGACCCCCACCTGCTGGCCAGTCGCCTCATGCCAGTCGCGCACTGCCTCCAGCATGACCAGCGTGACCGGGAGGGTGGCGGCGGGCGACACCTTGCCGGTCGAGGTCTTGATGAAGTCCGCGCCCGCCAGCATAGCCAGCCAGGAGGCACGGCGGACGTTATCCAGCGTGCCGAGCTCGCCGGTCTCGAGTATCACCTTCAGGTGGGCCGGGCCGCACGCCGCCCGCACCGCCTGGATCTCCTCATAGACCGTCAGATAACGGCCGGACAGGAAGGCGCCGCGGTCGATGACCATGTCCACCTCGTCGGCGCCCGCCGCGACCGCGGACTTCACGTCCGCGAGCTTGACGTCGAGCGCCGCCCGGCCGGACGGGAACGCGGTCGCGACGCTCGCGACCTTGACGGGGGTGCCCGCTAGCTCGGCGGCGGCCACCGCGACCAGGTCCGGGTAGACGCAGACGGCGGCCACCATGGGCGCGTCCGGGCCAGGGCGCCGTGCCTTGGCGCACAGTGCCCGCACCTTGCCATGGGTGTCCTGCCCTTCCAGCGTGGTCAGGTCGATCATGGAGATCGCCAGGTCGATCGCCTGCTGCTTCGCGCCGGCCTTCACCGAACGGCTGGCCAGCATGGTGGCGCGGGCGGTCGCGCCCGCCTCGTCCACGCCAGGCAGCCCATGCAGGAAACGGCGCAGCGAGGCGTCGGAGGCTGCGACTTCACTCATCCGTCTATTGTGCGGCATGACCACCAGGGAGACGACCCCCGCGCCTATATGCTGGCGGGATGCGCATCCGGGTACTGGCGGCGATCGCCTTCGACGCCTGCTGCGTGCTCGCCTTCGTCATCATCGGGCGGGCCAGCCACACCAAGGGTGAGTCGCTGGGCGGCATCGCGTCGACGTCCTGGCCCTTCCTGGCCGGGCTGGCGATCGGCTGGCTCGTGGCACTGGCGTGGACACGGGACCGGGCCCGGCCCGGGAGGGCCGGTCAGCAACCCCAGCCCGGGTGGCGCCCCGCGGCACTGGCGCCCACCGGGCTGATCGCGTGGCTGGCCACTGTGACCCTCGGCATGACGTTCCGCGTCATTTCCGGCCAGGGCACCGCGGTCGCGTTCATCGGCGTCGCACTGGCCTTCCTCGGCCTGTTCCTGCTCGGCTGGCGGCTACTGACCCGTTATATGCAGGTTATCCGGCCGTAATCCGGTTTACCTGGGTAATTTTTTTCTCTAATTTCACGGAACGGCGTATTTCTTACCTTCGAGGTCGCCGGCATCGAAGCCTTCCGCGATACGAGTGATCTCGGCTATTTCATAAGTGCTGAGCACCTCAATCGAAAGCTCGTGCAGATGCCTCGTCTTCGCCGCGCAGGCGTCTTCGATCAGCGTTACGGGGAAATCTCGCATGAAGGCAGAACGCACTGTCGTCTCCACGCACAAGTTCGTGACTACTCCGCAGATCGCCAGGCGCGTAACGGCGAGGCCGCGCAGCAAAGGCTCCAGTGAGGTCCACTGGAATGCGTCGAACCGCACCTTGTCGACCTTCAGGTCGTCTGGGTAGCATTCCAGGTCGTCCACGACCTCGGCGTCCCACGACCCGGCCGCTAGCCCGTTGACCAAGGCCAGTGCGGGGCTGTCACGGATCAGCGCCGGCCCCTCGTCGGCCTGGCCGAGCCGGTACAGGTGACGGGTGAAGATGACCGGCACGCCGGACGCACGTGCCTGCTTGACCGCGATCGCCGCGTTGCGCACGGCGGCGTCCACACCCTCCAGCCCCAAGCCGATGCTTGGGAACGATCCCTCTGGGTGGCAGAAGCCGTTCTGCATGTCCACGACGATCAGCGCGTGCCGATTGGCGCCCACTATTCCGCTCCTTCCGTCGGTCCCAATAACGATAACCGACATGCCTGGAACTGAATAGTTTTACATTTACCTCATACTGCAAAGAGCATCGGTACGTGCAAATGCACGCGCAGCGTAATCACCTGACGATCATTAGCGCAGCGACCAGGCCGGCCGGGCCTCCCACATCGTCCATAGCGGGCGGTAGCCCTGGCGGCTCCAGAACGGGGCGGCGTACGGGTTCAGCTGCTCGTAGTGGAGCAGCGTCGCCGCTACCCCGGCTTGGTCGACCTCGGCGTGGAGGCAGTCGGCGAGCGCCGCTCCGACCCCGGCGCTGCGCTCCTGCGGGCTGACGTACCCGAGCACGGTGTAGGCGACCGGGGCCAGCCGAGTCATCGGGGCGATCCAGGCGGCGCGATCGGGTCGCTGGGTGGCAATCACCCCGATCGGCTGGCCGTCTCGCTCGGCCAGCCAGGTCCAGGGCCGTGCGGCTGGGTCAGCTTCCGCGCCCGGCCGGGCCGCCAGGAGCCGCGTGGCCTCGTGACGCAGCGCGGCGACGGTGCCGGGCCGACTGGGGGTACCGCTGAAGTGCGCGTCGAACCGCGCGACCTCGGCGCCGAACGCGGCGATCGTCTCGGCGTCCGCGTTCCCGGCCCGGCGGATCCGCGTGTCCGGCCCGGGCGCTTCGCCGGCCGGCCAGGCGCCGGCTCGGGCGCCGGCTCTTGCCCCGACTCGGGCGCTGGCTCTTGCCCCGACTCGGGCGCTCGCTCGGGCGGACGGGCGGATCGCGACAACCGCCAGCGGCCGCAGGCCATGGTTCTGCAAGGTGACCACGCCGTCGATGTCCCTGCTTGGCCAGGTGATGATGGCGGCGCTGTCGTCGTCGCGGCTGCCCGGCGTGCTGGCCAGGTGGTCTCGCCACAGGCTGATCAGCCGGTCCAGGGCCGCGCCGGCATCCGGGCCGACGACCCGGGGCGCGAGCTCGAACCGCCTAGCCATGCCCCAGGACAGGTCAATCTCACCAGGATCGGGCTGGCTGTGCCGACAGGTACCGAACGCGGCGAGGTTCTCGCCCTGGCCCACCGTCAGGCCCGCTCCGCAGTCATCAGCCAGGTCGGGGCCTTCCGCGGGGAAGGCGCCGGGCAGCAGCGGGTCAATCGCCCGCCAGCGCACCGTCGCCCGGGCCGCGAACTCGTCCATTCCTGGCGGCTGGCCCACGTAATCAGCGGTCACCACGGGAAATTATCAGCTGACGCCCCAGGAGCGACACTGGTAAAAGGCAACCCGCTGGTGGCGGTGGGCCGCAGCCGTCTCGGCGCGTTGGCGGCGGTCGGCTGGAGCCGTCTGGACTCGCTGGCGGCGGTGAGCCGGAACCGTCTGAACTCGTTGGCGGCGGTGAGTTGCAACGTTCTGAGCTCGCTGGCGCAGGTGAGTTGTAACCGTTAGGACTCGCTGGCGCAGGTGAGTTGCAACCTTCAGGGCTCGTCGGCGGAGGTCGCAACGTTCTGAGCTCGGTGGCGCAGGTGAGTTGTAAACGTTAGGGCTCGATGGCGGCACCGAGTTGCTTATGCGGGCTCGATGGCGGCAGCGCGTCCGAACGGTTGTGGCTCGATGGCGGCAGCGCGTTCGAACGGCCGGGCGGCAAGGCTCGGGCGGCGGGCGGACCGGGCGGCTCAGGTGGTCCGAGCGGCTCACGGGACTCGGGGGGCTTGAGCTGTCCGAGGGACTCGAGGGGCTCAGGCTGTCCGGGGGACTCGAGGGGCTCAGGCTGTCCGGGGGACTCGGGGGGACCGGGGGGGTCGGGGGGTGGGGGGACTGGGTTGGCGGCTACGGCGGCGGCGTAGGCGGCGGTGAGCTTGGCCAGCTCGCCTTCGGGGTCGGCGAGCCAGCTGGTGGACCACAGCCGGTGGACCTGCCAGCCGAGACGCTCCAGGTGCTCCTTGCGTAGCCGGTCCCGGTCCCTGACGCTGCCTGAGTCCCGGTAGGCGGCGCCGTCGGCTTCGACGGCGAGAATCATTCGGGACGGGTCGTCGGGATGCGCGGCGGCGAAGTCCACCCGGTAGCCGCCCACCCCGTATTGCGGCAGGACCTCGATGCCGAGCAGCGCCAGCCGGGCGGCCACATCGGCCGTGAACGCGTCCCCCACTCCCCCGGCGGCACCGACGCCGGCGCTCGAGGCCGCGACCGGGGTGCCTCCCGACCGGGCGTACTCGAGGTACTCGGCCAGCATCCGGGCGCCGGCCTTGGTCAGCCGGCCCGGGTCCACGTCGTGGCTGGAGAAGGAGCTCACCACGGTCAGCCGCCGCCGGGCGCGGGTCGCGGCGACGTTGAGCCGTCGCTCACCGCCGTCGCGCAGCAGCGGTCCCCACTGGTAGCGCATCCGGCCGTCGGCGTGCTTGCCGTAACCGACGGACAAGATGATCGCGTCTCGCTCGTCGCCTTGGACGCGCTCGAGGTTCTTGACGAAGAACGGCTCGGGCGCGTCTTCGGCGAAGAACGCCTCCACGTCGGCCAGGCCTCCGGAGGCCAGTTCCGCCCGCAGGGCCGTGTCGATCCGCTCGGCGTGCCGCATGCCCAGCGCGATCACGCCGAGCGACTCACCGGGCCTCATCCGTGTGTGCTCCACGATGAGCGAGACGACCCGGTCGACCTCGGCCGCGACCGAGGCCTCCTGCCCGGGACCGTGCAGCTGCGTGACAACCACGTGCCGCAGGCAGTCATCGCGGGCCACGCCGGGGAAGGTGGTCAGGGACCCGCCGTAGATCCGGTCGTTGGAGAACGCGACCAGGCGCTCGTCCCGGCTGCGGTAATGCCAGGTGAGCGGGCAGGTGGGCAGCAGTGGCCTGAGCGCGTCGAGGATCGACTCGAAGCCGACCGACAGGGCCACCGAGGAGGCGGGTACTTCCGAGTCCTCGGCGTCGTCGTCATCGTCGGCGCCCTCGCCCGCGTCGGCCTGCCTGAAGAAGCTGGTCGGCGGGAGCTGCCGGTCGTCGCCGGCCACGACGACCTGATGGGCGCGGATGATCGAGCCGATCGCGTCGGCCGGCACCACCTGGCTGGCCTCATCGAAGATCACCAGGTCGAACAGCCGGGACAGCGGCAGCACCTGGCTGACCATCAGGGGAGACAGCGCCCAGCAGGGCTTCAGGGCGAACAGGACGTCCCCGGCCTGGTCGAGCAGCCGGCGCAGGGGCAGGTGGCCGCGGCGCAGCGCGGCCTGCTTGCGGACCACCCGGGCCTGCAGCGGGTGCCGGTCCACCGCGTCACGCAGCTGCCTGGCCCAGGTGCCGCGAACCCGCGCCCGGTTGGCCGCCAGGTGCTCGGTGTCCCGGCGACGAAACTCCTCAGCCAACTCATCGAGGGCCGCCCCATCGTCGGCGGCGTACTCGGGATCACGCACCCGGATCTCGTCGAGGATGGCCCGGTACCACGCGTAATCGAAGGCCGCGACGACCAAGTCGGGATCGGGGGTGGCGGTGCCACCTGGGCGGCCGGACGCTATCTCGTCGATGACCGGTCCGAGGCCGAGCGTGGCGAACCGGCGGGCCAGCTCGTGCAGCCGAGGCAGCCGCCAGGCGGTCGCCTCGTCGGCTAGCAGCGCGGCTGTCGCCCCTTCCGGGTCGGCCTCAAGTCCCGCGAACGGCGCGATCGACCCCAGCCACGCGAGCTGCCGCTGGCACTCGGCCCAGTCCCTGGCCAGCTCGGGGTACCCGGTGGGCAGCCGCGGCTCGCCAGCCGCGTCGCCTGGGCCGGCGCGCAGCCCCTGGAACGTCGCGCGGGCCTCCTTGCGCAGGGCACGCCGCTCCCGAAACCCGTGCCCCGGCGCCCCGGCCGAGCTGAGGAGGGCTAGGTAGGACATGACCTGTGCTCGTTCTGGCTGGGAGGACGGAGGACGCACGTCCGCTTCCCCGCAGGCGGCGGCCAGCCGGGCACGGACCTGGGGAAGGATCCGGGCGGACAGCGCCCGGGCCACCTCGATGGCGTCCCGCGCGGCCTCCCGGTCGGGAAGGCTGGCCCCGAACCAGGGCGTGGCCTCGGGGCGCAGGCCGAGGCCACCCAGCCGGGTGAACTCGCGCAGCTCGTCGCGAAGCTGGTCAGCGATGACCTGCGTGATGAGCTCGGGGCTGGCCAGCCGGACGGCGACCCGGGCCTCAGCGGGCACGCTCAGAAGGCCGGACTGTACCTGGTAAGGCGTCAGGCCCCAGGGCTGGTGGGCGCGGTGCATGGAGGTGCCGTGCCTGGCCAGGCGGCGCTGGCGCTCGGTGAGGCGGCGGTGCAGGGCGGTCGTGTCGGGCGACGGGGCGTGGGCGGCCTGGTCCAGGGTCACGCCGAGGCCGGCCGCGATGCGCTGCCGGTCGCGGGTGCCCTCGTGGATGTCGAGCACGAGGTCGCCGAGGCCGACGGCGTTCATCCGGGAAAGGACCGCGTCGATCGCGGCCCGCTTCTCCGCGACGAACAGCACCTTGCGGCCGCGGGCCACCATGGCCGCGATGAGGTTGGCGATCGTCTGGCTCTTGCCGGTGCCGGGCGGGCCGTGGATGACCAGGCTGCGGCCCGCCAGGGCGGCGTCGATCGCGGCCCGCTGCGAGGAGTCCGCGTCGAGCACGGAGAAGTCAGCGGCCGGGTCGTCGTCGGCCGCGCCGGGGGCGGAGTCAGTCCCGCTGAGGTCAGCCGACACGACGGCCTGGGCCTCCGGGTCGCCGGCGACCGCCGCGACGAGGTCGCTGTCGGCCAGCAGGTCGCCCGCCGCTTCCAGGTCCCTGACCATCGGCAGCTTGGCGTAGGTGAAGGTGCCGATGACCTTGCGCCGCTCGATCGCGAACCCGGGTACCTCGGCTTGCGTGGCCGCCCGGGCCAGCTGCCCGGCGATCCGCTGCGGGTCCGGCTTGTCGACCGTCGCGCCGTAGACCGTCGCCAGCTTGTGCAAGAGGACCGGATTGACCTCGGTGTCCTCGTCAAGCACAAGCTCGAAATCGTCATAACGGGCACGGGTCGGTGTGATGGTCAAGCCGCGCAGCAGCACCGGGGCGGCCGGCTCGAGGAAGAGCTCGTCCCAGCGGGCCATCCCGGTCGCGAGGTACCCGGCCCGGATGCCGCGCTCCTCGTGCAGCTCGCGGGCCTTGCGGTAGATCGCTTGCGCCCGCCGGATGGCATCCGCCCGGTTCTCGGCGTTCTCGTGGCCGGGGAAGAGCCGTGACAGGCGGGCGTGGCCGGACTTCTCGAACCGCTCGACCGCTTCGGCGTCCGCCATGGCGAGGTCGAGCGTCCCGGCCCGGCGGTCCTTGTAGTAGAGCAGGGTATTGCGCCCGCCCAGGTCGGTGAGTGCGTCGATCCACTGGCGCTGCGCGGCAGCGACCAGGGCGAGGCGGCGTGTGTCGCTCGGATCGGTCATGCGATCCCCTCCCGTGGACCCTTTCGGGTGCCCAGGAAGGGGGAACTCAAACGCGCTGCTTGCCGGGACTCGGCCGGCTCAGATTCCGAGGCCTGCCAGCGGCTGACCGCTGGGAAGCTCGGCGAGCAGGTGGCCGGGGAGCCAGAGCTTGGAGCCGCGGATGCCCGAGCCGATCACCACCTGCGGCGACTTCGCCACCCGGTCGTCCACCAGCACGGGCCAGTCACTGGGCAGGCCGATCGGCGTGATGCCGCCGTACTCCATCCCGGTCAGCGCGGTCACCACGTCCACCGGCCCGAACGACGCCTTGCGCACGTCCAGGTGCCGCCGCACGAGGCCGTTGACGTCAGCCCGGGTGGTCGCGGCGACCATGCAGGCCGCGTAGCTGACCTCGCCACCGCGCTTGCCCGCGATGACCACGCAGTTGGCGCTCTCCTCCAGCGTCACGCCGTAGGCCTCGCAGAACTGGGCCGTGTCGGCCAGGGCGGGGTCGATCTCGGCCACCTTGACCTGGTCAGCCCAGGACAGCTCGCGCAGCGCGTCGTGCGTCGCCTTGGCCAGCAGGTCCGGTCGCGACAGGGCCTCGTGGAAAGTCAGCTCGGTAGTCATCACCCCATCCAACCAGAGCGCGGGCCTCGGCCGGGTTGACGTCACCGATCTAGCGACCTAAAGTACTAATCACCTAAGACACTAGATCGGTGGATCGCATGATCAGCTTTCGGGTGGACGGACGATCGGGCGTTCCGCCCTACCTGCAGCTCGTCCAGCAGGTGCGGCAGGCCCTGCGGATGGGCGTGCTCCAGATGGGCGACCAGCTCCCGACGGTGCGCGAGGTGGTCGCCGCCGTGGCCGTGAACCCCAACACCGTGCTCAAGGCCTACCGGGAGCTGGAGCGCGATGGCCTGCTCGAGGCCCGGGCGGGCCAGGGCACGTTCGTGCGCGGCCTGCCACCGGGACCGCCGCCAGGCACCCATTCCCGGCTGGGCCGGAGCCTGGCCCAGTGGGTCCGCGAGGCCCGCGAGGCCGGCCTTGACGATGAGGCGATGGAGTCCCTGCTCCACGTCACGCTCCAGGCGACCCGTCACTCGGAGGAGGAAATCGCATGAAACCCGGGCCCTCCCTAGTAGTCAGCCAAACTGAAGGAACCCCCATGGCACCATCGGCGCTGGCCATCGAGACCAGCGAACTAACCAAGCGGTACCGGCGCGGACGGGTCACGGCGCTGAGCAATTGCTCGGTGACGGTCCCAGAAGGCCGGATCAGCGCACTGATCGGCCCCAATGGCGCGGGCAAGACCACGCTGCTGCGCTTGCTGTGCGGGCTGGCCGAGCCGACCAGCGGCACGGCCAGCGTGCTTGACCAGACACCCCGCCAGGAGCCGGCCTTCCTGTCCGAGGTCGGCTTCCTCGCCCAGGAGATGCCGCTGTACCGGCGGATGACCGCCGAGGCCCACATCAGGATCTGCGCCCGGCTGAACTCCCGCTGGGACGGGGACCTGGTGCGGACCCGGCTGCGCGGGCTCGACGTCCCGCTCGACCGACCGGTCGGGACGCTGTCCGGCGGGCAGCGCTCCCAGGTCGCGCTGGCGCTGGTGCTGGGCAAGCGGCCCCGGTTGCTGCTGCTCGACGAGCCAGTCGCGGCGCTCGACCCGCTGGCCAGGCGGCACTTCCTGCAAACGCTCACCGCGGCGGTCGCCGAGGCGGAGGGCGCGCTGACCGTCGTGCTGTCCTCGCACCTGGTGACCGACCTCGAGCGGGTCTGCGATCACCTCATCCTGCTGGCCGCATCCCAGGTGCAGCTGTGCGGGGACGCCGACGACCTGCTGGCGTCACACAAGGTCCTGGTCGGGCCGAACAAGGACACCACTCCGCTTGAGCAGGCGCACACGGTGGTGCAGCGGACCACCGCGGGCCGGCAGTCCACGCTGCTCGTCCGGCTGACTGGCCCGCTGGCCGACCCGGGCTACCAGGCCGAAGACGTCAGCCTCGAAGACCTGGTCCTCGGCTACATGAGCGCCACGACACCCGCGTACGCCGACCTTAAAGCAGTAGGAGAATAGCCATGACCTATCTCGTCTGGCGGCAGTACCGCCTGCAGTGGGCGATCGCCCTGGCGCTGCTGGCCGCGATCGCGGTGGTGGAGGTCATCGACGGGCTGCACATGGCCTCGGCGTGGCACTCGCTCCAGGTCGCCTGCGGGACGACTGCCCCGACGGCCGGCCAGGGGGGCGGCTGCCTCAGCCAGAGCATCGTCAGCGTGGTCGGCAATGACTTCCGCATCCTGTCGGTCCTGGTGCCGGCCGTCCTGGGGATCTTGTGGGGCGCCCCGCTCATCGCCCACGAGATGGAGACGGGCACGACCAGCTTCGCCTGGACGCAGGGAACGACCAGGACCCGCTGGCTGGTGGCCAAGGTGGGCTACCTGATGCTGGCCGCCGTGATCTGGGCGGGCGCCGCCTCCGCCCTGGTCACCTGGTGGTCGGGTCCGGAGAACGCGCAACGGGGCGACCAGTTCCAGTCCAACTACTTCAACACGCAGGGGATCGTCCCGGTCGGGTACGCCGTGGTCGCGATGGCCCTCGGCATCACGGCCGGCGTCCTGATCCGCCGGACCGTTCCGGCGATCGCGGTCACGCTGGCCGGGTACGTGGCGTTGCGCGCGTGGTTCGCCGAGCAGATCCAGTTCCACCTGCTGCCGGCCGTCACCACGTACACCAGCCTGGCCAGCACCTGGTCACCCGGCGGCATCTCCATCGGCCAGGGCGCCACCGTCATCAACGCGGCAGGCCAGAACGTGGGAGGCAGCCAGTTCTCCACCGCCTTGTACATGCCCAACGGCAATCCCGTAGCGACCAGTTACGTCCCCGCCGCCTGCCACCAGTTCCTGCCTAGCCCGATCCCGCCCGGTGGTGGCAATGCCAGCCCGTCTCTCGTGTCGTGCCTGTCCAAGGCGGGCTTCCGCAACGTCTTCAGCTACCAGCCTGGCAGCCGGTACTGGGAGTTCCAGGGCCTTGAGACCGGCATCTACGTTCTCATGGCGGCCATCCTGCTGGCGGTCGCCTTCTACGCGATCCGCCGCCGCGACGCGTAGGGGCGCTCGGTGGCACGGGCTCGGTGGCACGGGCTCGGTGGCACGGGCTCGGTGGCACGGGCTCGGCTGGACGGCTTAGCGTCGGCTCCGTTCCGCGGAACGAGCAGCTCGGCTGGACGGTGGAGCGGCAGCTCCGCTCCTCCGAACGTGCCACCTCGGCTGGAAGGTGAGGCGACAGCTCCGCCCCTTGGGACACGAGAGCCACACGGGCAACGCTTGAAAGTTCTAACGCTGGTGGTTGTGCCGAAAAACGCGGCACAACCACCAGCGTTTAGCTTTGCTAATCTTTTCGGGGCCCCGCGGTGGTCGGGTCAGTGTGGCCGATGATGGCGCAGTCAGGCCGAGCAACGACGGGGACTGGTGGGACGATCAGTGCCAGCGGAAGCGCCAGGTGGCGAAGGCGCAGCCGGCGGCCGTC
>Ga0335072_10011700_pt1 | contig 12566 bp, 10 predicted proteins | sample Lox_Sample_21_FD_206725 | JGI IMG/M metagenome (GOLD analysis project Ga0335072, IMG submission 206725) | Soil microbial communities from Loxahatchee National Wildlife Refuge, Florida, United States - Lox_Sample_2.1 | ecosystem: Environmental > Terrestrial > Soil > Wetlands | place: USA...
GACCCCGGCTGGCGTAGACGGGGACGCCGGCCAGGCTCAGCGAGTCAAGGTCGCGCTGAATCGTCCGCGCCGACACCTCCAGGCGGCGGGCCAGTTCACCCGCGGTCAGGGACTCGTACGCCTGCAACAGGAGCAGGATCCGGAGCAGCCGTTCGGCACGCACCTATCAAATATGACAGATCCTGGCCGCTTTGATTTCTACGCTGGCACCGTGACTTCGACCGAAGAACTGCTGGAACGGATCGACGTGTCATGGCACAAGCTCCGGCCCAGGCTGATCGCCGGCCAGCTGGACAGCCGGCTGGCCGACGGCCGGACCGTCAAGGAGACGCTGGCCGGCGTCGCGTTCTGGAACGAGACGGTCGCGCCGGTGTTCGCCTGGATGCGCGGCCAGCCGGAGCCGCCGGCCGGGCAGTGGTACGGCGGGGCCGGCCTCGGCATCGGTGACGGCCAGCCGTGGCCGAGGGACGAGGTGCATCACGCCCGCGAGGCGGCGTGGGCTCGCTCCGTCACTGACGGCGAGGTGCTCACCCGGCTCGACCGGGCCCACGAACGCGCGGTGGCGGCTGTCGCGACGCTGACCGCCGACGAGTGCGGGCCGGGTTCTGGTCCCGTCGATGACGCGGGCATCGATCCCGGTCACCCGTGGGCGCGGCTGACCAGCAACGAGCGCATGGTCAGCAAGGCCGACAGCTGCACCTACCGCCTGTACGACGCCCTCCTAGAGCAACTGCCCTGATGCTGCCGATCCCGCGCGGTTCGGCCTGCAGCCTCGGTGGAAGATGGACGCATGCTCGGTGATCGCTGAAGGGTGAGCGAGCCTGAGATCTTGCGTTCCTACCCATGCGATGATTTCGTCGCGCACCCACATCCTGCTGCACAATGATGGTGTGACAACCCCTCGTAGATCAGGCTCACCAGACTTGCCTCAATGGCTACAGCTGCCTGTGCTGAAGCCGCCTTTGGCCGAAGCCGAAGCTCAGCTCGAAAACCTAATTGCGGCTGGATATCAGCTTCACACTGAGCCAGGCAGGCTCATATATCACACCGACGATGCGACTCCTTTTAGACGGCGCGTGAGCCAGTGGCGCGATCATTGCCAAAAGTGGCTCGACGAAAACCTCGGCGGTCAAGCTGCCGACGAGTACAGAAGCGCTTCCACATACCATTATGCGGGCACCGGCACGTGGACAGCTGTTGACTGGTTCCGAACCTTGCCGCAGGATATCGATTCAGAAATAAGGGTGCTGACACACATTGCTCAGCGTCTGCCGCAGTGGGCTCCATCGAAGGATGCGGATCTTAACTCGCCTCCTCAAACTTCCATTCAAGTCAACGATACCGGAGCAGCAGCAGAAGAAACACATTCCAGTCTTGCCACTAACCGTAAAGCCGTGATGGTCATCTATGGCCATGATGAAGAAGCTAACAGTGCGCTGTTCGCCTGGCTACGCGCCATCGGGCTCCAACCCCAGGAGTGGAGTCAACTCATCCAGCGCAGCGGCAGCGCCAGCCCGTATATCGGGCAGGTACTCGAAGAGGCGTTCCAGCACGTCCAAGCTGTCGTGGCGCTCTTCACACCGGATGAGCGAGTTCGTCCAGTGGGTCATAGCGGGCCATGGCGGCTCCAGGCAAGACCGAACGTCCTCATCGAAGCAGGCATGGCACTGGTGACCCACCCGACCCGGACCCTCATAGTTATCTTCGGCCACCAGGAACTCCCCACCGACCTCGTCGGACGACACTACATCCAGTTCAACCGCACCGCTGGCGCGCTTAACGACATTGCCAACCGCCTAGAAGCCGCCGGATGTGAAATAGACAAGAGTGGCACCGACTGGCTGGATCCCTCCCGCTTTCCCGACCGTGACACGATTTCGAAAAATCCGTGCCCGCGATGAACTCATGAAGATGCCAGCGCAAATGAATACTGGTGGCCACGTCGTCTGCTGAGTGGATGACTTGCCGCGTCGTGTCCGGTTCGCGGTTCTCGGTTCAGCCCGGTCGGCATGTGCGCGGAAGCGGCAGAAGCCAGGATGGACCATCTCGTAGTACGTCGGCGTCGACCTTTGGCTTATGCCTCCCCACGATCGCGCAGAAGCTCGCGGAAGTCGCAAATCGCCTGTTCCTGGTCCGACCCGAGATCTTCGGCAACGATCATCGCGGTGCCAGCCCAGTAAATCCCCGTGAACTGAACTCTGTCGTTCGCTGGCGGCACCAGGAGCGGGTTATGCACGATCTTGATATGATCCTCGACTTCCTCCCACGGGACATCGGCCCGTACTAGGCCGATCGCAGGAGACTCGCTGTCGTCGTACTCCACGTCGTCGAGCACTGATCTTCTCCCCGTCGCATCGGCAGTCTCGCACACGCTTGGCACCCATTCGCGCACTCCACGGTAACCAGTGCGGGGCACTGGTAACGGCGCGCCGAGCCGCCGTCATGGACGGCTCTGGGGCACGTACTCTGCGCCGACTTTGGCGGGCATAAGCGGGGCCGGCCCGGAAGTGCCGGTCTGCTGTGCGGACCGCGGCGCTGGCACACTGGCGGCATGAGCGAGGCGCCGGCGCAGCTGCCGTTCCGCTGGGACCTGGTCACCCCCGATCAGCTCGGGTCGTTGCTAGCGGGCACGACGCAGCCGGATCTGTGGTTCCTGGAATAGCCCGCAGGGCCGCAAAGCGCCCGCGCGGACGATGGACCAGGAGCCAGCCCTTTCCCAGCCGTGGCTTCGCTTCCTCATCACCCATCTCAACAGCGGAACCTAAGGCGTGCGCCTGGCCACTGGCCACTCCCGAACATACGGTCTGGGCGTCGGCCCGGTCGGCTGCGGTCAGGATCGGCAGCGGCGCGGAGAGCTTGATGACGCGCGCGTAGCCGCCTGATTGCGCTATACCGGCAGCGTGTCGAACGCGTTTGTGCAGAGCATGGCCCATAACTTCGAACAAGCGCTGCGGCTGATGGAAGCGGCGCTGACCGACTGCCCCGACGACCTGTGGCAGACCGACTTGTGGCCGGACCAGGCGCCTACCGGTCCGGCGCCGCACGGTGGACTGCACGGCTCGGCGCCCTGGTTCCTCGGCTACCACGCGCTGCTAACCCTCGACTATGACCTGGCCGGCGAGTTCGTGCCGTGGGCACCGCCGCAGCCGTTTGACGAGAACACCTTCGCCTTCCCCAACCGCATGTTCACCAAGCCCGAGCTGCTGGGGTACGTCGGCTGGTGCCGCGGCCGCGTCCGCCAGACACTTGACGGCCTCACCGAGGAAATGGCTGCCCGGCCACTTCCGAGCGCCCATCGATACCACGGCATGCTGTTCGCGGTGATCGCCGGGAGCTTGCCGCTGCACGTCGTTGAGCACGCCTCCCAGATCCGCCAGTTCCTCACCGCCGAAGGCGTCACGGTGCAACCCATGCCCGGTGACCGCGGGTACACCGGTTGACCGTGATCGTGATCCGGCGGATGCCGGCCGGCGGCCCCGGCGGCCTAACCGCGGCTCGCAGCCTCACGGCCGGGATCGCAGCACGGCGACCTCGGGGAACTCCTCGGGCGAGCCGTAGCCGTGCCCGGCCAGCCAGCGGACGCTAGTGAGGCATCGCAACGACCACCATGCGCGGATGAGGTCGCGGTCGAGGTCGGCGCCGTAGCCGGCGACGACGTCGCCAAGGTGCTCCTCGTGTGCGAGCGTGAGCATGGCGATGTCGAAGAGCGCGTCGCCCTGGGCCGCCTCGGACCAGTCGACGACGCCGGTGACCTCGTCACCGTCGACGAAGACGTGGCTGACCTGCAGGTCGCCGTGGATGAACACCTTTGTCCACGGCCGCAGCGCAGTCTCGGCGAGCTGGCGGTTGCGTGTGACTAGGTCGGCGGGAAGGACGTCGTTCGCGACGAGCCACTCGCATTCGCCGTCGAGGCGGGATGCCAGCTCGTCGACGCTCCGGCCGGGCCATGGCGGCAACGGCGCGTCGTGCAGCGTCCGGGCGGCGGCACCCGCCGCCGCCCACGCGGCCGGCGACGCGGTAGATGGCTCGCCGAGGCGGCCGAGTGCCGTCCCCGGCAGGGCGGCGAGCGCGAGCGCGGGCGGCTTGCACCACAGGATCTGCGGGGTCGGGACCGGCGCCATCGCCATCGCCGCGACCTCGACGTCGATGCGGGTCTGATCAGCGTCGATCTTCACGAACACGTCGCCGACGCGCAGGGTCGCGCGCTCGTTATGGGCGACGACGAGCTCGACCTCTTCCACGTCGGCCATTGTCGCGGTACGACTACCGATTGTCGCCAGGTTATTGCGTGCGACGGCGCGACCCGGGTCGCGCAAGTGCGGCTTGGGCCGTGCTGGTCAGTTCCTGGCCGGCCGGGCCGGAGCGAAAAAGTCTGTGAGCAGTTCGGTGACGCGCTCGGGCTCGTCGTGATGGACCCAGTGCGACGCGTCGGCCAGGCGCTCGACGCGGTCGAGGTTGGGCACATCGTCGTGATCGGGCTCGGCGAGCTCATCGTCGAGGTACCGATCCCGCTGTCCCCAGATGACCAGGGTCGGCGCCTGGATCGGGCGAAGCGCCGCTTCGGCCTGCTTAGGCGGGGTTCGTACCGAGGACCGGTAGTAGTTGATCATCCCGGTCGCCGCCCCCGGCTGCGACCACGCCTGGACGTAGCGATCGATCTCGTCCGCCGTGTAAGCCGGGCGGGCGTCGCGCAGGAAATGCCGGAAAAACCGCCAGTGGTCGGCGTGCACGACGCTTTCGGGCAACTCCGGGAGGTCGAAGAAGAAAAAGTACCAGGACTTCCGGAGCTGCCCCGGGTGGTGCAGTCCCTGCGAGAGCTTCCGCGGATGGGCTGCGTTAAGGATGGCCAGCCGGTCCACGACTTCGGGGTGGTTCATCGCGGTGGTCCAGGCGATGGTTCCGCCCCAGTCGTGGCCGGCCAGCAGCGCGGACTGGGCACCGCGTTCGTGAACAAGATCACGGATGTCGGCGGCCAGCTTGCCGGTGTCGTACGCGGCCGTGGCGTCGGGCTTCGATGACAGGTTATAGCCGCGCGTATCAGGCGCGACGACCCGGAATCCTGCCGCCGCGAGCGGTTCGATCTGCAGCCGCCACCCGTACCAGAACTCGGGGAAACCGTGCAGCAGGATTATCAGCGGCCCCTCGCCGGCCTCGACATAGTGGAGCCGGATGTCGCCGATCTCGGCGTAGCCTTCACGAAGTCCGTCGCCTGGGCCCAGCATCAGCACCCCCGGAACTAGCTCCCCGAAGTGTTAGGGCATGCCCGCGAACAGGCCGCTTGAATCCTGTCCGGTCCCGTGTCCGAGGTTGGGGCTCCGGGTTGCGCCGAGACCAGATTTCGCTGACGGGGCTGGACGAGGAGGGCCCGGGGGTTGCCGGGGGCCCTATGCGGCTCTTCGCGGCCGGCCTGCGGGGAGACGGGGCGTAAAAGACACCGATCTTGATCTTTAGAGGCGGGCGAGTGCCTCGCGCAGCGGGTCCAGGCCCATGGAGCCCAGGCTGAGCGCCCTGGAGTGGAACTCCTTGAGGCTGAAGGCGTCTTTCGCCCGCTCCTTGGCTTCCGCCCTGGCCTGCAGCCAGATCTGCGAGCCCAGCATGTAGGACGGGGCCTGACCGGGCCAGCCCAGGTAGCGGTGCAGCTCAAAGCGCAGCCGCTCTTCCTCGAAGTTGGAATGCGCCTGCAGGAACTCCCAGGCCAGCTCGGCGTTCCAGCGTTCGCCCGCGCCTGGGGTCCAGCTGGCGCCCGCGGGGATCTGCAGCTCCAGGTGCACGCCGATGTCCAGGACCGTGATGGCGGCCGGCATCAGCTGCATGTCGAGCATCCCAAGGCGCGCGCCCGGGTCGGCGAGGTAACCGAGTTCCCCCATCAGGCGTTCGCCGTAGACGGCCCAGCCCTCGCCGTGCCCGGCGACCCAGCACAACAGCCGCTGCCAGCGATTGAGGTTCTCGCGCTCGGTCATTGTCTGGGAGGCCTGCAGGTGGTGGCCCGGAACGCCCTCGTGGTAGATGGTCGTGACCTCTTTCCAGGTGGCGAAGGACTCCTGCCCGCCCGGCACCGACCACCACACCCGGCCGGGTCGGGACCAGTCCTCCGATGGAGGGGTGTAGTAGATCCCGCCGTCGCTGGTCGGAGCGATCATCGCCTCGATCCGCCGGCCCTGCTCCGGGACGTCGAAGTGCTCGCCGTGCAGGTCGCTGATCGCGCGGTCGGCCAGATCCTGCATCCAGGCGCGGAAGTTCTGGCGCCCTTCGACACGGTGCGCGGGGTCCTTGTCGAGGATGGCCACGGCCTCCTCCCTGGTGGCGCCCGGCTGGATCAGGCTGGCGGTTCGTTTCTGGTCGGCCCGGATCCGGGCGATCTCCTCCCACCCCCGCTCGTATGCCTCCTCGAGGTCCACGGCGGCGCCGAGAAAGGACCGCAACGCCCGGGAGTAGACCTCGCGCCCGCACGCGTCCTTCTGCCGCGCGAGCGGAAGCAGTTCCCTGGTGAGGAACGCACCGAGTTCGGCGGTTGCGGCGCTCGCCTGTTCGGCGGCGTGCTCGAGGTCGCCGCGGAGCGAGTCCGGTACCCCGGTGAGCTGCTCGGCCAGGCCGGCGTAGAAGGACTCGCCGGGCTTGGCCCAGGCCGCGCACTGCTTGGCGACCTCCTCGACCTGCAGCCGGGCGGGCGGACGCCCGCCGCGGGCCGCGCTCAGCAGCGTCGCGGACAGCTGGCGGTAGGCGGCCGGAACAGCAGCCATGCGCTTGGCGATGTTGACCGCGGCCTGCTCGCCGTCGGTGGGCATCAGATCGAAGATCTGGCGCACGTCCTGGACCCAGCTGGCGATCACGTTGAGCTGGCTGGTGGTGTCGCCGGCGTCGTAGCACTCCACGGCGAGGCCCAGGCGCTCCTGCATCGCCGCTCGCGCGATCTGCTCGCGCAGTCCGGGGGCTTCGGCCGCCTCGAGGGCGGCCAGGGTCGAGCGGTCCAGGTCGGCGCGCGCGGCAAAGCCGTCCGCGCTGAGGTCCGTCATCTCGTCGTCGTGTCCGGCGATGCCAGCCCAGGTGGCCAGGAGCGGGTCCAGGGCGGCCGCCCGGTCCACGTACTGGTCGGCAATGAGGTCGATCGAGGCCATGCGACGTCCTCGCGGGCTCGTCTTGCGCGGCGGCTAAGTGGCGCGAGCTACTCAACTATCGACATTCCGTGTGAGTGGCGCAAGCGAGTGACGCGGGCACTATGCGGCTGTTCATGGGGCTGGGCCAGAATGACTCAATGGATTTGCACCTGACGGACAAGGTCGTGCTGATCACCGGCGGGACCGACGGGCTGGGAGCCGCACTTGCGGGCCGGCTCGTCGAAGAAGGATCCCGGGTCGCGGTATGCGGGCGGGACCCCGATCGGCTGGCCGCCACCGAACAGCGGCTGCGAAACGCCGGGGGCGATGCGCTTGTGGTGCAGGCCGACGTCACCAGCCTGGCCGACCTTGAACGGTTCGTCGATGCGGCCGTCACACGGTGGGGCCGCATCGACGGCCTGGTGAACAACGCGGGCAAGAGTGCCGCCGGACGGATCGATCAGGTCACCGACGACGAATGGATCGCCGATCTCAACCTCAAGGTTCTCGCCGCGGCCCGCTGCACCCGCCTGGCGGTGCCGCACCTGATCGCGGCCGGTGGCGGAGCCATCGTCAACGTGCTCAACGTGGGCGCCAAGGCCGCTGGTGCCGCGTCATTGCCCACGACTGCCTCCCGCGCGGCCGGCCTGGCCATGACCAAGGCCGCGTCCAAGGACCTCGGCGCAGACGGCATCCGGGTCAATGCCGTGCTCATCGGTCTGGTTGCGAGCGGCCAGTGGCGACGGCGCGCTGACGCGGCCGGACAATCCGAGGACGCGCTCTACCGCCAGATGGCCCGGGACGCCAGCATCCCGCTGGGCAGGGTCGGCCGGCCGGAAGAGTTCGCCGACCTGGCCGCGTATCTCCTGTCGGATCGCTCCTCCTACGTGACAGGCTCGGCCGTCAATCTCGACGGAGGAACCAGCCCAGTCCTATAGTCGCGCAACTGGTTATCAGCCGAGCAGAGGAAGACGGCACCTCGCATCGGCGGAGCGGAGAGGTCATGGCGCCCTTCACCGGTTCTGACGACCTGCAGGGAGCGGAGTTCGTCGACGCGAACCTGCGTGGCGCCCGGTTCTGCCGGGCTGACCTGTCCGGCGTCGTGATGCGCGCGGTCGACATGCGGGGCGCGGACATCGACACACCGTTCCTCCACGACAGCGGGAGCTTCTTGCGCGTCAACGGCGTGGACGTGATCCCGCTGGTCGAGGCCGAGCTCAACCGCCGGTTTCCCGGACGCGCCGCCCGGCACGCTACAGATCCCGATGGCCTGCGCGCGGCCTGGGCCGCGCTCGAGCGAACATGGGCGGCCACCCTCGAGCGGGTCGCGGCGATGCCGGCTGGCACGGTCGACGTTCAGGTAGGCGGCGAGTGGTCGTTCGCGCAGACGCTGCGGCACCTGGTCATGGCCACGGACACCTGGCTGGGCCGGGCGATCCTGGGCACCGAGCAGCCGTACCACCCCATCGGTGAGCCCAACGCGGAGTACGAGACCGATGGCTACGACATGTCGGTCTTCGCAACGTCCAGACCGTCATACGCGGAGGTGCTCGAGGTCCGGGCGGGCCGCGTCGCCATGGTGCGGGACTTCCTCGGCACCGTCACCTCAGACGACCTGGCCGCGACCCGCAAGCACCCGTGGGCTCCCGAATACCCGGTGACCGTCTTGTACTGCCTGCACGTGATCCTCCGGGAGGAGTGGGAACACCACCGCTACGCCGTCCGCGACCTCGATGCGATTGCTGCGCCCCCCGGCGCATGAGTCCGTGGACCGGCGACTCGTGTGGCGGTGTGGCGCCGGCTACCAGATACGGACCCGGGCTGCGGGCTCCAGCCACAGGTCGTCAGCGGCGCCCACATCAAACGCGTCGTAGAACTCGTCGAGGTTCCGCACGATCTGGTTGCAACGGAACTCGCCGGGGGAATGCCGGTCGATGACGAGGAGCCGGATGACTTCCTCGTCCCGGGCCTTTTGCTGCCAGATGCGGGCCCACGACAGGAAGAAGCGCTGTGCGCCCGTCAAGCCGTCGATGACCGGTGCCGGTTCGCCGCGCAACGACACCAGATAGGCCTTCCAAGCGATGCCGAGGCCGCCGAGGTCCCCGATGTTCTCGCCGATCGTCAGCGCCCCGTTCACGTGCTGGCCGGGAGTCTGCTTCGGCGCCAGGGCGTCGTATTGCTCGATCAGCGACCGGCTCCGGGCTTCGAACGCTTTCCGGTCCTCTGCGCTCCACCAGTCGGTGAGCCGGCCGTCACCGTCGTACTTGGAACCCTGGTCGTCGAAGCCGTGGCCGATCTCGTGGCCGATGACCGCGCCGATCGCCCCGTAGTTGGCCGCGTCGTCGCGGCCGGGATCGAAGAACGGATCCTGCAAGATCGCAGCCGGGAACACGATCTCGTTCATGCCCGCGTTGTAGTAGGCGTTGACCATCTGCGGGGTCATGAGCCATTCGTCGCGGTCGATCGGCTTGCCGATCTTGCTCAATTCGCGGCGGGCCTCGAAAGCATGAGCGGCCCGCACGTTGGCCATGAGATCCGCGGGGTCGATCCTGAGGCTGGAGTAGTCCCGCCATCTGGCCGGGTAGCCGATCTTCGGCGTGAACTTCCCCAGCTTGTCGAGGGCCCGCTGGCGGGTGTCTGCTCCCATCCATTCGAGCTTCTCGATGCTCTGGCGGTAGGCCTCGAGGAGGTTCGCCACCAGGACATCCATCCGCTCCCGGGCGCCAGGTGGGAAGTGCCGGGCGACGTAGGCCCGCCCGACAGCTTCCCCCATCGCGCCGTCGACCAGCGCGACGCCCCGCTTCCAGCGGTCACGCAGCTGGGGGGTGCCGCTCAACGCGCGGCCGTAGAAATCGAAATCCTCCTGGACGAACGCCGCCGACAGGTATCCGGCAGCGCTGTGGATCACCCGCCAGCACAGCCAGTCCCGCCAGGCCGGCACGCGTTCGTCGGTGAGCAACGACGCCAGTCCCGTGCTGTAGCTCGGCTGGCGGAGCACGATCTCGTCGAAGGCGCCAGCGGGCGGGTCCAGGGCCGCCAGCCACCCGCGCAGATCCGGTCCCTCAGACAACGCATCGGCCCAGGTGAACAGGTTGTAGGTCTTCTCGCGGTCGCGGTTCGCGACGCTGTCCCAGTGGTGCCCGGCCACGGCCGTCTCCAGCGCGAACACCCGGCTGGCGGCCCGGTCGGCGTCCGGCAAGCCGGCCAGCTCGAACATGCGCTGCACATGACCAACGAACTGATCGCGGACGCCGGTAAACCGCTCCTCGCGGTAGTAGCTCTCGTCCGGCAGCGAGATGGCAGCCTGCTCGAAAAACACGACGTAGCGCTCTGGGTTGCCCGGGTCGGTGTCGACGTAGAGCCGGTACAGACCCCCGATTCCCAGTCGCTCCAGCCGCCCGAGCGTCTCCAGCAGCTCCGGAATGGAGCTGACCGCTCGAGCCGCGGCGAGCGTCTGGTGTATGGGCTGCGAGCCGAGCAACTCTGCCCGGTCGGCGTCCATGAAACTGGCATACAGGTCGCCGAATTTCCGCTCCTCGCTGCCTTCTGGTGCCGACGCGGCCTCTTCCACGATCTCGCGCACCGCGTTCTCAGCCGCTTCAGCCAGAATCCGGAACGTACTCTCGCGCGCCCGGTCAGCGGGGATCTCGGTCCGCGCGAGCCACCGGCCGTTGACGTGCCGGAACAGGTCGTCTTGCGGTCGGATGCCGGGATCAAGCTCGTCGATCGGGATGCCGGAGGGGAGCGTCATGCGCTCCAGCGTATGACCAGCGGCGACTAGTCCTGAGTCGTTGATTCGTTGCCAGGCGTGATGCCAGGGGCGTAATGCCGACACCGATACTGCAGACGTGGGTGATGTCAGCGGGCGTGGGCCAGAGCAGCCGGTGTGGCTGGCGGGTAACGTGGGCGGCGCGTGGCGGATCGGCGGTACGGTGCATCGCCCGGCCGGCCGGTGGACGCCGGCGGTGCACGCCCTGCTTGCCTTCCTAGCCTCGCGCCTCGACCACATCCCCAGCGTGCTCGGGTTCGACGAGCAGGGCCGCGAGGTTCTCACCTTCCTGCCCGGACGGGTCGTCGATATTGAGTCCGAGGTGCTAACGCCGGGCCAGCTCGACTCGCTCGTGTCGTGGACGCGCCGTTTCCACGAGGCGGTCGCCGGGTTCGGCCATCGCGGCCCGTGGCGGTACCCGCACGTGCCGCAGGCGTCCCTCATCGGCCACAACGACATCGCCCCCTACAACGTCTGCTTCGACGGCGACGAGGTGGCCGGGGTATTCGACTGGGATCTCGCCGGGCCGACGACGCCGCTGATGGAACTGGCTTTCATCGCGTGGAACTGTGTTCCGCTGTGGCGGGACGCCGGCGATGAGGCCTCCGCGGAGCGCATCGGGCGCATCTGCTCGGCCTACGGCGGCGTCGATCCGGCGCAGGTCGTCGATGCCGTGCCGGGCCGGATCCAGATGATGCTGGACTGGATCCCGCGGGGTGCCGCTGCGGGCGATGCGGGCCTGCGCCGCTTGATGAGCCAGGGTGAGCCGGAACGCTCTCAGGCAGCACTCAACGACTTGATCCCCAGACTGCGCCGGATCCGGCTACTCCTCCAATGACCCTGCATTGAGCACTGTCCGCCACGCAGCGGAACACGATCATCGCCTGGGACAACGCGGGTACTTACGGGAGGATGGCGATCGCAGATGGCTCGTAGCCGGCGTTGATTGGTTTCCCGGCGGTATTGGTCGCGATGTTGATCGGCGTCACCGAGTTGGAAAAGAAGCCGGCGACGTAGGCGGTCTTCCCGTCCGGTGTGATCGCGATCGCCTCCGGCCTGACCTCGCGAACCGCTGGATCTTCAACCGTGCTGGCGGCGATGGTGATCCGCCGGCCGACAGTATTGCTGCCGATGCTGATCGGGGTCACCGTGTCTGATGCCGAGTCGAAGACGTAGGCGGTCTTCCCGTCTGGAGTGATCGCAATCGCCACCGGGCTGCCTCCGACATAGGCCGACTTTCCGGGCGTGGCGGTGGCCGTGGCGACCGGTGTTACATAGCCCGTGTACATGTTGGTGACATAGACGGTCCTTCCGTCCGGGGTGATCGCGACTCCGGTGACCCCCCTGCCCAGGGCGATCGGCTTTCCGGGGGTGTTAGTCGCGATGCTGATCGGCGTCACTCCGCCGGACGTCGCGACATAAGCGGTCGCCCCGTTTGGGGTGATCGCGATCGCCCCTGGCGCGGCGCCGATCTTGATCGGTTTCCCGGCGGTGTTGGTGGCGATCGTGATCGGCGTTACCGTATCCGATTCATAGCTGGCGACGTATGCGGTTTTCCCGTCCGGCGTGATCGCGATCGCCGTCGGGTAGAACCCGACGTTGATTGGTTTCCCGGGCCTGCCGGTCGCGATGGTGATCGGCGTCACGGTCGCTGGGTGAAAGCTGGCAACGTAGGCGGTTTTCCCGTCCGGCGTGATCGCGAT
>Ga0335072_10011701_pt1 | contig 12565 bp, 22 predicted proteins | sample Lox_Sample_21_FD_206725 | JGI IMG/M metagenome (GOLD analysis project Ga0335072, IMG submission 206725) | Soil microbial communities from Loxahatchee National Wildlife Refuge, Florida, United States - Lox_Sample_2.1 | ecosystem: Environmental > Terrestrial > Soil > Wetlands | place: USA...
TCAACGTGGCGATCGAGCCGAGGACCAAGGGCGACCAGGACAAGCTGGGCACTGCGATCCAGCGGCTGGCCGAGGAGGACCCGACCTTCCAGGTCAGGACCGACGAGGAAACTGGCCAGACCATCATCTCGGGGATGGGCGAGCTGCACCTGGAGGTGCTGGTCGACCGGATGCGCCGCGAGTTCAAGGTCGAGGCCAACATCGGCCGTCCGCAGGTGGCTTACCGCGAGACCATCCGCAGGAAGGTCGAGAAGGTCGAGTACACCCACAAGAAGCAGACCGGCGGCTCCGGCCAGTTCGGCCGGGTCATCATCAACCTGGAGCCGACCGGCGGCGACGGTGGCGGCTACGAGTTCGAGAACAAGGTCACCGGCGGCCGGGTGCCGCGGGAGTACATCCCGTCGGTCGACGCCGGCTGTCAGGAGGCCGCGGAGTTCGGCGTGCTCGCCGGGTACCCGATGGTCGACGTGAAGGTCACCCTGACTGACGGCGCCTACCACGAGGTGGACTCGTCCGAGCTCGCATTCAAGATCGCAGGCTCGATGGCCTTCAAGAAGGCCGCAGGCCAGGCCGATCCGGTACTGCTCGAGCCCGTCATGGCGGTCGAGGTCAGGACGCCGGACGACTACATGGGTGACGTCATCGGCGACCTGAACAGCCGCCGGGGCCAGATCCAGGCCATGGAGGAGAGGTCCGGGGTGCGGGTCGTCAAGGCCCTCGTCCCGCTGTCGGAGATGTTCGGCTACGTGGGGGACCTGCGGAGCCGTACCCAGGGCCGGGCGGACTACAGCATGCAGTTCGACTCGTATGCCGAGGTCCCGCCCAGCATTGCCAAGGAGATCATCGCCAAGGCACGCGGCGAGTAGTCAGAGTAACGACGACACAACGCAACATACAGAGCGCGTCAGCGCCTGGCCCCGCCGCCGGCGGGGAAAACGATCGCAACGAGGAGACACCAGTGGCGAAGGCGAAGTTCCAGCGGACCAAGCCGCACGTCAACATCGGCACCATCGGTCACATCGACCACGGCAAGACGACGCTGACGGCGGCGATCACCAAGGTGCTGCACGACAAGTACCCCGACGTTAACCCCTTCTACGCGTTTGACCAGATCGACAACGCGAAGGAGGAAAAGGAGCGCGGGATCACCATCTCGATCTCGCACGTCGAGTACCAGACCGACAAGCGGCACTACGCGCACGTGGACTGCCCCGGTCACGCCGACTACATCAAGAACATGATCACCGGTGCCGCCCAGATGGACGGCGCCATCCTGGTGGTCGCGGCGACCGACGGCCCCATGCCGCAGACCCGCGAGCATGTACTGCTGGCACGCCAGGTCGGCGTGCCGTACATCGTGGTCGCGCTGAACAAGGCCGACATGGTCGACGACGAGGAGATCCTCGAGCTGGTCGAGCTCGAGGTGCGCGAGCTGCTCAGCACCTACGAGTTCCCTGGCGACGACGTGCCGGTGATCCGCGTATCCGCGCTGAAGGCGCTCGAGGGCGACGCTGAGTGGGGCGAGAAGGTCGTCGAGCTGATGACCGCTTGCGACGACAGCATCCCCGAGCCGGTCCGCGAGATCGACAAGCCGTTCCTGATGCCGGTCGAGGACGTGTTCTCGATCACCGGCCGCGGCACCGTCGTCACCGGCCGGATCGAGCGCGGCGTGATCCACACCGGCGACGAGGTCGAGATCATCGGCATCAAGGAGAGGGCGGCCAAGACCACGGTCACGGGCGTGGAGATGTTCCACAAGATCCTGGACGAGGGCCAGGCAGGCGACAACGCCGGCCTGCTGCTCCGCGGTACCAAGCGCGAGGACGTCGAGCGCGGCCAGGTCATCATCAAGCCGGGCACGAACACCCCGCACACCGAGTTCGAGGCGCAGGTCTACATCCTGTCCAAGGACGAGGGCGGACGGCACACGCCGTTCTTCAACAACTACCGGCCGCAGTTCTACTTCCGCACCACGGACGTGACCGGCGTGGTGCACCTGCCGGAAGGCACCGAGATGGTGCTGCCCGGTGACAACACCGAGATGAAGGTCGACCTGATTCAGCCGATCGCCATGGAGGAGGGCCTGCGCTTCGCTATCCGCGAGGGCGGCCGGACCGTGGGCGCTGGACGGGTCACGAAGATCATTAAGTAGTAGGGCACGGGCCCGGGGGAAGCCCCGGGCCCGTTCCACGGCCGTTCCCTCCCGGATGGGACCGGCAGGAACCAGCGGTACGAAGAGCGAAGGACATCGAAGCCACATGGCGGGACAGAAGATCCGCATCCGGCTCAAGGCGTATGACCACGAGGTCATTGACAGCTGGGCGCGGAAGATCGTCGATACGGTGATTCGTACCGGCGCCAAGGTCGCCGGCCCCGTGCCGCTGCCGACCGAGAAGAACGTCTACTGCGTCATCCGCTCGCCGCACAAGTACAAGGACTCGCGCGAGCACTTTGAGATGCGCACGCACAAGCGGCTGATCGACATCATCGACCCCACGCCGAGGACCGTCGACTCGCTGATGCGGCTCGACGTGCCGGCGGGCGTCGACATCGAGATCAAGCTCTAGTCCGAAGGCACGCAGAACTAGGTCCGGAGAAGAAGAAAGCACTGTGATGACTAAGCAGATCAAAGGGGTCCTGGGCACCAAGCTCGGCATGACCCAGGTCTTCGCCGATGACGGCAGAATCGTTCCCGTCACGGTGGTTGCGGCCGGCCCCTGCGTCGTCACCGCGGTGCGTACGCCTGACTCTGACGGCTACTCTGCGGTGCAGCTCGGCTTCGGCGACATCGACCCGCGCAAGGTGACCAAGCCGGTCGCCGGGCACTTCGCCAAGGCAGGCGTGACCCCGCGCCGGTACCTGGTCGAGCTGCGGACCGATAACGCCACCGAGTACACACTCGGCCAGGAGGTCACCGCCGAGACGTTTGCCGCCGGCGAGCTGATCGACGTGACCGCCACCAGCAAGGGCAAGGGCTTCGCCGGCGTCGTCAAGCGGCACGGTTTCAAGGGCCTCAGCTCGTCGCATGGCACCAAGCGCAAGCACCGCGCGCCCGGTTCGATCGGCGGCTGCGCCTACCCGGGCCGCGTCTTCAAGGGCGTGCGGATGGCCGGCCGGATGGGCGGCGAGCGCACAACCACCGCCAACCTGACCCTGCACGGCGTGGATGCCGACCGCGGGCTGCTGCTGATCAAGGGCGCGGTCCCCGGCCCGGCCGGCGGACTCGTGCTCGTCCGCAACGCTGTCAAGTCCCCAGTTACGAGTGAGGCGAAATGAGCCCGGCTCAGACGAGCTCCACGGCCAAGCGAAAGGCCGCAGCCGGTAGTAATGCCGCCGCGTCCTCTCAGCTTCCCGCGGAGATCTTCGACGCCAAGGTCAACGTGCCGCTGATCCATCAGGTGGTCGTTGCGCAGGAGGCCGCGGCCCGGCAGGGCACGCATTCCACCAAGACGCGCGGCGAGGTCCGCGGCGGCGGCCGCAAGCCGTACCGGCAGAAGGGCACCGGGCGCGCCCGGCAGGGGTCCACCAGGGCTCCGCAGTTCGCCGGCGGCGGCGTGGTGCACGGTCCGCAGCCACGGTCCTACGAGCAGCGCACGCCGAAGAAGATGAAGGCCGCTGCACTGCGGGGCGCGCTGTCCGACCGTGCCAGGCACGGCCGCGTGCACGTGGTCGCCGGGCTGGTTGACGGCGAGACGCCGAAGACCAAGGCCGCGCTGGCCGCGCTGGTCGCCGTGACCGGGGCGCCGGGTGCGCACGTGCTCGTGGTGACCACCAGGGCCGACGACGTGACCAGGCTGAGCCTGCGCAACGTACGCGGCGTGCACCTGCTGGCCGAAGGACAACTGAACACCAGGGACGTCCTGGTGAGTGACCACGTCGTGTTCACGAAGGACGCGCTGGACAGCTTCGTCGCGCGCGCTACCGGGAAGCCGGTGAGTGCCGCTCCGCCGGCGGCGAAGCCGACGGCAGCGGAGCCGACGGCAGCGGAGCCGACGGCAGCGGAGCCGACGGCAGCAGCCGCGAGCACTGAGCAGGAGCAGGAGGACGACCAGCAGTGAACAAGCTCGTCAACCCGCGGGACATCCTGCTGCGGCCGGTCATCTCGGAGAAGAGCCTGCGGCTGGCCGACGACGGCAAGTACACGTTCATCGTCGCGCCTGACACGCACAAGACTCAGATCCGCCAGGCGGTCGAGGCCACCTTCGGCGTGAAGGTGACCGGCGTGAACACGATCAACCGGCAGGGCAAGCGCCGCCGGACGCGGTTCGGCTGGGGCAAGCGCCCGGACACCAAGCGGGCCATCGTCAGCCTCGCCCCCGGCGACCGGATTGAGCACTTCGGCGGACCGGTCAGCTAGCCGGCGATTACTAGGAGCTTGAGTTAGATGGCTATCAGAAAGTACAAGCCGATCACCCCCGGCAGGCGGGGGGCGAGCGGTTCTGACTTCTCCGAGCTCACCCGGAGTGAGCCGGAGAAGAGCCTGGTGCGTCCGCTGACGAGCCAGGGCGGCCGGAACGTCTACGGCCGCGTCACCGCGCGGCACCAGGGCGGCGGGCACAAGCGCGCGTACCGCCTGATCGACTTCCGCCGGGCGGACAAGGACGGCGTGCCGGCCAAGGTCGCGCACATCGAGTACGACCCCAACCGGACCGCCCGGATCGCGCTCCTGCACTACGCCGACGGGGAGAAGCGCTACATCATCGCGCCGGTCGGCCTGAAGCAGGGCGACAGGGTGGAGAGCGGTCCTGGTGCCGACATCAAGACCGGGAACTGCCTGCCGCTGCGCAACATCCCGACCGGCACGGTCGTGCATGCCATCGAGATGCGGCCAGGAGGCGGGGCCAAGATCGCGCGGTCGGCCGGATCCGGTGTCCAGCTGCTGGCCAGGGAGGGCAACCGGGCCACCCTGCGCATGCCGTCTGGCGAGATCCGGCAGGTGGACGTCGCCTGCCGGGCGACCGTCGGCGAAGTTGGCAATGCCGAGCAGGGCAACATCAAGCTCGGCAAGGCGGGCCGGAGCCGGTGGAAGGGCCGCAGGCCCACCGTTCGCGGTGTCGCGATGAACCCGGTTGATCACCCGATGGGCGGCGGCGAGGGCAAGACGTCCGGTGGTCGCCACCCGGTCAGCCCGTGGGGCAAGCCGGAAGGCCGGACGCGGCGGGCGCACAAGCCCAGCGACCAGATGATTACCCGCCGGCGCAGCAAGAAGAAGCGGTAGGAGCACCCAAGGATGCCTCGTAGCCTTAAGAAGGGTCCCTTCGTGGACGACCACCTGATGAACAAGGTGGACGTCCAGAACGACAAGGGAACGAAGAACGTCATCAAGACGTGGTCGCGCCGCTCAATGATCGTCCCGGCGATGCTCGGCCACACGATCGCGGTGCACGACGGGCGCAAGCACGTGCCGGTCTTCATCACCGAGGCAATGGTCGGTCACAAGCTCGGCGAGTTCGCGCCGACCCGGACCTTCCGCAGCCACGTCCGCGACGACCGGCGTAGTCGCCGCTAACCAAGGGCGCCGCTGACGGCGCCGAGCCGTACGACGAGACCGACAGACACACAGGCAGAACCAGGCCGGATACGAGAAGAGCGAGACTGAGATGGAAGCAAGGGCTAAGGCGCGGTACGTTCGCGTCACGCCGCGGAAGGCCCGCCGCGTGGTGGACCTGATCCGCGGCATGCCTGCCGATCAGGCGCAGGCCACGCTTGCGTTCGCGCCGCAGTCGGCGAGTGACCCCATCGGCAAGGTGCTGGCCAGCGCGATCGCCAATGCGGGGCACACCAGCCACCTCGACGCCAGCTCGCTCATCGTGAGCCGTGCCTGGGTGGATGAGGGGCCGACGCTGAAGCGCTTCCGGCCGCGGGCCCAGGGCCGCGGCTACCGGATCAACAAGCGCACCAGCCACATCACCGTCATCGTCTCCGACCGCGGCGACTCGGGCGGCGCGCCGAGCCCGCGGGCCGCAGGCGGCCGGTCAAGCAGCAGTGTCGCAAGAAGCAGGGAGAGGACCCGCTAGTGGGCCAGAAAGTGAACCCGCACGGGTTCCGGCTGGGCATCACCACCGACTTCAAGAGCCGGTGGTACGCCAACAAGCTGTACAAGGACTACGTTGCCGAGGACGTCGCGATCCGTCGGCTGCTGCAGCGCGGCATGGAGCGGGCCGGCATCTCTAAGGTGGAGATCGAGCGCACGATGGACCGCGTCCGGGTGGACATTCACACCGCCCGGCCTGGCATCGTCATCGGCCGCCGTGGCGCCGAGGCCGACCGCATCCGCGGCGACCTGGAGAAGCTGACCAGCAAGCAGGTGCAGCTCAACATCCTCGAGGTGAAGAACCCCGAGGTGGACGCGCAGCTGGTGGCACAGGGCGTGGCCGAGCAGCTGTCCAGCCGGGTGTCTTTCCGCCGGGCCATGCGCAAGGCCATGCAGACCGCGATGAAGAGCGGCGCCAAGGGCATCCGGGTGCAGTGCTCGGGTCGCCTCGGCGGCGCTGAGATGTCCCGGTCGGAGTTCTACCGCGAGGGCCGGGTGCCGCTGCACACGCTTCGCGCCGACATCGACTACGGCTTCTACGAGGCACGGACCACCTTCGGCCGCATCGGCGTCAAGGTCTGGATCTACAAGGGCGAGGCAGCGGCCACCAGGGCCGAGCGCGAGGCTGCCGCAGCGGCGCTGCGCGCAGGGCAGCGGCCGGCCGGCGGCGGCCGGGACCGGGATCGCGACCGGGACCGTCCGCAGCGCGGCCAGCGCCGCCGGCCGGGCTCACCCGACGGGACCGACAGGCCAGCAGCGCCCGCCGAGGGCACCGAGGCGCAGGTCGGGACCACCGAGTCCCCGGCCACCTCAGGCGAGGAGAGCTGAGTCATGCTGATTCCGCGGCGGACCAAGCACCGCAAGCAGCACCGGCCGGACCGCTCCGGCGCCGCCAAGGGCGGCACGAGGGTCACCTTCGGCGAGTACGGCATCCAGGCCGTCGAGCACTCGTACGTGACCAACCGGCAGATCGAGGCCGCGCGTATCGCCATGACCCGGCACATCCGCCGTGGCGGAAAGGTGTGGATCACGATCTACCCGGACCGCCCGCTGACGAAGAAGCCGGCGGAGACCCGCATGGGGTCCGGCAAGGGCGCTCCGGAGTGGTGGATCGCCAACGTCAAGCCCGGACGCGTCATGTTCGAGCTGTCCGGTGTGCCCGAGCCGGTGGCCAGGGAGGCGCTCCGGCGCGCGATGCACAAGCTGCCCATGAAATGCAAGTTCGTGAAGCGAGAAGTGGGGGAGGCGTGATGGCCAAGGCACTGGCAGCCGCTGACCTGCGGACCGCGACCGAGGATGAGCTCGACCACAAGCTCACCGAGGCGAAGATCGAGCTGTTCAACCTGCGCTTCCAGGCGGCCACCGGCCAGCTGGAGAGTCACGGCCGGCTCCGGGCCGTCCGCAAGGAGATCGCGCGCATCTACACGGTGAAGCGCGAGCGGGAGCTCGGCATCGTGGTTGTGGAAGATGAGGAGTCGGCCGATGAGTGAGGCGAGCACGGCGACGGAGACGCGTGGCTACCGCAAGGTCCGTGAGGGCTATGTGGTCAGCGACAAGATGGACAAGACCGTGGTCGTCGAGGTGGAGGACCGGGTCAAGCACCCCAAGTACGGCAAGGTCATCCGCCGGACGAAGAAGTACAAGGCACACGATGGCGAGAACGCCTGCGGCGTTGGCGACCGGGTGCTGCTGATGGAGACCCGTCCGCTGTCAGCGAGCAAGCGCTGGCGCGTGGCGGAGATCTTGGAAAAGGCCAAGTAGCAAGGGAACGGCGGAACCACCAGTCCGCCGTTCCCGCCCAGGACGCCGATCCGCTGAGCTCAGGGGACAGGCGCGTGAAGAAGCAGGAGTTGACGTGATCCAGCAGGAGTCGCGGCTCAAGGTCGCCGACAACACCGGTGCCAAGGAGATCTTGTGCATCCGTGTGCTCGGCGGCTCGAGCAGGCGATACGCGGGCATCGGCGACATCATCGTCGCCACCGTCAAGGATGCCCTCCCCGGCGCCGGGGTGAAGAAGGGCGACGTCGTCAAGGCAGTCGTCGTGCGCACCCGCAAGGAGCGGCGCCGCGGCGACGGCTCCTACATCCGCTTCGACGAGAACGCAGCCGTGCTGATCAGGGATGGCGGAGACCCTCGCGGTACCCGCATCTTCGGCCCGGTCGGCCGCGAACTGCGGGAGAAGCGGTTTATGCGGATCATCTCGCTTGCTCCGGAGGTGCTGTGATGGCGGGCGCGAAAAAGGCGGCGCCGCGGAAGGCGCCAAAGATGAAGATCAGGAAGGGCGACAAGGTCGTCGTCATCGCGGGCAAGGACATCCACCGCGAGGGCACGGTCATGGCCGTCAACCCCGAGCGCCAGCAGGTGCTGGTCCAGGGCGTGAACCTGATCAGGAAGAATACCAAGGTCAACTACCAGGGCCAGCGCGGTGCCAAGGAAGGCGGCATCGTGACGCAAGAGGCCCCGCTGCATGTCAGCAACGTGCAGCTGATCGACCCGGAGACCAAGCGCCCTACCAGGGCGGGGTACCGGATCGACGCTGACAAGGACAAGAAGGTGCGGGTCTCCCGGACCAGCGGTAAGGACATCTGATGGCTGCCCCCAAGACCAAGAACGCTGAGGCTGGCGCAGCCGAGACCGGCCAGCAGGCCGGCGGCGCTGCCAGCAACGGCGCTGCAGGCAACGGCGCTGCGGGCAACGGCGCTCCGCGGGCAAAGCCGCGGCTCAAGGAGCGATACCGCGCTGAGATCGCCCCGGCCATGCTGGAGGAGTTCAGCTACCCGAACGTCATGCAGATCCCCAGCGTCACCAAGATCGTGGTGAACATGGGCGTCGGCGAGGCGGCCAGGGACGCCAAGCTCATCGACGGCGCGGTCAAGGACCTGACCATCATCACCGGCCAGAAGCCCGCGGTCGCCAGGGCCCGCAAGTCGATCGCGCAGTTCAAGCTGCGCGAGGGCATGCCGATCGGGGCGCACGTGACGCTGCGCGGTGACCGGATGTGGGAGTTCCTGGACCGGCTGCTGTCGCTGGCGCTGCCCCGCATCCGCGACTTCCGCGGCCTGAGCGACCGGCAGTTCGACGGCCGCGGCAATTACACGTTCGGCCTGACCGAGCAGCTGATGTTCCACGAGATCAACCCAGATCAAGTGGACAGGCAGCGCGGCATGGACGTGACCGTCGTCACGTCCGCGACCACCGATGCTGAGGGCCGCGCATTGCTGCGGCGACTCGGCTTCCCGTTCAAGGAGAACTGAGCAGTGGCGAAGAAGAGCCTCATCGCCAAGGCCAACCGCAAGCCGAAGTTCGAGGTACGCGCGTACACCCGGTGCTCTCGGTGCGGTCGTCCGCGGGCTGTCTACCGGAGGTTCGGCCTGTGCCGGATCTGCTTCCGGTCGATGGCGCACCGCGGCGAGCTGCCCGGCATCACCAAGTCCAGCTGGTAAACGAACAGACCCACCATCGGGAGCGTCAGCTCCTCGCAGGAAAGACCGATCTGGGCGCCTCGGCGCCCACCGACCACGCCGAAGGTCTCTGGTGCTGAGAACCACCGGGGAAACCGCGGCGAGGAGGGCCATCAGGCCATGACCATGACCGACCCAGTCGCAGACATGCTGACTCGTCTGCGCAACGCCAACTCGGCTTACCACGACTCCGTGAGCATGCCGCACTCGAAGATCAAGGTGAACATCGCGGAGATCCTCCAGCAGGAGGGCTACATCGCCAGCTGGAAGGTGGAGGACGCCGAGGTTGGCAAGAGCCTGGTAATCGCGCTGAAGTTCGGGCCGACCAGGGAGCGCTCGATCGCGGGCCTCAAGCGCGTGTCGAAGCCCGGCCTCCGGGTGTATGCGCGCAAGGACAACCTGCCGCGCGTCCTCGGCGGCCTCGGCGTGGCAATCATCTCGACGTCCTCCGGCCTGATGACGGACAAGCAGGCGAAGAAGAAGGGCGTAGGCGGGGAAGTCCTCGCCTACGTCTGGTAGGGAGCCAGCTATGTCACGAATCGGACGAATGCCGGTCAGCATCCCGAGCGGCGTCGACGTCACCATCGACGGCCGCCAGGTCCGTGTCAAGGGCCCGAAGGGCGAGCTGAGCATGGAGGTGACGGCGCCGATCGAGGTCCACAAGGAGGACGGCGTCATCACCGTGACCAGGCCCAGCGACGAAGGCGAGATCCGCGCACTGCACGGGCTGTCCAGGTCGCTGATCGCCAACATGGTCACCGGCGTGACCGAGGGCTACCGCAAGACCATGGAGATTGTCGGCGTCGGCTACCGGGTCCAGGCCAGGGGCTCAGACCTGGAGTTCGCGCTCGGCTACAGCCACCCTGTGCCGGTGCATGCCCCGGCCGGGATCACCTTCCGGGTGGAGACGCCCACCAGGTTCGTGGTCGAGGGCATCGACAAGCAGCAGGTTGGCGAGGTGGCCGCTAACATCCGCAAGCTACGCAAGCCCGATCCGTACAAGGGCAAGGGCGTGCGCTACCAGGGTGAGCAGATCCGCCGCAAGGTCGGGAAGGCTGGTAAGTAAGACATGTCTGGCATCAAGACCAGGGCGCACGGCCGGGTCAGCGGGCGCACGGCACCGCGCATCGCCGCGCGGGAGCGGCGGCACCTGCGCGTTCGCAAGAAGGTCGACGGCAGCTTGCAGCGGCCGCGGCTGGTCGTCACGCGCTCGGCGCGGAACACCTTCGCTCAGCTGATCGACGACACGGCGGGCCGGACGCTAGCGTCCGCCTCGACGCTCGACGAGTCGATCCGCGTCGGCGACGGTGACAAGACGGCTAAGGCCAAGCAGGTCGGGAAGCTACTGGCCGAGCGCGCTGTCCAGGCGGGCATCAGCGCCGCGGTGTTCGACCGGGGCGGGTATGCCTACCACGGCCGGGTGGCAGCGCTCGCCGATGGCGCCCGCGAGGCGGGGCTCGCTCTGTAGATGACGACCACACGCATTCAACGACAGAAGAGGAAGATCTGATGGCAGCAACACCGCGGCGCGGCGCCGGAGGCGGCGGCGAACGGCGCGAGCGCCGCGACGACCGCCGCGGGGCCGGGCCCGAGAAGGGCACCGCTTACCTGGAGCGCGTGGTCACCATCAACCGGGTCGCCAAGGTGGTCCAGGGCGGCCGGCGGTTCAGCTTCACCGCGCTCGTCGTGGTGGGTGACGGCAACGGCATGGTCGGCGTCGGCTACGGCAAAGCCAAGGAGGTGCCAGCCGCGATCGCCAAGGGCGTCGAGGCGGCCAAGAAGGCCTTCTTCCGGGTGCCGCGCATCGCCGGCACCATCCCGCACACCGTGCAGGGCGAGGAATCGGCCGGCGTGGTGCTGCTGAAGCCGGCCAGCCCTGGTACCGGCGTCATCGCCGGCGGTCCGGTCCGGGCTGTCCTGGAGTGCGCGGGCATTCATGACGTGCTGTCGCGCTCGCTGGGCTCGTCCAACCCGATCAACGTCGTGCACGCCACCGTCACGGCGCTGAAGAGCCTGAACCGGCCCGAGGAGATCGCGGCCCGGCGCGGCCTGCCCATCGAGCACGTGGCGCCTGCCGCCATGCTGCGGGCGCGCGCGGCGGCGGCAACCACCGCGGGCACAGCCGGCCCGGCAGAGAACAGCTGAGCAGGGCGAGACAGCGGAGCAGACGACAATGGCAGAGCTGAAGGTCACACAGATCAAGTCGAAGATCGGCGGTAAGAAAGAGCATCGCGAATCACTGCGCTCGCTCGGCTTGCACCACATCGGCGACGTGGTCGTCAAGCAGGACCGGCCTGAGATCCGCGGCATGATCAACGCGGTGCGCCACCTGGTCACCGTGGAGGAGGTTGACTAACGATGGCAGACACCGACAGCACCGCGCGCGCCGCCGGAGAACCGGGCGGGCGGGCCGGGCTGAAGATCCACCATCTGCGGCCGGCTCCCGGCGCGCGGACGGCGCGCACCCGGGTGGGGCGCGGCGAGGCATCCAAGGGCAAGACGGCCGGCCGCGGTACCAAGGGCAGCAAGGCACGCACGCAGGTGCCGGAGGCGTTCGAGGGCGGCCAGATGCCGCTGACCCGGCGGCTGCCCAAGCTCAAGGGCTTTTCCAACGCACGGTTCACGACGACCTACCAGGTCGTGAACCTGGACCGGCTGGCTGCGCTCTACCCCGCAGGCGGCGACGTGACGCCGCAGGACCTCGCGGCGAAGGGGGCTGTCAGGTCCGGCGAGCTGGTGAAGGTACTCGGCCAGGGCGAGATCAGCTCGGCGCTGCGGATCAGCGCGCACGCGTTCTCGGCCTCGGCGCGTGCCAAGATCACAGCCGCTGGCGGAACCGTTACTGAACTGTGAGATGACTGCCGCCCAAACGCAGGTCCGGGCCAGCTTAGACTCCGCTGGCCCGGACCTGCGTGCGGTCGAGGGCCGTAAGGGACGCATGCAGCGTGGCCGTCGGACTCGGACCAGCACGTTAGACTTCGGCGAGCACGGCGCTGCCGGAGCATGGGCGCACAAAGCGCGGGCTCAGCTGGCGAGTAGCAGTGCTGTCCCGCAACAGGAGCGGCAGACG
>Ga0335072_10011703_pt1 | contig 12564 bp, 13 predicted proteins | sample Lox_Sample_21_FD_206725 | JGI IMG/M metagenome (GOLD analysis project Ga0335072, IMG submission 206725) | Soil microbial communities from Loxahatchee National Wildlife Refuge, Florida, United States - Lox_Sample_2.1 | ecosystem: Environmental > Terrestrial > Soil > Wetlands | place: USA...
ATCGACCGGAATAGGACGGGAAGTCGACCTAGCCATCGCGGAAGTGGCACAGCAACAATATCACCAATACCAAGCATCTAGCCCAAGTATTTTCAGGCATATAGATCCTTTTGGAGAGATAAAGGGCGTCAAAGCGTACAAAGATGGTGCCTGAGAAGTTACGATCCGCATTGCTGGTAGTAATGCCCCAATACTCGGCTTGAGGAAGTACCAGGGGAATAGTCCATGCTGAAGTCAGGTCTGCCGTGAGGGCAAAGCATGCTGGTGGCTTCATTTGCGACACGATGTAGGCTTGAAATCAACGAGTACTAACAGAGCACACAAAGCACTATATGACTTTTCTGTCAAGGCCAACAGGACACTGATTTAAGCTCTGATCACAAATTGAAATGGTTGTAAATATCTTATGCTTACGCTGAGTGACTGCCCTGGGCCATTAGTAGGTTATGGGATTAAGGTAATTGTGCCATATGGAGTCTTCTTGAGATGCTCAATGGTATACATGTCCAAGCTTTCAATATGATCATGCTCAAGCCCAGACTTATCAAACCTAGCTCCCACGAGAAGTGTACCAGAACTTGATTGATATGTTCTGTATGAATTGACGCCATTATGTACTCCTTATTATCTTATTTCGACTATAGTTTTCCCGTACTGGGGACATTAGTGTATTTAGATAGCTCATAGACTCCCTTTTATTACCACCCACGACGGGACCAGAGATTGAGGACCTACGGGTTTACAGATGCGCACAGGACGAGCGATTGCTATAGAGATTAATTATGGACGATCTTAGAAGGGTTTACGGATACAGATTGAGTTTACAGACGGTATACGGGCTTTCGGACAGAGCTTTCTTTACGGATACGGAATACAGTTGTTTCTTTTGTGTGTTTTACCTCGAGCTGTATTAAATAAAATATAAAAAAATAAAAATTGAGATCTGTAAACCCGCCCTATCCCCGCGAAGGGATCGTAGGCTTCGAGTGGGAGGATTTCGCGACCCGGTCCCACAACATCATCTTCTTGAACGGAAATGAATAGGACTACATGGATTTGAAATTCATGACATATTGTCATTCTCAAGACCCGCATCCACCGAAGTAGTATCTGGGAATGTTGAAGATAAATTCCTCTAACAGCTGTAGCGCGCCTGCTCGATCTCACCATAGGTTTTTCGCAGAGGTTTGGAAACCCGTACCCCGCAAAACGGAAGGAAGTCCGGGGAAATTTCGGCTAAGCAGCCGAATCGGGGAGGAGATCCTGCCCGGAGAGGATTCCGAGATACCATATCCATCTACTGGTCAGTATGGATGAACTTTTGGAAAAAGCAGTCCATAACACATTTCAACTCTCCCTTGTGTGCTGAGGAGCCATAGAGACCAGAGCGATGAAATGGATCCCAATAGCCATGAAGAAAATTATGGGACGTAACTATGAATTCAATTCTCCGAAAACTCTGCCTGCCCCACATTTCATTCAGATCTACGATGCACTAGTTTTTGACACCTCACCTAGATCTACGATGCACTAGCTTTGACACCTTACGATGTGACATGTCTTAGAGAACTGAAATCATCCGCCCCTTGGGCAGCGCCTCACGCTTTCATAAACAACTCTAGCCCTTTCCATAGAAACGGCAAGTCTTCTCCTTCCCCATTTATAAACCAAATGACAAGGGTGGACTTAGAAATAAGGATTGAAAGCGATCTAGCAGCAACCTAATTAGCAGCCTAGCTAGACCTTGTAGTGTACCACAACGCCAACAGACGCCAAGATCTCTTCACGTGTGATGATTCATGTACTTTGGCACCTAATTAGGCTTTATTAGACATCAGAAGTACCTTGTACCTTGCCATGTACCAATAAAGAGAGGCATACAGCATCAATGAGTTGTTATTTCGGTACCTTTTATGCTCAATTTCACCGAGGAACCACCAACACAGATGGTGCATTCAAAGATGGGGCTGGACCAGGTACTGCACAGGGACTCCAATCGTGACAAATCGAATGCTATGTGCCGTACCGCAGAACCGGGAGATGCCCTAGTCATTAAGGTACGAAAAATATTCGAGCAGCCTGTGCACGTTGAACCAGTCAGGTCTTTCAGATTACCAATTTTACAGTATATTAAAAGTGCACCCTACTGTAACAACTGGCAATGCCTGGTACCGGCCATCCTTACCACACCCTACTTGAAACCTCGAATGGCCCATGGCGGGAAAGATTCCCGGTCGTACCACATCTTTATTTCTTCCCGACGAGAGTGCTATACTGTATCTGGTTTGGAATGGAATCATCACCTCCGTACATCGCAGATCGGGCTCGTCTGCTCTACTCTGATAATTTGGTGAGTATGGACAATCTGGAGTCATTTAACTAGTGTGGGGGATAGAATGGGTGTGCCGTTAAAGTGCACGATCGTCAGGGCAACGGGTAGGTCAGCGTACAAGCTCGAAGCAAAACACACAAAAGAAACAACTGTATTCTGTGTCCGTAAAGAAATCTCTGTCCAAAGGTCCGTATATCGCCCGTAAATCTAGTCTGTATCCGTAAAGCCCGTAAAACACCAGTAAAACCTGTCCTGCCCGTAAAAGACAACTGTAAAGGAATGATTATGCTCGAAGGTCGTCTACGAGCTAGCTAAATACATCGATACCCTAGTGCGGGCTCTGATCTTGTGATTTTTATAGGGGACCACGCAACTCCACCACACTAGGTGCGCTCGATACACTTTGTATTGCTTCATTTCCATGTGCACGTGGGAATCAATCATCACGCAACGCAAAAATCTCTTAAATCTTCAGAAACGTAGTCCATGAACCTATCTTGAGCCGAATATTGCTTACCCCCAACATATCCCATTTTCCTTTCTGTCAAAGTTTTTCCACGAAATGCAATGTACTGAGTAGCTCTCAACAAGAATCCTTTCGATCAAAATGTCGCGCAGCCAAATCCGTCGACAACTCCACCGTGCTATCGGTTTCCCGTTTCTGTCGACCAAGATTTGTCAGGAATCGAGTAGAACGAACAGCCGGTAAACGAAGGCTAAAGCGGCCAAAGAGAGCTCGACAGGCGACAAATGAAGTCACGAAATAGATTACAGCATTCCAGAATCCCTGCAGGGGAAGGACACAAGCTGATGCAACGTTCAAGCCGTAGCTGACTTTTGTGGGATAGATCAGGCTGTAAACTCGGTTGGCGCTTGACGGAATCCAGGTGATGAGCAAGGAAGCTGCGAAAAGCACTGCGCATTTAGTGTACGCTATGATAACTTTGTCCATTCCGAGGTGGCTTTTGCCCTCTTTTTTTGCTGGTCCAGACTTCGGTAGTGCTGCGTTAACTGGAAAGCTTGATATTGTGACTGAGTATCGATCTGTTTTGATCATCGCGTCTAAGGAGATGGCATCGCCTTTGGATCCACTGTTAGCAAAAGGCTCCGGGGTTCGAGAGTTGCTTGTGACATGAACCTCCGTAGTTTTAGTGCCACAAATAGGCTCATTAACGGTGAGTTGGTTGTAGGGCGCGTTATTGGCGACCTGGCTTTTGACAGTATTCAGTTCGCTGGAAGTGGTTTGGTATACAGATCGGAGTTCTCTGCGCTTTTTATAAATCTCTTTGCCCACGCGAATGTATATGGCGAAGATAAATAGCATGATAAACCATATAGGCCCATAGTAAGTGGCAATTCGGAGCGGTGCCCAGTCGTTGGCAATCCAGCACCAGAGCTGCCAGTTTTCGTTAGTAGATCTCAAAGTTTAGCATACGATGAACTAACTGTTGCGCCGCCGTAAACCTTCTCGCCTTTCGCGTTCTTCACGAAGAGATATATTATTGCTGGAATGAACGGTACTCCATAACAGGTAACGAAATATTTCCAATGCAATTTCCTAAGGGATTCTGAGTCATAATGGTGGAAAAACGCAAGGTACACATTGCCAGCCATGGCTAAGGACCAGAGTGAATCTGCGGGCATGAACCTAGCAACGAGATCAGTCATAGCATAAAAATTTGATATCTACGGAAACTTGCATCTGCTGAAGAAAACCTTGCATCTGACATAGAGCACTATTAGGACCTGCTGTCACACCCGCGATAGCGACCAGATGCGCGATGTTCGACAGGACATTTCCAAGGGAGGCATATAGGATTAGAGTATTGGAAAGTGTTCTAAAAGTCTTCGAAACGCAAAAGGTAGTGATAACCAATGCTGTACCCGTCAGAGACAGGACAGCACTGGTCCGTTCAATTATGACGAGACTTTCTAATTGAGAGTTTGTCAATGTTTGGGCCATGATGAAGCTCTCGGGCACATAGCACATCAGTGATGTGAAGTGATAATGGGAGGTATTTCATAAAGTATTGCTAAGCCCACGTTAGGTAGCTGAGTGCAATTAAGGAATGCGCAAGGACCTAATCCTGCAGTATGTTATCGGTAATTTACTTTTTCACTATAGTAGACACGCCCAGGTCAAAAAAAGAAAAAGAAAAAAAAAATCACATTGTTTTAGGAAAAGCTACAGATTCGATTGGGGATCCTGGAGAGTGGATAAACTACCCCAGTTCCAGATCTCTTCCCTTGTCCAACACTGGAGGGTTCTACCAGGGTGCTTATTAGCGCTTCCGTCCACGCAACCTCTCCATGGAAAGTCTCCCATTGCTACAATTAACTTGGGGAATTGTACCGCGATACCTGCTAAATTTTACTATGCTAGTTTTGGCTCCTTGGGCTATGACAGCGGGAGGATTCATGGTTATTTTAGACAAGCGTTGAGATATTTCCTTGCTGCATACTCGTAGTTCGTAGATGATTATGCAAACCGAAAATGGAGACACGTAGACTGGTGGCTTATCTCCACGCCTGCCACAACGCGGTCTGTGTAATTTGCGGCTGCAGGAATATCCATGCAAGATTCAATTTAAGTAGATGAACTTGTTGGTTTGTTGTCCATCAGCTAAATTGCAATCCATTCCGATTGCTGTATATAACGGCGCTTTATCTTCTTTTAGGCCAAGCTGTTGGCTTACGACGACACTGCATATCCAACGGGCAACTCCATACTGGCTGCCCCACCAGTTGGTTGGCCAAGATCCCTAGTCAGGTAATCCTGTACGACCATGCGTGAATGCCATTGGCCCATGCCAATAAGCGTGATGTAGTAACTCGACCCTTCCACAGCAGATTCGAAGGCCCCTTGAGTCTTCTGCATAACCATGCCAATATGACGCATAATGTAGAGCAGTCTAATATATAAGGCCTTACCGCCACGTCCAAAAGCAGTCTTCCTTCAACGGTGGGTATTTCAGTTTCCCTATATTCAACTTTCACGTCTCCTGTTTCCCAATCAAAGATTGCGTCCCAGCCGATAGCATTTCTAGAGATGACGCGAGATGCGAGCATTCACGATGTTGACGACAAGACACTCCCAAGTGCTGAAGCTGAGCCTTCTGACATGTCTGACCAGGAGGTCCAAATTGACACAGTTATGGAAGCCGATATAACGAAGAAGTTCGATCGCCGTATTGTGCCGTGGCTTTTTGGCCTGTGGCTCTTGGCTTTCATTGACCGAAGCAATATTGGCAACGCTCGGATTGACGGACTTTCAACAGACTTGAATCTCGGCACAGGTCCCAAGTACAATACTGCGCTGGCTATATTTTATGTGCCCTATATCTGTGTTGACGTTCCGAGCAACTGGCTCATCAAACGCGTGGGTGCTGGCTACTACCTCCCAGGCCTGGTCATTGGCTGGGGTCTCGTCAGCGTTGGGACGGGCTTTGTGAGGAAGTACCAGAGTCTCTTGGCTGTGCGCTTTCTCTTAGGCATAATGGAAGGGGGACTGCTTGGCGGCATGATTCTCTACCTTTCTATGTTCTATCGTCGCCACCAACTAATGCGTCGAATTGGTCTCTTCTATTGTGCAGCTCCCCTCAGCGGCGCAATCGGTGGTCTCCTAGCAACTGGTCTGTCACAGATTACTGCTCCTGGATATAACGGCTGGTAAGGATCTCATATTGCCTACGCAACCTGACATTCAAACATTTACTGCGCACAATCGACTAACAATTTCCAGGCCATTTATTTTCTTCGCAGAGGGAGGCATCACTGTCCTCTTCGGAATCCTTACTATATTCTTTCTTCCCCACACTCCTGGAGACTGCAAGTTTCTCACAAAAGACGAAATATATGCCGCAACTTACCGTATGAAGCTTGACTCTCATGGAGCAATTTCTACCTCAGACGTCAGACAAGAGAAATTTTCGTGGCACTGGGTGAAGCTTGCTCTCAACCTGAATACCATTCTCCTATCCATAGATTTCTTTGCCGTTATAACACCTATTTACTCCTTCTCGCTCTTCCTCCCGACAATTATATCTGCAATGGGGTACTCAAAGGTCAACGCCAATCTCCTAAGCGTGCCCCCAAATGCAGCAGCATTCATTACAGTCATAGCCGTCACTTATTTATCTGACAAGTATAAGCGGAGAGGAATATTTATGCTTGGGGGTGCTACTATCTCTATTATTGGGTACGTAATGCTTATTTCTTCGGCCCGTCCACTGACACAATACGGTGGAACCTTTCTCGTCGGCGCTGGTATCTTCCCCACGGCACCTATTGTGATGGGATGGCTGGCCAATAATACCGGCCCGCATTATGTCCGAGCTACAGCAACCGGTTTTCAGATAGCTTTTGCCAATTGTGCAGCATTCATAGCAACGTTCACGTATATTTCTACAGATGCTCCAAGGTATGTAAATGCTAACTCGTATTTGAAATGTTTCGGCATTGAATGCTAATATATTATAGATACATTACTGGCCATGCAATTAACATCGGTGTCTTGGTTCTTTGCCTGATTGTCACCTCAATCACCATGCTCTACTGCAAGTTTGAAAACGCCAAGCGTGAGAGGGGTGAGCGGAATGACAGACTAAGAGGTGACCAAAGCCTCTTGGGGCATAGACATCCATCTTTCATATATACCATTTAAAAATATCAGTGCTCTCTAGCCGCACCAAAATGCAACCAGCTGGCACTAGATTTGTACAGCACCTCGTTCATATACAGAAAGGAGCGTTCAAATAAATGATGTATTATTAGTCTTCAATTTCGATCTTCTTTGGATCGTGCTTTCCGTCCCGCATCTTTGGTATCATTATTACCAATAATCCGTGCCTCAATCTCGCCTTCAACGCATCAATATCGACAGGAGACGGGAACGTAAAAGACCGCTGGAGATATCCAACATGGCGCTCTGCTAGTCTGACGTGAAGACCATCTGCATTCTCTTTCGGCCCCTGTTCTTCCGACCATGAATTGCTCCGCCTATCTTCCCCTTCTTGACCACGCTCCCTTGCCGTTCCACGATTTTCCTTTACGTGAGAATGATGTCGCTCCACCTTCCTCTCCCGAACTGGATTGAGAGGTGCTAGTGCTGGTTGTCCCCATTCTGCACCGAGATCAAAGCGTGCCATGCTTGACTCAACAAGTAAAGTCCTTGGTCCCAGTTTCTCAATTGTAATGTCCTCTTTCCTCTCAATTCCTGGGAACTCGCCTTCGAGGAAAAATGCGGAGTCTGATTCGCGGACGTCAAAGCCTGGAGAGAAAGCCACTTCGTGGTGGTGATGGGAAGAGTTATGGAAGTAGGGGTCTTCTATCGTGCGAATGATGGAGCGGAGGCTTGGGTTTGGTTCCGTGAGCGTTACGTGCACTGGGCGGAATGCGGACGAGGAGAACAGGAATTGGGGAAATTGGTCGAAGGGTGCCATTTTAGTAATAAATAACGAATTTATGGTTAGTCTCACACGTTATGTGTATAGTATTTCAATTTCAAGAGGATTCTGTATCCCGTATCAGCTATGGAATAGAGGGTTATATATGCGAGTTAGACGCGAACGTTTCGAATCACCTCATTCGAATATGGCCAGTTCGGCGAAGTGGCGTGCTTCTCGGGTGACGTGAATGGTTGACGTGACCCGGAGTATGTGAAGGCCGCCCGCGTGCTCGAACCGAAATACATCTCAAACATCATATTTTCCTGATCGAGTAGTCCAACCACCCTCTGTTTTTAACATTTTTAGGCCGTCACAATTCTCGTTTGATATTGCTATGTATTCCTGGTTCTATATTGAGTAAAGTTGAATTAAATATACTATTATAAATGAAGTATGATGAAACGTGCTATATCATACGTTATCGAGGCGAATAGCGGACGTCTCGGTGGGCTGATAATAGCCTGATATGTGATCCCTGTCAGTCAGGCAATGTTATTTACATCTTATCTTACCTCATCTGCAAAGAAATTATATGATTTGTTCCAGTCCAGTCGTGAATATTGTCGATTCATGAATCGGGCCAGTTGGTTCATGAACCAGTTGCAATCTCATTTGTAACTTTAATCTTTACCTTAACGCTACTACCTACCTACCTTTTTACAAATGTGCCGACATTACCGAGTGTGGTCGCTGGAAACCCTAGATATTTAATGATAAGTGGCCTGAAATTTAGCGACTCTAAGCTTAAAGATCCTAAATGCATTTTGCAACTACTGCTAGAGCTGCTACTGCTGCAGCAAAAGGAGCAGTAGAGTACAGTTTGGGAGGCGCTTGAAGCAATACCAATACCTTTAAGTTACAAACGCCATTGCAGTTGCATAATATTAACCTATCAGAACTACTGCATAATTTCCTATTGCGGCTAGACAGGCTCACGACAACAACCTGTTGATTCATGAGCCAACTAGTTGATTGACAAATCGACTAGGTGGCTCATAAATCAGCTGATCAAATTCATAAAACAACCAGTTGTATCACTTATAAGCTAGTTGGTTCATGAACCAACTGGCCTGATTCGTGAATAAATGTATTCACAACTAGACTAGAACAGATTTTTTTAAACGCTTCAGGATGGCATCTAGCCAACCGTTCGAAAATGTGCGTTGGTCTAGTCCTCAGAGAATCCTTGAGCCCTTAAGTTGCGGCAACACTTGATTGTATTCTCCAACTCGATCGTGTGTCTCTTATGAATACTCTACTCGCCCTTTAGTAGTTGTTCAACTTATTTTCAAGCTCGGGTAGATCTATACTATGGCAACAGTCCTCATAAGGGCCTTGCTGCCCGCCGCTTCAACATGACTAAGACAGGGATGAATTGTATGCTATACGGCGAATTCTCCGGCGTTGCGGATAAGAGCCGGATCATAGTGAAATGGCTGTAAAATTACGTCCTACTTATTCAAAAGTACGATTGGCCTAGACGATACTGGACGACGATTTACATGTCTGTCACGGAAGTGAATGAATAACTTTACCATTCCGCTACCTGGCTATCGCAATACTACTGCTGATCAAAAAATGGCCGACCCATTACCTTATCGGGTATTGTCATCCAATACCACTTCAAAGAGTGGCACATCTTCTAACATCATATATGGCAGACTAGTTTAGAACTCCGTGACGGGGTTGGGCTCTAATAAGATGGCAACGTGAGCGCGTGGTTAACGTCGGCGTAAGCGGTGACCACCACTATAGGACTAAATTTATTATACGATATCAAGTCTCACCGATTATCACACCCACTTCCAAAATACCAAACTCATCCTTCCCCGAATCCAAACTACACAACGCATCCAATGGCATCGTCAAAATTGGATCCGAATGCCCTACATCCACATTCAGCAGAATCGGAAAATCAGTCCCGTAACACTGATCCGCTATCATTTGTGCGAACTCCTCCCTCCCCTTCTCATCAAACCCATACGGTCTCCCCACAACTAGCCCACTAATAACCTCCATAACACCCAAGTTCACGAGATCCGCCATCTGCGACTGCACCACCACTAGCGGGAGCGGATCCTCCATCTTCTCGCCCATGGGCGTCTCGAGCAACAAGATCCGGCCGCGGTAGTCGGGCCAGAACTTCGTCCCTGACAGATGCAGCATGCTAGGCAAGCAGCCGCCGAAGATCCGCCCCGTTGCTCTGCCGGGCCTGAGCCAGGTCCACTTGGGCGACGGCACTAATTCTCGAGAGACTTCCTGCGGTCCGAACTCGGGTAGTCCGGGAGCCCATTCTAGGGATCGCGGAACAGGACCCATGGATTTGCTGGATGGTGAGCCTTCTTCCGTGAGCATGGCTAGGAAGTGGTCGGCTGTGAAGGGCAAAGGCTGTGGGTAGTCGCCTAGCTCCGTGAGGGCCGCTGGGCCGTAGAATGTGCGGAGGTTAGCTTGCGTAAAGAAGGCGTAGTGTAGCACTGTTATGTCTGAGTAGCCGCAGAAGATCTTGGGATTTGCTCTGATCAGGTCGTAATCTAGGTGTGGTAGCAGCTCGTTTGAGTGGCTGCCTCCGACAGTGCAGATGATAGCTTTGACGGAGGTGTCCCGGAAGGCGGAGTGGATCTCTTCGCAACGCTGGAGGACCGAGTCTCTGAAGCTCTTTGGGGGCGATATGTTGAAGATTATCTTCACGTGGTAGCCTAGGTGCTCTAGCCAGGCTTTTGCACGCCCGATGGGGTGGGGGAATATTTGGTTTAGTCGAGCTGAAGGGGAGATGAATGCGATCGTGTCGCCTTTGCGGAGGGCACGGGGAATTGTGGTAGCGGCCATGATGGACGTGGTGGATGGATTCGCAGGAAGGAGCCGGTTTCTCTAGAGGCAAGTTAGGCGGAGTGAATTCGGGAATGCTAAGAAGGACACTTGCTCTAGTCAGTTGAAATGATGGCTAGAATTTATACACAAGAGGTTACCTCTAAAACCAACAAGGTGACTCATTATTCCGTCGAATTCTCCCTAGGTAATTCCCGAAAGGGAAGGAGATCTGTTTGTTTTGGAAAATGGCGCCACCTTCTGGGGCCGGGTGCGATAAGCAACACCTCCCTGTAAATATACCCTTCAAGTCAAGATTCGGATCAGGAATTGGGCTAGAAATAGCCCAGTTGCTGCTAATTCGTGTCTCGGGCGGCAGTGGATGCCTCGATTGCTGCCTTGGAAATGCCGCGCGACATCTCGTTTCTTCTGGCATGGCGCCTGAAATTCCCCACCCACCATCGATAGACCGCTCTCCCTCCAGACTTCTTCACGTATGTCTACGTGGCAACCTCGTCGTGAATACGGTGCAGCCTTAGCGTGATGGTTGCTTTGCCTCTTTCTACGTTTCTGACAATAACAAGACAAGTACATCTTGAGCAACAATTCATTGACAATGTCAGAGAACTCCCAGGGCGGCGCACCTAGTCAGCAGAAGGACTCGTCAGCGGCGACAGCCCCATCGCACGACGATGGTCATTCTGGCGTTGGTGAAGCCAAGCGCAGTCAGCTATACAAACCCCTGAACAAAAATGAGATTCGGGTCTTAGTTCTGATACCAGGAAAGCCCGAAGATCCACTTGAGGGCTTCTTCGTCACCGTTCAGCCTGACAGAGCAGAGGAGGTCCTGGGCTGCTTCTACGCGTTATCCTACAATTGGGGCGACCAAAGTAACCCTGTTACGATGAAGCTCCACGGGCACGACTTAAAGCACAACGTACTGATCGGTCGTAACTTGGCCTCAGCGTTGGTCAGTATCAGAGCCCCGCCAGGACCCACTTCGCACGCCTTGTGGGTCGACGCTATGTGTATCAATCAAAAAGACGACCTCGAGAAAACGGAGCAAGTTCAAAGAATGCCAGACATCTATGAGTCAGCCAGAAAAGCCTTCATCTGGCTCGGAGATGAGTTTAAGGGCGTTAAGGAAGCCTTTGCCTGGCTTCGAGATCTCCATTGGAGCAAAGCTAGCAGCTTTGAGGAGCTGAATGCCCTGCTGACTACCGAAATTGCTGCCGCTTTGGCGAAGCTTTTAAGCTTACCCTGGTGGCGGCGAGTGTGGATCATCCAGGAGGCTACCGTGTGCAAGGATGCCGTTGTTATGTGCGGATGCCATGAGATCGAGTTCTCCTACTTCATAACGCTCGCTAACGTCATACAATTGTTTGTGTCTACCACCTGGATATCCCGACAAGAATCTCCATATTCGCTGCTAATGCCTGCTGCTAAAGACTTGCTAATGCTTGCTGAATTTCAATCCGGCTGGAGACCATGTGGTGGAGGGGTGCATTTCATGGAACTGGAAGCACTGGTCCGCCGCACCTACTTGAGAGTCCTTGCCACCGACCCGAGGGACAGGTTCTATGCTCTGACAGGCATATCGACCCCGCAAGACATGGTGGCTCTCATGCCCGACTACAATCTTAACAGAGATGCTGTGTTCCTCAAGGCCACGATTCATCTTATTCGAAAGACGTCATCTATAGATATCCTGCAGCTGGGTGAGAACCTTTATCATTCTGCGGGTGATCCGTCCTGGTTGCCAGGGTGGGACCAAGGTCCACGCAGCTCTACCGCACGAGAGCCTTTTAAAGGACCTTGTTTTGGGGAAGGCTCTGAAACAAGCTCGGACTCTTCGGATGCTTCGGAAGGGATGTGCTTCTCTCTCACTACAAGCGAAGACCTTCGCGTTCTCACAGTTTCTGGCGCAGTCATTGGCAAGCTTATCTTGGACTCCCAGTTCCAGCCAGAAGAGGACAAATT
>Ga0335072_10011704_pt1 | contig 12563 bp, 9 predicted proteins | sample Lox_Sample_21_FD_206725 | JGI IMG/M metagenome (GOLD analysis project Ga0335072, IMG submission 206725) | Soil microbial communities from Loxahatchee National Wildlife Refuge, Florida, United States - Lox_Sample_2.1 | ecosystem: Environmental > Terrestrial > Soil > Wetlands | place: USA: Florida...
GCTTGCTGTTCTCGTGGACCACGATGGCCCGCACGTACGCGTCCGGGTCGCCGGCCCGCCTGACCCGCCCCCAGGCCGCGTAGGCACTGGCGAACGCCGCCTGCGCGATGTCCTCGGCGTGCCCCTGGTCGCCGGTCAGCGTGTACGCCAAGCGGACCATGGCCGACCACCTGCCCCGCATGAAGTCCCGGAACTCGTCGTCCGATTCGGCGCCCATGTCCACCTCCTCGCCTCCTAAGAGGCCGGCCACGCGCCAGTTGGTTGCATGATCTCGCCGAGTCCGGCAGCTAGCCAGGGCGCACGCGTTCCCCGGAGCCGGATCACGGCTATCCGCGGCCGCCTGAGTTCCAACTCGATTTGTTCCTGTTTTCCGTCGTCAGGGCAGCAGAAAACAGGGACAAACCGCAGCGAGCACAGGTCAGCCGTCGATCGTCAGGACGGCCTTGCCGATGACCTGATCCTGACCTCCTGGTACGTGCCAGGCGTCCCGAAGCCGCCGTCGCAGAAGTACACCTCGTCCCCCGCCCGGAAACGGGTCACGCCAGGCCCGGTGCTCAGCACCCCGGGTCCGGCGGGCGCTGTCATCGCTACAGCACGCAAGTGCGCTCACCTCCCGCGGCCAGTATCGTAACCGCATGAGCGGTGACCTCGCGGTCGTCACGGGCGCCGCGCGCGGCATCGGCGCCGCGGTGGCGCGGCGGCTGGCCGGCGGCGGCTGGTCGCTGCTGCTCGTCGACGCGTGCGCGCCGCAGCCGCCGCTCGACTACCCGATGCCGGCACCGGCCGACCTCGACGCCGTGGCGCGCGCCTGCCGGGACGACGGCGCCCCGACCGTCGACACGCTCATCGCCGACGTCGGGGACGGCGCGGTCCGCGGCAAGATCGCGGCCGCGCTCGGCGGGCGGGTCCCGCGAGCGGCTGTCGCGGTCGCGGGCGTCATCCACGGGCACAACGCCTGGAACACGCCGGACGACGCCTTCGACCTGCTGCTGCGGGTGAACCTGTACGGCGTCAGGCACCTGGCGGACGCGTGCGTGCCGTCGATGGCAGCCGCCGGAACCGGCCGGTTCGTCGCGGTCTCCTCAGCCGCCGCGCTGCGCGCGATGCCGGAGCTCGCCGCGTACTCGGCGGCCAAGGCCGCCGCGCTGGCGTACGTGCGGACGCTCGCGGCCGACCTGGCCGGCAGCGGGGTGACCGCCAACGTCGTCTGCCCCGGCTCGACCCGCGGCCCGATGCTCGAGGCCAGCGCGGCCGTCTACCACCTGCCGTCCCAGGACACGTTCGCCGGCCAGGCGCTGCTGCGCCGCCTCCTCGAGCCGGACGAGGTGGCCGCCGCGATCGCCTGGCTCTGCTCGCCGGACGCGGGCGCTCTGACCGGTGCCGTCATTCCCGTCGACGGTGGTCTCTCCGCCTGAAATTATCCCGAACGGGCCCGTGGTGACTCACCCGCCCGCCACGGGATCTACTTGAAAATGTTGACCGCGCGGGCGATGACCAGCCCGAGGACGGCGAGCGAACCGATCGCCTGGACGGTCATGGCCAGCTTGCCCCAGCGGGCGAGCGGCATCACATCGGTCGGGCTGAACGCGGTGGCATTCGTGAAGCCGAGGTAGAGGTAGTCGGCGAACTCCGGACGCCAGCCCGGCGGGGCAACGACCGGATTGAGGTGCTCGGGAAACGCCAAGTGCGGGAACTCCGGCGGATGCCATATGCGTGCCTCAGGACCGCCTCCGTCAAGCAGCCAGTACAGGAAGGTGAAGGCGAGGATCGTGTAAACCCAGACCCCGGAGCCGACGCCGAGAAGATCCGCCGCGGAGTTGGTCTCTGGGCCGCCTTCCACCAGATCGGTCACCAGCCGGACGGTGACGAACACGGCTTCTGCGACCAGGATCAACACCAGCGCATACGACATCGCGCGGATAACCGCCGGGCGGATATCGCCCGGGTGGCGCTCCGCGATGAAGATCGCCGCCAGCAACAGTGCCTCGATCACCGGAACGATCCAGTTCGGGCCGATGCTGAACCGCGAAGGCAACAGCAGCAGCACGATCATCGCCAGCACGAGGGCCGCGGCCAGCAGCCATCGCTTCTCGGCGCCTATCCCCGTCCGCACCACTTCGATCCTGGATGCGGGCCGGTGGTGCGGGACTTTCCGCAGGTGGGACCACCAGTCGCGGATGCTCGCCTCGGCCTGCGCGGTGGGGGGCGCGCGCCGCGCGCCGGTGTCGGCTTCGGTGATCAGCGCGCGAGCGGCGTCCAGGGTCTCGGCTATCTCCGCGTGGCTGCTGGCGGCCGGCACGGTGACGACAATCCATGCCCGGTCGGGCTGTGTCTCGGCTCGCACCGGCACGGCGGCGGCGCGGGCGAGCCGGTGATAGCAGCCGAGCCATTCACCGGTGACCTGCCCGGCCAGCGGTATCCGCGCCATCACGTGTTCATTGGCGGCTGTCAGCTCGATGTCGGCGCTGGGGTCGATGTCCGTCATCGCTCGGCCGTCGTTTCCCGGGGCGGAATCTCAGCGCGGGTGAAGGGGAGACGGGCGGTTGTCCTTGCCTGGATCGCCAGGCGCGAGCGTCCAGCACGTTCCCTCGTCGGGATCGTATTCCTGCCGCTCGAAGACGAACATGTTGTCGCCCAGGAGGATGAGCGAGTACGGGACAGGACCCGTGCCGATGACATGACCATGGTTGTGGACGTCCCGGGGCGGGATCAGTGTCGCGACATCACCGCGGTGCATGACACGCTCGTCCGCTAGGCTCAGCTCGGCCCGGCTGCTGTTATGACTGAGCACATTCCAACGCTGGTGGGTCTCCGCTCCACGGACGGGGGCGATCGCGACCCAGCATCCGTGGGAGTGGGTGTAGGCCATGACGCCCTCAGGCCGGTGGACAAGCACCAGGCGAGGGCCCCGCTCGGGCTTGACGAGCCAGTGCACGCCCATCGACTCGGGAGGCATGCCGGCGATCAGCGGAGCGAAGAACTCGTCATCCGCGGCCAGCCGCACCAGCAGCCGTCCAATCGCGTCCATGTCGGGGACACCGCCAGCACGCACCTCGTCGAGCTGGGCCACGAAATCGCGCAGCGGGCTGGGCAGAGCGCCAGCGCCCACATTCTCGGTCATCAGTCCAGGATCGTCATCCCGCCGTCCGGCTGGCTCACCTGCCACGGGTGGTTCACCGGTGGCGTCGCGGCGCCGCCGCGCGTCAGCCGACGGCGGCGGCCGGCGGGACGGGGGCGCGGCCGCTCAGGTTGACCACCACGTAGCGGCCGCCGGCCGAGTACACGCTGGTGCCGCTGGGGTTGACGATGCTTGCCGGGATGTAGCCGATGGTGTGCAGCGAGCCGTTGGGAAGCGAGATGGCGTCGAGCGCCAGCGACGGGCGGGACTGGTCGATGACGAGCAGCTGGCCGCCGTCCTGCCACAGGCTCAGCACGTCGTCGGGCATGGACACGAGCCACTGACGGCCGCCGTCTGACAGGCGGTACGCGACCACATCGGCGTGGCTGCCGGACCGGGTCACGCCGACCAGCAGGCCGCCGGACACCGCGACCTGGGGGCCGAAGCCCTGGTAGTAGCTCGTGTCCAGGCCGCCGACCGGGATCGTGGAGGTCAGGTGCCCGGTCGCGCCGAACGCCAGCACCTGCTCAGGCTGCCCAGGGGCAACATCGGTCACCACGACCGGATCGGCGGACAGGATCGCGAAATGGTAGCCGGGCGCCTGCCCGGGCACCGGGGTGCGCCATAGCTGCTTGCCCGTCGCCGGGGCGAGGGCGATCACGTCGAAGCTCTTGCCGCAGGCGGCCAGCACCACGACCGACTGCTGGGCCCCGGCGAGCGTCTGGTCGCTGCAGCCGGGCGGCGTCAGCGCGGTCCAGCGCGACGCACCGGTCCGCTGGTCGTAGCCGAGCACCGCGCCGGCGGTGACCGCCACGGCGGTATCGCCGCCGACGGCTGCGAAACCGGTCCCCTGGTCACCCTTCCAGCCAGCGGCCACTCGTTTCGACCACAGCTGCTGCCCGGTGCCGAGGTCGACGGCGAGGACCTGATCGCACGCTCCCCCGGCGGTGCCGTAGCCGATGAGCCCCACCGTCGCGGAGGTGCCCGCGCTGACCGCGCAGGCGACGTCCCCGCCGGGCACGGCCAGCGTCCACTGCTGCCGGCCGGTCGCGGCCTGGTAGCTGACGACCTGATCGGCGCGCACCCGGATCAGCGAGCTGCCCGTGGTCCAGACGCCCTCGGTCGCCGGGCTCCCCGTGGCGTCGTACGGAGCCGTCCAGCCGACGCGCAGCCCGGTGGCGTGCAGCCCGCCGGACAGCGCCTGCGCGGCGAACACCCCGGCGACCAGCCCGACCACCGCGACCCCGGCGTTGACCTTCGGCCGGCGGACGACGGCGGCGATCACGAAGGGGATCGTGGCCAGCCCCACCACGAACGAGATGACCAGCACCGGGACCACGCCGTGCGGGCACACGGCCGACCCGCTGGCGCACGCGCTCCCTGACTCGCCCTCCACAGCCGACCAGCCGCGGATCTGCAGCAGGATCGCCGCCCCGGCGAGCGCCGCGAGCACGAGGACAACCGCGACCTGCCAGGCCCTGAACCGGCCCGGACGGATCGCGGCGGCCGGCGTCACAACCGTAGGCTGCACCCGGAGGATCTTAACGGCAACCGCACCCCTCGCACGCCCATATCCTGCTTTATGAGGCATAACCCGCAGGAGGGGAGTCGTACCGCCATGGTCCTGTTCATCATCGTGCTCCTGGTCGTCGGGTTCATCGTCGGCGCGATCGCGCGCCTGCTCATGCCCGGCCGTGACCCGATCGGGATACTCGGCACCATCGTGCTTGGCATCGCCGGGTCCTTCTTCGGCGGGTTCCTGCAGAACCTGATCGAGAACCACACGCTGACCGTGCACAGCTTCCACGCCGTCGGCCTCATCGGCTCGGTCATCGGCGCCTGGGTGCTGCTGCTCCTGCTCCGCCTCACCGGCCTGGAAGGCGGCCGCCGCCGTCGCTACTGACGGCGAGGATCTCGCTGAAGCGGCGTGCGAACAGGTAGGCGTCACCCGGCCAGCGCGCGGACAGGTAGCGGCCGTCTTCCACGGTGAACGCCGGGGTGTCATCGGTCGCGGTGCCGCGCGCGGATAGTGTCAGCGGCCCCCGCACGAACTGGGCGCGCGGGTCGTCAAGGCTGGCCTTGACCTCATCCTCGACGTAGGCCGGATAGGTCCGGTAGTAGCGGCCGAGCCGCCACCCGGTGGCTAGGTAAGCCGAGCGTTCCATGTACTTGGGCAGGCATGTTGTCCGGCATCCGGCCAGCACGCTGCGGCCGGTGGCGGCGTCACGGGTCCGCGCCAGCACGAGCACGCCGTGGCAAATGGCGCCGACCGGCCTGCCCAGCTGCCAGAAACCGGCTACCCGATCACGCAGCACCGGCGAGCCAAGGTACTGCCGCATGCCCGGGGCATGGCCGCCGGGCAGGATCAGCCCGTCGAAGCTAGCCGGGTCCAGCTCGGCCCACGCGAGCGTGGCGCAGAACTCCGGCGCCTTGGTCAGCTCCTCGTACAGGCTCTTCGCGGCGGGCGCCGCGCCCAGCTGACCGAACAGGACACCGGTCAGCAGCCGGGGGTCGGCGGCCGGGACCGTGCCCTGGCGTTCGGTGGCGAATACCACCTGGTGTCCGGCATCGCGCAGCACCCGCCACGGCACCGCGACCTCCGTGACATCGAAGTCCCGGTCGGGCAGCGGCATCAGAACGCGCACGCGGGCATCGTCTCACGACCGGGCGCGGAACGTCGTCGATGGTGCATCGACCACCATAGAGTGCGGACGATGTCACATCGACCACGTTCCGGCGCGGTTACTGGAGGTTCTGGGGGTTGCCTACCGGGTCGCCGACGTATTCGTGGGTGGCGACCAGGTTGTCGCGCGCCGGGTGCTTGGCGGCGGCGGGACCGTCGGCGAAGGCGCGCAGGATGTTCGTCGTCACCTGACGGACGAAGTCCGGGGTACTGCCGCCGATGCCGTGCGGCTGGTCGCCGTAGATGGCCTCCACCCAGCGCATCGTGCCGCAGTTGTAGACGCCCGCGCCGCTCGAATGCGTGTAGTAGGCGGAATCCCCGTAGCTGGACGCGCCCTGGCAGGTGAGCGGCGAGTGGGACAGCACCTCGATGGGGCGCGGCACCGGGTAGGCGGGGTTGACCCGGTCGTACTCGACGCCCACCAGGTGCGGGAAGCTCGTGCCCGACGACACGCCCGTGCCGGCGTACACCCAGCTCGACGGGCTGGAGACCACGAACGAAGCGTCGCACGGGTAGCCCTCGTAGATCGTGCCGATCAGCGAGGACTCCGGGTCGGAGTTCGGCGGCTCGCGCCAGTCGCTGGTGACCTCCGTCGGGTCCTTGCGGTACAGCGGGTCCTCGGTATACGAGGTCTTGTAGCAGACCACCTCGCGGGCGGCGCCGAGCGCAGATGACTGCAGCCGGGTGCGGCGGAACATCGCGTTCGCCCCCAGGAACGCCAGGTTCACCCCGGCGTTCCGCGCCGCCGTGACGTTCGCGCGCTCCTCCGGCGTCCAGTACTCGTCGTGGCCCAGCGAGAGCAGCGCGCTGGCGCCGTCGAGCAGGTGCGGGTCCGCGGCGATGTCCATGCTGGTCACGTAGGCCGGGTTCAGGCCCAGGTGCTCGGCGAGCTTGACGACGTTGCGCTCGTAGGTGAGGAAGTAGTCGGCGCCGTTGGAGTCGTACGGCCGGTCCAGGCTGACCACCAGCGACCGGTTCGAGTACGCGCCCGCCGCGTCCTTGTACAGGTCGTAGCCGCCCCACAAGTTGTAGGCCTGCCAGGTCTGCACGCAGCTCTTGATCACGATCTTGCCGGCCGTCGAGGCGGACCGCACGGTGATCGGCACGTACCGCTGCGCGCCGGAGTCGGCGTCGAGCCGGAGCAGGTACGCGCCGGCGGGCCAGTCGTCGGTGGGCACGTGCACCACCGGGTCCCAGTCGGTGACGACCGTGTTGGTCGGCTGCACGACGGCGGCGCTCTTCTGCCGGGCGCCGTGCACCGGCCCCGAGGACCAGACCTTGCGCGCGCCGGTGCCCTGGTACCAGCCGAGCCGGAACGCGGTCACCCGGAAGCCGCTCGAGGTGGTGGAGACGAACAGCGGGAACGACTCGCCGGGCAGCACGCTCGCGGTGCCCGTGTACCCCTCGATCTCGTGCTCCGCGCCGAGGTTATGCAGCTGCCAGTGCGCGTCGCCGGGCAGCGAGTTCTCCGGCACCGGGGGCTTCCACGGGCGGGGAGACGCGGTCAGCGCGGCCGGATGCCCGGACGCCGCGGGGCGGCCGAAAAGCTTGGCGGCCCCGGACGCGGCCCCGGCCGCCACGCCCGCCGCGGCCAGGCCGAGGAAGGCTCGCCGGCTCGTCTTCCCTTCCACCCCGGTAAGCATGCCACGTATGGAGGTAGGTATGTCTGGCAGACCAGTCATGATCAGTACCTAACACTCGGCAGTCTGCCTTCTCCCTGATACCTGGCCACGGGCATGAAACACGGGCATGAAAACCGTAGTGTGATCTCCGAGCCGGCTTACTGGCTGCTGGTAGTCGCTGGCGATACGGGCAAGGTGCTCGCGCACCGCCGAAGCAGGCGGCCTGTTCGAGGGAAGTGAAGATCTCGGCATCCGTATCTATCGGCGTTGCGAAGAGGCTTCTCTGCCTGTTATCGATAAAATGTTCATATGATCCAGTATGGCATCCGGCTGGCTCCCCGGCCGAATCCTGAGTCCCTGACAGGTAAGCCTCCCGCAATGGGGCTGCCTGTTGCTGTCGGTGACTTGGCGGATCGCCGGTGGATCGCGGGTGATGCCGCGTGACGGCCAGGAAGCTGCGCGAGTGGCGCGGGGTGAAGCCGGTGCCAGGGCCGTCTGGCGCCGCGATCACAACCCGACTGCGGACCACGTCCACTGACGAGGTCGTGTTGGGTGCGGTGGCCGGGCATCTAGGCCGCCTGCGGCGCGCTGACTTGGCCCGCGTATGCCACCCGGTGTCGGCGGACCCGAGCCTAGACGACGCGGGAAAGCGGCAAGCACGCCGGGATGGGCTGAACTGGCGGAAGAAGGAGCTTACCGCGCTGTCGAGTGCCCGCTGGGCGAACGCGATCGTCGCGGCGAACGACGGCCAGTACCGGCTTTCTCAGGACGCCCAGGATCGGCATATCGCGGGGCTGCGCACCGCGATCGCGGCGATCGAGAAGCGGCTGGCCCAGCCGACTTCAGACACCCTCACCCCTGAAGAACGGGCGGCGCGGAAGAAGGGCCGGTCGTTGAGCGGGTACTCTACCCAGGCCCAGCGGTTCGCCAAGCAGCGGCGTCTCCAGTCCCTGCGCGCCGAACTCACGCGGGTGACGGCCGACCGCGACGCTGGGCGTGTGCGGGTAACAGTAGGCGGCAGGCGGCTGGCGAAGACCCGGCACAGCCTCCAGGCCACGGGCCTGAACGTGGCTGCGTGGCGCGAGGCGTGGGAAGCCGCTCGATGGCGGATCGAGGCCATCGGCTCTGGGGATGAGCCGTTCGGCAACCTCACCATCACCGTCACCTCAGGTGGAGAGGTCAGCATCCGGCTCCCGAGGCCTCTGGAGCCCGTGGCCAACGCCAAGCGCGGCAGGTATGTCCTGTCCGGGACGGCCAGATTCTCCTATCGCCAGGACGAGTGGCTGGACCGGATCACCGGCGGCAAGCCCGTCTCCTACACGATCACCTCCAGGCCGGGAGGGGCCGGGGTGTACCTGACTGCCGCCTGGGCTGCCAAACCCGAGTCACGCGTCCCCGGCACCCCGGACGAGGACGCTCGCGCGGACGGCCCTGTTATGGCCGTGGACCTCAACGACGGGCACCTCGCAGTCCGTCGGCTCGACCCGTACGGTAACCCGGTCGGCAGGCCAGAGCGCATTGACTTCGCCCTCACCGGGCGCAGCAGCCGACGGATCGCCCAGGTCCGGCACGCGATCACGCGTCTCGTCCGACACACCCAGCGGCACGGCATCGGGACCATCGCCGTGGAGGACCTGAACTTCGCCGACGCACGCCAGGCGGGTCGGGAGACAATGGGGCGCGGCCAGCGCGGGCGGCGCTTCCGCAAGACCGTGGCCGGCATCCCCACCGCGGCCTTCCGCGACCGGCTGGCAGCGCAAACCCACAGGCACGGCATCCGCCTGTACGCGGTCAACCCCGCCTACACCTCCGCGTGGGGAACCCAGCACTGGCGCAAGCCCTACAATAACGTCACCCGGCACGAGGCAGCCGCCACCGTGATCGGGCGCCGCGCCCAGGGCCACAAGGCCCGGCGACGGGAAGGTGTGACATGCACGCGACCAGAGGATCGCGCCGTGAGAGCTACCGACCAGGCCGGGCCAAGTGAATCATGGGTGACTGCCGATAGCCGCCACCGGCCAGGGACACGGGGAACCGAATCCCGCCCGCCCCGCCGGACAAGAACGCGGCTAGCGGCCCGGGCAACCGTTACCCCGGCACCGACCGACATTCAACGGCCAACCCAAGAAGTAACGGTAAGCATGCCACGGACGAGGCCAGGTATGCGTGACTGACCGGCTAACAGTAAGAACGGTAACGTTCCCGGAACGCTCCCCGCGTACCGTGGGCGTTTGTGGGGAGCATACGGCTGACGTCACGGGCGGCCTGCCTGGCCGTCAGCGGCTTGCTGGTTGCCTTGTTCGCCGCGGCCGTGCCGCTGGCCGGGCTAGCGCACCAGACCCTGAACGCCAGCGGTGGCTCGCTGCCGGTGTGGGTGTCGGCCGCCTTCGCTGCGGTAGGCCTGGTCCTGGCCTGGCGCAGGCCGGCTAACCCGCTCGGCTGGATCATGGTCGGCAGCGCATTCTTCTTCGCGCTGAGTGAGGACGCCAGCTACTACACGGTGGCGGACTACGGGCACAGGCACGGCGATCTCCCGCTGGGCGGGCTGGCGCTGCTCGTCCAGCCTGGCTGGGCGCCAGGGATCGTGCTGCTCGGGCTGGTCGTGCTGGTGTTTCCCGACGGGCGGCTGCCGTCGGCGCGGTGGCGGTGGCTGGTGTTCGCCTACGCGGCGGTGGCCGCGGTGTGGATGGCCGGCACGGTCGAGCTCACGGTGCATGCCCTCGCCGATCACCGCACGCAGGTGGACTCCGGGGGGAACCTGCTCCTGCTCAGCGGCAGCGACCCCGCTGCCGGGTGGTGGAACGTGGCCCAGGAACTGTTCTTCCCGCTGCTCGCCGCCTGCTGGCTGGCCTCGATCACCAGCCAGGCGCTCAGCTTCCGGCGCTCGTCAGGAGAACGCCGTCAGCAGCTGAAGTGGCTGCTGGCCGGATCGGTCGTCGCCTTCGTCGGCCTGGGGCTCGCGACGCGCGTGCGTGGCGTGCCGAACGGTGTCGCGCTCAGCGCGATGGTGATCGTCTTCCTCGCGCTGCCGGTGAGCATCGGCGTGGCCGTCTTGCGGTACCGGCTGTTCGACATCGACAGGATCGTGTCCCGCACGCTGGCCTACGCGATCGTGACCGGCCTGCTCGTCGGCGTGTACGCGGGGCTAGTGCTGCTCACCACCGAGGTGTTCAGGTTCCACACGCCGGTCGCGGTGGCCGCGTCGACGCTGGCCGCGGCGGCGCTGTTCAGCCCGGTGCGGCGGCGCGTGCAGCGCCTCGTGGACCGGCGGTTCAACCGGGCCCGCTACGACGCGGAGGCGACCGTCGCCGCATTCGCGGACCGGCTCAAGGACGCGGTGAACCTCGACGCGGCCCGCGACGACCTGGCGCAAACGGTCCACGAGGCCCTGGAGCCCGCGCACCTGTCGGTGTGGGTCAGCCCCCGGTAAGCGAGCTAGCCCACCGCGGCGTCGATCAGGGGCACCAGGCTCGCCACGTCGTCGTCGGGCGCGGCGAGCAGCACGCCGCTGACCAGCGGGCGGGCCTTGCCGAGCAGCTGCGCGGCCAGGTCGACGCCCACGGCGCGGGCCGCGCCGCGGCCCGCCTTCTCCAGCGCGTCCAGCGTGCCGGCGGGCATCGTCACTCCCGGCACCTCGTGCGCCAGGTAGTCGGCTTCCTCGAACGAGCGCAGCGCGCTGACGGACAGCAGCAGCGGCACGCCCGTGCCGTCCAGCGCCGCCACCAGCCGGGACAGCGACTCGAGCTCGTAGACGGGCCGGCTGATCAGGAACTGCGCGCCGGCCCTGATCTTGGCGTGCGCGCGGGCGATCTCCGCCTCCGGGTCGCGCGCCCCCGGGTTGACCCGCGCCCCGATGCAGAACGACGTCCCTGCGGTCAGCGCCAGCCCGTTGGAGTCGCGCCCGGCGTTGAGCCCGGCGAGCAGCGCGGTCAGCCCGACCGAGTCCACCTCCCAGGTGCCGTCCACCGCCGGGTAGTCGCCGAGCACCGGCGGGCTGCCCGTGGTCGATACCACGGAACGGATCCCGAGCGCGTGCGCGCCGAGCAGGTCGGCCTGCAGGGACATGATTGTCTTGTCCCAGGTGGTGACCGTGGCGATTGTCTCCACGCCGACCCGCTGCTGCAGCTGCAGCGCCATGTTCAGCGAGTCCATGTGGGTGCGCGCGTTCTCCCGCGGCTGCACCACGACCAGTCCGATGCCGTTCGCCTGCAGCACGGCCGCGGCCTGGTCGCTGTCGCCGGCCCAGCCGCCGGCGGGCGGGGTCAGCGCGGCCCCGACCACGAAGCGGCGCGCGGCCAGCAGCTCGGCCAGCGATCCTGCGCCGTGGACCTCGGCGGTCCGCGGCCGCCGCTCTGCGGCGGACACGCGCGACGCCGCCGATGCTGCGCCGCCAGCGGCGCGGGTGCGCACCCCCTCGGCGGCGGCCCTGATGTGCGTCGGCGTGGTGCCGCAGCAGCCGCCGACCAGCGTGATCCCGGCGTCGGCGAACCGGCCGAGGTACCTGGCGAAGTAACCGCCGTCGATGCTGAACTCAAACGTGCGCGGCCCGACCCGGCGCGGTTGCCCCGCGTTCGGCTGGGCGCTGACCGGCACCGCCGAGTACCGCACCAGGTCCTCGGCGACGACCAGCATCCGCTGCGGCCCGACCGTGCAGTTGGTGCCGATCATCGCGACCGGCATCGCGCTGAGCACGGACGCGACCTCGCGCGGCGTCTCACCGCCGAGCGTGTGCGCGTCGTCGGCGAACGTAGCCTGCGCGATCAGCGGCACGTCGGTCACCGACGCGGCCACCGACACGGCCTCGACCAGCTCGTCCAGGTAGCCGAACGTCTCCAGGATCAGCAGGTCAACGCCGCGGTCCGCGTCGGGGCGGACGGCTACGAGGGCCAGGATCTGCTCGCGCAGCACCTCCATCCGCTCGGCCGACCCGACCCGGCGGCGCTGCAGCGCGGTGACCGCGGGCGACACCGAGCCGGCGACGAGCACGGTGCGGTCCGCCCGCGAGGCGGCCGCACGGGCCAGGCGCACCCCGGACCGGTTGATCTCGTCGACCTTGTCGGGGAACCCGTGGTCGCCGAGCCACAGCCGGTTCGCGCCGAACGTGTTGGCCTGGATGATGTCCGCGCCCGCGCTCAGGTAG
>Ga0335072_10011705_pt1 | contig 12563 bp, 9 predicted proteins | sample Lox_Sample_21_FD_206725 | JGI IMG/M metagenome (GOLD analysis project Ga0335072, IMG submission 206725) | Soil microbial communities from Loxahatchee National Wildlife Refuge, Florida, United States - Lox_Sample_2.1 | ecosystem: Environmental > Terrestrial > Soil > Wetlands | place: USA: Florida...
TATCCATGCGATGCGCCCAATCGGCAATTGAACCTTCGTAGGCTCCGAATCTGATCGATTATACTGGCTCCCCGGAGGCAGGCGGATCGTCTCCGCCGAGCCTGTTTCGGGACAATCTCCGAGTTGCCGACGATACGCCCGGGGGATGACCGTTGCCGGCCACGAGGGCGTCTGCAAGGATTTATGTACGAAGGGCCTGAAGCAACGGCGTATTATAATTTCACATGTTTCCACGTCGCCGCTTTCTGCTCCGTTCTGTCGCTCTCGCCGCATTGGATAAGATACCCGCAAAAGGTCTCTATGCTGCAGCACCCATTTCGAAAGCACTCCCTGCATGGAAGCCCGGCGTTCTCGAAATCCACCACATCGCGACGAATCGCGGCAATAGCGCGTTGTTGATTCTGCCCGACCGCACCACCATGATGGTCGATGCCGGTGCTATCTACGGCACCACGCCGTACCTCAGCGATCCGCTCCCTTCAGCCCAGCGCCGTCCGGGCGAGTGGATCGGGCGCTACGCAAAGCGGCGTCTCGAGGCCAGCGGACCTACAGCCATCGATACCTTCCTGCTTACGCATCTCCACGGCGATCACGTCGGCTATCTCCCGCCGGACGGCCCGCTCTCGTCCGACCGCACATATCGGCTCACAGGTGTATCCGATGTGGCTGCCATCGTCCCGATCCTCAGGTTCATCGATCGCGCGTGGCCCGACTACACCTATCCAGCGCCTGCGAACGCCGATTTCCAGAAGAACTACCGCGCGTTTCTCCACGCACAAAGCAATGCCGGCAAGAAAATCGAGCGTTTTCACCCCGGGTCCAAAGAACAGTTCAGGTTGCAGCACAATTCCGCCGCCTACCCCGGGTTCGAGATCCGCAACCTTATTGCCAACGGTGAGGTCTGGATCGGCGAAGGGGAACAGATAAGAGAACTCTTCCCGGAACTTTCAACTCTCCAGCCTGCCGACTACCCTGCGGAGAACCCCTGCTCTTGTGCCATTCGTCTCCGCTATGGAAGGTTCGGTTACTACACTGGCGGCGACCTCACGAACGACACCAACTACGGGCGTGATCGCTGGCGCGACTCCGAATCTCCGGCCGCGGAGGTATGCGGCCCAGTCAGCGTAGCGGTCACCAACCACCACGGTTACTTCAACGCCAATGGCGACCGATACGTTCGGGCACTCCAGCCGCGGGTTTTTGTCATCCCGTCATGGGATTCCGCACACCCAACTGTCAATGTGCTGAACACGCTGCTCTCCAAGGCCATCTATTCCAGGGACCGCGACGTCTTCGCAACCTTGGTCAAGCAGGAGAATCGCATCGCCAACAAAAAGACCGACGAGCTCAAATCGCGCGCCGGGCACATCGTCGTTCGCGTGGAACCCGGCGGGGAGACCTTCTCCGTGCACATTCTCTCGAACACAGATGAAAGTGACACAGTGACGGCCAGCTTCGGCCCCTATATCTCCTGGGAGCCGGGTCTGGCAGATTCGCCATCCGTGTAGCATGAGTGTCGGGTTGTGAGCGCCGATTCATGAGGCCTCGGTCGAGTCACGCGTCACTGGCACAAAGCATCGGGAAACCGATTGCTGAATCGTTGTCCGGAATGGGGACGGTCCACTCGGATCCTGGCGCAGGCTCTTCGAATGGCGAGTGGTACAGGTCGAGGCGACTACGGACATTCTCGCTGGCGGTCACACCGGAACGAGACGAGATCGCGCGCCTATCGGATTGTTCCAGCTATCCCGTCACCAGCCTGCATTGGCCTTTACCAACAACAACTGACAGCTCCTCTTGACAATCTAGCTGAGATACCGCTAGATTCTCTAGGGGAGAGAAAGAAACTGTGATCGTCCAAGGCACTCTCGACATGTTGATTCTGAAAACGCTGGCGCTTGAGCCGCTGCACGGCTATGGGATCGCCCTGCGAATCGAACAGGTCAGCCAGGGAGTCTTTTCCGTCAACGCGGGCTCGTTGTTCCCAGCCTTCCGCAGATTGGAGCGCGAAGGGCGCATCAAAGCTGTCTGGAAGCCCACTGAGAACAACCGTAGAGCGAAATACTACACCCTTACTGCCCGCGGCCGCAAGCAATTGCAGTCGGAAGCCGAAGAGTGGAGCCGGCAAAGCACCGCCATCGCCCGCATCATGGAAGCGTGCTGAGGCGTATGGCGATCTGGAGCAAGTTCTTCGGCGGATTGATGGCGCTCCTTCACCGGCACGAGGTGGAGCAGGAGATGGACGAAGAACTGCGCGCGTTCCTTCAGGCGTCCGCTGAACGGAAGGTGCAAGCCGGCATGAGCGCGGCGGAAGCGCACCGCGCAGCGCGCGTGGAAATGGGCAGCGTCGAATCCGTGAAAGAGGAGATCCGCGCCGCAGGCTGGGAAGGCGCTGTCGAAGCCCTGTGGGCCGACGTCCGGTACTCCGTTCGCGTTCTCGCCAAAGCCCCGGTCTTCACGAGCATAGTGATGCTCACTCTGGCACTCGGAATCGGCGCGAATAGCGCAATTTTCAGCCTGACGAACTCGCTTCTGCTGAAAGCTCTACCCGTTGAAAAACCGGAAGAGCTCATGGAGGTTTCCGGGTCTGGTCCCATTGGACCTTCCGAGTACGGTCTGACGAATCCTCTATGGGAACAGATACGCGACCGCCAGGACGTATTCTCCGGGGTCTTCGCCTGGGGCTCCGAGCAGTTCGATCTGGCCAAGGGTGGGATGACGCGGAATGCCGACGGTTTGTGGGTAAGTGGCGACTTCTTCCGTACACTGGGCTTGAATCCGGCCGCGGGACGTCTGTTCTCTGCTGCCGACGATCGCCGTGGTTGCGCCGCTCTGGCGGTTCTCAGTTATGGCTTTTGGCAATCGCATTACGGTGGTTCCGGCAGTGCCATCGGCAGTATGATTTCGCTTGACGGCCACCCCTTTGAAGTGATCGGCGTTGCGCCGGCCGGGTTTTACGGCATGAAGGTAGGGCGCAAATTCGATATCGCTGTACCCATTTGCACCGCCGAAGTTTTTGACGGACCCAAGTCGCGGCTAGACAGACGCCATTGGTGGTGGCTGCATGTGGCCGGCCGCATCAGGGCGGGGATCGGCATGGCGGGCTTGAAGTCGCGTCTGGCGGCGCTCTCGCCCGCGGTCTACGGAGCGGCCGTCCCGGGAGATTGGATCCCTGAGTGGCAGGAAAATTTCCGCAAACGCGTGATGAGACCGATTCCACTGGCCACCGGTTTGTCCGATTTGCGAGAGGACTACGAGGAGCCGTTGCGGGTTCTCACGGCTGTGGTGGGGCTGGTGCTGCTGATTGCCTGCGCCAATATCGCGAGCCTCATGATGGCCCGTGCCGCTGCGCGGGGCAAGGAAATGGCCATGCGGCTGGCGCTTGGGGCATCGCGCCCGCGCCTGATGCGGCAATTGATCGTCGAGTGCTTACTGCTTTCCTTCGCGGGCGCCGCGCTCGGATTGCTGTTAGCGCGCTGGGGAGATACACTGCTGCTCAACTACCTCTCCGGCGTGCACCGGCAGGTGTTTCTCGATTTCACGTTGGACTCGCGCGTCCTCATTTTCACGGCAGGCGTCGCGACCGTCACCGGGTTGCTCTTCGGCGTCGCTCCCGCACTCGGCGGGACAACTGTGTCCCTCTCCAGCGCGGTTAAGGACAATCACGCTACCGCGGGAGGCCCGCGCACTCGCCTCCGCCTGTGGATCGTGGCATCGCAGGTGGCTCTTTCGCTCGTGCTCCTGGTCACCGCGGGCCTGCTGCTTCGCAGCTTCCGCAATCTGACCACAGCCGATATCGGCTTCAACCCCGAACACGTCCTCCTGGTGAACGTGAACCTCTTCACGGCAAAAACGCCGTCGGTTGAATACACGGCCACGTATGATCGCATTGGAGCGCAGCTCCGTGCGCTGCCGGGAGTGGTTTCAGCGGCACGATCGATGCTGACACCGTTGGGCACGTCGCAATGGAATACCGGCATTGACAGTGACGTGCCACACCCCGTCGTCGGCGGCGACAATACGGCTTATTTCAATTTCGTCGACCGCTATTATTTTGCAACGCTAAGGACGCCGCTGCTCACGGGCCGCGACTTCAACAGCTCCGACTCCGCAAAGTCCCAGCCTGTGGCCGTGATCAATCAAACTCTGGCCGGAAAGTTCTTTCCCAGCGTGAACCCTGTAGGCCATACGTTCCGCGTCGAGGGTGCGGGGCGCCAACTGGGACCGCCCGTGGAAGTCATCGGCGTAACGAGAGATGCCAAGTACGAGTCGATGCGCGAAGAACCAGTTCCCACTGTCTTTTGCCCTTTGGCGCAGACCCCACTCGGAGACCCTGCCGACAGCTTCGAAGTCCGCATCGCACGGCCGCAGCGCGGGATGGGGAAGGCCATCGAGAAGGCTGTCGCCGCCGTCAACCCCGGGATCCCCATCGAAATCCACACGCTGACGGCACAGGTGGATGAGTCCATGACGCGTGAGCGCATGCTTGCCGCGCTGTCCGCATTCTTCGGCGGGCTAGCGCTGCTGCTGGCGACGATCGGGGTCTATGGAACGCTCAGTTATCTGGTGGCGCAGCGACGCGTTGAGTTCGGCATTCGCATGGCCCTGGGAGCGACGTCGCGATCCATCCTCACTCTGGTGCTGCGCAATGTCGCAACACTTCTGATTGGCGGAATCGTAACCGGAATTGGATTATCGCTCGCTACCTCGCGTTTGCTGAGCGCGCTGCTAGTCGGCATCAAGGCGCGAGACCCCGGAACCATCGTGATGAGCGGAGCCCTGATAGCCGCCGTGTCGCTGGCGGCGGGTGTCTTGGCGGCCCGCCGTGCGACGAGAGTTGACCCGATATCGGCTCTGCGTCAAGGGTAAGTTTACCCGGAACGGGCCGCAGCGCTTCACCTTCGGAAACGCCCGAATCCCCTCCCTCCTTGACGAAAGAGCCAGGTTCGGAGGGGTCACGCACGACTCGGACAATTGGCCATAAGCGGCTTCTGGAAAGCGCAGGCTCCGGCTGGATCGTGGGCGATCCGGATCTATGTTGGAGACGGAGTTCCGAGACCGGATGCTGACTGCATCAGCGTTCCAGCCAATCGCGACGCGGCTCGATCCACGGTTCCGGGTTGTTCTTGCTTGCCAATTGCGGCGCCACGGGTTGCGCATGCTCGCACTCGGCCTTCAGGGCGATCATCGCCTCGATATGCTCGGCCTGCTTGTTCAGCCGGAGCCGACCGGCGATTAGGGATTGCAGCGCGGCGTACGCATAACAGCAGGCATCCAGCGCCTCATTGCGCGCGCCGGCCTTCTTCGTCCACTCCCGGTGCGCGAAGCCCTTGCTGTACCGGACGTGGCACGTCTCGGCCGTGAGCTGCTCGAAGTACCCGAGGTCGTACTGATCTCTGATCGGAAAATGGCAGAAACCCGGTCCCGGCTCGGTGATCTTCAGTTGGGCGTAGAGCGCCACCGGACTCGACGACGGTACGGCCGTAGGCGTGTCTACGTCGTCCACGGACTTATCGTCGAGGACAGTATTCACCAGCACACCGTTCTTGGCCAGTTTCGAGATGTAGGGTTTCGAGACATGACGGTGGCGCGCGTATTCCGCCTGGGTCATCCATCGGGACATGCTTTCGGTCGCCATTTTGATTGCCGTCGCCACTATACGCAATCGCGACTGTCCAGGGCAAGGACGCGATCTCCGGTTGTTTGTGGCAGTTGCGAGGCGCGCCGTTAACTCGGAGCTAACCAGTCAAAAAAGTCTGGGCATGCGCGAATGGCGCAACATGATCACCGCGGCTCGCGCACCAGGTCAGGTCCCGCAAAACAGGATACTAAAGCGTATTGCCCTCAGGCCTGCTTGCGCCCCGGTGTCCGCTGGCTGGCCGGCTCGACGTCCCCAATTGACTAGTTGCCGTCAAAACGATTCGGTCGAAGAGGGAGTGGCGATGGTGCGATCAGGGTCGGGTGAGAGTTGAGGGCGCGGCAGGCTGATGCGAAAAGTGCAGCCGCCTGAGGCGCCGCAGTCGAGGGTGATGGCGCCGCCGTGCGCTTCCACGGCCCATTTGGCGATGGCGAGACCAAGGCCCGCGCCGCCGGTTTCGCGCCACCGGGCTTTGTCGACACGATAGAAACGATCGAACACTCTGCTTTGGTCCTCGAAGGGAATGCCAGGGCCGTTGTCTTCGACTTCGACGCTCGCCTGCCCGACTGCGGTACGGACGCGGATGAAGATAGCCCCGCGGGCGGGCGAATACTTCGTGGCGTTGTGGATGACGTTGACGAGAGCCTGGCGGAGGACGAGGCGATCGGCTTCCACTTGGATGTCGGAATCGCCCTCGACGATCAGTCGCTGCCCGCGCTCTTCGGCCAGGATCTCGAATAATCCGGCGGCCTCACGCGCGAGGTCGAGCAGCGGAACGGGGCTGCGGTGCAACTGCAGATGGCCGGAATCAGCGCGCGAGATAGTGAGGAGGTTGTCCACCAGGGAGGTGAGGCGGTTGACCTCTTCGAGCATGCTGCCGATGCGATCCCGGTATTCGGCGGGCGTGCCATCCTTCTGCAGACCGACTTCACCCACGCTGCGAATCATGGCCAGCGGCGTGCGGAGCTCGTGAGAGGCATCGGACGTAAAGCGGCGGAGCTGCTCGAAGGCCTGCTCGAGGCGGGCGAGCGTCTGGTTGAAGACGCGGGCGAGGTGGCCGAGCTCGTCATCTGTCCGATCGTTGGGCAGGCGGGTGTGAAGATTATCGGGCGTGATCTCCTGGGCACGGCGGGCCATGTCCTCAACCGGTTGGAGGGCGCGGCGGGCGAGCCCGTAGCCGGCCAGGCCGGCGATGCCGAGCACGAGAGGCAAGACGAGCAGGGAAGCCAGCAGTAACTCCCGAAGCCGCGCATAGAGCGCCTCTTCGCTGTGAGCGAGGCGAATGACGAGTGCGTGGCCGCCCAGCATGTGGTGGCGGCTGACGAGGCGGACGCGGGTACCGTCGGCGAGACGAGTGGAACGCTCGGAATAACCGCCGACACCTTCGCCGGGGAAGGGCGCTCCGCCCAAAGCGCGGCCGGCGAGCCGCTCATTGCGGAAAAGCACAGCGCCGGAGGGCGAGCGGACCTCAAGGAAACGGTCGATCACCTCTCTCGATTCCGGATGGTTGTGATAGTCCTCGCGCAGGTGCAGGACGCCATCAGCCGTGAAGTAGAACAGGCCTTCGACAGTTTCGATTTCTTGGACGGAGAAGTGATCGAGCTGGCCGCGGAGCTGCCAGAAAAGCAGCGCGGAGGTCGCGGCCCATGCCAGGAGCAGCATGGACGCGAGGACGCCGACATACCAGAGGGTGAGACGCATGCGAACGTGGGTGGGGCATAGGCGCATTCAGGACCGGTCCTCTTCGCTGAGTAGGAAGCCGACGCCGCGGACCGTCTGGAGGAGCTTGCGGTCGGACTGGCCGTCGATCTTGCGGCGAAGGCGCGCCATCTGGACGTCGATGACATTGTCGAGGGGAGTCTGGCGGGAGGTTTCCCGCCAAACGTCGCGGGCGAGCATCTCGCGCGAGACGACGCGGCCCTGGTTAGCGAAGAAGTATTCGAGCAGCTCGAACTCGCGAGGCGTGAGATCGACGGGGGCGCCTGCGCGGCTGACGGCGCGGCGGGAGCGATCGATTTCGAGATCGGCGATTTGGAGGCGGGCGGGCGGCTGGGCGGCGCCGCGGCGAAGGAGAACGCGGATGCGGGCGAGCAATTCGGGGAAGGCGAAGGGCTTGACGAGATAATCGTCGGCACCGCTATCGAGGCCGCGGACGCGGTCTTCGACGGCGTCCCTGGAGGTGAGCAGAAGGACCGGCGTGCGGATGCCGCGCCGGCGAAGCGTGGAGAGAATTTCGAAGCCGTCGTGGCCGGGCAACATCACGTCGAGGATGGCGAGATCGAAGGGTTGGGAGTGAATAAGATAGAAGCCTTCTTCGCCGGTGTGGGCCACACGCACCGAGTAGCCGTCGGCCTGCAAGCCCTCCTGGAGGGCAGAAGCCATTTTCCGCTCGTCTTCGACTACGAGGATCTGCACGTTCTTCTTATAGGAGCCGGAGCGCCAGATGGCAACTTACGAAATCCTGACGTTTTTCTGACACGGATGTCAGGAAAAGTTCAGGAATTCATCAGGCGCGGCGGCACGCAACGAATGGCAAACTGAACCAGACGCCCGGTTCGGGCGAGGAGGGGGCAGGATGCTGGCACCGGGTCCGGCAAGAAAAATCACCATTCATCTCAACGAGGATACCACCGCCCGCCACGATTTCCTCTACAGCGAGGTCTTCTCCTTCCTGCGGGAGCGCGGGGTGGCGGGGGCGACGCTGATCAGGCCGGCGGCGGGATTCGGCTCACACCACCAGACCCATTCTACGGAAGGCGACGCGGGGGAACGGGAACATCTGCCGGTGCGAATCGAATTCATCGAATCCTGCGAGGCGGCGGAGGCTCTGCTGCCGCGGCTGTGCGATCTGATTACCGATGGGTTGATCGAAACGCACGAGACTACGGTTGTGAAGTCGGCGGCGCGGCCGTAGAGGTCCGAGGGATGACGAGGGGGCACCTGTTCGCGATCGTCTGCCTAATTTCGGCCGCCAGTGCACAGACGCCGGCACGGCTGACGCTGGCCGAAGCCGAGCAGATGGCGCTGCGCAATCCGAAGGTGCGGTCGGCCGCTCTGACGGCGGAAGCGGCGCGAGCGGCTACGGGAGAGGTGCGGGCGGCGCTGTATCCGCAGGTGGCGGCCAGCTTCACGAGCGTGGGCGCTGACCACGATTCTACGCTGGCTGCGGGAACGGTGCAGACATCAAGCCTTTACAGCCGCGTGGCCAGCGGGATGACGCTGAATCAGCTCATCACCGATTTCGGCCGGACGGCGGACCTGGCCGCATCAGCACAGCTGCGGGCGGCCGCACAGCAGCACTCGGCGGCGAGTACGCGAGCGATGGTAGTGGAGGCCGTCGACCGGGCGTATTATCAGGCGCTTGGCGCGCAGAGCGTTTTGCAAATCGCGCGGGCGGTCCTGGAGAACCGGCGGCTGACGCTGCGGCAGGTGCGGGCGCTGGCCGAAAGCTCGCTGAAATCGACGCTGGACGTGAGCTTCGCGGAGGTGGCTGTGTCTGAAGCGGAACTGGCGTTGGTGCGGGCGGAGAACGGCGTGAAGGCGGGGCAAGCGAGGTTGGCGGCGGCGCTCGGGCGGTCGCAGACGGAGCATTTCGAGCTGACGGACGAGCCGTTGCCGCCGGCACTCGAACCGGACCCCGAGACTCTGGTGGCGCAAGCGTTGCGGCAGCGGCCGGACCTGGCGGCGATGGAATCGAACAGCGCGGCCGCGCACAGGTTCGCGGAGGCGGAAGCAGCGTTGAGCCGGCCGTCGATCAGCGTGGTGGGGGTGGCAGGCGGACTGCCGGCCACCGATCCTCACCTGCGCGGGAACTACAGCGCGGCAGGAGTGAACGTCAGCATTCCAGTGCTGAACGGAAAACTATACGCGGCGCGGCGGCGCGAGGCGGAACTGCGGTCGCAGGCGGCGGACCAGGACGTCGAGGAGCTCGAGGTAGAGGTGGCGGAACAGGTACGGCTGGCGTGGCTGGATGCGGATACTGCGTTTCGCGCTCTGGAAGTGACGGCGCGGCTGGTGGCTCAGGCGGAGCAGAGCCTGCGGCTGGCGCAGATCCGGTACGACAACGGGCTGGGAAGCATTGTGGAACTGAACCAGGCGCAGGTGAGCCAGGTGGCGGCGGAGATCGCCGCGGCCAGCGCCAGATACGAATATTTGGGCAAACGAGCAGCACTGGAGTTTGCGGCGGGGGGACTGCAATGAGAGTAAAACCGTGGGCCGGAGTCATGCTGGTGTGCCTTCTGAGCGGTGGTCTGTGCTCGTGCGGACGTAGCGGAGCAGCGACGCGGGAGGATGCGGCGGCGCAGGAAGCCGCGCCTATAGTGCCGGTGGCGAAGGCCGCCCGCGCCGATTTGGCCACAGACGTGACCCTCACGGCGGAATTCGAACCCTATCAGCAGATTGACGTGATGGCCAAGGTGGCCGGGTACGTGAGCTCGATTCCGGTCGACATCGGTGACCGGGTGCGGGAGGGGCAGCGCCTGGCGGTTCTGGAGATTCCGGAAATGGAAGACGACCTGTCGCGCGCAAACGCGACGGTGGACCAGGCGGATGCAGAGATCGCCACGGCGCACGATGAGCTGAGCCGGGCGGAGGCCACGCACGAGATGGCGCACCTTTCCTATACGCGGATCGGCGACGTGATCCGGCGCGAGCCGGGGCTGGTTCCGCGGCAGGAAGTGGATGAAGCGCATTCGCGCGACCTGGTCTCGGAAGCGCAGGTGGCCGCAGCGCAATCGGGTTTGCGCACGGCGCAGCAACGGGCGCGAGTGGCGCGCGCGGAGCGGGCGCGCCTGGAAACACTGCACAGGTACACAACGATTTCCGCCCCTTTCAATGGCGTAGTGACTAAACGATATGCGAACGACGGTGCAATGATCCAAGCGGGCACATCATCGCAGACGCAAGCGATGCCGCTGGTCCAGCTTTCGCAGAACGATTTGCTGCGTCTCATCCTGCCTGTGCCCGAATCCGTGGTCTCAAGTGTGCATGTCGGCGAAGAAGTGGATGTGCGGGTGACATCCCTGGGTGAGACGTTCCGCGGGCGAGTGGCGCGCTTCGCCGAGACGATTCAGGAATCGACGCGGACGATGGATACGGAAGTGGATGTCCGCAATCCCGACCTGCGGCTAATTCCGGGCATGTATGCAGAAGTGCGGCTGCGGGTAGACCAGCATGCGCACGCGCTGGCGGTGCCGCTCGATGCGGTGGATCGCAGCGGGGCGTCGCCACGCGTGTTCACAGTGACGGCTGGCGTGGTTCACATCGCAGCGGTGACGCTGGGGCTGGAAAACGCGCAGCGGGTGGAAATTGCCAGCGGGCTGGAAGAGGGAACGGCGGTGGTGGTGGGCCGGCGCGCTGGGCTCCAGGAAGGGGAGAAGGTTGAAGTTCGGCCGGTGGAAGGGCAGGTGCCGTAGGCATGTCGCGCTTCGCCATCCGCACGCCATATTTCATCGTGGTGGTTTGCCTGATCCTGACGCTGGTGGGAATTGTCAGCGTGGTGCAGATGCCGGTGGACCTGTTTCCGGCGATGAACATTCCGGTAGTGGCGGTGGCGACGTTTTATCCCGGCATGCCGCCGGAGCAAATCGAAGGGAATATCACCTACCACCTGGAACGGTTCTTCACGCTGGCCAGCGGAATCGACCACATGGAGTCGCGATCGCTGGCGGGAGCGAGTCTGATCAAGGTGTATTTTCAGCCGGGCACGAACCCGGACTCGGCGGTCACGACGCTCGCCAGCCTGGCGATGGCGGAAATCAGCCATCTGCCGCCGGGCACGCTGCCGCCCTTCGTATTGAGGATGGATGCGTCGAGCCTGCCGGTCTGCCTGGTGACGCTGCGCGGCGAAAACATGAGCGAGACGCAGTTGAAGGACCTGGCGCAAAACGTGGTCCGCAACCAACTGGCGGGCGTGGCCGGGGCGGCGGTGACGCAGCCGTTCGGCGGGCGCTGGCGGGAAATCATGCTGTACGCCGATCCGTTCAAGCTGGAGGCGCGGCAGATGAGCCTGATGGACGTGGTGCGCGCCATGAACGATGCCAACATTGTGCTGCCGGCAGGCGATGTGCAAATCGGCCACTACGACTACAACCTCTACGCCAACAGCCAGGTGAGCAAGGTTTCCGACATTGACTCGGTGCCGGTGAAGCTTTCGGGCGACAAGCCGGTGCGGGTCTCCGACATCGGGACGGTCAAGGACGCGTATGCGCTCCAATACAACGCGGTGCGGGTGGACGGGCAGCGGTCGGTTTACCTGCCCATTCTGAAGCAGGGCGGGGATTCGAACACGATCGCGGTCGTCGATGGCGTGCGGGAAAAGCTGGCGCACCTCTTCGACGTTCCGGCTTCACTGGCAACTCGGGTGGTGTTCGATCAATCGCAGTTCGTCAAAACCGCGATCGGCACGCTGCTCCACGAGGGTGGGATCGGGCTGGTGCTGACGTCGCTCATGATTCTGGTTTTTCTAGGCAGCCTCCGGGCGACGGTGGCGGTGTTCTTTTCAATTCCCCTATCGGCGCTGACGGCGCTAATCGCGCTGGAACTCGGCGGCAGTTCGGTAAACACGATGGTGCTGGGCGGACTGGCGCTGGCGCTATCGAGGCTGATCGACAACTCGGTCGTGGTGCTGGAGAATATTTACCGGCACCTGGAGATGGGCGAGCCGCCGCTGGTGGCGGCGGAAAAGGGCGGACGGGAAGTGGCGCTGCCGGTGCTGGCGGCGACGCTGACCACGGTGGTAGTGTTCTTCCCGGTGACGCTGCTACACGGCGTGAGCAAATTTCTCTTCTCCTCGCTGGCGCTGGCGCTGGTGCTTTCGCTGTTCGCGTCTTACCTGGTGGCGATGACGGTGGTGCCGCTGTTCTGCGCGCGTTTCCTGAAGCACTCGGGCGGAGGGCACGAGACGGTGGGAACGGGCTTCGGGGCG
>Ga0335072_10011707_pt1 | contig 12562 bp, 11 predicted proteins | sample Lox_Sample_21_FD_206725 | JGI IMG/M metagenome (GOLD analysis project Ga0335072, IMG submission 206725) | Soil microbial communities from Loxahatchee National Wildlife Refuge, Florida, United States - Lox_Sample_2.1 | ecosystem: Environmental > Terrestrial > Soil > Wetlands | place: USA...
CCGCGGCCAGCCGGGGCACCGCGCCGCTGGCCCGCCGGGCCAGGTCAGCCATCGTCGGCAGCAGGTCGGCGGGCAGGTTGTCGGCAACGAACCAGTCCAGATCCTCAAGCGCCTTGGCGGCCGTGCTGCGCCCGGCGCCGGACAGGCCGGTGATGATCACTATCTCCTGCTGGACAGCGTCTTCGTTCATGCCCCGCCCCTGGGATTACCGTTAAGGCTGGCAGCCCCAGCCTCATCCGGACTGCCGGCACCGTCGGGATTGCCCGCACCGTCCACGGCGCCGTCCGGGTTTCCGTCGCCGTTGCGGTGCAGCGCCTGGTGCACTGCCTCAGCCGTCCGCTGGCCGAAGCCGGGCACCGCGGCGATGTCTTGCACCGTGGCGGCGGTGAGCTTGCGCACCGAGCCGAACCGCCGCATCAGCGTAGCCCGCCGCGCAGGGCCGAGGCCGGGGATGTCGTCGAGCTTGCTGGTGGTCAGGGCAGCGCCGCGCTTGGCCCGATGGTAGGTAATCGCGAACCTGTGCGCCTCATCCCTCACCCGCTGCAGCAGGTAGAGTCCCTCGCTGCTGCGCGGCAGGATGACCGGCCCGTCCTCGCCGGGCAGCCAGACCTCCTCGAGCCGCTTCGCCAGGCCGCACACAGCCACGTCCACGATGCCGAGCTCATCCAGCGCGCGTACGGCGGCCGATACCTGAGCCGGCCCGCCGTCAATGACCAGCAAGTTCGGCGCGTAGGCGAACTTCCGCCTGCCCTCCGGCTCGGCTGGCAGCTCGCCAGCCGCGACGGCTTCGAGGCTCGCCGCTTCGGCTGCCCGCTCATCGAGGTAGCGGCGGAACCGCCGGGTGATCACCTCGTGGATGGCCGCAACGTCGTCGGTCCCGTCGAGTCCCTTAATCGCGAACCTGCGGTACTCGGACTTCCTCGCCAGGCCGTCCTCGAACACCACCATCGATGCCACGACGTGCGTTCCCTGCAGGTTGGAAACGTCGTAGCTTTCGATCCGCAGCGGCGCCTCGTCAAGCCCGAGCGCCTCGGATATCTCGTTCAGCGCGACACTGCGCGTGGTCAGATCGCTGGCCCGGCGTGTCTTGTGCAGGGCCAGCGACTCACCCGCGTTCCTGGCCACGGTGTCCAGCAGCGCCTTCTTGTCACCGCGCTGCGGCACTCGCAGGCTGACCCGGCCACCCCGGCGCACCGCGAGCCATTCCTCGACGGTGACCGGATCCGGCGGCAGCGCGGGCACCAGCACTTCGCGCGGGATAGCCGACGGCTGTCCCGCCGCGCTACTGCCGCTTGCGCTACCAGCGCTTGCACCGCGACGGCTCGCCACCGTGCGATCGGCGGCCACCGGGTCGGTGTCATAGACCTGGCCAAGGAAATGCTCGACTAGCTCAGCTGTGCTGACGTCCTCCACCTTGTCAAGCACCCAGCCGCGCTGGCCCCGCACCCGCCCGTCACGCACGTAGAACACTTGCACCGCGGCTTCGAGCTGATCCTCGGCGAGTGCGATCACGTCGGCGTCAGTGCCGTCGGGCAGCACTACGGCCTGCTTCTCCAGCGCCCTCTGCAGTGCCTGAATGTCGTCACGCAGGCGGGCCGCCCGCTCGTATTCCTCTGCGGCCGACGCCTCGCGCATCTGCGCTTCGAGCCGCTTGATGAACTTGCCGGTCTGGCCGGCCATGAAGTCGCAGAATTCCTCGGCTAGCGCGCGGTGCTCGCTCTCGCTGATCCGGCCGACACACGGCGCGGAGCACTTGCCGATGTAGCCGAGCAGGCACGGACGACCGATCTGGCCCGCCCGCTTGAACACACCTGCCGAGCAGGTGCGAACCGGGAACACCCGCAGCAAAGTGTCCACTGTGTCCCTGATCGCCCAGGCGTGCGAGTAGGGTCCGAAATACCTGACGCCGCGGCGCTTGGCCCCGCGCATGACCTGCACTCGCGGGAAGTCCTCATCCATGGTGACGGCAAGGTAGGGGTAGCTCTTGTCGTCCCGGTAGCGGACGTTGAACCGGGGGTCGAACTCCTTGATCCAGGAGTACTCGAGCTGCAGCGCCTCCACTTCAGTGCTGACGACTGTCCAGTCCACTCCGGCAGCAGCCTGCAACATCGACTGCGTGCGCGGGTGCAGCCCGGCGAAGTCAGCAAAATAGGAGTTGAGCCGCGAGCGCAGGTTCTTAGCCTTGCCGACGTAGACAACCCGGCCGCGACCGTCGCGGAAGCGATAGACGCCGGGCGACTCCGGGATGGAACCGGGCGCCGGCCGGTAGCTCGCCGGATCTGCCACAGGGTAACTCTATGCGTCAGGCGCCATTCCGGATCCCATGAGCGACCCGACACTCCCGCCCGGCACACCCTGTTAGTTTGCCGGGGCCGGCGGGGTTATTTGCCGGTTATGTACCCGGCTCTGCCCGCACGGCTAGCTGAGCCGCCTAGCTGCTTCCCGCCTCTGGTTCATTCTGGCCAGGCACCGAGTGAGCGGCGCGCAACAGCGCGAGTACTTCGCTCTCCCGGTAGCGCCGGTGTCCGCCGAGCGTCCTGACGGACGTCAGCCTGCCATCCCGTGCCCACCGCGTCACGGTCTTAGGATCGACCCGGAACATCGCCGCCACTTCGGCCGGCGTCAGGAGCCTTTCGGCATCCGGGACTGTCCTACCGCTCACGCTGACCGCCTCCTGCCCCTAGACCGGCCAAGCCTAGCCCCGGATTTGCTTCCGTCCCATCACCCACTGTAGTGGTAACTTCCTAATAGGGGTAACAGCGAAATAACGTGCCCCTTAGTGCCCGGCGGTCTACTGGCTGCTCAGACCTGAGCGCGCGAGTACTCCGCCGGGGCGAAAAACACGATCGCCGCGAGATCCTCGACTATCTCGGCAAACCTGTGTACTTCCCCGGCAGGAACATAAATAACCGAGCCCGGCCGCACGGCAATCCGGTCACCGCCAGATTCCAGCACCGCTCGCCCGGCCGTGACCAGGTAAATCTCGTCCTCGGTATGCGGATCCTGGTTGTCCGTGCCGCCTGCCGGGATCGAATACGTGCCCACGCTGAGATCGGGCACCCGCAGATGCTCGACCCAGCTCACGCCAGCCCCGCCGAATTCTCCTGCGCCGCTAATGACCTGCGCTGTCATCGGTAACCGACCACCTCGCTACTGGACCTCCTGCGGGTTGCGCCACATCAGCCAGAAGGTAGGACCGCCGCCAGGAATGGTGAGCTCCCTGGTTACGCGGAAGCCGTGCCGCTCGTAGAACGGCACGTTAACCTCCTTGCTCGATTCCAGGTAGGCCGGCTCACCGGCGGCGTCGCAACGGGCCAGCCGCGACCGCATCAGTGCGCTGCCGACACCGGTTCCCTGCACCGGCGGATCGGCGCCAATCCCTGACAGGTACCAGTGCGGCCGCTCCGGGTGAGCAGCAATCAGCGCTCCGTACGTGATGCTCGCGACGGCGAGCCTGGAGCGAAGCTTGAATATGACGGACGGCAGGGCCATGAGCTGACGCCGCAGCGGCGGCCGCCAGGTTCCCGGTGCCAGCCAGATCGCGCAGCCGAGCACTTGCTCACCCGTGACCATCACTTCGGTGTTGCCCTGGCGCATGTTGCCACGGATCGCGGAAGCGAAGAACGGCGGGAGCCGGCGACGCCGCATAGCTTCGTCCGGGAAGATCCACGCCATGACCGGGTCGTCGTGAAAAGCCCGCGCCATCGCCCCCACGGCGCTGTGAAGATCGGCGCTGACGATCGGGCGAACCGTCCTTCGGCCCGTCACGGCGACACCAGGATGACCTCGAGCGTCCGCGGGCCGTGGACCCCCTCGACTCGTTCCAGCTCGATGTCGCTGGTTGCCGACGGGCCGCTAATCCAGGTCAGCGGACGCGCGGCGGAGAGCCGCGCCACCGCCTCCGGCACCAGGTCCACCACCTGCCCGGCCTCGACCACGCAGAGGTGATAGTCAGGCACCAGCGAGATGGCCCGCCTGCCTTGATCCGGGGAGCCGTCCAGGACGATAGTGCCGGTCTCGGCGATTGCCGCCGCGGCACGTGTGACGACCCCGTCGAAGGTGTCGAGCTCGGCTGGGCTGAGGAACGGCGGGGTGTCAGCGGTCGCCGTGACGAAATCGGGGAGCGGCAGCCGCAGCGCCGGCGGCACCACAATGCGGCGTGCCCCGCGCCGCCGGAGGGCCGCGCTAATCTCGCCGGCGAGCGTCGCGGCGGTAGCGATATGCACCTGCGCCCGGTAGTCGGCCAGCCGGCCGGCCAGCAAGTCGAGCAGGTCAGGCCCGGACGCCTCGCCGCTGGTCCGGTAGCCGGGGCTTGGCTCAGGCAAAGCAGCGCCCACCCCGGCGGCCTGATTGGCCGCGGAGATCCTGGCCAGCATTTCGTCGCGCGCGCTCACTGCCCGCCCTGCCCGCCCTCATCGCGCCGCTCGCCCTGGTCGCTCTCGCCATTATCGGAGTGCTGGCTGCGCCACCACTGCCGGAAGGTCTGCGACGGCGGAACCGGCGCGTCCCGTGCCCTGGTCCACGCGGCTAGCGGCGGGGGCAGCGCGCTGATCTTGCCGCGCCTGCCGAGCAGGCGGCCGGACCTGCTTGCCGCTTGCGCTGCGGCGAACCGGCCAGGATCGGCCATCACCCAGGATGCCGCCGCCATCGTGATCGCCTCGGCCGAGAACGCCCGGCGGGCGCTGCCCTGGAGTTCGACGTGCCGGGCGCGCAGGTGCACAAGCAGCGCCGGAATGTCGATCTTCACCGGACACACCTCGTAACACGCGCCGCACAACGACGAGGCATACGGCAGTGACGCGTTGTCCTCGATCCCGGTCAGCTGCGGTGACAGCACGGCGCCGATCGGGCCCGGGTAAACCGATCCGTAGGCGTGACCGCCGGTCCGCTCGTACACCGGGCATACGTTCAGGCACGCTGAGCAGCGGATGCAATGCAGCGCCGCACGCCCCGCCGGGTCGGCAAGCGCCGCGGTGCGCCCGTTGTCAAGCAGCACAAGGTGCACCGACTGCGGACCGTCGCCTGGCGTGACCCCGGTCCACATCGAGGTGTAGGGATTCATCCGCTCCCCGGTCGACGACCGTGGCAGCAACTGCAGGAACACGCCCAGGTCGGCCCATCGCGGGATGACCTTCTCGATGCCCATGACAGTGATGAGGGTCCGCGGCAGAGTGACGCACATCCGCCCGTTCCCCTCGGACTCGACCACGCACAGCGTCCCGGTCTCGGCAACGGCGAAGTTTGCCCCGCTGATGCCGACGGTCGCCGACAGGAACTTGCGCCGCAGGTGCCGCCTGGCCGCTTCGGCCAGCGCCCGCGGATCGTCGGTCAGGTCCGGGTCGGCGTCACTCATCTCCGACGCGAAGATGTCGCGGATCTCTGCCCGGTTGCGGTGGATGGCCGGGACCAGGATGTGCGATGGCCGATCGCGGCCGAGCTGCACGATCAGCTCGGCAAGGTCCGTCTCATACGCCGCGATTCCCGCGGCGGACAGCGCGTCGTTCAGCCCGATCTCGTCTGTGGCCAGCGACTTGACCTTGACCACCTCGGTAGCGCCAGCCGCATGCACCAGCCGGGTCACGATGTTGTTTGCCTCGATGGCATCCCTGGCCCAGTGCACTGTGCCGCCGCGTGCGGTGACCGCGGCCTCAAGCTGCTCCAGATAGCCGCCGAGATTAGCCATCGTGGCGGCCTTGATGGCCTCGCCTGCCGCCCGCAGCTCCTCCCAGTCCGGCAGCTCGCCGACCACCGCGGCCCGCTTAGCGCGGATCGTCGTGGTCGCCTTCCCGAGGTTGCGTCGCAGCTGGGCGTCCGACAGCGCCCGGCGTGCCGCTACCGGGAACGGCTCGCTTGCCCGCAAATGACCCACACCGCGCGGGGCGTGTACCGGCTCGGGGGACGGCCCCCGGAACCCCCGCCGGCCCGGCAGGCCAAGGAAGGTTGTCACGGGCGCACCGCCGAACCTGCCGCTGCCGCCGGCGCGCCGGCCGTCGCGGCGAGGATCTCGGCCAGGTGCACCGTCCTGACTCCGGTGCGCAGCCGGGACAGGCCGCCGCCAATGTGCATCAGGCACGATGAGTCACCGGCCGTGCAGATCTCCGCGCCAGTGGCCAGGACGTTCCGCATCTTGTCGGCCAGCATCGCGGTAGAGGTGTCGGCGTTCTTGACCGCGAACGTGCCGCCAAATCCGCAGCACACCTCGGAATCGGGCAGCGGTACCAGGTCGATGCCGGATACCCGCCGCAGCAGGCGCATCGGCCGGTCGCCGACGGCCAGCAGCCGCAGTGAGTGACAGGTCGGGTGGTAAGTCACCCGGTGCGGGTAGTGCGCTCCGACGTCCTCGACGCCCAGCACGTCGACGAGTAGCTGTGACAGCTCGTACGTGCGCCCTCCCACCGCTTCGGCCCGCAGTGCGAGCTGCTCGTCACCGTGCCTGCGCGCGACCATGGCGTGCTGGTGGGCGATCGAGCCGACACACGAGCCCGACGGCGCGACAATCAGCTCGTACGGCTCGAAGGCAGCCACGTACCGTCTGATGAGCGGCAGCGCCTCGCGCTGGTAGCCGGTATTGACGTGCATCTGCCCGCAGCATGTCTGCTCTGCCGGGAAGACGACCTGGTGCCCCAGCCGCTCCAGTAGCGTCACAGTCGCTCGGGGGACGTCCGGGAACAGCGTGTCGGCCAGGCAGGTAGCAAACAGCGCGATCCGCGTCACAGCCCCAAGATAGAGTGCACAGGCGCCAGTCGTCGCGGCGACCTGAGCCGGCAGCACCCGGCATCGAGCTACCGGAGGCGGCCGTCTTCACCATCTGCGTGCTGACCACCGCGGCCGCCGCTGCCTGGCTGTACCTGCTCGCGCTGCACGGCGGCTACTGGCGGACCGGCCATCGCCTGCCGCCCGCACCGCCGGGGCCCCTGCCCGGCGTCACCGTTGTCATTCCGGCCAGGAACGAGGCCGACATGCTGCCGGTTTGCCTGCCGAGCCTGCTGAGCCAGGACTACTCAGGGCAGTTGAAAGTCATCGTCGTCGACGACGACAGCAGCGATGACACGGCGAAGGTCGCCGCCGCCATGGGTGACGGCCCGTCCGCCGTGGACCTGCCCGGCCGGGAACTGACTGTCGTGACCACCCGCCCGGCGCCGCCCGGCTGGGCCGGCAAGGTGTGGGCGATGGCGGAGGGCGTCAGGGCGGCCGGCCCGGACGCGGAGTACATCCTGTTCACGGACGCGGACATTGCTTACGCGCCGGCTACGCTCACCCGGCTTGCACGCTCGGCGGCGGCTGGCGATTTCGCGATGGTGTCACAGATGGCGATGCTGCGATCGGCGAGCCGGTGGGAGAAGCTGCTGATCCCGGCGTTCGTTTACTTCTTCGCCCAGCTTTACCCGTTTCCGCGGGTCAGCCGGCCGCGGGCCAGGACGGCCGCCGCCGCAGGCGGCTGCATGCTGGTGCGCGCCGATGCGCTGGCGGCGGCTGGCGGGCTGAGCCGGATCAGCGGCGCCCGGATCGACGATGTGGCTCTCGGCAGGCTGCTGAAGCAGGCCGGCGGCCGCTGCTGGCTCGGGCTGACCACGGAAGTTACCAGCGAACGGCCATACGGCCGGCTGGCCGACATCTGGAACATGGTCGCGCGCAGCGCCTACACCCAGCTGCATTACTCGCTCGCCGCCACCGCCGCTGTCGTGGCAGGACTGACCTGGCTGTACCTGCTTCCGCCAGCGGCCGCAATCGCCGGACTGGTCTTGCTCGGCGCTGGCGGCTCGCCCGTCAGCCACGCTGGCAGCTGGCTTACGGTCTGGCTGGCCGGGGCTGGCCTGGCCGGCTGGCTGGTGATGGCGGTGACGTACCTGCCCATGGTGCGGCTGTACCGGCTGTCGCCGCTCCGCGCGGCGAGCCTTCCGCTGATCGCGGCTATGTACGCCGCCATGACTGTGGATTCGGCCCTCCGCCACCTGCGCGGCCGCGGCGGAGAGTGGAAGGGCCGCATCATCCAGCCCGGCAACTCCGCGCCGGGCTAAGCACGCCGGGCCGTTACCCGGTGAACTCGCGCGCAGCCCGTGCGGCGGCGCACGGGGCGCACAACGGTACGTCAACGTCGCCGAGCAGATCGGTACTGTGCGGGCGGCTGATGACCGCATCGAACGGCTCACAGATCCCGACGTCGGCTGGATGCGCACGCGCGCAGAAGCACAAGCACGGGCGGCGCCGCATTATCTTCTCCGCGCGCTCTACCACAGACCTGACCTCTGGGCGATTGGCCACCTCGGTAACGGCAGTAATGGCCGGCCGGATGCGCTCTAGCGCGTCGGTCACCGCCAGGCCAACCCTCCGGCCGACCTCAGCCAGCTTGTCGGCTAGCTCGCTATCCCTACCCTCGCTCACTAGCAAATTGTCTCACCTGGGGCAACGCCGAGCCAACGGGCGGTTAGCGCCCAGTTGGTGGTTACGAATCGGTAACTACCCGGCTGAAAGGCAACTGAACGCCACCTGAGGCGTGTCTTAGGAGACGGACGCGCCCTGGGCATCCTCGTCCGGTTAGGGGTCAAACCGGCCCAGGCGACCGCGAGTGCCTGCCGGGTTACGGTGGCCCCGGCAGGCACTCGCTCACGGTGGCAGCTAGCCCTCGAACGCCTCAGGCGGAGGGCAAGCGCACATCAGGTTCCTGTCGCCATAGGCCTGGTCGATACGCCGCACCGGCGGCCAGTACTTGGCTCGCCGGTCCCCGCCAGCCGGGTAGGCCGCGGTCTCCCGCTCGTAAGGGTGCTTCCAGTCGCCGCTGATCAGCATGCTCGCGGTGTGCGGAGCGTTCTTCAGCGGGTTATCGGCCGCGTCGTACTCGCCCGAGGCAACCAGTTCGATCTCGTGGCGGATGGCGATCATCGCGTCGCAGAACCGGTCGAGCTCGGTCAGGTCCTCGCTTTCGGTCGGCTCCACCATCAACGTGCCGGCCACCGGGAACGACATCGTCGGCGCGTGGAAGCCGTAGTCGATGAGCCGCTTGGCCACGTCCTCGGCGGTGACGCCGGTCTGCGCGGTAATGGGCCGCAGGTCCAGGATGCATTCGTGCGCGACCAGCCCGTCACGACCGGTGTACAGCACCGGGTAATGCTCGGTCAGGCGCCGTGCGACGTAGTTCGCCGACAAGATCGCGACCTGCGTCGCGCGCCGCAGCCCGTCAGCGCCCATCATCTTCACGTAGGCCCACGAGATCGGCAGGATGCCCGCAGACCCGTATGGCGCGGCCGATACCGGCTGCCCGTGGGCACTCCCGGCCGGGAATGCCGGACTGGGCAGGAACGGGGCCAGATGTGCCCGGGCTGCTACCGGGCCGACACCGGGACCCCCGCCGCCATGCGGGATGCAGAAGGTCTTGTGCAGGTTCAGATGCGAGACGTCGGCTCCGAACTCGCCGGGCTTGGCCAGCCCGACCAGCGCGTTCAGGTTCGCGCCGTCCACGTAAACCTGGCCGCCCGCGTCGTGCACGGCAGCGCACACCGCGCCGATGGTCTCCTCGAACACGCCATTCGTCGACGGGTAGGTGACCATGATCGCGGCCACCTTGCCCTCGTGCGCAGCCAGCTTCGCGGTCAGGTCGCCAAGGTCGATCGCGCCGTCGGCGCCGCATTTCACCACCACGACCGACAGGCCCGCGAGCACTGCGCTGGCCGCGTTAGTGCCGTGCGCGGACTCAGGGATCAGGCATACCGTCCGCTCGGGCTGACCGACAGAGCGGTGATAGGCCCTGATCGCCAGCAAGCCGGCCAGCTCACCCTGCGAGCCGGCGTTCGGCTGCAGGCTGATCGCGTCGTACCCGGTGATCTCGATAAGCGCGGCCGACAGTTCGTCGATCAGCTCCCGGTAGCCTGCCGCCTGCCCGGCGGGCGCGAACGGATGCAGGCCGGCGAACTCCGGCCAGCTGATCGCCTCCATCTCCGCCGCGGCGTTCAGCTTCATCGTGCACGAGCCGAGCGGGATCATCGAGCGGTCAAGGGCAATGTCCTCGTCGGCGAGCCGGCGCAGGTACCGAAGCATCGCGGTCTCGCTGCGATTGCGATGAAAGACCGGATGAGAGAGGAACGCGCTCGTCCTGGTCAGTCCAGCCGGCCAGGCCGCGGCATCGCGCGCCGGCGAGACCGCTGGCAGCATGACCGGCTGCCCGGCGAGCGCACTCGCCACCGCGGCCAGCTGTTCCGCCGTGGTGGTCTCGTCGACGGCAACCTGCACGGCGTCGCCGTCGGCCAGGTAGACATTGAAGCCCGCGCCGGCCGCGCGTTCAGCAGCAGCAGCGGCTTGCCCTGGCATGATCAGCCGGACGGTGTCGAAGAAGTCCGTTGCGAGCGTTTCGTAGCCAAGGTCGGACATGACAGCGGCAAAGAGAAGCGCCTTACGGTGCACCTCGCGGGCGATCGAGGTAAGGCCGTCGGGTCCGTGGTATGCGGCGTACATGGCGGCGATCACCGCCAGCAGGACCTGCGCGGTGCAGATGTTGCTGGTCGCCTTCTCGCGGCGGATGTGCTGCTCGCGAGCCTGCAGCGCGAGACGGTAAGCAGGGTGCCCGTCGGCATCGACAGAGACGCCGACAAGGCGGCCGGGCAGCTGGCGCTTGAGCGCGTCCTGGACGCAGATGTAGCCCGCCTGCGGACCGCCGTAGCCCATCGGCACGCCGAACCGCTGCGTGCTGCCCACCGCTATGTCCGCGCCGAGCTCGCCTGGCGGGGTCAGCAGTGTCATGGCGAGGAGGTCGGCGGCCACGACAGCCAGTGCGCCTGCCTCGTGCGCGGCGGCAATCGCCGGGGCCAGGTCACGCACTTCGCCGCTGGCCCCCGGGTACTGCAGCAGAACGCCGAACAGCTCGCCGCTGGGCTGCGCCGCGATCAGCTCTGGCGTCACCTGCCCGGTCACCAGGGTGATGCCGAGCGGCTCAGCCCTGGTGGCCAGCACCGCGAGGGTCTGCGGGAGGCAGTCGGAGTCGGCCAGAAAGACGCTGCCCTTGCCCCGTGCCCGCCGTGCCAGCGTCATCGCTTCAGCGGCGGCGGTCGCCTCGTCCAGCATCGATGCGCCCGCCACCGGAAGGGCGGTGAGGTCCTCGACCATTGTCTGGAAGTTCAGCAGGGCCTCGAGCCTGCCCTGCGATATCTCGGGCTGGTACGGCGTGTAGGCGGTGTACCAGGCCGGATTCTCAAGCACGTTCCGCCTGATGACCGCGGGAGTGTGCGTGCCGTAGTAGCCGAGACCGATCATCGAGGTGGCGACGGTATTGAGGCTGGCCAGCCTCCGCAGTTCGGCAAGCGCCTCGGCCTCGCTGAGCGCTGCGGGCAAGCTGAGATCGGCGCCGGCCAGTCCGCCTGGCAGTGCGGCCCGCGTCAGGTCGTCGAGCGAGTCGTAGCCGACCACCTTGAGCATGCGGGCCTGGGCACTCTCAGCGGGCCCGATATGACGCTGGCTGAATTCCACGGGAGCCTCCAGAAATGGTGACGAAACTCCCCCTCTGTCAACCGCGCCCCCGCGGGCTCCAGAGTGCGCACACTGCCCGGTCCTGGTTGCCTGAGAGGTTCCGGGGATGTTGCCCCTTCGGCGCCCCGCGCCGGCTGCGCGAAGTCTCTCCCGGCCAGTGTGATGTTCGCGAGGCCTCTGAGCCTACCTGAGTCCCTGCACGATCTCTGTCCTGCTGGGTAAGTAACGAGCCAGGCACTCTAGGTCCGGGGGGATTACGGGTGGCTGTGGCACGGGCTGTTCCCGCGATGGCTTTGCTGGCCGGAGTCTTGCTATCCGCGTGCGGCCTGTCAGCGGGCGGCGGCTCTGGCGGCCCTGCCTGGCACAGCGGCTACGACGCGGGGAAGGCAGCCCGTTCTCATCACCAATTCACGAACGGGGCCACCAGGTACCACGTCACGGCGTTCTGCGTCAGGGCAGCGATCGACGACATCCGGACCATCAAGACAGCGGCGCTGCAGTGGACCGAGGGCTTCGAGAAGGGCTGCATGCGAACCTGAACGCGTCCTGACCATGATCACGAAGCATTTCGTCGCCGGCCGGCGACAGATTTCTTGCATCTAGGCGATGAGCGGCAACTGCCCGGCCAGCGGACCGAGTAGCGCGATATCGGCCGCGCTGACCGGCAGGCGGCCGGTCCCCGTCAGCGCACAGGTCGCATCGTCCCAGGCGGCCGGCAGGGGACTTCCGGCCAGGCCCTCAAGCACGTGCCGGACGAGAGCCAGGGCTGCTGGATCGGCGGGCTCAGCCGCCGGGAAAGCCACCGTGATGTCCAGATAGTGGACGGCAGCCTCGAACACGAGCGTGCCGATGAAGTCCTCGGTGCGCAACGCGTGCCCCTGCGTGGAGACCACGGGATACGGGCAGGCGCGCGCTGCCCTCACGGCCGCCGCCGCGGTCCCGCGCCACGCACCGGCCAGGGAATCTACCGGGTAGGCAGAGGCGACAATCCGGACGTGCCGGGCGTGCCGGGCGGCGCCCTCCGCGCCGCTTGCCGCCGGGGCGAACGGCCGCCAGTATGACACCGAATCGGTGTCAGGGTCGCGGTCAGCCGGAGTGGCGAACGCCA
>Ga0335072_10011709_pt1 | contig 12561 bp, 8 predicted proteins | sample Lox_Sample_21_FD_206725 | JGI IMG/M metagenome (GOLD analysis project Ga0335072, IMG submission 206725) | Soil microbial communities from Loxahatchee National Wildlife Refuge, Florida, United States - Lox_Sample_2.1 | ecosystem: Environmental > Terrestrial > Soil > Wetlands | place: USA: Florida...
AGTGTGGAACAGGTGCGGAAGAGTGGTATTTATATGCAAGATCGGCTTCGCCTTTGCATATGCAAATGATACGTCGGGTCACACCATGGCTATGGAGGTCATCGCCTAAATGGTCGGCGAATCTTTAATGCCGGCTGTGGGGGGCACGAGGCGGGGTGCCGCAAATTAAAAAAATTACCCCATGACCTTAGATCTCAGGTTACACCCACGCAATAACTTGGGGCTGACGGGCTGGCGCTGATTAACTTGTTTGTGGCTATAAAAAAGTTTATTGCGACAACCACCAATCATGGTCCAGGAGTGACCTCACTGTCGAGAAATTGAGCCTGGACCGGCACGGAACTAGTACGGCACGAACTCAAAAGATACCACATGTTTCTTTACCCCCCACAATCCAGGCTGCCAAATCAGCGTCAAGCTGCTAACCAGAAATTCAAATTCGGGGATTCTTCTGCACAGCGCCGACGGCCGGCAACCACATACATAGGTACAGTCCTGCGTCGCCACCTATTATTTTTGTTGTAAACAGTCGGCAATTACCCTCCAGCGAGAATTCTCGTCGGATGATCAGGTACGATCACACTCCACCAATATCTTGGTCAAATCAAAAGTCCATAATTCATCACTGGAATCAGTATAAGAAGGGTGTTTTATGTTGAGTTAGCTTAATTACATACTGTTCATGACCAACTAACTATAAATAATAACAATAGGCGGCTGTGGGCTACACTGGCTATACCCATGGCAGACTATGCATTACATGTCTCCAACTCATGGATAACCTTCATCAAAACTGCGCGTGCAAAATCTTCCTCATCATCAGGAAAGTCGCATGTTAGACACGCTCCCACGACATCGCGATAGATCTCACCCATCATGGAACCAACCTGATCAAGATTTGCGATCAATAGCTCCCGATAAGCATCCAAAGTCATGTCCTTCTTCCCCGGATTTAACTTTTTCCCCAAAGGCCTCCACCAAGCAATCTCATATAACACCACTCCAAGGCTATACAATTCACGCGCTTTGGTGAAGCCATGTTCGACGACATCGGGGTGGTAATAGTAATCGAGTTCTCCACTGCCAGTCGGACGATAACCTAAAGTAGAGTCTCCAACACGTCGAGAGAATTCGAACCCCGCAAGGTACGGCGCTTGAAGGCGCGGGAAGCGAGGACGAGGTTCTTTCTTATCACGGAAGAATAGAATGTTGTCCCCTCGAAAGGATTTATGAAGCCAGTTCGAAGCATGCAGGAGTGATAAAGAAGAGGCCAGAGTAAATGCAAGTCTGAACCTGTCCCCAAGGAATGGAGCTTCTTTTGTTTCTGAAATTATGTCAAGAAGCGATTTCGGAGGCTTAAAGGGATCGAATTCTCCTGGAAAGGCGTAGACAAATCCAGTCCTGGCTAGACCTTGGGACGTTGGATTGCTTGCATAGTCGGTGTCCTCAAAAATACCTAGACAACGCGGAATACGAAGTTCGGAAAGAGTGACAGCGGTGAGCATAGCACCAAGAGTTTGAATGCGCCGAGTGAGCTCGGTTTGATCCGATGGTGAGAGCATCGGGGTCACATACCTCCATTCCACCCAGACCGCCTCGTCCATAGCTCCTTCATCATGGTACCAACCGAATGCACGATATGAATGACTTGAGATTTTTAATGACAATTTGTCAAGGTGTTTGACCGATTCCCCAGTATCCGTAGACTTTTCCATCTCCTTCAGTTTAGCCGACAAACCGAGAAGTACGAGAGTTTGGACGTCGCGAGAAACACTTTGCAAAGTTTTAAGCGATTCGATACTGTTGATTGCTGCCAACACATAGGAAGAGAGGGTTCTGATCAAGGTATCGGTATCGCGAGGGCTCAGTACGGCATATAATTCGTCGTTCTGTTCCTTCAGAGTATTGACGATTTCAGCAAATTTTTTCCGGTCTTTGATCACCCACCGAAAACGACTCTTCTGTTTCTTGCTTATTTGTAGCTTGGATAGGGAGGAGATGAATGTGCTTTCGAGTTGGAAACGTTCAGCCTCATTCTTTGGCGATGGAGGCGAATCCTTTGACTCCATGGCGTAGCGAGTGAGAAATTTCTGTGCGGCCTCGTGATTTGCAGAAATACGAGCCAGGATCTTTGAAATAAGCGTCTTGGTGTTCTCTGACTCTTTGAGCAGGAGGCAGCCTGTCTCATCGTGGACCTTGAAATAATCCCCCCATGCCCCCAACCTGTGTTTTTGCACGTGATAAGCCAACCCAAGGTCCAGACATCCGGTATTATCGTCAAAAAACTCTTCAATACGAAGATAGCCGTTGACTGCTCCATCGAAGGCAGCGAGCAAGGCTGCAATACCCAAGGCCAAGCTAGCAGCATCCATCTTCCTGGACTTCACAGGTTGAGGTGTGCGATGCGGCGCAGGAGACAGGTAATAGATTTTCCGCTTGGCACGTGAACGTAATCGTTCTCTCCTATAATTGGTGGGGTGTGTGCCGGTACCGCTTGACCGATTTGAGGATCCACCGTCCTGCACAGTTCGGGCCTACGGAAACAATTTCGAACACGGACAGGTTTCATGGAGCAGTCTACGCGAGAATTTGTACCCGCTGCAAGTTCTGAAGTTCAGGATGCGAACGAATATGAGAGCGCTGACCGCAGCTTGGAGGACCGCAACAATCGCTATTCTGCAGCAAGGTCGAAAAGAACAATGGATGCGGATCTCCTGACAATCCTGAATCTTGCGATTGAGCTCGATTTACCTTCAGTCGACCTGGCAACGTTGGGCGTCGAGAGCGGTAGAGATCCAAAGGTATCCGAAAGGTCTGCCTATGCCTTAGGCGAAGGTTATTCCTGCACCGTCATTCGACACGTCATGCAAGAAGATGGTCCGTCCGACCTTCCTGCTGGAACTACCGTAGCTTTGAAGAAGTATAGACCCAATATTCCGGGACCTGGAGAGAGTCGGAGAAGTAACACTGCTCAAACATACAATACACTCAGGAAAGAAATTCTAGTTCATTCAGCTTTGAAGGAGCACGAAAACATATGCAAGCTTTTATTCTTGGGATGGGAGGCAGGAAGTCCGATCCCCTTGCTCGCTCTGGAACTGGCAGCCTTCGGCTCGCTCGAATATGTGCTATGTTCGCCGGGAGTAGGCCCTACGTTTTTGCAGAAGCAGTACCTCACTGTTGATATCGCAAGGGGTCTCAACGCATTGCATCTCTGTAATGTCTGTCACGTCGATCTGAAACCAGCAAATATCCTCGTGCAACGTCAGAGTGATCGAGTAATTGCGAAAATAGCAGATTTTGGGGGTGCCGCACATCCAAATTCACAGCCAACCGTGGGAACACCACTGTGGTCTGCACCCGAGGTTCTACTTGGAGGTGGCTCTATAGATTGGGTGAAAGCGGATGTCTATTCATTTGGTTTGATCATTGCCAGCCTTTGGTTGCGGCCCTCCTACATGGGAGATGCCTGTGAGACGAGCTCCTGCTATCTGGACTGGACCATCTCGGAAGGTTTAACGGGTTCGCTACGGAGCAATGCCTTACTATTGTCGAAGCTCAAACCAGACGGAGATGCAGGCAGCGTTCTTGCAATAGCCCTACAGCAGCTGGATGAACAAAGTACGAATGCAATCCAATCCATCCTGCGGGCATCTTTGTCGACATACGGAAGGAGACGCAAAATAATGGCCGAAATTCTACGGGGAGAGTTGTTTCAAATTGTTGAGTCGGTCCACCCATCGATTCGGTGAGCACTTCCTTGAAATACATTACTGATCGGTCTTAGCATTGACCACGGGCCATCTACACCATCGATTTTCTCACCGTGGGAGAGCCAACTTTTCAGAGTACGTTCCCAGTATTAATGAGCTTATATAGGTTTGGGGAGATTCTCACCTAAACAGAAGTCATGCTTTTCAGAAGGCGGTGTTGGAAGAGATGCTTTCTCAACTCGAAGAAGCCAACATAATTCATTTGAGCGTCAAAGATCTGCCGGATATCTCGGAAGAATTGATGAATGGGAAAACGGGAGAGGAATTTCTCTCCGGTTTGGTTGAAGGTATTCATAAAATTCAAGTTCAATGGCGTGAAGGATGGGAGACGGTAAGTGCTATCTCCTTCCTGGCTTTTCATATTTGCATCAGCTATTTTCTTGGGGTGGGGACAGAAGTCGACGAAGCGATGGGACTCAAGTGGTTATGTGTGTCCGCTCTTGGCGGACACCCAGCTGCGCTGGTCCTTGCGCCCCTGATGCACAGATCTTGTCATTCTCGTGGCGATTATGGTGGGCCGTGGCGTCTGTTAACAGTTATCGGAGCCCTTATTACACGGTCCAGTGACTCTCTTAACCTGCTTCGGGACGAGCATCCCGTCTTATACCAAGCGGTGCTAAATGTCATAAAATCACGGCCATTGAAAATCAGAGACAAGGAACATGGCGGCTGGCACTTCTACGAGACCCTATTCAGGTATTGCAAAGCCCAAGATCGGAAACCCAGCCTTATGACCCTTGAGGAGGCCATCAAGTCAAGAAATTCGGAGATAGTTCGGAATTTGTTGGAAACGGGAGCTGATGCGAGTGTTATTGTCGAAGGGCCTGGATTAATGCATTACCTATCATGGATAGAAGATTCTGATGCCGCGTCTCTGGCACCGTTACTTTTTGCAAACGGCGCGAGGTTAGACGTTTTGGCAACCGATGAAGAGAACCTCGACCCGCTCATCGCCATCTCCGGAACTCCATTGCTGTGGGCGGTTCTGAGAAACTCGCACAAGTTTGCTTGCGTTCTTTTAGACATGCACGTTCAGCATAATATTACGGCCGAGGATGCAGAAATGGTATTCATTCTAGCGGCGGCGTTCCACAACTTCGAACTTCTGGAGCATTTATTTAAACTACACCGTCTTCATTCACACTTCTTTCGGTTGGATTTTCTAGGAAGTTCGGGAGAAGACGCGCTGCTTCCGGAACTTCTCACCTCAGCAGGAAATCGACATAACCTGTATCGGATTTTTCAGCGACGTATACACGGCGCCAACTTCCGCTCTGCCCAACGGAAAACTCTCAAAATTCTTCTCTTGGAGGGAGCCGACCCTACTATCCCATTTGGAAATCAAGGGTGGAACCACTTTGTCAACGCCATTACAAATGACGATGAAATAGGCCTTCGCGTCTTTATCGACCATATTCGCGCTCGACATCGTGATCCCGTGTCGTTTTTTAACAATCCTCAAACCTTTTCAGGAGACACGTGCCAACCTAATACGTTACAGATATGTATATACAGTGGGGCTAAGCAATGCTTCAAAGTTATCCTAGAAATGTTCCCGGACTTGGTAGAAAAGCGAAATGCGAGAAGCTTGACAGCTCTTCACTCGGCCTCTATTCTGGAAGATACATTCTATCTGAAAAAGCTGCTAGAACACGGGGCGAAGGTTGTAGTGTACGGGAAAGATGGATCGACCCCCTTAGCGATAGCTCTATGCACCGGAAACATAGAGGCTGCAAATCTCATAGCCGAGAGGTGCTCATCATCTGAACTGGAGGAGTTACTTGGGCCAAGCGCGATGCTGGAGGGATGCACGATGATAGGAAACCTTGTGGGGAACTGGCTATCACGAAGATCGATGAAAGTGATCGAGAGTGTGAAGTGGGTCCATGCCAAGGGAGGGTCATGCTTCTTTTCTCGCGTTCCCGGAAACCGCCCAGCTTGGAACGTGGTGCTAGATTGGCGCGAGCCGGTATTGGAGAGGCATGCATTGTTGGATGCAAAGTTGCTCGAGGTTTTATTTCAGATGTTCCCGGACAAATTAGAGTGGCAGGAGTTCGACGGGATGGCACCGATACATGTTGCCGCCTGGAATGGCAACGTTCATGCCCTTAAGCTTCTGATCGACATGGGTGTGAACATCAATCAGGAAACCATCAAAGTGCGTGTACCGAAGGGTGTTCCTGTCGGGTTAACAGCCCTGAACATTGCCCTCGACAGATCTAAGGCGGCGCTTTTGCCGGACGATGTACGAGCTGGAGGCATCAACGAGATAAGTAAATGGAAAGGAAAGATGGAAGACATCGTCACAATGCTATTATCTCGCGGCGGGTGTCGTTCCGGCGATGGGGCCGATTGGCGACAGCATCTCGAAGTTCTCGGGCGAACTATCCCCGGTGTGCATGTTATTTCGTCTATGCCGTCACAATTTCCAATTCCAGAGGAAGCTCGGATGGGGAGTCCGTGGCCAGAACAGCTGCCGCGAGACGAGTCGAGTCTGTCAGAAGACGAAATAAATAGCAAACGTGAGGCTTTGCGGCCTCTTCTCTATGAAATTGAGACGTTGCTTGGGCCTGTGAAGGACTTCGAAAGGGTCTGGAGGAGTGGAACAACACCTCCAGAGGGTTTGGAGGAAGCCCTTCGTTTTCAGATAGACATCGAGAAGCGTCGTTGGAGAGAAGGTGACAAGCTACCGATGGGATGGGGTGTCAGAGACTCAGAGTAACCGGTCGTCTTTATTCTGTGGACCACAAGACAAGGACGGCACCCCAATGAATGGACGATGTAAGGGAGGGCCAATAGGCTGTAGTCTATAAGATTCTAATGTAACACATCTCAAAATGTCGCTAAGTTGAAGGTACATAATGCCCCCCGATTCGTCAGCGGATCCTCCGTCTCCGGTGAGTCCACCGACAACTCAGGGTTCTGGGGAGAACAGTGACAAAGATGAAACCAACAAAGATGAGAAGTAAGGCGAAGTGGATATTCACATACGTTGTATTCATTATGTATTCATATATACTGATAAACTTAGCACATTAGTTAGTCCACACACGATCGCTGAATGGGAATTTCTTACCTGGTACTAATGAATGTTTTCTGCCATTAATGGCCGTAATCTAATTAGTCAATCCTCGAATTCCGCAGACCGGCGTCGGACGAGGGTGAGATGCTATATTATGCGAAATATAGAATAATCAGAGACTCTGCTGGCTATTCTGTTCATAGGTAGATCGAAGAGACCTTTCCTGATGACTCGCGAATTATGAAGAAAAGAAGTCTAAAGAGAACAGTTCCCATTACATTTTATGTATATGACCACATTCATGTAGGGTCGGTCGGTACGTACCGGCAGGGGGTACGTACCGGCAACTGCATGGGGGAAAAATAATCCAATTTTCAAACCACTACAATGCTACCTCAATACAGTCCTGTATCTCAGCATCCGCTGGTTCCTGGCTATCCTTTAGAGCCTCCTGGGTACCAGTCTCGCTTCCACAGTCCTCTTGTTCGCTGTTTGATCTAGGGAGACTTCCGTTTGCCAGTTTTACTCCTCTTTCTTGTCCGCGTCGCTTTTTCTGCTTCTTCTAATGCTTGTTGCAATTCTTCAGTCGAAATCACGGTCTTTCCTTTGAGAATAAGCCTCTTGCCAGATGCCCGTTCCTTGCGACGTCCATGTATTGCTTTCATTTCATTCACTTCTTTTTTCAAAATTGTAAGTTCCGTCTGCAATCTTTCTGTGATTCCGCTCAAGCGCCGAACATGTATCTTGTGTTGTTCTGTGACATTGGCAGAAGCAAAGTCGGTAAGAAATGCTTGGTTTGTTGCTCGTAATGTGGATGGTCCAGGCCAGACATGGCCGGCTGAGTCGAGCGGAATTGAGACTCGACGAGACGAGCCGAGTAATTGCGAGTTGAGCCTAGATTTCTGAATCACTGCTCGACTCGAAGCTCGATAATTAAACTCAAAGCTCGGCTCGATCGAGTTGAGCTTTAAAGTAAGCTCGAAAAGTCGAGTCGAGTTAGGAGTCAGGTTCGACTCGACTCGATTCGGCTCGGCTCAATAAGCTCGATAAGTATTGTGTAGCGTACAAAACAAAGGTTTTACATACTAAAACATTCATTATGTACGCTACAAAAAAGAAAAAACTGTGATATAATCAAATAATCTCTGTTATATTACTGTAGCGTACAAAATAGTGTTTTGGCATCCTAAAAAATCGATTTTGTATGCTACAAAAAAGAAAAAACCATGATATAATCAAATAATCTTTGTTATATTACTGTAGCGTACAAAATAGCGTTTTGGCATCTTAAAAAATCGATTTTGTACGCTACAAAGAAGTTGCTATCGACGCAAGCATAAAATTAAACTAAAACTTGCAGTTTATATAAATTCATTGCTGTAGCGTACAAAATCGAGTTTTTACTGTCTAATTGTACTATTTTGTACGCTACATCGGAGTTTTAACAGTGCAGGATGATAAAAAACTATAATAATTATATGTAGCATACGATTTAGTTAAAGAGTTATACATACCTGCTATTAGCTTACTAATCTTCGAGCTTGTCGAGTCGAGCTGAATAAAAAGCAAACTCGACTCGACTCGCTTCGAGTCGAGTCGAGTTTCAAAAACTGAGCTCGAAACTCGAACTCGATCGAGTCGAGCTCAACAGTAAGCTCGACAAATCGAGTCGAGCCTACCCTTAGGCTCGACTCGAGCTCGCAATTGAGCTCGAAACTCGACTCGATTCGACTCGGAGCCATGTCTGGTCCAGGCGGAGAGCTGGTAAGAAGATAGGGCGTAGATGTAGAGATTGGCGCAGTTGTAATTGGAGTGGAGGTGTCATTTAAAGGATCAAGCAATTGATGAAGAACTCGAACCATGTTCTCAGGGAATAGGCCAGCACCACGCCAAGCTGAAAGAATATTCTTTTCAGTAATGACAGCCTGTCGTGCCTCTGCATAATGTTCCACCCATTCAACCTTTTCAATTCGTCGTACTGAACTTCGAAATAGTCGAGCTTGTCGCTTTGACAATGCCATTTTGAGAGGAGCAAAAATGCCGACATCCAAAGGCTGTAAAATATGTGAGGAATGCGGAGGGAGAAGACAAAGGACGATACGATGTTGTAAACAATAGGCGGATAGAGCAGCGGAAACATGACTATCATGGCCATCACATAGAAAAAGGCGATACTCATCGGAGGAAGAAAGACGTGTTTTTGTATGCAAGTCGAAATGCTTTATCCAATTCATTCCATGAAAGTTGTTTGTCCAACCGCTTGTATTTGTGGTAAAGGTCCATCCAGGTGGTGGCGATGGAGGAATCCAAGTGGAAACAAGGTTTTCGCCTTTGAAAATGATATATAGAGGAATCGATATGCCAGAAGCAGAAATACATTCAATAACGGTAACCCACTCTTGTCGTCCTGGTTGTGCCAAGTAAGACTGCTTTAACTCGGTATCAATAACCACATTAATCCCATTACATGTTCCGATTGAACTTCCTAATATCAAGTCAATTCAAAAGAAGCTATACCTGTTTCATCACAATTGTAAATATGTTCCGGTTTGATTTGCTTTTCTTGAATAACTTGACGAAATTCTTGATTGAAGGCAAGTATTTGTTCTCGAGTAACATCTTTAGCACGAGCCGACTCAATTGCTTTTGAAAGCTTGGTCTTCAGTTGAGGGTATCGCTTTAAAAACGCGCGTGTCCAAGTAGTGCCAAAGGGTGGCATAAATTCTCCGTCGCCAACTCTAGCTCGCTTGATTTCCTCCGCCATCTCTTTGCTATACTCATGTGGAACGGGATTCCCTGTTGCTGTTGCTTGTGAAATCCAATCCACTAAAGCCTTCTCTTCCTGTCGACTAAGGTGCTGTTGTGTCTCGCGTGCTTCAGACTTGGACTTTCGCCCTTTCAATCGTTTCGACAGAGTCGATGCGGAGACACCAAGGCTGTCAGCAGCATGCTTTGCGTCTGCATATGTACCGTTCCACACTCCCTCCAGAGCCAGAGCAGTCTTTGCCTCGCGTTCAGTGGCCTCTCGACTTCGTTTGTGGCCCATCGTCACAGTGGTACGTGTCAGGATGAGTTGGTGGACGGAGGGACGCAGATCATCAAGCCGGTACGTACCCCCTGCCGGTACGTACCGACCGACCCTACTAATCAGAGAGTCCGGCACTAGGAAAAAAATAGAAGTTATTCCTCCCGCACAGTCATTGTCTTATACCTCACCCCTCCTCTTCTCTGTCATATCTGTAATACTTTAGCGCCCTCCTCAGATTCGCAGTGAACCTTATGCCCTTCTGCGGCCATCTTGTCCAAGAGCGGCCACAGAACGTTCGAGTACACGTTCTCCGCCGTTCGTAACGACTTCCATCCATCTCCGTCCTCGGTGGCGAAGGAAGGCCCCTCCATCTTATTCAAGACCACCTTGACGACACCAGTGTGTCCTCCCTGCGCCGCCAAAACCAACGCCGGCCGTCCATGTTTAAAGTCCGTCGTGGTGCGGCTTGAAGCGCCTACCCAAGAACAGGGCAACCACGGCTCTGTAGCCGTGCCATGCCGCTTCATGGAACGCCGTCCGTCCGTATCTGTCCGTCGCGGCGACTGAAGCGCCCCTGTCCAGGAGCAGCGCCACCACGTCCGTGTGCCCGTTCTGTGCTGCGCAATGTAAGGGTGTCGATCCATTTCCGTCCGTCGCGGCGACTGAGGCGCCTCTGTCCAGCAGCATAGATACACCTTCGCAACTACCTCCCTTCGCCATATCTATCAGGGCGTTATTCATTTGCATATTTTCGAGATGTTTCTGAGCCAGCCCCTTCAATACTTGGGACATGGAAACAGGATCGCCGCACAACAAGAACGCATTTGCCAGTTTTCCATGTAATACTTCTTCGGATGGATTCTCATCGGCCAACTCCCTCCACAGTTCAGTATCCAAATTACTCATGCGGTCATAACCGTTTGCCAATCGCTGTCTAAACTCTTTGACATCTGAGAGTCGTATAACAAGTGCAATGAGTACTTGAATGAGTACTTGAATGAGAGCTTCGTTCTGTTTAGCTGAGTGATACCAGCCAACCAAATCAGAAAAGAAACTTGTAACCTCTCGAGGCTTCTCACCGACCAATTCTTTCCACTCATCGTATGGTGGGACCAGTTCCAGCTCTTCCAGGCTTTGTAGATCTAAAAGCATGCAGTACGACTTGACCAGCCGAAGAATAATTGAGATAGACGGTCTTTGCTCTGGATTTCGTTCAAGCATTTCGTACGCCCAGTCGGATAAGTACCTTAGATGGCTTTCGGGCACAAGTGAAATGGAGAGTTGTAAAGCTGAGCGAGAATCAGAGTAACTCTCAACAGCAAAGTCATCGGAAAATGCCTTTCGTCCCATCGTCAATTCGTAGATAGTGCTCCCAAGTGCCCATATATCGACTTTGTTGGTGAATTTTGAAGTTGTTAGCAATTCTGGTGCGCGATATCCGGTTGTTCCTCTGCTATAGCGAGTTGTAACGGCTGCTCTCGAGGTGGCTTCAGTTGTAAGTCCAAAATCTGCAATTTTCCATAATTTTTTTTTTCATGGCAGTAAAGTACAGAAATCAGCATACAATGCGATGGTTCACTTACCATTGGCAGGTTTAAGGTCCCTATGTGTATAATCCATTTGATGGATATAGTCTAAGCCTTGTGCAATGTGATGAGCAATAGTCCAGATATTGATTAATTTTTGTTGCGCCGAACAATCTTCTGATACAAATATAGAATCCTGGAATAAATCCGAAGTTTGCTCTGATCTCCTATAGATGTAATCGGAGAGAGTTAGAGTACAGAGCTCCAGGTCGACAAAACAAGTCGAACCTGACTGCAACCAGTCATGTCCTAGCGCTTGGACGATGTTTTTATGTCCTGACTTGCATATTTGCATAGTTGTAGCAATCTCTTTATCGATTTCATCCTCGCTAATGTGGGCGGAGAGGCGAATGAATTTCCGTGCAAAGCTCTAACCAGGTATTAAGCGCTGCAGAATGAAGGCATGCCGCGTTTTGTTTATCTTCACGTCAGTGTGGGTGACTTACCTCGTGGACCTCTGCATACCCGCCTTGACCGATGAATCTACGATGCGAGATATCGGGGTCATTGTTCGTTGTCCAGGAGTAGTCTGGCCGCCGACGTTTTGTGGATTGCGTCGTCATCACTGAGTGGAAATTGCAGGAGCCGGTGAATCAAGGTCTTCAGGGTCCGTGAGCCAGTAGTCGAACGAAAGCAGGAAGTGAACTTGGCCACGTACTCTATTATGGACTCGTTGGCAGTTGAGTACGAAGGGTTAGGTGTTACTTAATTCGAATTGAGGCTGCACGAAAAACCGACAGCCTGAGGCCGCAGCAGGACGAGGGTACTTTCCGATTAAACAGTTAAACCCTTTGCTTTTAACCGAGCCGTACCGCCATCCGCAATGACAACGGGTTACGGCTTTATGGGCCGCTCTTTGATTCTACTCGGAAAGCTTAATATACACTGCGCAGCCTCAAAAAATACGCGTCCATGGCGTTCCGGAAGAATACGGTATAATAGTCTGTACCCCCACCAAAATTGGAAAAGTTTAAATCGGCGCCTCCCACGCGGCTGTGTATTAATTTAAGCAACCAGCCCCTTCCGCAGCGGGGAGGCTGGCTTCTATTATCCCGATTCCCTTAACGCGTGGGTTGGCCGCACCGGGTCTCGTCATTTTAGTACGTACAATTAACGCAAGTGGAGAGTGGCTAATCCGATAATTAGGATGGC
>Ga0335072_10011710_pt1 | contig 12561 bp, 8 predicted proteins | sample Lox_Sample_21_FD_206725 | JGI IMG/M metagenome (GOLD analysis project Ga0335072, IMG submission 206725) | Soil microbial communities from Loxahatchee National Wildlife Refuge, Florida, United States - Lox_Sample_2.1 | ecosystem: Environmental > Terrestrial > Soil > Wetlands | place: USA: Florida...
CACTTGCTTGCGCCCAGTATTGCAACGTTTGACAGGCTGTTTGAGGCCGGTCACGGCCAAGTGCGTTTGATGACGATCGCACCGGAATTGCCGGGCGCGCAAGAACTGATTGCGCATGCGACGAAGCGAGGAGTTCGCATATCGCTGGGACACTCGGATGCCAACGCCGAGGAAACGCGCGCTGCAATTCGCGCAGGAGCGGTAAGTGCAACGCACACTTTTAATGCAATGCGTCCACTGGATCATCGTGAACCAGGAATTCTAGGTGTTGTGCTTGCCGAAGACGCTTTGTATTCCGAATTAATTTGCGATGGGGTGCATTCGAAACCAGAGATAGCGCGCCTTTGGTGGCGAGCCAAAGGACCTGAACGGACAATCCTCGTGACCGACGCAATGAGCGCGACCGGTATGCCGGACGGACAGTATGAACTTGGCGGTTTTCCAGTGCAAGTGGCTCAGGGCAAGGCAATGAGAGATGGCGTACTTGCGGGGAGCCTGCTTACTCTGGATCGGGCTCTTGAAACTTTTGTATCGTTTAGCGGCGCTGCTGTAAGTGCTGGGCTGCGACTACTTACAACGAATCCGGCTGCATTGCTGGGGCTAGGAACGGGAGCAGGTTGCGTGACCATCGGCGGCCCGGCCGATTTAGTCGCAATATCAGCAGAGGGCAAGCTAATCGCTTCGCTCGTGAATGGCGTGCACGTGGCTCATTCGATATCTTGATTCGCGGGCACTGCTCGGAAGGATTGGGGCGGCGTTTGACTGCCTAAAAGGGGTGAGCAGGACGATGAGGGTTGGGATTTCCGTGATGGCTGCCGCTGTATGCGGACTCTCAGCATTATGCCCTGCAAGGGGTTTGGCCTCCGACCGGCCTGCAATTGTCGGCTATGTTTTTCCGAGAAACACGATCCTCGCGCCGGGGCAGATCGACGCGCAGAGTCTGACACGCATCAATTATGCCTTTGCAAATACAAAGAATGGGCAGCTTGCGAATGGAACGGCAGCGGATGCGCAGAATTTTGCATCATTGGTCGCGCTGAAGAAAGCAAATCCTTCGCTAACGATCCTGATCTCTGTTGGCGGATGGCTGGGGTCGGGAGACTTTTCTGACATTGCACTTACGGAGCAAAGCAGGACGACGTTCATCAACAGCGTCATGGATTTTCTGCACCGTTACGAACTGGATGGCCTCGACATTGACTGGGAGTATCCAGGCATGCCGGGGGCCGGCCACGCTTACCGGGCCGAAGACGGGCAAGACTTTACCTTGTTGTTGAAGGAACTGCGAAGGCGTTTCACGCAAGAAGAAAAAGTTACGGGCAGGCGGTTGTATTTGACCATTGCAGCCGGAGCTTCAGACGCATATCTCGCCCACACCGAAATGCGGCAAGTGCAGCGATATGTCGATGACGTGAATTTGATGGCCTACGATTACAACGAAGCGCCGTCGAATGGACTCACCGGTCACCATGCGCCTTTGTTTATCGATCCGAACGCACCGAATAAACAGTCGGCTGACGCATCCGTGCGCGCTTTTGAACTTGCCGGGGTTCCCGCGAAGAAGCTGATCCTTGGAGTGCCGTTTTATGGGCGGTCATGGCAAGGAGTGAACAGCGAGGATCATGGTTTATTTCAGCCGGGCAAGCCGGCGGCGCAGGATTTCATTCCGTTCAACGTGATTGAAGGGACAATGCTGGGCCACGGGTTTACCCGTTATTGGGATGCTTCGGCCTCCGCTCCTTATTTGTATAGCGAAGATCAGAAGATCTTCGTGTCATACGAGGATCCCGAATCGCTTAGCGCGAAGTGTAAGTATGTGCTGACACATCGCCTAGGTGGTGTAATGTTTTGGGAATATTCAAATGACCCGAATGGCGTGCTCTTGGGGACCATTACTCGCACGCTCCGTACTTCAAAGCTGGGCGCTCACTAGAGAGCGAGTCGAGCTTGCTGCCATGTACACTTAAGGCGCGCGCCAGATTCATCCGATTATGCAGGATCCGGCAGTGGGAGGCGAAAGAGAAATGGTTGTACGGTTGAAGGATATCGCCCAGGATCTTGGTCTTTCGGTCGTTACCATCTCAAAGGTTTTGCGTGATCATCCCGACATCGGAGCGACAACTCGAAAACGCGTTTTGAAACGGATGAAGGAGCTGAACTACCAGCCAAACTTTGCAGCGCGTTCACTGATCACCGGCAAGACCTGGACGATTGGGCTCGTTGTGCCCGATTTACTGCATCCATTTTTTGCGCAGATTGCCAAGGATATTTCGGTCGAGGTCCGGAAGAAGGGATACAGCCTTTTCATTTCCTCCTCAGATGAAGATCCAGCGCTTGAGCAGGAAGAGATTGTGCAATTGCTGGCCAGACGTGTCGATGTGATGCTTATTGCGTCAACCCAGTTAACGGCCGAGAGTTTTCTACGAATCGAGGAGCAGAAGATTCCGTATATCCTCCTGGATCGTCAGTTTTCAGGGTTCGACTCGAATTTTGTTGGTGTGGACGACTTGGCAGTGGGCGTTCTTGCAACGACACATCTGATCGAGCAGGGATGTGTGCAAATCGCACATGTTCGCGGGCCGGATATCAGCACGGCAATGGGACGCATGGAAGGCTACCGGCAAGCACTTGCAGCGCACCAGTTGGCGCCTCTGCAGGGTCATATTGTGTCCATCGGTCCGTCAGGAGATCATGTGGGCGAGAAAGCGGGATATGCGGCGACGGAAAAGCTGCTTGCATATAAGAATCGACCCGACGGGATCTTCTGCTTCAACGATCCTGTCGCCCTAGGAACGATGCGCGCTATTCTGGATGCCGGCCTTAGAGTTCCGGAAGACGTAGCGGTAGTTGGGTGTGGGAACCTTTCATACTCCGATTTTCTACGCGTGCCACTGTCTTCAGTGGATCAGAACAGCAAAAAGATTGGAAAGATCGCCGCGACTCTCGGATTGAAACTTGCTCAATCGAGAATACCGATCCGCGTGAAGAGCGAACTGGTGGCACCGCGTCTTGTGGTCCGGGCATCGAGCATGCGCTTGGGCGCAATAAGTTGATTTTGGTTGGCAAACGAAGACGAATGCCGAGGTGCGGGTGGCTGTAGCGCGATACACCATCGGAGAATGGAAATTGTGAGAGGAAAACCAAGATGAAGACAAGGATCATTCTTGTTTCGGTTCTAAGCTGCTTTGGCTTTGCATCTGCGATATCGCCGGCTCAAAACAGAACTGCAGACACGCCGAGCGCTTGCACCCCAGCCACATGCGCTTATCTGAATCCCGCGTTAACACCGGAAAAGCGTGCGGAGGATCTGGTGGGCCGGATGACATTGGAAGAGAAAGTGAGCCAAATGCAAGACGTCGCCTCTGCGATTCCGCGACTGGGCGTACCTGCGTACAACTGGTGGAATGAAGCGCTTCATGGTGTGGCGCGCAACGGTTATGCGACGAACTTTCCGCAATCTATCGGGCTGGCAGCAACGTGGGACACAGTGCTAATGCACCGGATTGCTCAGGTGATTGCGATAGAGGGGCGGGCCAAGTACAACGAGGCGATCCGCAACGGCGATCGCAGCAGGTATGCGGGGCTTACGTTCTGGTCGCCGAATATCAATATTTTTCGCGATCCACGGTGGGGACGAGGGATGGAAACCTTCGGTGAGGATCCGTTCCTGACCGCAAGCATGGGGGTTGAATTTGTAGAGGGCCTGCAAGGAGATAATCCGAAGTATCTGGAACTGGTGTCGACGCCGAAGCATTTTGCGGTGCACAGCGGACCGGAGCCGATGCGCCACGAGTTTAATGTGAACGTCTCGAATCACGATCTTGAGGACACGTATCTGCCTGCCTTTCGAGCGGCGATCGTGGAGGGGCACGCTGACTCGATTATGTGCGCATATAACGCGATTGACGGCGCCCCGGCTTGCGCAAATTCAATGCTGCTGCAACAACATTTACGGGGTGATTGGAAGTTCCAGGGATATGCGGTATCTGACTGCGATGCGGTCGCCGACATTGCGCGGGGTCATCATTTTGCGGGAAGCATGGAAGAGGCGTCCGCTTTGGCTGTGAAAGCCGGAACCGATCTAGATTGCGGCAGGACGTACAAGACTCTGGTGAATGCGGTTCACGAGCACCTTCTAGCAGAATCTGATATTGACGCTGCGGTCGTGCGACTGTTCGTTGCTCGGATGCGACTTGGCATGTTCGATCCGCCGGAAGATGTGCCGTTCAACAAGATTCCGTATTCCGAAGTAGACTCAGCCGCACACAGAGAGCTGGCGTTGCAAACGGCGCGCGAGTCGATTGTGCTGCTTAAGAATCGAAACGAGACGCTGCCCTTGAAGTCCTCAATACGGAAGATTGCAGTTGTGGGGCCGGACGCAGATCTGCTTGAGTCAATTGAAGGCAATTACAACGGCACCGCTGACGATCCGGTGACGCCTTTGGACGGATTGCGCAAGCAATTTGGGAGCGAGAATATCGTCTACTCGGCGGGATCGATCATGGCGAATGGCACGCCGATTCCAATACCTTCTGCATGCTTGCGGACAGATGCATCCTTGAAGGCGGAAGGGCTGAAGGGCGAATATTACGACAACGCGCAATTTGACGGTGAGCCAAAAATGGTGCGCGTCGATCGAAAGGTTAATTTCGATTGGAATCGTGTCACCCCATCCGCGAATTTTCCGACAGAAACTTTTGCGGTACGATGGACCGGCGAATTATTGCCTCCTGCTGCGGGGGATTATGTGCTGGACCTGCGCGGTGTGCGAGGATTCGTTACGCTTAACGCCAATGGATCGGCGGTCGAAGCGCAGCAACGGACGGGAAGAATGACGGACCGCATCCGGATTTTTGTTGACGACAAGCTCGTAGTGGATGGCAACAGCAATCCGGCGAGCGCCAAGCTGAGTTTTGCGGATACACGGCCACACTCGATTCGACTTGAATATGTGCATCTTCCCGATGACCGCTTTGTCGACCTTGAATGGGAACCACCGGTAGGAAGTTTGCTTGCGCCTGCAATCGAGGCTGCCAGGAAATCTGACGCAGTGGTCGCATTTGTAGGGCTTTCGCCCAACCTTGAAGGCGAAGAAATGAATGTGCACGCAGAGGGATTCGATGGCGGCGACCGAACGAGTATTGATCTTCCCGAGGCACAGGAGAATCTGCTGAAAGCGCTAAGCGCGACAGGCAAGCCGTTAATTGTAGTGTTAACTGCCGGAAGTGCATTGGCGGTTCCGTGGGTCAAAGAACACGCGGATGCGCTGCTGGAAGAATGGTATCCCGGCGAAGAGGGCGGCGATGCGATTGCTGAAACTCTCACAGGGAAGAACAATCCCGCGGGACGATTGCCGGTCACCTTTTATCGCGCGACCTCCGACTTGCCTCCGTTTACTGACTATTCGATGAAAGACAGAACGTATCGTTATTACGAAGGCGAAGTTTTGTATCCGTTCGGATATGGTCTGAGCTACTCGAGGTTCGGTTATCGTGCACCTGCCCTGGAATCCAAGGATATTCGAGCGGGAGCGTCAGTTGTAGTAACGACAGAAGTGAGCAATCTAAGCGGACGTGATGGAGACGAAGTGGCCGAGCTTTATATTGTGCCGCCAAGAACTGCGGTGTCACCGCGAATCGAACTAGAGGGATTCAAGAGAATTCATCTCCGTGCAGGAGAGACACGTGAAGTGCGGTTCACACTTTCGCCCCGTGAATTGAGCGAGGTGGATGAAAACGGTAATCGCAGCGTGACACCGGGCGATTACCAGATCTATATCGCGGGCAATCAACCGGAGTCGAACACACCAAAAGCTACTCTTCATATCTCCGGAACGATGGCGCTGCCGAGGTAAGAAGATCATTCAAACAGGTTAGGATCGTGCGCGGTGGTGTTACCGGGCCAGGGCTTGAATCTGCGCCGCGACGAAGTCGTGCACGAACATCAGACTGGTGGGCGCTGAGACGGTCCTGGCGTCTTGTTGCCCCGCGGCGTGAATGATGAGCACTGGGCGAGGGTCCCATTGTCCGCCGTGTGAGATGCGCTCGTCTTCGGCACTCCAGCCCGGGAGCGGGCGCCACATCTTTGTTCGCCACGAGTGATCGCCTTGCACGATCAAGGTTGTTGCCGCCCAGCGTGGCTGTGCCTGAAGCAGGTTGAGAATCTGTCCCAGCAGCCGATCAGAATAATCAAGCGAATCGAGATACGACCCTCCTGTGGCAAACGTGCCCGTGTGGCGATTCCAGAATTCCGGCGGATGGGGTACGGGAAGATGCAGGAAGATGAGATCGGCCTGGCTGGTGGAGAGTGTTTGGAGTGCATGCTGGCTCATATCTTTGACCGAAGCGATGTGGTCCCTGGACTTCCAATCAGCGGTGTCGGTCCAGGCTCTGGCAGGAGCAATGTACTGCTCGGCCAGGATACGCAGCGGAAACCAGACGTTCTCAGCGAAGCTGGCATCGAGCGACGTAGGTCCCCTGTCCTGGGCATCGTCGTTGCTCCAATAGCACTGTGTAGCGGTGCCCGAGAATACCGGACAGTAGGTTATACACCAGCCCACAATCGAAGTCGTAACATCTCGTTGTTTGGCGAGGCCAAAAAGCGACGAATTGACGTCGAAGGGTTGCCAGCGATTAGAACCCCTGATTTGTATCAGATACCGATTGTCGGATGTATAGGTGACGTTCTTGACCAAGCGGCCTTCGAGGAGGCTCGGAACCACTTGCGTAGTCCAATAAGCGATGGGGGTGACATCGGTATAGAGGGTGCTTTCATTGCGCAAACGGTCGAAGTTGGGTAGTTGGAGTGAAGGGTCACGGGATTCGAAGACCGGCTTGTAAGACAGCTCGTCAAAGAGAATCCACACGAGGCGCGGTTTGTTCGCCGGCTGAGGAGGAATCGGCGCCGCATATGCTTGTGGCCCCGGCCGCCAGAGCGCCGCGCCAATCAATTGCCACGCCACCACCATTGCAAACACTGCGAAGCCCGCGAGGACAGCGCTGCCGAGTTGCCCGAGCTTTGTAGCAAACCGGGGCGCGCGAAGAATGAGAAAACCCAGGAGGATGAACCAGAGGAGACTGACTATGAGTACTGCGAGGTCGGGAACATTGAAGGGAAAAACGTTAAGGTTTCGTTCCAGCAGGAACGGCGGCAAAATGGCCATTAGAGCCCAACGCAGTTTGGGCCAGATAGTAAATTTGCGCAAGAGCGCCATCAGGAGAAAGAAAAGGACGGCCACGATTACCAGGTCAGTGAGCTGAGCGAGCGCGATCCGCGTAAGCGGGAAGGGAATTCGCATGCGCTCGTCGCCAGTAGAAGCCGTCAGGTCAATATAGTTTGGTAGAAGGAGGATGGCGGCGAAGCCCAGTGCCTGAGCAATCCTTTTCATCATGCCAGGCTCGGCTCGGTTTGCCTGTCGTTTTCGAATGCGGCTGAGCCATTTACGTTGGAGATTCGTTCGAACAGCAAAAGAACGCGGCCGTTACCCAGTTCACATCGGTCGGCGATGGAAAAGAAGGCGGCAAAATCCCGCGCAAGATCGTTCTCGGTGAGGTTGCCGTAGAGATGGTCACGGCCCCGGAGCCACTCCTGATACATCGGATCTGAGGGAGGCACCCACTCAAGGATGAGCCATCGCCGCGAGAGGCTAGCGCAGAGATCAGCGATGTGGGAAAGGGGCAATTGCTCGCGCAAAATCAAGTGGTGGATGACGGCGAGCATCAAGAGGAGGTCGAATTTTCCAGCGACGCGATCGAGGAGTGAAAGATGTTCGCGGTTTCTCCAGCCGCTGGCTGGAGTTGGCCATGCGATGTTTGCTGCGATGGTTGTAATTGGCTTATTTTGGCGGGATGCTGCCAGCCATAGTGTTTCGAGGGCTGCGGCATCGGCGTCAATTGCGACGACTTTTGCGCCGGAGTTGGCGGCAAGCAGCGAATAGTCTCCGGTGTTTGCGCCAATATCGAGGACGCTCGCGGGGGCAGTGCGTTGGAGGATGTTCTTTACAAACTCATGTTTGTCGTGAATATCGGAGGGCGAATAGTGGAGGGCATTCTGCGAGTACTTGCTCCAGCGACTGTGGCTGCGTGTTGATTTCGTGCTGTGAATCTGCTTGCGAAGGCGCGCAATGCGCGTTTGCAAAATGTGTGCGGTGAAATCCGGGTCGGCGGAAGTGGAGGGTTTAGGTGGCGTTTGACTCTTGCGATCAGGCCGTTCCAGCAATGTGGCGAGTGTGACCACATCCAGCAAATTTAAATTGAGGCGCTGCCAGGGTTGAAGCGCATGGTAGATTTGGCTGGGTTCGTAGCCATCGCGCATCAGCAGCGTAGCGTTGAGGGGCCAACCGAGGTATTTGGCCGCCACGAGTGGAAGCAAGAATGTGCGCACAAACTGGCCGTAAGCAAGCCAAACCTTCGAGCCCGGATCACGCCGCTCGAATGACAGAACATCTACCAGGATGGGCCGGGCGCCAACGAATAGGATATTGAGCGGAGTCGCGTCTTTGAGCGTCCAGCCCGCATCGATAGCCTGGCTGGCGACACGCAATGTGAGCTCCGCGGCAGCACGCCACTGAGCGGGTGTCCACTCCCATGGGTAAGTGATGGGTTCAACACGGGGATGCTCAAGCCAAAGCTCCCCGGGGACAACTGAGGAGTCTCTACCGAAGCTTGCAATTTCGCTTTGGATAAGGTCTCCGCTTTGTTCCAGAGCCGAGCGAAGCGGAGAAGAGAGAAATGCGAGGGTGTCGTCGATTGCCGAAGGGTGAATGTGGCGCAAAGCGTGTTGAGCAGTGAGCTGAAGTTGCCCGGCAGGATCGCGAAAGGTCAGCCCGGGCTGATGACTTCCGGAAGGGAGAATCTGATCACTGAGGGGGAGCTCAATTGGACCAATCACGAGTTGGGCAAATCCTCACCATTTGAGGCGGCGGGAAGACCTTCGTGGCCGGCCTTGGTCGAATCGCGGCGAAGAAGCGAGTAGAGCTTGCGCCTCAAATACCAGCCAGTTGCGACGAGAGCAGACCCGGCCGCCTGGATGGCCAACAAGCCGTTACCGGGATCCGCGTAAGCGTATGCGGGGCGTTCAGTCAGCAATGCCGCGCCCAGAACGAGCAGGAAGAGCGACGAGATTCGCAGTAAGAGTTTCATATTGCCAGTTGGCCACTCCAAGATACCGTGAATGTTGCCGACGGGAGCTTAACGATCTGCGACCCGAGCGGCCCCCTTTCACACGCAACTAAGTCATAGACGGACGATTGGGCAGAAGAGTTTACATTGGCGGCCCGTAGGGTCATCCTCACGGGTTACCAAGGGGTTGGCGCTTCCCGTGCAGATTCTGGTGCGCCTAACATACTCGGAGGCTTCGGCTTGGGCGGTTTTCGAGAACCAAATTCGCTATATTCCTAATGTAGGGGAGTATTTACCCCGACCAGGAGCGCAGCGAATGCCGGAACCGAAGATCGCCCAGAAAGGGCCATATCCAGTTGCAGTAGAGGCGTCGAAGACTTATTTTTGGTGCGCGTGCGGACGGAGTGCAAATCAGCCATTCTGCGATGGCAGCCACAAGGGCAGTGAATTCACTCCTATGAAGTACGTAGCAAGCGAGTCAAAGACCGTGTATTTTTGCGGTTGCAAACATACAGCGAGTCCGTGCATGTGCGACGGGAGCCACTCCAGACTCTAAGCGTTGTTGAGGGAATGTTGCACGTTTCGGCTTTGGGCCGGCGGCTCAGTCACCGAATTCAAAATCGTCGAGACGGCGCCATTTGTAAATGGCGATGGACACGATCCAGCTGAGCGCGAAGATTCCTACGATGAAGTAACCGAGTGCGCCGAAGTTGCTATTGAGCTTGAGTACCAAACCCCAGAAGAGGCCGCTCAGGTGAAACTGGCTTGCAAGCAGTCCAAGTGCTTCAATGCCACCGACCAAGAGAGCCACGACAACTGAGACAAAGGTAATGGTCATGTTGTAGTAGAGCTTTCGGACAGGCTTGATGAAGGCCCAACCGTACGCCCCCAGCATGAGGATATTGTCTGTCGTGTCGATGAGCGACATTCCCGCGGCGAAGAGCGCCGGGAAGGCCAGAATTGACCATAGCGGAAGCCCCTTTGAGGCCTCTGCTGCAGAGATGGCAAGCAGGGCGATTTCTGTTGCGGTATCGAAGCCGAGGCCAAAGAGTACACCTAGCGGGTACATGTGCCAACTGCGGCGGATCATAGCAAACATCGGGCGGAACAGGCGCGCGAGAAATCCGCGACTGGCCATTAGCATGTCGAAATCTTCTTCGACATAGGGGGCGCCGTTGCGGACGCGGACAAAGGCGCGAGAGATTGAAAGCAAAACAACGATGTTAACGGTGGCTATGCTGAAGAGGAAGAGCGAAGAGACAAGCGTACCGACGACCCCGCCGATGACGCGGGCTGTATCCATACGGTGCTGGAGCGCGATGGCGGTCGCAGCAATGCCTGCCGTACCCAAAAAGACGATTGTCGAGTGGCCGAGAGAGAACATGAAGCCGACCGCGACCGGGCGCTTACCATCCTGCATGAGTTTTCGAGTGACATTATCAATTGCCGCAATATGATCAGCATCGACGGCGTGGCGCAAGCCGAAGCTGTAAGCAAGCAAGGCGGTTCCGAGGAGAAGGGGAAAATGGCGAAAGGCAAGTATCGCCCATAGCCATGCGGCTGCATTGAAGGCAATAAGGATTGCGTAGATTCCTGCGACCTTGCTCCGCATGTGGGTAGGCGCATCGTCGAACAAATGACGCAGACCGGGCCACGGCATGGGCCTGCGTGCAACATTGGCTTGGGGTGGGACGGCCAGATCACTCATGAAGGCCGTCCGCACGAGGATGGATGACCTTCACCGTGTTGGAAGGAGGTTTGGGGCTGGGGGCCAATGCGGGATTTATGCAGGCGCGAATAGCTTAATATTACCATTTTCAAAAACGTGCTATCAAATCATGCAGCGCCTTCCTCGGACGCACGGAGGCGGGCAGGGACGATCCACGGCCGCGGGGAAGAGGTGATCGCTGCTTATTGCTCGCGGTCTATTGTGCGGGTGCGACCGGCGTTTTGGAGGCCGCCGCGGCAGGAGGAGGCGAAGGTTTCGCTTTGGAAGAGTCTTTGCGACCGGGGGCAAGGATGGCGTGGAGAATGGTACCTTCCATGCGCGGCATAAACTCGACCACTCCGGCGTCACCGATGTCCTGGATGAGACGGTTAATGATTTTGTATCCGAGATCGCGGTGGGCCATTTGGCGCCCGCGGAATCGCAGGCTGGCCTTGACTTTGTCCCCTTCGGTGAGGAAGCGAACGGCCTGATTCTTCTTGGTCTGGTAGTCGTGCTCGTCGACGGTTACCGAGAACTTGACTTCCTTGATGGTGATGACTTTCTGGCGTTTGCGAGCGGCGCGCTCGCTTTTCTCTTTTTCGTAGAGGTAGCGGCCGTAATCCTGAATGCGACAGACGGGAGGAACAGCGTTAGGTGAGACTTCAACCAGGTCGAGCCCACGCTCGCGGGCGATGCGGACCGCCTCGTAGGGCGGGAGGATTCCTAATTGTTCCCCGTTTTCGTCGATGACGCGGATTTCGCGCGCGCGAATCCGCTCATTGATGCGGATAAAGGACTTGGCCGAACGTTTGTCGAAAGCGATGGTACTCCTCCGTATCTATGATGCGCGAGGCGGGACAGAAAGCTTACATAGCTAAGGCCGCACAAACGCAACCTGAGTATAGCATCGGGTTGGCTGGAGCGAGTAAACGAGTTAGCGGATTTCGCTGGCCAGGAGCGTGCCTTCTGCATTGATTGCAGTGGCGCGAACCTGCAAAAGCCGATTGGCGGGCAGGCTGGTGTCAAGCTCAACGGGGAGATAGTTTTCTGTGAGGGCAGCGGTTCGTTCCAGAGCGGCGAGGGCGGAGGGTGTGTTCAGTGTGATGGCAGACAGCTGACGGCCGATAAAGCGCGAACGGTGGGCGCGTGTCTTTTCAGCGGCAAGGGCGCGAAGGGTATCGATGCGTCTGCGGGCGGTGGCTGGTGGAACCGGAACTGTGGCGTGCAGCGCCCAGGCGCCTGTGGCCGGACGAGGCGAAAAGGGAAAGAGATGGAGATAACCGAAGGGTAGATCGCGGAGGAAGGCTAGCGTTTCGTCGAATTCGCGATCGGTTTCGCCGGGGAAGCCAACCATGACATCGGCGCCGAGGGTCAGATCAGGACCGACGGCGCTGAGAAGTGCGGATACCCTGGCGGCGTAGTGCCAGGGGCGATAGCGGCGATGCATGCGGCGCAGGACGGAGTCGGAGCCTGATTGCAAGGGTAAGTGGGCGTGGCGGGCAATACGGATTCCAGCATGGGCACGCATCAAGGAGATGAGGTCCTCGTCCCAATCCATGGGTTCGATGGAGCTGAGGCGCAGGCGTGGGAGGTCTGTTTGGTCAAGGATTGCCTGGACCAGTGATGCAAGGGTACGCGGCGAGCCGGGCTCCGGCGGCAAGTCACGACCCCAACGGCCGAGGTTTATGCCGGAGAGAACGAGCTCGTTGCCGCCGTTGGCGACAAATCGATCTA
>Ga0335072_10011711_pt1 | contig 12561 bp, 12 predicted proteins | sample Lox_Sample_21_FD_206725 | JGI IMG/M metagenome (GOLD analysis project Ga0335072, IMG submission 206725) | Soil microbial communities from Loxahatchee National Wildlife Refuge, Florida, United States - Lox_Sample_2.1 | ecosystem: Environmental > Terrestrial > Soil > Wetlands | place: USA...
CTGGAGTTGAACCCGAGCATGAGCTGGTCGCTGGTCTTCTGGAGCGGCTGGCCGGCGAGCGTCAGGAACCGGACCGAGGCGGTCTTCGGCAACCCGCTGACCCCGCTATCAGGGGCCGGCTTGAACCCGCTCGGGGCGAGGAACGAGAACCCGTGCTCGTGGTAGCGCACCCATCCGGCCGGGGCCGTGCCACCGGGGATCGAGGTCGGCAGCCCGGGCGGGATCGCGGCCGCGAAGTTGAGCGGGTGGCTGGGCTTCGCGACCGAGGCGGTCGTGCGCCCCCCGGCGGCGACCGCCGTCGTCTTCGAAGTGGCGCTGGACGTGCTCGAGGAGGCGGAGCCGCAGCCCGCGGCAAGCGCCGCCAGCAGCGTTGCCACCGCGAGTCTCAGTGCGATTCTTTCTGCCATTGGCCGCCGTCCTCCCGCGTCTCGGGTGGGCTGTAGGTCGCGCTCGAGCTGCCGTCGTTCAGGTTGGCACCGACGCCCGGGCCGGCGCTCAGCTGCGCGCCCACGTTCGTGCTCGAGCGGGTGATGTGGTAGCTCTGGAGCGTCTCGGTCCCGTTCGAGTTCAGCTGGCTGATGAGGTCGCCGATCGGGGCGGTGTTGCCGGTCAGGATCGAGTTGACGTCCCGCTCGGCCTGCGGGTCGTTCGCGAGGTTGAGCGCGCCGGTGAACACCGAGCCGACGCCGGATCCGCTGTAGCCGTCGCTCGACACCGACAGCAGCGGCTCGTCCCCGCCCTCGCCCGAATCGCCCTCCTTAGAGCCCGACTCCGAGCCCGAGTCCGACCCGGGCACGTCGGCCTTGCCGTTCGTCGGCGTCGACAGACCCCACACGCCGTCGCCGTAGGCGCTGATCTCGAGCGTCTCGGGCGTGCCGTTCGGCGAGAACGTCACGGACACCTCGCCGTTGACGTTGCCGGCGCCGGTCGCCTGGCCGAACAGCGCGTCGGTCAAGCCGCCGTCGGCGCTGCCGTCGAGACCGGCCGTGAGCTGCCAGTCGCCCTTCTCGGAGCCCGAGTTGATCTGCTCCATTCCCGCGTGGGCGTCGATCGAGGCGCCCACTCCGGCCGACAGCGGTCCGAAGTTGACTCCGGCCTTGGCGTCGCCGCTGCCCTGAAGGCCCCCGCCGGTCGACGTCGAGGTCAGGTACTTCTTCGGCAGCGAGCCCTGGTTCGGCGCGCCCGATGCACCCGTGAGGCTGTCGAACAGGCCCGTGATGGTGCCGCCGAAGATCGGGACCGATCCCGCCGTCGAGCTCACCACGTCGTGGACCGTGAGACCCAGCGCGCTGCCTTGGGAGATGCTGTTGAACTCGCTCTGGCCCTTCGACCACGTCGGGAACGTCCACGTCTCGCTCTGGTCGCCGTAGCCACCGCCACCGATCGACGCGTCGGCGTCGGCGCCCCCGAGCGGTCCGAGTTCGACGCCGGCGCCTACCTGCGCTGAGACGCCGACCGTGCCCGTGTTGACCGCGGTGATCGTCGATGTGCCGTTGCTGAGCTTGGTCAGGGTGATCGTGTAGGAGTGCCCGCCGTCGACGATCGCGACGCGTCCGCTGTAGCCGACGTTCTTGGTCGACGCGCTGACCGGATACGGCGTCGGCGCGCTGCATCCCTGACCGACGATCTTCTCGACCAGGCACTGCACGTCGCGCACGAACGTCGGCCCGAACGACTGCCAGAACACCGCCACCAGCGAGACGACCAGCGCCACCACGACCAGGACGCCGGCGTACTCGACCATGTCCTGACCGCCCTGGTCGGCGAGCAAACGGCGAGCGGAGCGACGGATCCACACCACCCCTGGCAGTTAGCCCGATTCCGGAACGCGCGCCAAGAGCCCGGGGGTTCATCTTGACCGGTCCGGGGGCCCAGGTTCGAATGGGCCCTTCGGGTGCGGCGCGACGGCAACGGTCCGGTTACGCTCCGAAGGCAGGTGCCGAGCGCCACCGACATCGAGCGATTCGCCGGCCTTCCACAGCGCTCGCTCCCGGGCGGGCTGACGGTCGTCGAGGCGAACACCGGGAAGTCGCGCCGCAAAGGTCTGGCCAAGCTGGACTCGCTCCCGGGTGACTACGGGCTGCTCATCCCGCGGTGTCCATCCGTGCATACGTTCGGCATGCGATTCGCGCTCGACCTGATCTGGCTCGGCAAGGGCGGCGTCGTCGTCCGCGTCGATCGAGACGTGCCGCCGCGACGCATGCGCATCTGCACCCGGGCCCGGTCGGTGGTCGAGACGGCCGCCGGCGAGGCGGACGCGTTCCTATCCGCCGGCCTGGGTGCCGAGCCCGCAGCGCCGACCGCCGCAGACCGCTAACCCACAGCGCTGCCCTGAGGCGCCCGCGCCCCCGGAGGCCCAGCCTCGCCGCAGAACGGACACGGTGCCGCCAGAATCGGCTCGCCGCACCAAGAGCACGGGACGGCTCCGGACGCGAACGCAAGCTCGGCCAGCCACTCGAGGCTGCTCGGCACGCCGACGGCCTCGACCAGCCGCGAGGAGCCCCACCAGTCGGGTCCGTGCATCGTCGGCGCGAGCTCGCGCACGGGCACGTCCCCCAGCGCCGGCGCCACCACGTCGAGGATCCACGACAGCTCGGCGGTCTCGGTCGGCGCCACGAGCAGCTGGATCGGGTGCTCGGACGGCGTCAGAGGCACGCTCGGGTCCCGGGAGATCGCCTGGACGAACGCCTCCGGCTGAAGCCCGACGCCGAACGCCGACCCCGGGAGCAGCGATCGGGCATGGTGCATGAGCGACACCGACGGGTGCTGGAGGCCCGCCACGCTTCCGGTCCAGGCCAGCACGTACAGCTCCGCCGCGACGGTGTCGAGCGCGCCCGCGAGCGCGCCGGCCGACGGAGCCTCCGGCGCAAGCGCCGCCGCCAGCGCCGCCAGCACGCTCGCCGCGAGCGGCGGCAGCGGGGTGACGTGCACCGCCACGCGGTCGGTCTGGAGCAGCGAGTGAACCGTTCGGACGCCGCGCAGCGTGTCCTCGGGGAGCCATTCGGCCGCGATCACGATCACCGCGTTGCCACCCCGGAGCGGACCGGCGATCGCGTCGTACAGATCCCGCAAGTCGTCCTGCCCGGGCGGCCCCGGCACGGGCAGCGCCGCTGGTTGCCCGGAAAACAGCCGGTCGATCTCGCAGCCTACGCCGATCACCGTCACAGGGGCGCCCATCCCACCGAAGTGTCTCACGGCACGCCGGCAACGCGCGCCGGTCGCCGGCAACCGGCGGACCCTTGAAAAACCTCCGCTAAGATCGCCAATCGGAGGTGCGGGACTGTCTTATGCGGATCCGAAAGTCTGAGAGCCGCCGACTGGTTCGGCTGTTCGCCGGGGTCCGGATGGGACTTCTCCGGGCGGTCGCATTGGTCGCAATAACGGCCGTCGCCGGCTGCGGTGGCTCGCACCACTCGACCACGCACACGTCGACGGCTAAGGCGAAGACGACGACGGGTGCGACTCGGGGACAGCCGGTCGCGAGCAAGCCCCTCGTGACCGTGGAGGAAGTCGCGGTCGGCGGCCTCGGACCCGAGCACATGCACGTGTCGATCTACGATCTGCGGCGAGAGGGTCCATACGTCGTGCTGGACTTCGGGATCACCTGCCTGGAGCACACGACGGTCGGCTGCGACAACGAGCTTGACTTCGCCGCGCCTTCGCACTCCGGGCCGGCGGTGTATGCGAACGCAAACCGACCGAGCGGCCTGTTACTCGTCGATCCAGTCGCGCAGAAGGAGTACCTGCCGGTCCGCGACTCGCAGAACCGACCGTTCACCTCCCAGATCCCAGCGCTCGACGGCTCCTCGACCTACCTCAATTGGGTGGTGTTCCCCGCGCCGCCGACGTCGGTCACATCGATCGACGTGGTGTTCCCCAACGGCGGCCCCCAGGTGCCCGGCATTCCGATCTCGTCCTCGGCCAGGCCGCCAGTCGCCGGCCCTAACGTCGTCGCGCCTCAGCCGGCACCGTTCGCCGCATCGCTCGGGAGCACAGACACCACGGGACTGACCCTCCCAGTCGAGGACCTCGCCGACACGGTCGGCAACCCGAACGGCAGCGACACCGAGTCGGCCACGCAGGCCACCGTCACGCTCAGCAGCGACGTGCTGTTCCACTTCGACAAGTCGAACCTGACCCCCACCGCCCACACGATCCTCGCCCAGGTCGCGCCTCAGATCAAAGCGCGCGCGATGGGGCCGGTCAAGGTCACCGGCTATACCGACTCGATCGGAACCGACGCGGTCAACATCCCCTTGTCGCAGGCGCGGGCGCGATCCGTGGTGACCGCACTGCAGCCGTTGACGCCCGGCGTCGCCTACAAGGCCCAAGGCCTCGGCTCGGCCGATCCGGTGGCGCCCAACACCAAGCAGGACGGGTCCGATAACCCGGCGGGACGCGCGCTGAACCGGCGCGTGACGATCGTGTACGCGGTCAAGGCCCCGAGCCCGCCGACCCCGCCCGCGGCCGCGCCCACCACGGGTTCGGCCGGTCCGGCATCGCAGAGCCGGACGATGACCTTCGTCGTCAATTCCGGCGGCCAGACGACTCACTACCAAATCACCGTGGACGACGCCTTCCGCGAATCCGATCTGCTCGTGATGCGGATGCAGCTCGATTGCACGAGCGTCACCGGAGAGCTCGCCGGCAACAGCTGCGACGACGAGACGGACCTCGAGGGGAGCAACACCGTGCCGCCGCAACCCCAGAGCATCGACAGCAACGAGTTCAACTCGATCAGCGGCTTCTACCTGCTCGATCCGGCGAGCGGAACGGAATACATCCCGGTGCACGACTCCAGCGTGATGCCGCTCACCTCCGGCGTGGACACCAACGTAAAGGTCGGTGCCGACTACCCGCAGTGGATCTACTTCCCCGCGCCTCCCTCGTCGGTCTCCACCGTCACGCTCGTCGCTCCGGGAGGCGCCGCCAAAGTGGCCGGCGTGCCGATCAGCGCTTCGCCGCCCGCTCAGCCATGACAGCAAGAGAGCCCCGGATAACCGGGGCTCTTCGCCAGGACGCTTGAAGCTGCGGGCTCGCCGCGCGATCTCAGCCGCCGCTCGCGCCCGACTTGCCGCCGATGACGTCGCCCACAAGTCCCTTGATCCCGTTCACCAGCGGCTGCCAGACGTCGGTCACCGCGATCAGCGAGATGATCACCGAGACGACCAGCAGCACACCGGCGTACTCGACCATGTCCTGGCCGGTCTGCTCGCGCTGGACGCGCGCGGCCGCCCGATGCATGTAATCCGCCAGACGCTGGACGGCGGCGTGGAGCTCGACTGTTGAGCGACTTGCGGTGCGAAGCATGAGATTTGACATCTGTGGCGCTCCCTTGCGTCCGTTAGACGATTGCACTTGATGAGGCTACGGTCGGGCAGGCATCTGCGCGAGAGTCCGTAGGCTCATCTGCGGGGGTCCGGGGGGCCCAATTTGGGCCTAGGCCCCAAGGGAACTCCGCCCCTACCGGGCCGTGCCAAGCCACAGCGCCGTCGCCTGCGCCCGATTCACCGCGCCAAGCTTCGAGTAGATCCGGTTGACGTGGTTCTTCACCGTCTTCTCGCTCAAGACGAATCGCTCGGCGATCTGACCGTTGGTGAGCCCCTGCGCGATCAGGTTCATGATCTCGCGCTCGCGTGCGGTGAGCGACGCCGGCCCGAACGGGTCGTCAGGCGCCCCGGGGGTCCTGCGCAGCGCCTCGAACACCGTCCCGACGACGGCCGGAGACAGCACAGTCTCACCCGCCGCGAGCTGACGGATCCGGGCCACGAGCTCGTCGGCGTCGAACTGACCGTGGACGAGATATCCCGACGCGCCGGCCCGGATTGCCGCCACGACCTGCTCCTCCTCGTCGGTGTAGGTCAGCATCATCACGCGAGCGCGCTCGGACAGCGGACCGGCGGCCTCGATGCCGTCCATCACCGGCATGCGGACGTCGAGCAGGACGACATCGGGGCGTACCTCCGATGCGATCCGAATCGCCTCGCGGCCGTCGCCCGCCTCGCCCACGACCTTGACGTCGGACGTGTCATCGAGGAGCGCGCCCACGCCGCGACGGATCACCGCGTTGTCATCGACGATCAGGACGCCGATCATGCTCTCACCCCCGATCGGCGCGCCCGGCGCAGACCGAGGATCCTGACGCGGGGAACCGATACGTCGAGCTCCTGAGCGGCGCGCTCGATCCGCTCCGAAGCATCGGAGGCGCCCGGCACGCGGACGGATACGACGGTGCCCCCGCCGTCGGCGGCCGCGACGTCGAGCGCGCCCCCGATCGCGCGGGCGCGCTCGTGCATGCCCGCGACCCCGAAGTGCCCGGTCGTCTTGAGCTGCTCGACGTCGACGGGGTGAGGCAAACCGTGGCCGTTATCGGCGACCGCGAGCCGCATCTCGCCCGGGCCGCCGTCGAGGGACACCGTGATCTCCGACGCGCCGCCGTGGCGGAAGGCGTTGGCGAGCGCCTCGCCCATGATCCGCAACAGCTCGTGCTTGGTCTGCGGTGGCGGATCGGGGACCGTGCCCGCAGCCGCGAGGAACCGAACCGGAACGCCCGACCGCTCCGCGAAGCTCTCCGCCCGCCGTCGCAGCGCCTCGGCCAAAGGCAAATCCAGCACGGCACTCGGACGCAGGTCGGACATCAGCGCCCTGGCTTCGAGCGCGGCCTGGCGTGCGTCCTCGGCGAGCTCGCGGGCGACGCGGGCGGCGACCCCGGGATTGCGCTCGCAGCGTGCCGGCAGCATCGAGGCGCTGAGCGCGAGCCCCTCGACGGTCTTGGCCAGCGAATCGTGGAGCTCCCGCGCGACGCGCAGCCGTTCCCGCTCGGCGCCGAGCGCCTCGGTGCGGTCGCGCAGCAGCACCTCGGTCTGGACGCCACGCTCGATCAACTCGCGCGCGGCGATCCCGGCGACCACAGCGGCCGGGTACAGCAGCGGGGCGAACACGACGCTCTGGACGTCGTGCAGAGGGTGCAACGTCGGCAGACCCTCGAGCGCGACCAATTCGTACGCGGCCATGAGCAGCGCCGAGAACGGAACTGCTCCTCTGCGTCCGTAGATCACACCGGCCAGCGCGGCCGTCCCGAGCGTGAAATAGAAGAACGGGCTGCGAGCGCCGGCGGCGGCCAGGATCAGCGTCGCGAGCAGAACCTCGACCGCGAGGTACGCGGGGTGGCGCGCAAGCGAGCCAGCGATCCGGTTCCAATACCGCAGCGGCAGATAGCTGATCACCGCCGCGAGCGCCACCGCGACCGCAACCACCGGGGTCAGGTTCGCGCTCGGCAGCACCAACACGGTGATCAGCAGCACAAGCGTCCTGAACACGATCAGCACGCGGACGAGCCGGCCCATCCATTCGTCGCTGATGTAGGTCTGGTCGGTCACAGGATGTGGGTGACGGTTACGCCGGCACTGATGAACATGCCGACCACGATCAGGAGCATCGTCGCGGGCAGCAGTAGCGTCGCCGCGATCAAACTGACCCGGGGGGCGGCCCGCTGCGCCCGCCGGCGCGCATTCTGCGCCGCCGATCGTCTGGTGTCCGAGGCGATCGCGGCGAGCGCGTCGGCCAGCGGCACGCCCAGCTCCTCGGCCTGCAATTGCGCGGCCACGAACGCATCGAGCGTCTCACTCGAGTTCCGCCGGCGGAGGCCCTCGAAGGCCTCGCGCCGGGTGGCCCCGAGATCCATCTGCCGGAGCGTCGCGAGCACCTCCTCGGCCGCGGGCCCGGTCAGCGAACCGGCGACGCGTTCCAGCGCCGCGCGGTAGCCGGTTCCCGCCCGGACGGTGATCGACAGGATGTCGATGAAATCCGGCAGGTCGCGCTCGACCCGCGCCTGGCGCCGGCGGCCGGTGCGCGAGAGCCAGAAGTCGACGCCGATCCAGGTGAACGCCAGCCACAGAAGCGCGGCGGGCCACGACCCGGCGATCACGAACAGGATCGCCATCACCACGCCGATCGCGACGGTCGCCGCCTTGACCTCCGCGTACCGCTCCAGGTTCATCCCGTGCGGGCGGCCGGCGAGGTCCAGCCGGCGTTGGATCGTCTGGCGCCGGCCGTCGCTCATCCGGTCCAGCAGCGACGGTCCGAGGCGCGCGCCCAGCAGGTCGAGCAGCTGACGGGTCGGACCACGTCGGCGGCCTTCCTCGGCGAGCTCGCCGCTCAGCTCACGCCGCTCGACCGGCGAGGCGCTGCGCAGCAGCACGAGCCCGCGGACCGCGACGCCGCAGCAGCACGCACCCGCCAGCCCTGTCAGCGCCGGATCGATCACAGGTCGATCCTCGTCGTCTGCTTGATCGCCACCCACCCGAGCACGTACAGCATCGCGGCAACCACGAGCGCCGCGATCCCGACCGGTTCTGTCGTCATCCGCGAGAGCGTCCGGGAGTTGATCGCGTTGAGCACGAACAGCGAGCCGACTCCCAGCAGCGGGACGATGTACGACGTGTAGACGGCGCCCGCCATCACCGTGCGGACCTCGCGGAGCGTCTCGCGCCGCGCGTCAAGCGTGCTCGAAAGCTCGTGGAGCGCGCGCACGACGTCGCCGCCGGTGCGGTGCTGGATGATCAAGGTCGTCATCAGCACCGCGATCTCGCGGGACGGAAGCCGACGCTGGAGATGGTCGAGCGAATCGGCGAGCGAGCGTCCGTAAGTGAGCTCGTCGATCACGGTCTGGAGCTCCTCATTGGCCGGCGCGTCGATCTCCCGCACCGCCAACTCGATCGCCGCGGGAATCGAGAGCCCCGCCGAGGCGCCGTTGGACAGCAGCCGCGCGACCTCGGGAAGCTGGGCGACGAACTGCTCGCGGCGCTTGTCCAGACGGCGCGCGAGCCAGGCGAAGCAGCCGTACACCGCGAGCGCGGCGCCAACGAGTCCGAGCAGCGGCGGGAACAGCAGGCTGACGACCGCGAACGACCCGATCGCCGCGCCGATCACCACCCCGAGGAAACGCGCTGGCGTGAGCTCGGTGCCGGCGGAGCGCAGCCGCTCGGCGAGCGCGGCGCCCCGCCGGGTGCGCGCCAGACGCGCGTCGAGCCGCTCGTGCAGAGCCGGTCGCCGGCGCACGTCGAGGCCGCCGCGCTGGATCAGCTGGCTGCGGCGGGCCGAGCTCGAGAGCAGCAGCCACATCCCCCAAAGCCCGAGCAGGGACACGACGACAAACACCGCGACCGCCGCGGTCAGAGACCGGATCGCAGCCACCTCGATCACACCGCCTCCCGCCTCGGCGCCGCTGCCTGGGCGGCCAGTGCGAACGCCGCCGGCACCTCGACGGCGGCGAGCCGCAACTGATCGGTGATCCGCTCGGGCAGCGAGTAGTGACGCGGCCGGGCCGCGGCGCGGTCATGCGCGGCCGGATCGAGTTCGAGCCGCATAGCGGTCTGCAGCTGGAAGGGCTCGCCGCGGCGCGAGGCGACCACCGCCACCTCGCACACCCGCCGCGTCCCGTCGGTACCCCGCTCGATCTGGACGATCGCGTGGATCGCGTTGTTGATGTACTCGCGCAGCGCCGCGTGCGGGATGTGCAGATCGCTCATCGTCGCCAGCGTCTCGAGGCGGTACAGCGCGTCGTCGGCGGTGTTGGCGTGCACCGTGACCAGCGAGCCCTCGTGCCCGGTATTGAGCGCCTGGAGCATGTCGAGCGTCTCGACGCCCCGCACCTCGCCGACGATGATGCGGTCCGGGCGCATGCGCAGGCTGTTGCGCACGAGATCGCGGATCGTGACCTCGCCCTTGCCCTCGACGTTCATGGGCCGCGCCTCGAGCGAGATCACGTGCCGCTGCTGGAGCTGGAGCTCGGCTGACTCCTCGATCGTCACGATCCGCTCGCGCTCGAGGATCGCCGAGGACAGCGCGTTCAGCAGCGTGGTCTTGCCGGCGCCGGTCCCGCCGGAGATCACGACGTTCAGGCGCCCGCGCACGAGCGCTGAGAGCAGCCGGCGCGTCGGCTCGTCGAGCGTGCCCATCTCGACGAGCTCCGTGAGCGTGAAGCGTCGGGGAAAGCGGCGGATCGTGAGGACGGGGCCGATCAGCGACAGCGGCGGGATGATCACGTTCACGCGCTCGCCGGTCGGCAGGCGCGCATCGACCATCGGGCTCGATTCATCGACGCGCCGGTTCACCTGGGAGACGATCCGGTCGATCGTCTGATAGAGCTGCGCCTCGCTCGAGAACCGCGTGTCCGCCGCCTCGATCCGGCCGTCGCGCTCGACCCACACCTCGCCCGGGCCGTTGACCATGATCTCGGTGACGGACGGGTCGGCGAGGAGCGGCTCGAGCACGCCCAGCCCGATCGCCTCGTCGATCACGCAGCGGATCAGCGCGGTCCGTTGCGAGGTGGTCATCACCGGGCCCTCGCGGCTCACCATCTGGCCGACGATGCGCTCGAGCCTGACGCGCCGCTGAGCGTCGGTCAGCTCCGCGAGCTCGGCGAAATCGACCTCCTCGAGCAGGCGCCGGCGGTAATACTCGGTCCCATCCTGGACCGCGCGCTGCTCGCGCTCGGCCACTATGCGGTCACGGAGTCCCATCAGCCCGTTGGCGGCATGTCCGCGTCTTGGGTGATTCCGAAGTGCGGAAGCACGACTGAGATCCCTGGAAAGACCGGAGGGACCGGGACGTACACCTCGGCCTTGTCGCCCGCGCTGGATGGGAACGTAACCGTGGCGCTCCCCAGGCCCCGCCCCGCGAGCATCTGCACTTCGGCGTTCCGGGCGTCCGATTCCGAATCGCCGCGGCTGACCAGGCGAGCCGCCGTGCGCGCGGCGTTGCCGGCCGACACCGCCGTCCAGCCGACGACCGCCAGCTGGAACGCGAACAGACCCGCCAGCACGATCCACACGATCGTTCCGGCGAGCTCGAGCGTCGACTGCCCGTCCTGCGAGCGCAGCCCTCCGGGACGTGAGCGCAGCCTGCCGAACCGTCTCATTGCGACCCCTCCGGGAATCCCCACGCCTGCCAGCCGGCCGCCGTCTGCTCGAGGTCGAACTCGACCGGCACCCGCGCGCCCGCGTCGGCGACCACCGCATGCGCCGCGACCGCTCGGTCGGCCACCGGCCCCAACACCAGCGAGGCGAGCCGGCCCGGCGCGTGCGTCGGGGTCGTGGCGACGAGCGGATCCTGGCCGGTCTGGATCTGGCGGCGCATCGCCGGCAGCGCGGCCGGGAGCGTGTGCGTCGCGCCCTCGCGGTAGTCGACGTACGCGACCGCGAAGCGGCCCGCGGCGAGCCGGAGCGCCGACGGCGGCGCGGGCACATGCTCGGGCGCCGCGAGGATCGTGTCCAGATCGGGCGGCACGATGTAGACCACCTGCCAGTGCCCATCGACGAAGTGGATGTCGAGCTCGACCGTGTATTCGTGGCGCCGGTCGCGGCCGACGACCAGCGCCTGCGCCTGCGCGGACCCGGCCACGTGGGACAGCTGCAGGCGTGTCAGCCGGACCTGACCCGAGCGTGCCAGGGGCGGGATCTGCTCGTTCGCCAGCGAGCGCACCGTGCTCGTCGTGTCCGGCAGGGCGGCGAGCGCCACGCTCCCGTCGAGGTAGCCGAGATAGGCCCGGCTGAACGCGTCGGCGACGGGTGCCGGCGAGCCGGGCGTCACCGTGCTCGACGCCGCGGTCCCCTCGTGAACGAGCGCGGCGGCCGCGACGGCCATCGCGACGACGAGCGCCAGCGCCAGATCCAGCCGGATGCGGCGCGCTCGCATCACAGCCCCGGCGCGGTCCGCGCTTGGAAGTCGCCCGGGTCGGTGAGCGTCGTGGTCCACCTCGGCCCGCTCGCGGGCGGATTGGGAGGCATCCCTTCCCCGGCGGCGGTATCGAAGTTGAACCCGTCGATCACGATGTGCGCGTGCTCGGGGTTCGTGTAGACCGTCACCCAGTTGCTGGATCCGGGCACCCCCCAGCTCTCGAGTCCGGTCGAGTCGGTCGCGGCGCCGATCAGCTTGGCGGCGTACAACACGAACGACGTGGCGCCCGAGCAGTCGTAGGCCGGCCACAGATACGTGAGGTCCTGATTGTCGAAGTGCTGGACGGGGACCGGATACGGGAAGTCGCGGATCTCATTGGCCGCGGCGATCATCTCCAGCACCGGCAGCGGAGCGTTGCGCGGCGCCTCGAGGAACCCGGTGGTCGGGTCGAGCACCGGGACGTTGCCGGGCGCGTACCGGAAGTACGGGCTCGAGAGCAACTGCAGCCCGACGATCGCGCGCTGGCCCGTCATCGCCGGCGACAGCATCGAGAACGCGTTCTCGCCGGGCATCAACTGGTCCTCGATCACGGTGCCCGCCTGCGACGGGATCGAGATCGGCGTGTTGATCACGCCGGGGAACAGGAACGGCATCGGCACCGACACGCTGACCTGCCCCTGGCCTTGCCCGTTGGTCGAGTCGGTGACCGAGGTGCCGTTGCGCCACGCCGTGGGCAGGTCCTTTTCCGCCACCGCGGTCACGCCGGGGTTGCCGACGGCGAGCGCGCGCGCCCCGGCGCGCGCGGCGTGCCCCGCGAACACGAACGTCATGCCGAACAGCAGCAGCTGCCACAGGGCGAGCATCACGATCGCCACGATCGGA
>Ga0335072_10011712_pt1 | contig 12561 bp, 11 predicted proteins | sample Lox_Sample_21_FD_206725 | JGI IMG/M metagenome (GOLD analysis project Ga0335072, IMG submission 206725) | Soil microbial communities from Loxahatchee National Wildlife Refuge, Florida, United States - Lox_Sample_2.1 | ecosystem: Environmental > Terrestrial > Soil > Wetlands | place: USA...
TCGGCATTCGAGGGAGGCGGCGGCGGCCGGGACGGTGCCGCCGACAGCAGCCAGGGTTCCGTGGGGAAGCTGCCCAGGGTGCGTCGCGCCGAGGTGCCGCCGTCGGCCGGGCCCGCTCAGGTGGAGGCCGCTCAGGTGGAGGCCGCTCAGGTGGAGCCCGCTCAGGTGGAGGCCGCTCAGGTGGAGGCGGCGGGCAACGACACCGCCCCGGCGGTGGCCAGTGCCGAAGCCACCGCCAACGGCGCCGATCCAGCAGCGGCCGCCGGGGCGGTCGCGGCCGCGGATGCGGAGCTGGCCGCCGCGGTGCGCGAAGCCGCCGACAGTGCCGCGCAAGTGGGCGGTGCCGATCCGTCGCCCGCCGATCCGTCGCCCGCCGAGCCGGGCCTGCCCTGACCTGACCCGCCGCGACCGGAGCGGCGGCGAACCAGGTAGCAGCGCCGGAGCGCGCTCAGGGCCGGGCGCCCCTGGCGAGCGCTGGCGGCTATGGCGATGGCGTGGGCGATGGTTTGGGTTGAGTGGACGGCGACTCAGTCGGCTCAGGGCTGGGTGACGGCTTCGGGTGCGGCGTGGGTGACTGCGACGGCGTGGGTGACTGGGCCGGCGTGGGGGTCGGCTGGCGCGTCGGTGACGGCGACCGCGCAGGCGTGCCGGCTGGCGTCCGGGACGGGGTCGGCGTGGGCACCGGTGAGTACCGGACGGGCGATGGCGTCAGGACCGAGGGCCGGGTCCCGGGGTGGCGCGGGATCGCGTGCGGACCCGCCGAGGTGCCGGACACGATGCCCGCGACGACCGCTCCGGTCGCCCCGACGGCCGCGAACCCGTCCCGCAACGCGCGCCGGCGACGCCGGCGATCGCCGTAGCGCATGACCTCGGCCGGCGCCATCGGCCGCGCTTCCTGCGCGCCCTCGTCGGCCAGCCGCCGCAGTTCGTCTCCGAGTTCAGGCATTGGTCATTTCCTATCCGCGCTGGCCGCGCCGTCAGGGAGAGCGGTATCTCGCAGATGAGGCGCGAGAGCGGCGCGGCCCCGGGCCAGGCGCGCCTTCACCGTTCCGACCGGGACGCCGGTCTCGGCGGCGATCTCCGCCACGCTCTGATCGCACACGTGGTAGAGGACCAGCGCGCGGCGCTGGTCGGCGGGCACCTGGCGCAGGGCGTCGATAAGCGCCACCCGGTCGGGGCCCGGCCCGTCGGTGACCGCGGTCTGCCGGTACGAGCGCATCAGCACCCGGCCGGCCCGGGCGCGCTGCCAGCGTGACACCGCGATGCGCCACGCGGTGGCCCGCACCCAGGCCTCCGGGGCGCCGCTGCGCTCGAGCCGCCTGCGATGGGCCCAGGCCCGGATGAACGCTTCCTGAACGGCGTCCTGGGCTTCCGCGTGGTTCCCGGTCATCGCGTAAAGCTGGCCGACGAGCCGCCGGAACGACGCGGCGTAGAAATCAGTGAACTCCTCGGGGCTCACTGCGCTGCTGGGCTCCTATCGGCCGCCGGTGGGTGTGGGTGACGGTGATGGTACCGGCGTCCGGCAGGGGGTGGGCGACGCCTTTGGGGAAGGCGAGGGCTTGGGTGTCGGCGACGGTTTTACGGAGGGCGAGGGCTTGGGCGTTGGCGACGGTTTTACGGTGGGCGAGGGCTTGGGCGTTGGTGACGGGAACGGTGTTGGTGTTGCGGTGGGCGAGGGCTTTAGCGACGGTGACGGTACCGGGCTGGCCGCGGGCGTGGCCCGCCGCCGGGCCGACACCGTGGCGGCGCGCGGCCCCGGGGCATGGTGATGACCGGTCTCGGCCGCGAGCGCGATGCCCGTGCCCGAGGCGACCAGAGCCGCGACGGGCAACCCGATCCACGACGCGCGGCTGCGGAACATTCTCATGCATACCTCCAGTCCAGGCCGGCCGGTGACGCCGGATGCAGTCATAGGTACCTGTGGGGCACCAGCGTGGTTGCATCGCGCCCCGGATTGCCGCCGGAGGCAGGCGGTCAGATCCGGATGGCCAGGCCCAGGGTGAGCAGTGCCCCGAACGCGAGCTGCAGCCTGCCGGTCTGGCCGAGCGCGGTAATCAGGCCCGGGCCCGAGGCTCCGCGCCGGACCAGCCGCAGCGGCGCCAGCGCGAACGGCACGGCGGCCAGCGCGATCAGTGTCAGCGGGGCGGCCGCCGCGATGGCCGCGGCCACGCAGAACGGGATCACGATGCAGGCCGCGTACAGCACGCGCGTCCGGTGATCCCCGAGCAGCACGGCGAGCGAGCGCTGCCCGGTCACCGTGTCGGTCGGGATGTCGCGCAGGTTGTTGATCACCAGTAGCGCGCAGGCGAGCAGGCCGACCGGTGCCGCCGCCGCCACCGCCAGCCATGGCATGCGACCCATCTGCACGTACGCGGTTCCGGCCACGGCGGCGAGGCCGAAGAACAGAAACACGGAAACCTCGCCCAGCGCCCGGTAGCCGTAGGGGTGGCGCCCGCCGGTGTAGAACCAGGCGGCGGCGACGGCGGCCGCGCCAAGCAGCAGCAGCCACCAGGAGGACACCGCGGCCAGGACCAGGCCGGCCAGGCAGGCCACGGCGAAGCTGCCGAACGCGGCGGCCAGAACCTGCCGGGGCCGCGCGAGCCCGGACGCTACCAGCCGGACCGGGCCAACCCGGCGCTCGTCGGTGCCCCGGATCCCATCGCTGTAGTCGTTGGCGTAGTTGACGCCGACCTGCAGTGCGAGCGCGACGGCCAGGGCCAGCACGGCCCGCCACGCGGAGAACCGGCCGTATCCGGCGGCGACCCCCGAACCCACCACAACCGGGACGATTGCCGCCGGGAGGGTCCGTGGGCGCGCGCCCGCCACCCAGTCCCGCGCTGCGGCCACGGCCTTACCTCCGCTTATTTCGCTAACTGATGGGCGGATCACAGACTAACGGCAGCGCCGCACCAGGCCGGCCGCGGGCGCTCCACGGGACGGATCAGCGAACCGCCGGCAGCGCGAGAGCCGCTGCGACGTGGATATCCTCCACCTGCCCGGCATCGAGGCGGGCTCGGTTGGTCCTGGTCTGGCGCTTGAAGTACTTCCTGACCCTTTTGCCGCTGAAGACGTCGACTCCGTCCAGGCGGGCCACGATCCACGGGATCGTGGGCCCGTAGATCACCATGACCGGGCGGACACTGACCTTCTTACCCAGCGCCTCGCTCAGCCGGGCGGCGGCCTGAGCGGCCTCCCAGTTAGCGTGGGCCAGCCGCTCTCTCTGGCTGTACGGTCCGTGGTAGAGCAGTTCCTTGGACACGCTCCGGACCGGCAGCCTGCGGTCCCAGCGCTCCGAGTCCACCGCGAACACGCCGCCAGGCCCGATGACCAGGTGATCGATCACGGAGTCACTGCCCGGGATCATGCGCCGGTGCAGTGCGACATATCCGGCCGGCCTGAGCATGAACAGGCGCCGTCCTGTCCGCCGCTGCGCCGAGGTGACCATGACCGCCGCCGGGATGACCGAGGTGGTCCTCGACCGGTAGATGGTGTCGGCGACGGCGATGACGGCCGCGGCGGTCAGCCCGAGGCGCCACCCCTGCCACAGGGTGATGCCGATCCCGCCCGCCAGCGCCATCACCGCGCGGGCGATCCAGATGGGCAGCCGCGGATCGCCGGCCAGGCCGCCGAGGACAGGGCGAACGCGTACCAGTTCCCCGCGAGCCTGCCCCCGCGTCTCCGCCGGGGACGCCGGTCCGGTGCCGTTCGCCTCCGGTCCGGTTTCCGGGTCCACATCTCACAGCGTAATCGAGCCAATACCGGGCGGCCATAACCTCTTCGTTTCTGACCAGCCGGGTCGCAGGTAGACCGGGACGCCCGGGTCCGTCTACTGTTCGGTGACGTGACCCAGATTCATGACCTGAGCGTGACCGAGCTGGCGGCGGCGATCCGGGACGGCGAGCTCTCGCCGGTCGAGATCACTGATCACTATCTAGAACGTATAGATCGCCTCGGTGATCAGGTCGGAGCCTTTTACACGGTGACCCACGACCGCGCCCGCCAGGAGGCCGCCGCGGCGGAGAAGGCCGTGGCTGGCACCGGCCGTGACGAGCGCTCGGCGCTGCCGCCGCTGACCGGGGTCCCGATCCCGATCAAGGACCTGAACATGGTCGCGGGCGTCCGGATGACACTCGGGTCCACGGTGTTCCAGGACACGGTCGCGGACCAGGACGACTACATGGTCGCCGCGCTCCGGTCGGCCGGAATCGTGATCACCGGCAAGACGGCCGCCCCCGAGTTCGGCCTGCCCTGCTACACCGAGACCCGGATCGGGCCGCCCGCCCGTACGCCCTGGGACCTGACCCGGTCGGCCGGTGGCTCCAGCGGCGGTGCGGCCGCGGCGGTGGCGGCCGGGCTGGCGCCGGCCGCTCAGGGCAGCGACGGCGGGGGATCGATCCGGATCCCGTCCAGCGTCTGCGGGCTGTTCGGCATCAAGCCGACCCGGGGCCGGATCTCCGGCGGCCCGCTGATCCCCGACCTGGCCGGGCTGTCCATCGACGGCCCGATCGCCCATACCGTGGCCGACGCGGCCCTGCTGCTCGACGCGATGACCGGCAACCGGCATGGCGACATGTACATGCTGCCGCCGCTGCCCCGCGGCGAGACGTTCCTGGCCCACGCCCGCCGCGAGCCGGGCCGGCTGCGGATCGGCCGGTCGCTGCAGAACGCAGTCGAGGGGGCGGACGTCCACCCGGACTGCGTCGCCGCCTACGAGGAGGCCAGCGCGCTGCTGGCCGAGCTGGGCCACGAGATCGAGGACGTCGACATGCCGTTCGGCCCCGACGTGGTGCCGATGTTCGAGACGCTCTGGTACGCGATGGCCACGCTGGCCCCGCTCGACCCGGCCCAGGAGGACCAGCTGCTGCCGATCACCAGCTACCTGCGCGGGCGGGGCAAGGAAGTCAGGGCGCCGGAGCTGATGTTCGCCCAGGGCTACCTGCAGGCCGTCACGCGCGCCGCGCTGGACGCCCTGAACGGCTACGACGCCGTGCTGTCGCCCACGCTGGCGCGGCCCCCGGTGCCGGTCGGCTACTTCGACGAGGTGGAGCCCGCGGAGAACTTCGAGCGGCAGAAGCGGTTCACCCCGTACACCGCGCTGTATAACGTGTCCGGCCAGCCGGCCGTGAACGTGCCACTGCACTGGACTGCCGACGGGCTGCCGATCGGCATCATGCTGGCCGGCCGGATGGGGGAGGAGGGCACGCTGATCTCGCTGTCGGCGCAGCTCGAGGCCGCGCGGCCGTGGAAGGACCGGCACCCGCCCATCTGGTAAGCCACCGGAACCCCTCCGCGCCGGCCCGCATCTTCGGCGGAAGCCACCGGAACCCCTCCGCGCCGGCCCGCATCTTCGGCGGACCGGCAGCCTCCGTGCAGGCTCCGCTCATGGTGGCCGGCGAGATTTTCTGCGTTGCCAGGATCAGGCAGCTACAAGAGGGCCGGCGTCTATGGGGAGCGCGGCGCCGGCCTGTGCCCGGTGGAGGAGAATTCCATGGCCAGCAGGCTAGTTCCCCGCTCATGCCGTTATACGGGTGCATTGCCCTCAGTTCCGGGCGTGGTCTGCGGGTGCGCCTTAGTCGCACTGCTCGCGTCGGGCTGCGGCGCGGCGGCCACCCCGGCCGCGGCGTCAGGATCGGCCTCGCCGAGCCCGAATGCCAACAGCTATCTCACGTGCCTGCGCCAGCACGGGGCCAGCATTCCCACCGTGCGGCCCACGGCCCGCCCGACGACGTCCCCAGGCGGCGGGTTCGGCGCTGGCCGCCCCGCGACGCAGAAGGCCAGGCAGGCGTGCGCGTCGCTGCGCCCGAGGGGCGGGTTCGGTGGTGAGGGCCGCTTCGCGGCCGCGTTCCAGGCCTTCCGCAGCTGCATGGCCTCCCACGGCGAGACCATCCCGACCACCAGGCCGACAGCGCCGCCGACGTCCGCGCCGTCCCCCGGCACCGATCGCTTCCTGAACGGCCTGAACCCAGGCAACCCGAAGGTCGCGGCCGCGGTAAAGGCCTGCCAGTCCAAACTCCCGGCATTCGGGTCCGGCGGCGGCTGACGATTAGTGGCGGGCCCGGGCGGCCGGTGACTGACGGCTCACTCACAGCTCGTTAACGCGGACAGCGTGCCCGCGCACGCTGCGACGCCACGTTCCTGAGAAGTCTCGGCATCGTATCCGCTTGACGAGATTAGTACGCGCGTACTAATCTCGTGTTGTGCGTACGAGAGCCGAAGCTGCCGCCGGCGGGGCAGCCACCTTCACCCAGCGCAAGCGCCGCGACCAGCTGGTGGAGTGCACGATCGAGGCGATCGTGGAACTCGGCTACGCGCGCACCACAGTGGCCGAGGTGGCCCGCCGGGCCGGGGTGAGCAAGGGAGTGGTCACCTACCACTTCCCGGCCAAGGACGACCTGATCCAGGCGGTGATCACCGACGTGATCGCCGAGATGGCGCAGTACCTGGAGCCGCGGCTGCGAGCCGCGAACCCGCTTGAGTACCCCGAGCGGTTCGTCGCCGCCTACCTCACCACCTGGACCGAATACATCCAGACCCACGGCCGGGACGTGCTCGCGCTGGTCCGCATCTACAACGTCTTCCGCGACGAGACCGGCCGCCCCAACCCCGCCTTTGACGTCCGCGCCACCGATATCACCGTCGTCGGCCAGCTCCTGCGCCACGGGCAGCAAACCGGGCGCCTGGGCAGCTTCGACCCGAACATCATGGCCACCGTCATGAAAGCCGCCCTCGATGATCTGCTCAACCAGTACGCCGCCAATCCCGAACTCGACCTGCACGCCTACGGCGCCGAGCTCGTTGCCCTGTTCGAAAGAGCAACCCGGCCAGACCATGCCCCAGCGACCAGGCCGGTATCGGCCAGCCAGCAGGAAACAACACGACACCAAGTAGATCGGGTACTCCCAAGGAGGAACAATGAACGCCAGCCACGCCTCTAACACCGGCCCCGCTAACCTGAACCCGGCCGGGGCACCATCAGTGCACCGCCCGCGCACCGCCCTGCTGGTCCTGTACGCCGCGCTCGTGGCTCAGCTGGCCATCTGGAGCATCCTGGCCGCGCACACCGGCCTCACCGCGTTCACCCAGGCCCATCGCAGCGCAGCGGACGACGTGGTCACCGGCGGCGCCATCTGGCTCATCAGCTTCATGCTCATCGTTGCCACGGCCACCATCAGGTACCGCCGCTACGACCGCTAGATGCCCCTGCTTTCATGATCCCGGAGGATTTGGTGCTCCATGTGGGCAAAATCCTCCGGGATCATGGATTGTTTGCTGCGCGACCTGGGGGTATTGAGTCGCGGGCAGGCGGCGCCGGCCAGAGTATTGAGCATGACCGACCGCGAGCTGATCCGGCGGGCCGAGGCCGCCGGGATCGCACCGTGTTACCTGGATTGGCGCGAGGAACGGGTCGAGGTGAGCGGCGAGACGCTCGCCGCGATCCTGGCCGCGCTCGACAGCGTGCCGGAAGCGGGTGCGGGGACGCGGGGGAGCGCCCGGGAGTGCGCCGCCCAGCCGGATGGCACCGGCGCGGGGCACGCCGCGGGCGCGAGAGCCGGGCCCGGGCCAGGCGGCGCGCGGCCCCGGGCACCTGGCGGGCGGTCGTGGGGGTTCACCGTCCAGCTCTACTCGGTGCGGTCCCGGAGATCGTGGGGCCACGGCGACCTGCACGACCTGGCCGACCTGGCCAGCTGGAGCGCCCGCGACCTGGGGGCCGGGTTCGTGCTAATCAACCCGCTGCACGCCGCCGAGCCGCTGCCGCCGGTCAGCCCGTCCCCTTACCTCCCGATGACCAGGAGGTACGTCAGCCCGCTCTACCTGCGGATCGAGGACATTCCCGAGTTCCAGCGGCTGGATCACGGGCAGCGGGAGCGGATCGCCACGCTCGCCGCGCCGCTCCGGGCCAGGAACGGCACCGCCGACCTTATCGACCGGGACGCGGTGTGGGCCGCGAAGCGGGAAGCCCTGGAGATCATCCATCGGGTGCCGCTCAGCGACCGGCGGCGAGAGGACTACCAGCGTTACCGCCGGCGCGAGGGCCGCGACCTTGAGGACTGGGCCGCCTGGTGCGTTCTTGCCGATCGTTACGGGCCCGACTGGCGAACCTGGCCGGAACCGGACCGCCGGCCCTGCGGCGCGGCAGGCGACGCCGCGGCCGTCGGCCCTCAGGCCGGCGCGGACGCGGATTTTCACGCCTGGCTGCAGTGGCTGGCCGACGAGCAGCTGGCGGCCGCGCAGCGGGCGGCGCTGGCCGCGGGCATGGACACCGGGATCATCACCGACCTCGCAGTCGGCGCGCACCCCGGCGGGGCGGATGCCTGGGCGCACCAGGATCTGCTGGTCGGCGGCCTGTCGGTGGGTGCGCCGCCGGACGAGTTCAACCAGCGCGGGCAGGACTGGTCACAGCCGCCGTGGCATCCGCGGCGGCTGGCCGCGGTGGGGTACCGGCCGCTGGCCGACCTGTTCGCCGCGGCCTTGCGGCACGCGGGCGGCCTGCGGGTTGACCACGTCATGGGCCTGATGCGGCTCTGGTGCGTGCCACTGGGGATGCCGCCGGACCGCGGCGCCTACATCCGCTACGACCACCGGGCCTCGGTGGCCGCGCTGGCCGGCCAGGCCGGAAGGGCCGGTGCGCTGGCCATCGGCGAGGACCTTGGCACCGTCGATGACTGGATCCGCGAAGACCTCGCGGCCAGCGGGATCATGGGCACGGAGATGCTCTGGTTCGCGCGCGAGCCGGACGGCAAGCCGCTCGAGCCCGCGCACTGGCGCCGCGCGAGCATGGCGACGGTCGGGACTCACGACGTGCCGCCAGTCGCCGCGTTCCGCACCGGTGAGCAGGTGACCACGCGCGCCCGGCTCGGGCTGCTCAAACAACCGGAAGACGCAGAACGCAACGCCGCGGAGCAGATGCTGTCGAGCTGGCGCGACGCCCTGGTGGCGCATGGCCTGCTCCCGCCCGGCCCGCTGCCCGGTCCCGATCAGTTCACCGTCGCGCTTTATGGCTACCTGAACCTGACCGCGGCCGCGCTGATCGGCGTGTCGCTCGCGGACGCCGTCGGTGACCGGCGGGCCCAGAACATCCCGGGTACCAGGGACGAGTACCCGAACTGGCAGATACCACTCTGCGACGCCAGCGGCCAGGCCGTGCTCCTGGAGAACCTGGCCGGCCTGCCGCTGGTCCAGGCCGTGGCCCGCGCCGCCGCAGGCCAGGCCGGCGTCCGTGACCGATAACGGAGTGTTCCGCAGGGATGAAAGCGCTTTTGGTTCACACCTGGGCGTCCCGGCGGCGGCAGCGCAGCGCCCGCGCCACGTCGTCGCGGCCTTCGGCCAGCAGGCGGCGCAGCGCCGGAGGCGGGCCGGCCCGCTCGATGTACGCATCGGCGGCCGCGATCCCCTCCGGGGTGACCTTCCACGACGGGTACGCGAACTTGGCGAAGTACTGGGCCATGTCCGGGCCCCAGTCCCGCCATATGCCGCCGACCACGTCGAAGTAGCGGCTGGCGTACGGCTCAAGCAGTTCCCCGGCGTCCTGGTCGGCGAATCCGTCCAGGGTGGCCCGGAACGTCGCGTTCGGGAGCCTGCCACTGATCACCTGGTCCCAGGCTGCCTCCTTGGCCGCCGGCTGCGGGAACGCGGCGCGGCAGGCCGCGGCGTTCCTGGCCCCCGCGTCCGTGGCGTCCCTGGCCAGCTCGGCGTCGACCTCGGCGGGCCCGGCGGCGCCGCGGCAGGCCAGCCGGTACAGCAGGTGCCAGCGCAGCTCGGTGTCGATGGCCAGCCCGTCGACCGTGGCCGAGCCGTCCAGCAGCCCGGCCAGCAAGGCCAGGTCATCGGGGGAGGTGGCGACCCGCGCGAACGCCTGGGCGTAGGCGAGCTGGCGGTCTGAGCCGGGTTCGGCCCGCCGCAGACGATCACGCAGCCAGCCGGCGATCAGGTCCAGGCCGGTGCTGCGCCAGGCCGGGTCGGCGAACCGGCGCACCGCGGCCGCGGCCTGACTCAGAACGGTCTGCACGACCGTGATGTCGTCGATCGCGGCGACGCCGGACAGGACCAGGCTCACGTAGTCGCGCGCGGCCAGCTCCGCGTCCCGGCACATGTCCCACGCGGCGCCCCAGCACAGCGCGGCCGGGAGAGACTCGGTGAACTCGCCGATGCTGGTGATCAGCGTGCCCAGCGAGTGGCCGTCCAGCCGGACCTTGGCGTAGGTCAGGTCATCGTCGTTGACCAGGACCAGGTCAGGCTGCTGCTGGCCGGTCAGCTCCGGTACCTCGGTGCGCTCGCCGTCGATGTCGATCTCGACCCGGTGCCGCCTGGACAAGCCGGGCTCGCTGAGGTCGTACAGCCCGATTGCGATGCGGTGCGGGCGGAGCACCGGATGGCTGGCCGGTGCCTCCTGGACCACGGCGAAGGCGGTAAACCTGCCCTCGGCGTCGCAGCGGTAGTCGGGCCGCAGCGTGTTCACGCCCGCGGTCTCCAGCCACTTCTTCGACCAGCCGGACAGGTCCCGGCCCGACGCCTCCTCCAGGGCCGTGAGCAGGTCGCTGAGCGTCGCGTTGGCCCAGGCATGCTGCCCGAAATAGCCGCGCACCGCGGTGAGGAAGTTCTCCCGGCCGACATGGGCGACCAGCTGCTTGAGCACCGCGGCGCCCTTGGCGTAGGTGATCCCGTCGAAGTTGACCGCGACGGCCTCGATGTCGGGGATGTCCGCGGAGATCGGGTGCGTGGAGGGCAGCTGGTCCTGCCGGTACGCCCACGCCTTCCAGGCCTGGGCGAATGTGGTCCACGCGGTGGACCAGCGGGTGGCCTCGGCCTGAGCGGTGATTCCGGCCCAGGTGGCGAAGGACTCGTTCAGCCACAGGTCGTTCCACCAGCGCATGGTGACCAGGTCCCCAAACCACATGTGCGCCATCTCGTGCAGGATCGTCTCGGCGCGGCCCTCCCGGCGGGTCTCGGTCACCCGCGAGCGGAATACATAGGCCTCGAGGAACGTGACGCAGCCAGCGTTCTCCATCGCCCCGGACTTGAACTCGGGCACGAACAGCTGGTCGTACTTGCCGAACGGGTAACGCAAGCCGAACGCGTCCTGGAAGAAGTCGAAGCCCTGCCTGGTCGCCTCGAAGATCTCGTCCGGGTCCAGGTAGCGAGCCAGCGACTGGCGGCAGAAGATGCCGAGCGGGATCCCGTCATGCTCGTCTCGCACCACGTGGTACGGGCCGGCCGCGATCGCGGTGATGTAGGTCGGGAGCATCGGCGTGGGCGGGAACACCCAGAGCGCCGTTTCGGCCAGCGGCGCCTGCGCGACCGTCTCCGGCGCCCGGTTCGAGATCACCTGCCAGCCCTGCCTGGCGGTGACCTGCAGCTGGAACGTGGCCTTCAGGTCCGGCTGGTCGAAGCAGGCATAGACCCGGTGTGCGTCGAAGGTCTCGAAGTCGGAATACAGGTAGACGCCGCCGTCGGCCGGGTCGGTGAACCTGTGCAGGCCCTCGCCGGAACGCGAATATTCGCACTCGGCCGCCACCCGCAACTCGTTGCTCGCGGTCAGCCCGTCCAGGCTGATCCGGTTTCCGTCGAAGCTCTCCTGGCCGATGCGAACGCCGTTCAGCGTGATCTCGCTGACCGCCGGCGCGGTCAGGTCTATGAACGTTGACGCCCCGGGGCTGGTGCAGCCGAAGCTGACCGTGGTCACCGAGCCGAACCGGTGCTCACCTCTGGTCAGGTCGAGTTCGACGCGGTAGGACTCGACCTCGACCAGGCATGCGCGCTCGGCCGCCTCGTCGCGGGTGAGGTTGCTGGCCACTGAGTGATCCCTTCCCGGGCTGGCGTTCGGAACATAGTCGCATGCCAGCCGGTGGAATGACCCGGCCCAGCCCCCGGTTAACAGCAGCATCAGCCCCGCCCTGAGGAGAACGCATGGCCGAGCAGGAGGCAACCCCGGTCGATTTCTGGTTTGACCCGCTGTGCCCGTGGGCGTGGATCGCCTCGCGGTGGCTGCTGGAGGTGCAGAAGGTTCGCCCGGTGGCGCCACGCTGGCATGTGATGAGCCTGGCCGTGCTCAACGAGGGCAAGGAAGACCTGCCCGAGCAGTACCGTGAGCTGCTGGCCCAGGCGTGGGGGCCGGTGCGGGTGGCCATCGCCGCCGAGCAGAAGTGCGGCCCCGACGTGTCGCTGCCGCTGTACACCGCGCTCGGCACGCGATTCCACCACGAGCAGGCGCCGAAGGACCGGGCCACGGTCGAGGCCGCGCTGGCCGATGCGGGCCTGCCGGCCGACCTGGCCGACGCGATGGACGACTCGTCGTACGACGAGGCGCTCCGGGCATCGCACCACGACGGCATGGACCGGGTCGGGTACGAGGTGGGCACGCCAGTGATCTCGGTGAACGGCGTCTCCTTCTTCGGCCCGGTGATCTCGCCGATACCGCGCGGCGAGGACGCGGCCAGGCTCTGGGACGGCGTGCTCGCGGTGGCGGGAACCGACGGCTTCTTCGAGCTGAAGCGCAGCCGGACCAGGGACCCGATCTTCGACTGACCCCTGCGTGCCGTGCGCACCTGGTCCGTCCGGTTCTGA
>Ga0335072_10011713_pt1 | contig 12561 bp, 9 predicted proteins | sample Lox_Sample_21_FD_206725 | JGI IMG/M metagenome (GOLD analysis project Ga0335072, IMG submission 206725) | Soil microbial communities from Loxahatchee National Wildlife Refuge, Florida, United States - Lox_Sample_2.1 | ecosystem: Environmental > Terrestrial > Soil > Wetlands | place: USA: Florida...
TGCAATGCAATCTCCGCGTGGCATCATTCTCATACATGAGCTTGATTTTCTTGTACCAAATATTGGAAGGGTGCTGTGTGAAGAGATGGATCGCATTACCGATGCGGATACCCCTGGCAATGGATCTTCCCCTAACATCGTCATCGTTGCTGAAGCCTTCAAACTTAGTGAGATACCCTCAAGCTTGCGAAAAAGAGGCAGACTTAATACAGAAATCCTCATACCCGTTCCAGATGTTTACGCTCGCCGAAGGATCCTTAGATCACTAGTGCCTGCCCAGTCTCCAGACTCCCTATTAACCCTCCTCGACAGAATCGGAGAACGGACTCATGCATACACTGGCGAAGACCTTGCCCTCTTATTAGATAAAGCCTGCGAGATAGGTCGACGAAGATTAAGAGGCAAATCCGAAAGTCTTGATACCAAAAACAACCTCACAAAGGAAGACATTGACGAAGCCCTCCTCGCCATCCGCCCAAGCGCCATGCACGATATAACCCTCCAACCGCCCAAAGTCCACTGGCACGAAATAGGCGGCCAACACGCCATCAAGAAAGCTTTACGGCGAGCAGTTGAAACGCCCCTTAAATACCCCCACCTAATTCAACGCTTAGGCGCCATCCCCAAAAAGGGCCTCCTCCTATATGGCCCCCCGGGCTGCTCCAAAACCCTCTCCGCGCAAGCCATGGCCACCGAAATCGGCTTCAACTTCTTCGCCGTGAAAGGCGCTGAGCTGCTAAACATGTATGTCGGCGAGTCCGAGAGAGCAGTGCGCGAGATCTTCGCGAGAGCGAGGGCCGCGAGCCCGAGCATCATTTTTTTCGACGAGATTGAGAGTATTGGTGCGAAACGCGGGGGAGGGGGGGCCGGAGTGGGACACAGTGGGGGCGTGAATGTCCTCACCACACTGCTGAATGAGATGGATGGCATCGAGACCCTCAAGGGCGTCACTGTCCTCGCGGCCACCAACAAGCCCGAAACCCTCGACCTCGCGCTCCTGCGGCCCGGACGCTTCGACGACCTCCTCTATGTCGCGCCTCCGGACCTCTCTGGGCGAGAGGAGATCTTGGAAGTGCGCCGCAGGAAGATGGATTGGGATGCTGATGTGGATGTCAAGAAGCTGGCGGAGGTGATGGAGGGGTACAGTGGGGCGGAGATCGTGGGCGTTTGTAATGCTGCTGTGGATAGGGTCGTGGATCGGGCATTGGACACCGGGGATATGGATGTTAAGGTTGGGATGGAAGACTTTTTAGGCGCGATGGAGAGTGTTAAGAGGCAGATTACGCCGGAGATGGTGGAAGGGTATAAGAGGTGGGCGAAGGGGGTGAGTAGCGTAAGTTCAATGAGTGGGGAGGCGTTGGGTGGATAGATGGATAGGGGCTTCATTGCTGGGATGGTGGGATGGGTTTCCCGACGTGAATACTTTTGGTAATGATCTTTTAGATTTATACATTCTGCTAAGGGAAGACTTTCCAACCCTTATGCACGCACGTAGTGGCAATGCCAAACAGCCTATTAGACACACCATTACCATACCAATCTTATCCAAAGCAGCACAAGCAAGCCAGAGTAGGCGTCTATCAAGCACTTTTAAGCTCCCATACCCATCCCACCACGCCCCCCCCACGACTTCGACCACAGCCCCTTCATCTACTACTTCTTCTCCTCGACCCATCAGATCCACCCCTAGGTCCCATCCCAGAACTCGGCTGCCCATGATACTCTTCACTCCTATACCACCGCTTAAGTTCCCAATCGCCCCCCGGCGCCGGCTTCGCAAACATCGTTTCCTCATGCCTCGTTATAACGCCAGCTGCATGCTGTGCTCGCCAGATGTCTCCCTCAGCATGTAATCTAATCCTCTCAACCTTCCCGAGCAGCACCTTGTGGAGTCCTTTCGGGAGCGTCAAAGGGGCGTCAGGCTCGACAAATGATTTAGTATCTAGAAATAGCGAGGACAAGAAGCCGTTGCCGAGGAGGCGTGATGCTGGGAAGCGCTCCTCGGGTGGGGCGATGGTGGAGGGCATAGTGTCGGCCCAGAGGACTGAAGGGTCATCGCGGCGGTAGCCTGTGATTTCGTACTCCGTGTGTTCCGCGATGGAGGCAAATTGGGAGGATATATCATTTACGACGCGGATGGTTGATGGGACTAAAGGTGTGGCCGTGTGTGCTTGGGTGGTTTCCTCTTCGAGGTAAGTTGAGAAAGGAAAAAGCTGGTTTGAGTTGAGTTCCATGGGCCGGATTATGGGTATCGCTGGGACGGTTTGCGTAACGGCTTGATTGAACGATGGAAGGGCTGGATCCAGGGCATGTGTTGGGTGGCCAGGAGTAGTGCCTATTTTGTTTGGAGTAGTTCTTGGACCTCCAGGCCTTGAGTTTCCACTGTCGGCCACTGATGAATGGTTGCTGGGTAAGGTTCGAGGTTGTCGAGAAGTATATACGTAGTTGCCCATGACAGGAAAGGGCGTCCGTACCGCCCTGTTAAATGATGGCCCATCTCGGATTGAAGTAGTCCTCTGTCTAGGTTCTAGAACGGCCTTTCTGGGATCGTATGCCAGGTCGGCTGGTTTTGGACCTGGTATTAAAGTGAATCGAGCTTCTTCGAATCCATTTTGAGCAGTTCGATCCCCAGTAAGAGGCACTGGTCTCGGTGCACGCTGTCGCCATTCCGGAACCCGCGAAGCAAATGCACTCGGCAATGTATTGATTAATACACTGTCCTCAGCACGAGGGGTAGCTAGAAGTTGGCTCACATTCATGTGAGAGCTTTGGGAAGGTCCTGCGCAAGCGTCATGCAATATGGGAACTGCCCCCGAGTATTCTGACGTCAATGGCTCAATCAACTCCTTAGTTTTGTCAAATGCTGCGTTAAGATCAGCACTCTCATCATCACATCTTCCTAAATCTCTCCAAGACTTCAGTTGGTCGCATGGTTTGAACACCGGGCGGCGCTGTGATATTCTTCTCTGTTTCGTAGGTTCAATCCTCTTCTCTGCTTCTTCTCTTGAAGGCGATGTTGGTAATTCGGTCTTCACGGTAGGTTGTACGGGGCCTTCCAAACCGTGGATTCCGTTGCTATTTCCATTAATGACGAGGCTTCCATTGGTTTCTGTAATATTTCCTTGATTGGCATCAAACAATATATTTTCTTGAGGGTTAGTTGTTGCCATGAGACCTGTGCCATTGCTCGTGGGTGGAAGGGGTTTCTCTGAGTCGGAACCATTTTCCACAGCTTGAAAAGCCTCTTTCTTGAGAGGCTTCTTCTTGCCAGCATTGGACGCTTTTCCTTTAGAAGCCATGCTTACATTTTCCGTTTTAGGGCCCGAGTTTGGTCTGGGATAAAATCCCGCCTTTTGCTGATTGCCGTCGAAAGGTCTTGCTAGATTCACCTCTTCTGGCCTGGTTTATTAGAGAAACTAAGTATTAGGGTGTCATTAGCTCGTAAGAACGTCAATTCGTTGAATTGAAAAGTAAACTCAAAACGAGACTGCTTTTTGTCTCAATCATGTAGAGAAAATAAATAAGAGTAATACGAAATAAGGAAAGGACATGGGTGTAAAAATATTCATGACAAAGCTCGAGAAGCGATTGAAGGGTTCAGCTCCTTTGGGAATTTTACATAATTGGTGAAAGTTGAAGAGGCTGAACGGGCCAATGGGATGGTCAGTCTTGCTCACTGGAAGTATAAAATAATGCTAGATCGGACTGAGTCACTCGAAAACGTGACGACAACATCTGGTAGTGACTTCCACCGTTGAGCTTGCCCTTAGTGCGAGCCGGTACTTAGCCATAGTCCATTCTTAGTAGCAATACCGCCATCACTATTCTTATCTTTTGCGGATGTCTGTTGGGCTCTGCGCATGAACAGCAGCGTAATAAGGTGTCCCTTACGAGACACACTGCTTAGCACAAGTCATGGTTGGGACCCATAGCAGTTCCTTTTGTGGGTGACGGCCTCTCTGCAAATCATATCAAGTTGGTCGATGCTCAACTCGGCTTTGGAGCACGATTTCGCTGACTGCCCAAACTCGAAAGTCAATATCTGGCGAAATTCAGTTGTGTCATACGAGCTGCATCTTGCTGGATGCTGGCAAACCCACTGATTTCTTGACGACTGTCGAGGCCTGCTCGAGTTACACCCACTTGAAATTGTGACCGTGCTTCTCACCAATCCCGACAGCTTCCCCATTAGCAAGTTTGGAGAAGCTATGGTCAATAGTGGGTTATCGACTTATGCTTACACTCCCAACAAGGCTCTGTCACAGAATGAGTAGCCCTCTTTGCAAGAGCTTGTCGACGGCGGCCATCGTCTCGTTATGTTCCCCGATTATGGCACGAATACCTCGGCCGTTCCATACATACTCGAGTTCACCTACTTTTTTCGAAACCTCCTACGGTCCAACCGGGATCGGCGATTCACCGATAGAGCCTCTGGATAATAATATAGATTCCAGATCTTTCACGAATTGCGGGACAATGATGTGGTATTTGGGCCAGGACGGCTAAGCCTTGAGCCAGAGAAATCAAACCGAGCCATGGTGTAGAGGGATGAGAAGTAGCTGATCAGAAGCCCGAAAGCGTTGGTGGAACCGCTCAGGCCACGCATTAGGATCATGAAATGGCCATGCCCATATTCATCCTACAAAGATACGGGTACATTCTGCAGTGGTGTGATAGTAAAATTTACTTATCTTTGGCATTGCGGGATTTTACAAAGACTTGACTGAATATGTCCTCAACAGCGACCTGTCTCTAGCAGCGTAGGAAATGCAGGTTGTCTCGGGTTTATTATGAGAGAACAGCATAGGTAACTGCAATTTATACAAATGCGACCAGGGAACACTTTCAATGTATCTAATCCCTACGGCAAATTAGCATTGAACGGATGGATGTAGAGGATCGGTAGGGAGCGGTACACTCCGCTTTATTTGGTGGATCTGTAAGTCCGAATTTCTCGGCCGAGCGAGCTATATAATCCCTATCAGTGAATCTATTCAACGACCTACCCACCCAACCGGAACCGACCAAAACCTGACAATTTACCAAGGATTGGATTATACACACACGTATTGGATGAAGCCACATAGATCACAGTTAAATTTGCAGTAAAGATTTCCTCCCTACAATTCACTAAGACCCTTTTGACATTCATACATTTGCTCCACAAGATTTGGTCTCAATTCAACTATCCTGGGCTTTAACGGAGAATCCCAAGAACCATCTTAAATCTATTGTTGAAAATCTCCCATTGGCAGCTTTATAATGCCGTCCGCTACTCGAGAAATCCGCATTGAAACCATAGAGCATGGTCCGAAAAGCAATGTTGATGTACAGTATCATGGGAGCGAGTTATATCTGCTAGTGTCTTAACGAGTATTATAGTTCGGTGCTACTGTTTACGGAATTGACCTGAATAATTTCACTGGTGTGTATATATGTTATATATTATATTGTGTATCTCTCGAGCCAACGTTGGACGACAACTGAGGACAGTCAGATGACGACTTCGAGATCATTTCCGATGCTCTTCACAAACACAAACTACTTGTCTTTAAAGGGCAGCCCAGAATGCTAGAGCCGCCGCGGCAATACGAATTGACACGGCGGTATGATATTTACTTTTTCATACATCAAAACTGAAGCCTTAGTGACAAACATCAGTTTCGATCCTAACACCACCGGCGGGTTTGCCCACGGTATTGATCCATTCCTGACGTCTCATAACGGTATAGATATCTTTGGTTTGGTATGTCCGAAATGCTCCGACTCTGAATTTAAATGCATGTTTCTGATAATAAGCAGCCAAATCGCCCAGCAATTCCAGTGCAACCACAAGTACACATCCTTGGCCGTGGGAGTATTCCGGACGGCCATTATCAGTTTCCACCGGGATTTAAAGTCAAAGGTGTCGATCATCACTATTTCCATCTTCCCCCTCATATACCAGATAAGGAGAGGGGAGCAGGAAAATCTCGATTCTACCAATGGCATTTCGATGGAGCTTTGTATGATATCCCGCCTCCGAGAGTAAGTCATCTTCAAATCCGATTCAGCTTAATATAGACGAGTTTCTGACCAAACATAGGTGGGATGCTTGCTGGCTGTACGCACTCCAAAAGGGCCAGATGTTACAGTTCAATGGGACGATGGGACGGGTACGGAGATGAAGATTGCCCCTGGAGCAACCGCAAGTCCGTCCCCCATCTATCAACATGAGTGACCATCGGGATGCATGGAGCTGAAATTGACTTTCCCTGTACAGTGGTAGCCGGTTCCCGTGCTCTCGCCCTTCTTAGTCCCGAGCTCCGCGCAATTGCCTACAACAGCAAGATTGAATACGCCCCTCACTGTTTCGAGTGGATGTCGACGGCACACAGCACACGTCTAGGCCATATGATTGAAACTGAGGGCCTGGAAAAACCGCTTGATCAATTGAAACCCTGGGTAAAGGAGAAGGTGTGTATCTATCCGATGGTGTGGAAGAATCCGAAAACTGGAGAGGACTGTGAGTGGGCCTATCAATGACTGACATCGCTCGGTGCTGAAAACTAATAATCCAGCACTCATGGTTCATGGTCAAGCTGCTTTCAAGCTTTACTTGAAGGACTCGCCAGATGGTAAGGAGACTATCGTTGATGATTTGAGAGAGGTTCGCGCCTTTGTGCATAAGTGAGTACGCCTTAAAGTGTGAATATATCCAATGGAGTGAGTGATTTACCTTAAAATCTTTAACTAGACTAATGCGGCCTGTCTTCGAACCGAGCAATATCTACGCACACAAGCATGAAGAGCAAGATGTGATACTTTGGTACAATCGAGCAATATGGCATTCCATCGTAAGCATAAGCGCAATTCTCAAAATACTCAATGCTGATAGAGTCCCTGAAGACCGAGTTTCCAGAATCTTACGGGCCCAGGATCATGCACCAATGTAGGTTATTCCTGTTAATGGCCACAAGTCTTGAACTAAAAGACACAGGCAATATCGCGGCGTCCGACCACCCCCAATGACTGGTGGCAGACAGTGTTTGCAGCTGTATGACGGATTGGAAGTAGCCTCGAGAGCAGTGTATGTTGAGAATCTTCAGAACAAGCCGTTCTTTTTGTATAGTGGCTATTTTCTTAGCATAGGAGTTAGACCAAGTCTCACTCTATATCCTTCTCCGTGTTGTCCAGAGGTTCCCTTGCTCCATACATATCAGAAACATGATTATAATCCATTTACATTGCAGCAAGTCGCCTCTAACCTTAGGAGATCGCTTTCCTGCTTCGGGTTACAAGAAATTTGCTACACCAGTAGGTTGCGAAACAACAATGGGCGAACCAGTCACCGGAGCCAACAAGATTCTTGATGACAACAATATTTAGACAAAGCAAATATTAGTAATGAGAGCAATAGGACATAACTTCACCTCAGATTCCTTTGTCCTCTGGTCCAGTACTTCGGGAACACTTGACCTCCTCATGTTCCTCTCTGTCAAAGTGTCCATCTAGTATGAAATCTTGCATCTCCTTTGCCGAAAATTTGGCCTGGTGTGCTTCGTGATGGCCATCCTAAATTAGTTAGCAGCACTTCACGAACTACCTTGTTTCCTATCCTGGAGGCGTGGAGTAGTATATAACAATTCCAATTAAATTCTAATACAGGTCATATAATCATCAAGCAACTCCATTAAACAGTAATCAGCACCAGCATACCTTGGTTCAGGAAGGTACACAACTCTTTCCGCCTGATGATCTCACACAGCCCTTCGGACAAGGATACACAGGATTGAACTGCCATGAAAACAACGAATCTGTCTCATTTGTTAGGACATCACCAATCATGCGAGTTATTCCAGGCAGCTCAAAAGACTGCTTGAAGATCTCGAGTGATGAGATGCGTATCTGTCCCCACCCTGCTCCCTCTTCATTAGCGTATAGGGAATAATGACTGTGACTATTGGAACCTTACCCGCCTTGATCAACGTCTCAATAGAGGTGCCATAGATATACTCTTTGAAACCACCCCACCGAATAGCAGAAGCACACATAGGACAACTTTCAGCATTCGTGTAGATACTAAGATCAGAGAGAGCACCGAGCGCCTCACTGGCCGTTAGTTTGTACGGTCCTTGAGGATCAGTCAAGACCTTGCTGCAGTTGGTAATGGCGGCAATCTCTCCTGATCAAAGTCAGCACCGGTTTCGCCGACGCTGCTGGAGTACAAACCGTGCATTGTCGGGTTCCCGGACGCACTATTCGAGTTGGCGCCGATGCAAATAAGCTCTCCGAGACTGGTTGCACCGGTGTGGTTCACGATTACACTGCCAAAGGCCGCGAAGGGGCAGGGCCCGGATAGGGCGAACAGGGCATTGTTGGCTTCGCGCATCCAATGGATGCGGGTACTATATGGGATGGAGTTGATAGACAGGCCCGTGCCGTTGAGCGCGGTATCCAAAAATGGTGCGGTGAAATCGCTGTCATATTGAAGGTTATGAGCGATGCTGAGATTAATGCATAGAAGGGCTGTCCCTAGTATGAAGATGAAGGTTGATCGCACTGCTGCCATTTGGACGGGGTGACATCTATCCGAAACGGATAGGTTTTAAGCACGACTATCTAGAAGGCAGGAGGTTCAAGACGCGGTCTTGAAAGGAAGAAGTGAGGAGTAGTGACTATGCGGAATTTATATCTGCGAGGCCCCCTGCAGCGAAAGTTAAGCGTGCAGCTCGATCGCTAGCTAGTGCATAAGGTCGCTGTGGAACAGGCCTTCACTGCCATTACCAAACTACTCCCAGCGTTCATCAACACCCTAATTGCTCTTCTTAGCAGAGTTGAAACACTGCGATCGACTGAAGAGGTCACCAAGTCGCACTAAATGTTCCGTTCACAGTATGATATTACTGAAGTTATCTACCTATGCTAGGATTTTAAGAAAGGGAATCCAATCGTTATGAACTGAAAACACATCAAGTAAAGTCGTTGCAATCACGCTCAGCATAAAATGCAATCCAATACACTCCCTGACCCAAATTCTGCAAGCCTTATGTCCGCTACGCTTGATACTGTGGAGAAGAAGCCCAGAAGGACCAAAACCAGCCGATAATAGATTTAAGTGAGTTGGAAGACTGCATCGTAGTCAGTATGGCTTTGTCATGAAAAGATGTGAAAGGACGTACTATTGAGACGGTCGGGTCCACCGCAGACCTCCCAACGATTACCAGAGCAAGTCATAGCGCAGTCAGTAGAAGGAGCCGGCACAGAGCCAACATTCAAGCCTAGATATTATGAGCGGGAATGCATGTGTACAGCATAGGTACATACTTGGTCCGCAGTAGCACTCGGAGGAGTACTCAACTCCAACATATTCTGAACCACCACAGAAGGCAACGCAATTCTCGGCGGTCATGTTTGAAGTGCTTTCTTGGTTAGCTGTCAAAGCGCCACCATTCGTTGCTTCTGTATAGCAGCCGAGAGACGTGTATTCAGCATCTCCTGCCCAAGGCACCGGTGGGCCGTTGAAGTAGTTGGGAGGGCACGCAGCTACATTTCCTCCTGGGCTGTGTCGGAGTTAGTGACAGCTTTAGAATCTTGAGCAGAAAGCTTACCATGTATTGTCAGCCGGAACTTCAACGTGGTTGAAACCAGTAAGTGTGATGCAGCCAGGAAGCTTTGCAATCATTCCGTGAACAGGCTCACAAGGGAAGACAGGGCTTGTCTCCGGGCAGAGTATGGCGAAGTTAGTATTGTCAGAGGCCGCTAAAGCAGGACAGTCTCCAATGACTCTGGAATGCATGTGAGCTCCCTAGACTTCGATACTATAAAGTAGAACCTACCCGTCATTATCATTCAGGCAGTTTTGAATACCAGCAGTAAGAGTTGGAATGTCCCAGCCTAGGTGGAGAGTAAGAAATACTGTATACACAGACGACGGACAATATGGTTGATACTCATATTATACCATTGATGAAGTCACCTGTTTAACGGATTAGGTTGTAATTCCTGATCAAAATAGGTCAGATACTAACCATGAAATCCGTAGCCTGTCTCGTCACCATTTGCGAAGACGAACATTCCCCCATCCTGATTGATATTGGCAACAGAATAAAGCACCTCGATGAACACATGTGGCAAGAGGATAGGGTGAGTCGGTGAGCAGACTCCGTTGTCAATCTGGGAAAGGTAATCGACATGTGACTGATCAGGCTGCAGATAGATGGTCAGTGGTATGTTATGGTTCGAAGAATTAAATCATGGATTAGGAAGTATTCAAGCTAGGAGAACGCACCAAGTACCTAAGGAACAGTCAGTAAGTTCCCTGAAGAACTGTCAGCAAAACTCACAAATTGACACCATCCCAACATGACTGGAAATCGATTTGCGCACGTAAGCCATCCGGACTGATCAGATGTTAATTATGAGTGCTTCGACGCAAGTGATGAACAACTTACCAATTTGTATTTGACATGTAGTTTGTCTGCGCCATGGGGTTGTTGTAATCTATACATGCAAATGTGACCCGGTTTCCGATGGGAACTCCTGGATATGTTGCATTGCCATTGTAAGTTAACGTGTTGTTGAATGATCTAGCATTGCTGTCGCCAGATAGAAACTTGATGCCTGGAGGAAAAGGAGACGCTGTGGAGCCTCCGTAGGCATCATACCCCTAGAGAGAAATTAAGCTAGGCCTGTTCATCGATATGATTATTGTCCTTACACGCCCAAGATAGTAAACTGCCATGCCGCCATTTATTCTGTGATGTAGTCAGTCACGAACAAGCGCGGCTCCCGGATGTTACTGACACTTCTTCATATGATCCATTGGCATGGAGATAGTAAAGTTGGGGGTTCCAATAAGCACTCCTTATAAGAATAAGCATAAAGATGCAGTGAGAAGTTACATCAAGAAGGCATACTTATCAGCTAATGAGTTTTAGTACATATCTTCTTTCCTTTACCAAGAGAGCAAAGAAATTACCTTGAATTTCGCAGCTTGTGCATGAAGCTGCTTGCAAGCTTTCATAAGTCGAGTTGACGTTGATATTGCTGGCTCCTGAGATCTTATGAACATGCTGACTGACGGAACCGAAGGAAATGACAGGATCCTGGGCAAACACCAGGAGATTAGTACAATCGAAAGAGATTATTTAAGGCTCTGAGGACATGACTTACGACTCTGCCCAATTGAATGACACCGCAGCTCACTATGAAGTAATGTAAGTCTTTTGTTAGATATAGCAAAGCTTGGACTCACTGCGCCAAAAGCCAAGCACCTGCTCTGCAAACAGAAGGGTCAGGGCAACAACCACGGCTGCGTTGAATGATACTTGAACCATCATGGATAAATAGCGTCACGAGTTTCGTCTAAAGGCAGGTTGGTGAGACCTCGATAATGAATTACAAAGGGATTGAGAAGTTTAGCATATTTATAAGGGCTCACAAAGAATATTTACTCAAGGCATAGGCCACAGATTTGCAAGCAAACAAGATAAAGGACATCGGAATTGCTCACGACTAAATGGGCTAGGTGATTCCTCGGCGGTTAATACATTAAGGCAGCTTTCATAAATCCATCTGATGACTCGAAGAAAGCTCCGATCAAAATCCTATGCAAAGAGTGTAGGCCCCAATGAACAGAAGAAACCCTTTTCCATAACAACCGTCAGAACAGGAGAAGGATAGCAAGCCAAGGAGGCAGCAGGAGCGGGCTTCTTTCCTGCACGGGACACAGCTCCTAAACTCCCCGACTCCAAATAAGACATAAAGGGAATACAGACACGGCTCTTCTCACGGCCATTCCAACCCCGAAATTGCGGGAAGAATCTAAGACGTCAGGAGATGCGCCACGATTCGCTGCAAGATGGGCAAGCAATATATCCATAACCTAGACTATATTGCTGAGGGCAAAGGTAACGTAGATGAAGCACATGATTATGAAAATGATGAGACGAGAGAACATAACAAACACACTCTACGCCGAGATGTGGCCGAACAACTTTGGAATTCTACGAGAGAGATCTAAGAACATAGAAGCTATAGCAAGGTAATGATATAATATGAAAGAAACATCAAAGTCATTAACTAAGCTAAGCTAATGTTAAGCTTTAGAACAAAGACTCTTCTAGAGTAAGTACTTTAAAATGATTAACTAGGCATAGTTAAGAAAGTCTCTAAGACTACCAGAGCTATTCAGGCCTCTTCGTCCCTATGATGACTAGAGGAAGTCACAGAGGGGCAACACGCGCACAGAGGATAGCTGAATGATAAGTCTGGATAAAGAATTAGTTTGAAAGAGTGTACCGCGGCAGTTGGCTGTGGCTGGAGGATGAAACATGATGGAGAGGCGGTTCATCCCGTTCTTATCCGCATCCTGCCCGTTGTTTCCCCGCATCCCAACGGGCGATGCGCGTGGCTGAACTAATCAAGCTAGGTATCTACGGGACTCCGCGATGCTTAATATGAAATGGAGACTCTCCATTTGCTGTGCTTGTTTTTCTGCGGCCCATCTTCGGAGAGGTAGACATTTGCCGAAACACAGCGCACAGGGGAAAGTATGATCTGTTAATTGACATTGGTCAA
>Ga0335072_10011715_pt1 | contig 12560 bp, 13 predicted proteins | sample Lox_Sample_21_FD_206725 | JGI IMG/M metagenome (GOLD analysis project Ga0335072, IMG submission 206725) | Soil microbial communities from Loxahatchee National Wildlife Refuge, Florida, United States - Lox_Sample_2.1 | ecosystem: Environmental > Terrestrial > Soil > Wetlands | place: USA...
TCCCATGCAAGCATCCTCGTCCCAAGCTATCAGCTCCTCCCGACTTTCGCGTCAGATACAGCGGCGATGTGGTGCTTAGGTTCAAGATCAATACAGAATATGAAGCACATGCCTTGGCAGAGGTGGCGAATATCCTGTACCTGGACGTGTGGGAATCTACCGCTGAATGGGTCGACATTCGGCTGGCCAAAGACGTTGTGTCTTCAGTTCTCAGTTTGCTCCCACCATCGCTGAAAATTACTTATGCACCTCTCATGCATGACTTGGCACAGACGGTGTACGAGTCGTATCCAAGTCATACACCCAGCCATGAACAACCACCTCACCGTGGTTTCACTTCGTCCCTCCACGGCCCGAAGGCTCAGTCAGAGCACAGCCGCGAACTCTTTTTCCAGGAATACCAACCACTCTCCGTCATTGAACCTTGGCTGAGTCTTATGGCCTCTCTTTTCCCCTCCCACGTCTCGAAATTCTCAATCGGTGTGTCCTACGAAGGTCGTGACATCCCAGCCCTACGCATCGGTGTTCACCCAACAAACAATGACCAGCCACTTCCGCCTCGCAAGACGATCCTCATCACCGGGGGCTCTCATGCTCGCGAGTGGATCTCAGTCACAACCGCAAATTATATAGCCTACTCCCTCATCACTCGCTACGGCAGCTTTGATGCTGTCACCAAGCTTCTTGAAGAATTTGATTTCGTTTTCATCCCCACACTTAACCCCGACGGGTACGTCTACACTTGGAACACGGACCGGTTGTGGCGTAAGAACCGCCAAGAGACAGATTTGCAATTCTGCCACGGCATCGACCTCGATCGCGCGTGGGGCTTTGAATGGGATGGTCACTCTGCGAGGAGTAATCCTTGTTCTGAGAACTATGCCGGCAATGGGCCCTTTGAAGGCATCGAAGCAAGACGCCTCGCCGAATGGGCACGCAACGAGACTAAGAGCGACAGAGCACGCTTCATGGCTTTCCTGGACTTGCATTCCTACTCACAGCAGGTGCTATACCCATATTCGTATTCATGCGCCTTGACACCACCGTCTCTGGAAAACCTGGAAGAGGTGGCTATGGGACTTGCAAAAGCTTTCCGGCTCACAAATGGCTATTTCTACGGGGTTAGCTCGGCTTGCGAAGCAAATACCGTGTCTTCCAATAAGAATGAGAAGCCGGTCCGACCCAAGATGGAGTTGGGTGGCGGAAGTGCGCTGGATTGGTTTTACCATGAGCTCGGTGTCAAATACACCCTTCAGATAAAGCTAAGGGACACGGGAAATTATGGTTTCTTGCTGCCAAAGACAAACATTGTACCGAGCGGGCAGGAGACGTTCAATGCAGTGCTCGCTCTTGGGAGGTATCTATTGGGAAACAGGGGCATCGAGCTTGATTGGGAGAAAGAGTTCATTTCCGTTCCAAATATTGCGGAAAAACTCGGTCGAGCACAAGATGAAGAAACACAGTCCAGTGAAAATGAAGCCGAAGAACTAATCAGGGAATCAGAAGAGGAGGATGATGAATGGAACTTGGAGTTGAGGCGGCGGAGAAGGAGGTAATCCCAGAAATCACAATGAGTTGCTTCTTTGCTCTGCATTATTAGCGATCATTGGCCTGGTGGGCATCTGCGTGGCTTTCGGCCCTGGCGTTGATAATACTGACGACTGCATGCATCGTCTTATGGAGAGGACATCCTCTCAGTCTTAGTGCTTGAGGGACTAAATTATCCACCTTTTAAAGAAGTGGACTTTTACCATTGAAATTGCACACCTCTAACCAAATCACAAACGTTCCTAGCCTTTAGACTAAAGGGCGCTTTTGGCAATAGGCCGGAGATTCCCTCGTTGGAACTCCAAAAAGATCAAGAGGCCGACATCTAGCCCACCTGGTAAAGTCAGTATTCGACAAGTGGTCCTCCATTCCCCTTCCGACAGCCCCGCCCATAAGCAGGCGTGCCCCCATATGGCCTAACATCCGCTCAGGCTAGCAGGCTCCCCCACTGTGCTTGGACAATGGGGTCCATGGGTCCCGCTGGATAATACTCTTGGTATCAAACATATTCATGGAGTTGTGGACTTGGGGCAGCGTAACAGCTGGCGAGAAAGCCGATTCAATATGGGAATAGATTAGACGAAACGTGGATGACACTTGGGACGTGTATATGGAAGTATGGGAGAGTGAAAATTGAGACTAGGCTTAGAGGCGACGCTAACAGTTTTAATGGTGTACCCAGATGGAACCCTCAGATCTCAGGCGCACCCATTGATCGTTGATGTCTTTTGACGCCTAGAGCAATCATCTCGAGGTGCGGGGTCATGAGCCAAATTGCGCCGCACCAGGATTTTGAGACGTGCGATCGGAAATCCGATGTTACACTCAACAATGTTCAAGCTTGTGGGATGCACTCTGATATGCGAAATAGCCTCACTCAGCCACCGTGGCAAGATGGTTCGCTAACGGAGGTAGGACACCGGTTTGAGTCGAAGGACGGCAGTTGAGCTGTGACAGATCGAATGACCTGTTGTGGAGTGCTGAGCACAAGTTCTACTTCCACAACTAAGAGACACGTCGACCTAATGATGAGGTCCTATTCTGCCGTCTTCATCCGTGTCACTGTCATTTCCCTCGTCACGTAATCTTTGAGCGGTGATGGATGGCTCGCCCAAAGCTGACATTAGTCCACCTCAAGGACAAGAGTAGCGGCGAGACAGATCATTCTCGGGAGGAATCACCACGAAATCTTCCTCTAGCTGTGCAAGGAGCTGCTCGGATCAGGCTGGACACAGCTGGTTGAAATGGTCAAAAGGCGTCATGGTAAATCGTGGGGAGTGTGGGTAATACATACAAAGCTAGAACGAGCGCCATGTACCTGAGAAACCTCAGCAAATTGCCGTTGAGGCCAACCGTATGATGACTTACCCAGCTATTAGCAAAACTCCACTGAAGTAGTTCGAGAAACCAATTCCGGCGAGATAGCTGAAGGTGAGGATGACAAAGAAGAGGATCAGAGCTTGACCGGGGTGGAAATTCAGCTCCATCGGCTCCTTAACGACCCATCCCAGTAAGACTAACAGCGGTACATGAAAGAGAATTGTTTCAAGGATGGTTCCGCCGATGGAAACAACGACCCGTTCAACCTTATCCCGGGTGCCCAGAATAATACCCGAGATACAGGCCTCACTATTCGTAGCAACTGGTAGTAGCACTACACCGAGGAAGCTCTTGGTAATGTGGTTTTGCTTAGTGATGGGGCCAATGCTCTTTACGAAGTATCGAGTACATAAGAACCAGAAAATCAAAGCCACGGTTAACGAAATCAAATGGACTGCTTCAGTTGTCACTGTCCTTGGAGAAGGCCAATTATCCTCGCGCTCTTCGCGGTCGGTATCGAACTCGTCAATGATGTAGAACAGCGCGTGAGTCTTGAGCCGGAAGACCTGATATATTACGAAGACAACCAAAGCAATAACCGAGATCCCGCGCGACAGTACAATTATGGACTGGTCTGTAGGAGATGACGGTTCTCTGAAACCATTCAACGCAGTAGTTGTCAGTAGGAGGACTGAAGCAGAGGTCGTGCATGAAGCCATCATGGATAATACATGCTTGCGGAATCTTTGCTCTTTATACGATATACCACCCGCAAACGTTGTGCAGCCGAGGATACATAATATCTCGAAGAAGATGCTGCCTAGGATACCGGCCTTTATGATGTAGATCTCGGAGTGGAGGAGCAGTACGATAGGAATCTACAATGATTGTCAGCCGCTTGGTAACTTCGGACGGACAGTCCCGCATACCGTGAGGTGAATAATGCTTCTGGAAACAACGTTGAGAAGTCTTCTAGTTACTCTACCGAATGGTAGGACCATAACACCAGCCAAGTATTCCAGTATTGCTGCTAAGGGTAGGATCGCGAGGAAATTGAGGACAAAGACTGCGGTCGGACTCCATCCTACCCCTCCCCCCGCCACCGCGACAGGCACCAATACCAAGAAGATGTTCAAATAGGTGCAGGAAAATATATCCTTGGCCGTATTGGGTGTGATCGAGGGTCCTAGTCTCCAAGATTCGCCAATGGTGCTGAGGTTGTGTAAAAGGGGTCTTTCCTCATCGCCAGAGCTACCCACCGACGCTGATTCAGGGGAACCGCTCCGTTGGAAGGTATTCCAGAGCGCTGATGGGGCTTGAGTGACACTATTAGCTTGTGCGTTGAATGCCTGGAAGACTGCGCGGCTACCCGCGGGTGCAACGCACTACTTACCCATGGTTTGACAAGCTTTTCAAGGCTAGGCGACACCGCAGTTTGATTGCGACCTTCGCAAAAACGTCGTCTGGCTTCTTTAGCAAACGAAACTGTCTCAGCGATTAAAGTGAGCTGCTCTGTAGGCCACAGGTGACCTATCTAGCTTCCGAGCGGGGGGCTGCGAAATCCCTACGCTTACTTTGCATTTACGATGACCACGCTTTCTTTTGATTGGCCGTCTAGATTGAACCAAAACCGTGAGGCTGAGGGAAACCGCAACAAAACTTCCCCTTCCCATTACTCTGACGTGGCCACTCTTTATTACAACCAGTGAACATGGTCGATACCAGTCCACTTCAGGCTCCCAGTGGACTTTACACATTCGAAACAATTCACAAAGAGGCAGTGGACCAACTCAAACAACTTCAGTCCGAAAACAGGTTGTCGGACCAAGACCTCGCTGTCTTGACCGGTACCAAAAGCGGCGAGGATGTCCTTAATTATGCCAGAGACGTAATTCTGAAATGCGATGCGAACTCCAAACGGCGAGAAAAGATCAAGAGAGTCCTTGAGCCTCTGATATTAAGGCTCGACCGGTATGACAGTGCCGTCAGCTCTCTCGTTAACGCCTTGCCTAGCGCCTTCGGCGCCAATATTGCAGGCCTCATCTGGGGCTCTTTGAAGTTCGTTCTGATGGTATGTGTGGCAATACTCGACCAACTCTACTTGAGTAATAACCAACATTTTGTGGAGCAGATTGCGAACGACATTGTACAAACCTGGGAGACCGTGCTTGATACTTTAGAGCAAATCACGAAAGTCCTCCCCTCGGTTAAAGCCTACGTGGAACTCTATGGCAAATCTCAGCTCCAATTGCTGCGAGAGCCATTGGTCAGCATCTACGCAGACATGATCTCTTTTGGCCTACGAGCTGTCAAACTCATCAATAAGTCCAAACTCAGTGTGTTGACCCTTCATATTGCGGCCTGTAACAAGTTGGGCTGACACGCCAGGAATGATGCTGCAATCTTTGGGAAAGTCGCTTCAAGGCGAGCTGAATAATATGATACAAAGTATGGAGACTCATCGGAAAGAAGTTGACCGAGTTGCTGGGGTTGAGCACATGAATGCTACCAATGAACTCAAACTAGGTCCGCAATCTCCGCTTCCTGTTCACGGTAGAGTGGACTAACTGCTGCATTAGGACAGGATATGCTTCGACAAGGTTTCTTCAGCTAATAGCCTTAGACCTGTTCTAGGCGATAAAGTAACTTTTGTACAGATTTTCAGACCTTCGTATCGCAGCAGAAGGACATCTCCATCGATACAACGCATAACATCTATATCACTCTACCCGCCAGAAGCGAAGAAGTCTCAGATTCCCAAAGGGCTATAAGCCGTCAATTGATAGAGCCTGAACCTATTGCGCCATTCATTGAAGCGCCATTGGACCTCCTGAGCCCTAACTTTTCTGGACGCGAACAGGAATTGGCCAAGGTTAAGCAAGGTCTACAAAACCGGCAAATACACGATTCCTCTCGCTTCATCTTACATGGGATGCCGGGAGTGGGCAAGAGCCAGTTGGCTCTTCGGTTCGCTCAATCAGCTTTCGAAGCCAGGCTATATACGTATGTTCTTTGGATATCTACACAGACAATCGAAAAATTGACCCAACAGTTCGCTTCGCTGGTTGACCTGCTCGCACTGCCAGATGTGTCGGAATCTAACCAATCTAGTCGTTTGGCGGCCGTGCGGCGATGGCTTGAAGCAAGTAACGAGAAGACCAGATGGCTCTTGATTTTTGATAACGTAGATGCCTCGACCGTGGAAAGCCTCCGCAGTCTGACGCCGCGAAAGCATACTTCTGGGAGCATCTTGTTTACGACACGAAGTGACCGTGTTGCACTAGCTCTGGCGGCTCAAGATGTGCATCGGCAGCAGACCCTAGAGCTGCGACCCCCAAGTCCAAAGGAGGCGACTGACCTCCTTTTTCGTGGTTCTGGTCTGGCTGAGCAGTCCTTGGATCCATCATGGAACTCACAGGCAGAGGAGCTTGTGAATAGTATTGGACGCCTACCGCTTGCTATCAACCAAGCCACATCCTTCATGAAGCAAACAGGATACAGTGTTGGAGATCTGCTGGGTCTGTACAAGAGTGAGCACAAACTGGAGGTAAGCAAATTTGCTGGAATCCTGTGAAGATGATGGCATTTGCTAATGTTTGATATCACTCACTCAAGATCCTGGAATGGGAAGACGACCTCTCAAACTACGCCGAAAAGTCTGTAGCAGCAACCTTTGTGTCTACATTTCACGAGATCAAGCGGACCGATTTAGCAGGGTTCGGTCTTCTTTGCTTACTTTCTTTCCTCGATGCTGAATGCATTCCGGTCAAGATGCTCATGGAAGGCGCATCCGTACTACGGCGGGGGAAGCCGCAACCACCACCCTTGGTTAGAGAGAGTTCTACGTTTGTGCAGAAGCTGAGAGAAACGCTTTGGGCTCCTGCAAGGCCACGAGAAGTCGTCCAAGTGCAATCGTCGAAGAAACGTTTGCTCTCAGATTTTACTCAAGACCCGGACTTTCTGCGTGTGCTTGCGATATTGCAGTCACCTGTGCGCCTCCAGAGCTGCATAATCAAAATTCAGAATTTGTGTCTCATCCAAAGACAAGTATCAAGGGCAGAAGCTACCCTTAGAATGCACGATCTGATCCAGTATCTGATCCAACACAAGCTCATAGAAGACACACAGAAGGAGATGTGGCTCGACGCTGCAATAAACCTTGTCTGTGGAGCCTTCGAAAAGCTAGAGAACCCTTCTTTACCCAGTCTCTGGACGGCATATGAAGCCCTCGTTCCACACATCCAGGCACTAGCAAAGAAGGCAAAAGCGGCCAGCTTCGAGAGCGAACGGTTAGTGCGAGTGCAGCTTGTCGTTGCAGACTACTTTGAGAACCGTGGTCAGTATCAAGAAGCAGAAGATCTGTACAAGTTCGTTCTCGAGTATTTCAAAAGGGAACACGGCAGTGAAGATGCTCTCACTCTTTCAGCCACACGCGGTCTGGCAACGGTTCACGCTCAGCAGGATGACTATGAAGAAGCAGAAGAGCTCTTCAGATTGATTTACGAAATTAAGCAGCAAATGTTTGGTGCCGATCACCGATACTCGCTGCGTGCTCGTGAGAACCTCGCAACTGTCATCAACGCACAGGGACGCCACGAAGAAGCAGAAAGTATGTTCTTGCAGATAGTAGAAGGACATGTGCAGCGTCGGGGTGGCGGGCCGAAGTGCCTGGATGCTCTGAAATCACGGCGAAGTCTAGGCTTGGTCTACGTCGAACAGCGCAGATATAAGGACGCCGAACGCCTCTTTCAGAAGGTGTTTGACGAATATGAGTCTCAGTATGGGAGCGAAGATCCAAATACACTCACGGCAATGCACGACCTTGCATATGCCCATTACTGCCAACGAGAATATGACATTGCTGAGTCTTTGTTCGAGAAAGCGCTACGTGGAAGTGAGGCTGTTCTCACAAAGTCCCACCCGATGACGCACATGGCAGCACAGAATCTGGCCTTGGTATATGACTTCAATGGTAAACAAGACGCCGCGGAAGAACAATGTGTCCGAGCGATTGCAGGTCTTGAAAGGACACTACGGCCAAATCATTCCGATACCCTCCGTGCAATACAAATATTGGCGCAGATACGTGCACATCAGGGACGGCTGACCGAGGCTGTGCAGATTCTGCAGAGAGTTCTTGATGGACGCGAGGAAACGCTGGGACCAGATGCCAAGTACACTGTATGGACTAGGGAGAAGCTGGAATATCTGAAGCAGACTGGGACTTTAGATGTTCGACGGGACAAGTAAGGAACGTCAATGCTCAGACGCGGCGTCAGATTCTACATAAGGGGTACCTACTGGGGATGCAATTCCAAGATGCAACGCATATATGGACGCAACTAGCATATGTCCTCACTCGTTGAGGTTAGTGGTTGTATCCAAAATTGCTGTAGCCATTAGAGCGAGAGTCTGCCCTTATCGATGAATAACTCGATAGGTACTACTGACACAGAACGCAGCGACGTGCTCTAACGCTTACCCCAGGTTGGCTAGGACAACAGGGGACCATGTCCAGTCTGCTGCAGTGCCTTTGGAAAGTTTGGTCGCACGGCTTCAACCATGAATGATGAAGGGTTCGTGAAGTTGAGCAAAACCTATCGGCTTGATGTCGTGCTCCATGGACGAGTGACAGCCCATTTTTTGAAGTGGCTAGGTGGCTTACTCTACCTTGGCTTACCCAAAGCAGACACCTCCTTTCAATTGCCTTAGTGGTGGCTACACATTTGTGCTGCCTTCAGAAAAGAACTAGATTATGTGGAAATATTTACGATACTCTGCTTCGACGAAGAGCATCTGCCGAGGCGGGTGCTATCGTCATTTAGGGAACTATTCGTGACGGGCTGTCAGTGCTCTCTGTAGTACACCGCTACTTGCTCATAAGCTTCTCTGAAATCATAAATGTGCATGTTTCGCCTCATAGTCGTTAAGCATGTTCACAAACGCCTCCCTCTTTTCAGAAGACAGCCAAGAGATCTCGAAGGCGTTCCTCTGCAGCTGAACAAGTTCGTGTCTCGTGAGGTCTGTGCCCTCTGCCATCTTCTCCATGTTCTCAGACATGTAGGCGCGGAAGTACGCCGGGTCGTCCGAGTTCACCGTCACCTTGACTCCGTCTCGCAGGAGATGAGTGATTTCCTTGCCCTTGAAATCCTTCGTGACCACCGAGTTTGACACAGGACAGCATGTCAGACCAATGTTCTTCTGCTTCAGCAGCGCCACAAGAGCAGGGTCTTCCACTACATTCGTCCCGTGATCTATTCGATCAACTTGGATATCTTGTAGCACCTGCCGGATGTGCTCGATGCTGTTCTTCTGATCGATGTCACAGTGCATTGTCAGGAGGAAGCCTTCTTTCCTGGCACGCTCAAATACCGCGGCAAACTTCTTTGGTGGGTTGTCCCGCTCATCCGAGTCGAGGCCAATGCCTATGATCCAGTCCTTGTAGGGAAGGGCATCCATGAGCGTAGACATGGCGTATCCGGCGTCCATGTCGCGAAGTATGCACATGATGAGCGACGAGGAAATGCCCAGCTCACGTTGCGCCTTCAGAACGGCCTGGCGGTATCCCCTGATGACAGTTGGAAATGGTATTCCCCGGCTAGTGTGGGCTTGTGGGTCAAAGAACTAGCCCGTACTCAGTTCAGCAAGCTCGTAAAAAGACATTCTATATGAAAGACTTACCATCTCTGCATGGACCACATTTTGACTGTGGGCTTTGGACAGGTAGCTCCAAGCCAGGTCGCAGAAGTCTGTCTCTGTCTGCAAGACGGCCATGTTAGGGTAATAGATGGCTAGGAACGAGGTCAAATCGTGAAAATCCCAGCCGGACGTGCGCTCCTTCGCCGACGGTGGAACAGGCATGTGATTTCTTTCGGCGAGAGTGCGCACAAGCGAGGGCTCGAGAGCGCCCTCGAGATGCATATGCAGCTCGGCCTTGGGCATGCCAGCTATGAAGTTCTTCATATCCATTTCCGCAGGCTTAGCTATGAGCGATAGGAGGGATGGAAGGCTACCGTTAACTAAGCGCAGAGAAAGTGAGGCTCAAGGTCAATTCTAACCGCGATTAGTTGATGCTGGAACTTTCAGAACGTTTCTAGATGACAGTGGTACTGATATTCATCAAGGAATTATTTCTCCGCTTACGGCCATAGATATAACGCACAGGAAGAGGAGTTTCTCCGATGCGGAGCAAATTGATCACCCCACCAACTCGCAGAAAGTGATTGGAATTACAGAACAAGCCATATCAGACCATGCCCCAAAGAACTTCTACACTTCCCATCGCCATAAGGGCCTTGATCGCAACCTCAACAAATTTGCCACCACGGCAAACACTGGCAGCTGAACTCGTCGGAGATATCTGCAAACCTGGGCTTGTTGTGGACAGCACATTCATCTCTGTGCTCATTCCCGATGGTGCACTGATACCAAAGGTTCCGTTTCCTGCTTGTGTGCTTGTGGCTGACGTTGGCCTGGTGGTAACAACGCTGCTCGTGGCTGTAGGACTTGCCGTCCCTACGAAGCTCCCTGAAGTAGCAACAGAATCATTCGCACCCGCGCCACATCGCTCTTTAAAACTGCCAATTTCGGATTCGGAGCTGGCAAAAAAGCAGTCTCCAGCACCTATTAGATGGCCCTCGACTTCGGAGCATGAATAGTCAGAATATGCCACGACTGCATGGAGAAAGAATCAGTATAGGTCTCTTTTCGGCGCAGTTGGCCTCGACAAATCTCGCACGCGGCAGCGGGCGATTCCCGACTATGACACGGCATCTAATGCATCTGAAAATGACCGTACTGACCCGTGCAAGCCTCGTCGATCCCATCAACATAGAGTGCGACGGTTGAATTGGGCGCAAGCTGACATGTCTCTGCGGCTGCTGCGTCGCCAGTAAACGGCGCTCCAATGGCGGTGCCAGCGTTGCAAGAAGTATGAGCGTAGAAGTGGATGATTGTTTTTGCCGGGACAATGTGAAAATGCGCAAGGAGCAGGGATAGAACCAAGGTTTGGAGGTTGATGGCAAAGGAACTGCGCGGCAGTGTTGGCATATTTCTTGCCATGCGACTGAAGAAAAAGCCCACACCAGATGCAATGTGTCTGCCAAAGACATGCGGCGCGGAGTGACTGTTTACGAATATAAGATCCCAATGCTGCCGTTACGGAATCTTGTTGCGGTGGTGATTTTGCATTCCTGATTCCCAACGCGGAAATTTGGTAGAGACAGATTGCAGAACATAGCACACTACCTTCTTCGAGATCTAGCCCAATGCTTGACAAACTCTTCTTTCTCTTTCACGCCTAATCCGACTCTCTTAACACGACCTAGCCTTGCCAATGCTTCGCCGATTTTGTCGAGGAACGCCTTCTCTTCCCTCGTAACTGTTGGCCCTTCAGAGTCATCCCCTACCAGAGTGTCAGCACTACTCGCTGTATCATCCGTCAGCGAATCAAAGTAGTTGGTCTTGTAGGTTGATGCCTTGCCTGACGATACGGATGATGGAGCTAGCGACGTATTGAAGACGGCCTCTGCTATCCTTATTCGTATGCAATGTGTAGGTTTGCTACACAAGTTCCACAAGAAGGTGAAAAAAGATCCAGGAATTGGCGTGGTGATGTCAGGCGCCGTATAACGGAGGTGGACAGGGAAAACCTTGGTTTTCGGTGGCGCCGTCAACAGGCTTGGGCTGAAAGGTAGGATGCCTCGGCCGTTGCTGGTAGTACATTCGGGAAATACGACGATAACTCGGTCTTTGTATCTCTTGAGGACGGTATCAAGATCCATAAGGCAGGCATTTGAGGAGGGTGTCTGCTGAGGGGGAAGAAAGGCACGTAGCATGGCTTGAAACAATGTGATAGGCTGGACGAGTCGTGTTGTGGGAAAGGAAGCTGTAAAGACGGGATCGAAGATTGCGGCGAGGTAGAGTGCGTCGATTGGGGATGTACTGGACGATGCGATGATAGAGTTGTCTTGGGGTAGCCGCGCATTATTCTTATTCAGGGAACTGGTTTCTCTTCAGCAAGGGACAAATCTGGGTTGGTAGTATCAGGCATACCCTTTCTTGACTCCGTCGATCTGTAAATCGATCCACCAGATTCCCGGGACTCCTAATATCGTCCACAAAGCCGCCTTCTTCCCAAATATCCCTATAGGCAGCCATTGTAGAACGAAGAAGTAGGCTAGAGCGACAGTCAAAAGTAGAGGCACTCGAACCATGAAGAGGAAAATGTGGAAAGGTAGGTAGAGTCCTGCTGGGTCTGATGGAATTGGGAGGAAAGGCGAGATGCCCGACCCTGAGTCTGATTAGTAGAGTCTCTAGGTTGGGTGACCAGACCGACCTCGATCACGAAATTGCGAGAACTTTTCCATAACGGCAGATGCATTAAGCAAACGGCCTTTGGTGCAGTGACAATCTACCCGAGGAGTTCTTCAGGCAGGCTAGCCGTATTACAGACTCTTTCATCCGCGCAGACGTGTGTAAGAGCTGACGAAGTCACTGCAGCAAACCAAAATTTTAGTAGGCCGACATGAAAAGGCGTCCCTAAACATGTGGGCGTCGCCGCTTTAAACTTGCTTGGACGGTTTTGAGCCTCCGCAGTGCATTCTTGGGGGGGGCCGCCGGGCCCGGCCCCCCCCCCCCCCCCGGGGGCGCCGGCCCGCGGGGGGGGGGGGGGCGCGGGGGGGGGGGGCGGG
>Ga0335072_10011717_pt1 | contig 12559 bp, 12 predicted proteins | sample Lox_Sample_21_FD_206725 | JGI IMG/M metagenome (GOLD analysis project Ga0335072, IMG submission 206725) | Soil microbial communities from Loxahatchee National Wildlife Refuge, Florida, United States - Lox_Sample_2.1 | ecosystem: Environmental > Terrestrial > Soil > Wetlands | place: USA...
TTCCTGGTCGTTCCAGACGAACAGCTGCTGGTTCTGCTCGAGCGCCAGCCAGGCCCTAGTGCGTGCCGTCGGCGGCACCCTGCGCGAGTACGGGATCTTGACGCACTTGCCGTCGGTGCCCCAGCGCCAGTCGTGAAACGGGCAGGCGATCGCATTGCCCTTGATCGTTCCCCGGCTCAGGTCACCGCCCATGTGCCGGCAGTACCCGTCCAGGACGTTCAGTTCACCGGACTCGCCGGCGAACACTACGAGCTTGGTACCGAACGCCTCGATCGCATGCGGGCTGCCGTCGCGGAACGGCGCGGCCAGGCCGAGGCAGTGCCAACCACGGGCAAATCGCGCTGGCGGGGCGCCCGCGTCGATGCTCCGCACTCCGTTCCGGTCGCTCATGACTCCTCCAGCCCGGCTGACCGGCGCGCCTGACCCCGGCTCGCCCGTGGCCGCTACCCCCTAGACTAGAACATGTTCTAGTCTAGGGACATCGTCGGGCGGGGCCGTAGCGTCTGGGAGCCGGATTGACTGAGAACGTGGGGCACGACGTCGTCCAAGCTGTCCGCGAACTGCTTCCGGTGTTCCGCGACCGCGCGCAGGAGGCAGAGGATGGCCGCGTAGTGCCCGCGGAGTCCATCAAGTCTTTGGAGGAAACGGGTTTTTTCCGGCTCCTGCAGCCTGAGAGCTTCGGCGGCATGGAGGCCGATCCACTGACCTTTTACACCGCGGTCCGCCTTATCGCGAGCGCCTGCGGGTCCACCGGCTGGGTGTCCTCAGTGCTCGGCGTGCACCCATGGCATGTCGGCTTGTTCTCGCCGCAAGCACAGCAAGACGTGTGGGGCAGCGACCGGGCGACCCGCATCTCGTCCTCTTATGCCCCGACCGGGAAGGCCGTCAGGGTCGACGGCGGGCACCAGGTCAGCGGCCGGTGGAGTTTCTCGTCCGGATGCGATCACGCCAGCTGGGTCCTGCTAGGCCAGATCGTCACCGACGATGACAACCGGCCGACCGACTTCCGCACGTTCCTGCTCCCTGTCGCCGACTACACGATCGAGGACGTGTGGGACACGGTCGGGCTTCGCGGCACTGGCAGCAATGACATTGTGGTCAATGACGCGTTCGTACCCGAACACCGGTCGCTCAGCTTCATCGACGTGTCGAAGCTCGTCGTGCCTGGCCAGGAACTGAACCACGCGCCGTTGTACAAGCTGCCGTACGGCTCGGTCTTCCCGTACTCGATCACTGCGCCGATCATCGGCATGGCTACCGGCGCGTACCAGGCGCACGTCGGGTACACGAGGGAACGCGTGCGGGCCGCCTACATCGGTCAGAAGGCGGCGCAGGATCCGTTCGCGCAAGTCCGAGTCGCGGAGGCGGCCGCCGAGATCGACGACGCGTGGGGCGCACTGGAGCGGAACATGACCGAGCTGATGGGCCACGCTCGGGCGGGCCGGCCGATTCCCACCGACCTGCGGTTGCGCGTGCGGCGTGACCAGGTCCGTGGCACCGGGCTCTCGATCCGGGCGGTGGACCAGTTGTTCGAGAACTCCGGCGGGCGGGCGCTGAAGACGGGCACGCCGATTCAGCGGTTCTGGCGGGACGCCCACGCGGGCCGGGTGCACGCGATCAACGACCCGGAGCGGGCGCTGTCGATGTTCGGCGGCGGTGAATTCGGCCTGCCGGTGCCCGCCGATGCCATGCTGTGAGCTGACCTATGCGACGAGCACGTCACTCTTCACGGGGTTTCGTCGACGCGAACCATGCGAATGGCGCGCCCAAGTGCACAAATCCGTGAAAATGTGAGCGCGAGGGGAACTAATGGCCGAGTTGGACGCAATGTCACTAAGCCACGTCGCGGACATTGGCGGGCTGCCGGTCCGTTACCACGACTCGGGCAATACGCCTGCCAGCGTCCCTGGGATAGGCGGCAAGGGCGATGCGGACACGGTCGTGCTGCTCCATGGAGGCGGGCCTGGCGCCTCGTCCTGGAGCAACTTCGGCCGCAATTTCCCGGCGTTCGCCAAGCAGTTCCGGGTAGTGATGATGGACCTCCCCGGCTATGGCCAGTCCGCAGCCCGACCCCCCACTGGGCACTTCTTCACCATCGCCGCAGAAACCCTGGCCAGCCTGCTGGACGAACTCGGCATCGCCAAGACCCACATTGTCGGCAACTCACTTGGCGGCGGCACGGCCCTGCGCTTCGCGCTTGACTACCCCGAGCGGGTCGGAAGGCTGGTGCTGATGGGACCGGGCGGACTTACCCTCAACGTGCTGGCCCCGGATCCGACCGAAGGCGTCAGGCGGCTGATGGAATTCGGTGCGCCGCCGGGGCCAAGCCGGGAGAAGATGGCGGCGTTCCTCCGGATCATGGTCCACGACCAGCGGCTGGTTACCGACGAACTGATCGGCGAGCGGTACGCGGTCGCGAGCCGGCCGGAAGCACTGGCCGGAATGACCGCGATGGGCAGCTCATTCTTCGGCGAGCACGCGGAGGACGGCATGCTCTGGCGTGAGGCGCACCGGGTCAAGCACGAGGTACTGCTGATCTGGGGGCGAGAGGACCGGGTCAACCCGCTGGACGGCGCGCTCATCGCGCTCAAGCAACTACGGCGGGCTCAGCTGCATGTCTTCGGCGGCTGCGGTCACTGGGCCCAGCTGGAGAAGTTCGACGAGTTCAATGAGCTGTCGCTGCGGTTCCTGGCTGGCGGTGCGGCATGACCGGTCTCATCAGCTCCCTGGGCTACCTGCGGATCGCGGCCACCGACCCAGCCGCCTGGCGCGAGTTCGGCACCCGGGTGCTCGGCATGACCGAGGGCCGCGGACCCGATCCGGATGCGGTTTACCTCCGGATGGATGACTTCCCGGCCCGCCTCGTCATCGTGCCGGCGATCAGGGACGGGCTCATCGCGGCCGGCTGGGAGGTCGCCGACGAGGGCGCGCTGGCTGCGGTAGCGGAGACCTTGGCGTCTGCGGGCGTTCCGGTCAAGCCCGGCGACGCCACGGACCTTGCCGACCGCCGGGTGGGCCAGCTGCTGCAGACCGAGGATCCGTCCGGCAACGCGCTGGAGATCTTCTGCGGTGCCGCGCTAGACAACCGGCCCGCCGTCAGCCCGTACGGAAACACCTTCATCACCGGCCACCAGGGGCTCGGGCATGTCGTACTGCCGGCCGCAGCCGGCGACGAGACGCTGGCGTTCTATACCGAGCTGCTCGGCTTCCGGCTCAGAGACTCGATGCGTATGCCAGGCGAGTTCTTCGGCAAGCCCGGCCAGGAAGTCTGGATGCGCTTCCTCGGTTGCTGCCCGCGCCATCACTCCCTGGCGCTCGCCCCGATGAACCCGGCCGCCGGCATTGTGCATTTGATGATCGAGGTCGCCACGCTGGACGACGTGGGCCGCGCGCTGGACCGGTGCATCCGTCGCAAGGCGGCCATCAGCTCAACCCTGGGGCGGCATGCAAACGACCTGATGGTCTCCTTCTACGTACAGACGCCCGGCGGCTTCGACATCGAGTACGGCACGGGCGGTCGTGTAGTGGACGACAGCACCTGGATCAGCCGGGAGAGCACGGCTGTCAGTTTGTGGGGGCACGTGTTCAGTTCCGGCACCGCGCACTGAACCGACGGCGAGCACTGAACCGACGGAAAGCACTGATTCGGCGCCGCGCACTGAACCGGGGCGCGCCCCGCTGACGCAACCGGCGGGACGGGACACTAGAGGCATGGACCTGCCGTCGTTCGAGCCCGACCCGCAGCGGTTCCGCCAGGTACTTGGCCATTTCGCCACCGGCGTCACCGTGATTACCGGCATGCACGAGGGCGAGCCCGCCGGGTTTGCCTGCCAGGCATTCACCGCCCTGTCACTTGATCCGCCACTAGTGCTGTTCTGTCCCGGCAAGACGTCCGGGACCTGGCCGCGCATCGCACGTATCGGTGAGCTTGGCGTAAACCTGCTGTCCGCGCAGCAGCGCGACCTCGCCCGCAAGTTCGGGGTGACGGCCACGGACAAGTTCGACGGGGTGAGCTGGACGCCCGCTCGCAACGGGGCGCCAATTCTGGACGGGGTGCTGGCCTGGGCATCCTGCTCAGTCGATACGGTGCACGAGGCCGGCGACCACTTCATCGTCATCGCGCGTGTCACCGAGCTCGGCGAAACCAGGCCAGCCGACACCAGGCCTCCAGAGACGAGGCCGGGTGACCCGTTGCTGTTCTACCGTGGCCGATTCACGCTGTCCGCGACAACGGACGCTGAGGCGCCGCCCGAAGTCGTCGACACTCTGCTTGCCTGGCCCCGGTACGCCGACTGGATCTGACCGCGCCCGTGCATTATCCCGGGCGCACTCTCAGCGGCCGAGTTGCGTCAGGGGGTTTCGGCGAGCAGATTGAGGCCGATGCCGAGCATCCAGACGTCCTTGCTGACCGCGATACCCGCCTGGCTCGGCCAGACGCTGCCCGGTTCATGCAAAGCCGGTGTCCGCATGTACATGGTGATCAGGCCGCTGGCGAATGCGGTGAGCGCGGCGCCAGCGATCTTGTTGTGCACCACCGGAGCCAGCAACGCGGTTCCGGTGCCGATCTCGGCGATCGAGAGCGCCTTCAGGAAAGTGGCCGGCGGGACCTTGGCCAGGAACGGGAACGCACCGGAGGCCATCGCATGCACGCCTTTCGCCTGTTCCTCACTGCCGTTCCACTTACCGAGTCCGGAGTGAAGCAGGTACGCGCCTGTGGCAGCCCGGGTGGGGATGTTACGTACATGCATGAACATGGGAACGCTCCTTGTCAGCCTGAGGTGGTGCTTCTTAGGCTTTTGCAGCGAAAGTCAGGACTGCTGGCTGGCGTTATGATCAGCGCCGCCCGATTCCGCCTTGACAGGTGCTTCCATCTGGTCCAGGTACGCCTGCGTCTTGCCGATGCGGGCGTCCAGGTCAGCCAGGAACCCTTCGATCCCCCGCCGCTTGGCCTCGACGGTCGCACGCAGAACCTGCTGCACGTCTAGGCTCTCACGCAGCAGCGCTTGCCGTTTATCACGGCTGGTTCCTTCGTCCTGATAGGCGAGCTTGATCTCGGCCATCCGGTCCTCGCCGCGAAGCACCACGGCGATCTCGTCGAGATTGAGCCCGAGCAATTGCTGAAGCTGGCGGATGCGGCCAACCCTGGCAAGGTCGTCCTGCGAGTAGCGCCGCAATCCGCCTGGCGTGCTGGCGCACGGCGTGATCAGCCCTAGCTGCTGGTAGTAGCGCAGTGCTCGTTGCGACACGCCGGCCTTCTCGGCCGCGGCGCCGATGCCGAGCAGGTGCTCGCCACCGCCGCCGACTGGGGCGACTGCCGACGGCGTCGCGGCCTGACGTGCGCTTCCGATCATGGGCTACCGGCTCTCGCCGACAGCTCCTGGCTCGCCGGCAAGCTCTGCGTCCACCGGGTACGTAACCATCTCTCCAGCCACCGCATCGACGGGCGCCTCTGCCTCTACCACCACAGTACCGCCGTGGACGTAGCGCTTCCCGCGCAACGCCGAGGCGATGATCGCGACCACCGTCGCGATTGCCGCGAAGGTGAATGCCAGGTGCAGGCCGCCCGCGAACGGCTGCTCTATCAGGTGCGGGAAGAACGACCGCCCGGTGATGTAGGCCGCTTGCTTGGCTGACAACTGCTTGAGCGCACCGGTCGGCCCGAGCAGTTCCTGAATCGGGTTGTAGCCGAGGAACGCAGAGAACAGGCTGCCGATGGGCGGCTCGCTCGCGACCAGGTGCGCCGCGGCGGGATTGACGCCCTGGCTGACCAGGCCCCTGTACAGGTGCGAGGGAAGCCGGGAGGCGAGGCCGAGGGTGACGATGGTGAAGAACAAGCCCATCGACAGCACCGTGGCCGAGTTCTGGAACGTGTTGAGCATGCCAGCGCCCGCCCCGCGCTGATCCGGCGGCAGGCTGTTCATGACGCTGGCCTGGTTCGGCGAGAAGAACAGTCCCATGCCCACCGCGAACAGGAAGATCAGCAGCGCGAACCAGATGTAGCTGAAGTCGATCGGCAGCGTTTCCAGCAGCAAGAAGGCGGCGCCGGAGACGATAAGGCCGGTGGTGGCGAACAGCCTCGCTCCGTGCCGGTCCGATAGCCAGCCAGCGACCGGTCCGACGATCAGGAAGCCGACGGTCAGCGGGACCATCGAGATACCCGCCCACAGCGGAGTCTGGCTGAAGCTGTAGCCATGCTGTGGCAGCCAGATGCCCTGGAGCCAGATGATCAGCATGAACTGGATGCCGCCACGGCCGAGCGCGCCGAGCAAGCCAGCGATGTTGCCGGCCGTGAACGCGCGGATCTTGAACAGGCCCAGCCGGAACATCGGCGCGGGCACCTTGGTCTCGACCCAGGCGAAGATAATCAGCACCGCAATGCCGCCGAAGATCCCGGCCAGCACCCATGGGTTGGTCCAGCCGGTCGGGTGGCCGCCGTAGGGCAGCAGCGAGTAGACGATTCCGGTGAGCATGGCGATCAGGCCCACTGCGAAAAGAATGTTGCCGAGCCAGTCGATCTTGGCCGGAATGCGGATCCCGTTGTCCTTGAGCTTCAGGTACGCCCAGACAGTGCCGAACAGGCCGAACGGGACCGATACCAGGAAGACCAGCCGCCACTCGACGGGCCCGAGCACACCGCCGAGGATCAGGCCGAGGAACGAACCGCCCACCGCGGCGATCCCGTTGATCCCCATGGCCTTGCCGCGCTCGGCGACCGGGAACGCGTCAGTGAGGATCGCGGTCGAGTTGGCGAACAGCAGCGCGCCGCCGACACCCTGGAAGATCCGCATGATGATGATCCACAGCGCCCCGCCCGTCCCCTGCATGAACGTCACCGAGAGCAGGATCGAGAAGAGCGTGAACACCGCAAAGCCCAGGTTGTACATCCGGACCCGGCCGTAGATGTCGCCGACCCGGCCAAGGCTCACCACCAGCACCGCGGTGACCAGCATGAATCCCATGAACACCCAGAGGAAGTACGAGGTGTTCGACGGGATCAGCGGGTTCATGTTCAGCCCGCGAAAGAGGTCGGGAAGGGAGATCAGCAGGATCGACTGGTTGATGGTGACCATCAGGATGCCGAGCGTTGTATTCGACAACGCGATCCATTTGTAGTGCTTTCCCCTGCTGTCGGGGGCGGGGGTTGTCTCGAGGGTTTGCTCCTCGATCGCCATGCGTGCTCCTCATCCCACTGCGCTGTCCAGAGTCGTCCCTAACCCAACTCTAACCTTGACGTTAGCGTCATGTTTTCAGAGTCCCACTCGCGAGCCTAATCGCACATCGAACTTGTGCGAACGCACATGAGATGTGTACGTTTGGCCCATGGACGGGACCGCGCGACTGACAGCTCTCGTCGAGATTTTGCAGCGCGACGGCCGGATTGACGTCGCGGAGATGGCGACTGAGTTCGGCGCTGCCGAGATGACCATCCGCCGTGATCTCGACCGCATGGTGACCATGGGCATGGCACGGCGGGTCCGCGGCGGCGCGATCAGCCTGCTGATGCGCGGCGAGGAGCTGCCGTTCGCGCTCCGGGTTCTGGACCGGGCCGACGCCAAAGGGCGTGTTGCCGCCGCAGTTGCCACGCTGCTCCGCGATGGCGAGGCTGTCGTGCTGGACAGCGGCACAACCGCGGTCCTCGTCGGCCGCGCAGTCGCAGGACGGCGCCTGACCGTCATGCCGATGTCGCTGCACGCCGCGTCGGTGCTCTCGGCAAGTGAGTCGGTGCGGCTGCTGATGCCTGGCGGCGAGACGCGTCCAGGCGAGCTGGCCATGATCGGTCCGCTTGCACTCGCGTCCATCGGAGCGCTGCGTTTCGACACGGCAGTGCTCACCTGCTGCGGTCTAGCCGACGGGCGGGTGACGACGCACAATCTCGGTGATGCCGAGGTGAAGCAGGCCATGCTCAAGTCGGCCGCGAGGGTGATCGTCGCGGCAGACAGCTCGAAGTTCCGGCAGACCGCCCTGGCCGTCGTGTGCGAGGCGACCGATGTCGACGTGATCGTTACCGATACTGACGCCTCGCCGGATGTCGTCGGCTCGCTCCGGGCTGCCGGCCTCGAGGTCCAGTGTGTCTAGCGCCGCGGTGACCCGGCGGCTCCCTGGCGCCGGTGACGCGACGACACGCACCCAGCGCGCCGCAACCGTCGCCACGTTCGTCAGCCACGGACTGCTGTTCGCGTCCTGGACGGCGCATATTCCACAGATCAAGGACCACATCGGCCTGACCGACGGATCGCTCGGACTAGGCCTGCTCGGCGCTCCCGTCGGATCGGTAGCCGCCATGCTCGTCGTTGCTCGCGTCCTGCCCGCGCTCGGCAGCAAGCGCATGGTCCAGATCAGCCTGCTCGGCTACAGCCTTGCCGGGCCGCTGGTGGGGCTGGCCGACTCGCTGCCCGCCTTGTTCGCGGCACTGTTCGCATGGGGCGCCTTCCAGGGCACGCTCGACGTATCAATGAACACCCAGGCCGTAACTGTCGAGCGCGCAGCCAGCCGGCCGCTGATGTCCGGCTTCCATGCCTGCTGGAGCATCGGAGCCTTCGCCGGCGCAGGAATCGGCGCGGTGGGCGTGGCGGCCGGGCTGTCGCTGACCCGCCAGCTACTCGCGCTGGCAGTGCCCGTGCTGCTGGTTACCGGCTGGCTGACCACTCGGATGCTGCCCGACCCGGGCACGCCAGCAAGCGGTGACCAGCATGGCACGGGGCACGGCCGCGTTACTGCTGACCAACGCCCGCCCCACCCGGGCCGCCAGGCTGCCATGCGGCTGTCCAAGCCGGTGCTGACGCTGGGCGCCATCGCATTCGCGTCGATGCTGTGCGAAGGAGCCAGCGCGGACTGGGCGTCTGTGTACCTTCGCGGGTCCATCCATGTCGGTGCCGCGGCCGCAGGCCTCGGCTACACCGGGTTCGCGCTGATGATGGTGATCGTCCGCCTCTCCGGCAACCACCTGCTCAGCAGATTCCCGCGTGAGCGGGTGCTGCCGTCCCTCGCGGCGGTGGCCACCGCGGGCTTCACCGCAGGGCTGCTGGCCGGAGGCAGCGCCGCCGTCATCGCCGGGTTCGGCTGCCTCGGGATCGGGCTGGCACTGGTCGTCCCGACTGTCAACAGCGCCGCAGGACGACTGCCGGGGATCAACCCTGGCACCGCGATCGCTATGGTTTCTGCGTGGGGCTGGGCGGGTTTCGTCTTCGGGCCGCCGATCATCGGCCAGCTCGCGTCGGCGACCTCGCTGACGCTGGCACTCGGCGTGCTGCCGGTCCTCACCGCGTGCATCGTGGTTGCCACAGCACGGGCACACGCGCTGCGCGGCCGCCGGCCCCGGCCCCGGCCCCGGCCCCGAAACCCTGGCCCAGGAAACACAGCGGCCGGTCAGGCTCAGGTGCGCACACCGGGACCGGCCGGCTCGCACAGCCCCTGAAGCAACGCGGCCGGATAGAGTTCTGGCCACACCGGCACCAGCCCGGCGCCCGAGGATCGGAGCGCAACGACAAGTCATGACGGCGATTTACCTGGTCCGGCACGGCGAAGCCGACTACGAGCTGATCCGCAAGCGGCACTGGCCCGGAAAGCTGGCCGACCTAGCGCCGCTCACCGCTCGGGGCATCGGCCAGGCCGACGTGGCTGGGGAACGACTTGCGGATGTCGGCGCGGTCAAGCTGCTCTCCTCGCCGTTCACCCGCACGATGCAGACCGCGAGCGCCGTCTCCTGCCGGGTTGGCCTCGCCATCGAAGTCGAACTGGACTTGCACGAGTGGCTCCCGGACGACACGTTCCGCTGGCACGATCTATCCGGAGTGCGCGCGCTCGTCGCTGACTTCGACAGCTACGGAGGCGAGTGGCCGCCCGGCGAGCGCCGGGTGTGGGAGCCGCTGTCTTCGGTCCGGCGCCGCTCGGCCGACGCGCTCCGCCGGGCAGCAGCGAGTGTGAGCGGCAGCGGATCGATCATCGCCGTCTGCCACGAGATGGTCATCCGCTCGCTGACCGGAGAGGTTAAGACGCGGCATGGCGAGGTCCGGTGCATCGACTCGGGCCAGCTGCCTTGAGCTGCGTGGTCAGCTAACCTCACCGGCGACCGAGCGGCCGCCGTGCGAAGATCAACCGTGGCCCTTTATGACACGCTCGGCCGTACCTACAGCGCCACCCGCCACGCTGACCCGCGCATTGCGGCGATCATCGCGGCGGCACTGGCTGACAACCCGACAGTGCTCAACATCGGGGCGGGAACGGGCTCGTACGAGCCAGTCCAGACCGTCGTGGCGATCGAGCCTAGCCCGGTCATGATCGCCCAGCGGCCGGCCGTTGCCGCACCGGCCATCCAGGCGACAGCGGAGCACCTCCCGCTACTGGACGACTGCGTCGACGCTGCGCTTGCGGTGCTGACCATTCACCACTGGACTGACTTGGCCGCCGGTCTCGCCGAGATGCGCCGGGTAGCGAGGCGCCGCCTGGTCTTCCTGACCTGGGACGCGGACGTGATAGGCGAGGCGTTCTGGCTGCTGGCCGAGTACCTGCCGGAAGCCCGTGCCGCCGACGCGGCGCTTGCCGTGCCGATGCACCGGCTGGCCGCGATGCTTGACGATCCGGCCATCGAGCCGGTGCTAGTGCCGGCTGACTGCACCGATGGCTTCGGGGCCGCTTACTGGCGCCGCCCGGATGCCTACCTGGACGCCACTGTCCGGGCTGGCATGTCGGTGTTCACCAGGACCGAGCAGTCTCTGGTCCAGCCCGGGCTGACCCGGCTGGCCGCGGACCTGGCCTCCGGGCGCTGGCACGATGAGCATGCTGAACTGCTTGACCTTGACGAACTCGACCTCGGCTACCGTCTGGTCACCGCCGCGCCTTGATAATCGCTGGCGGGGACCGCGGAGATCAGCTGGCAGTGTTCAGCTGGGAACGGGTACCGTCTCCGAGTTACTGGCCGCAGAGCCGTGCTTGACGGTCGCCATCAGCACCACCTGGACTGTCTTGTTCTCCAAGCGCTTGCCGCTGAGGATGAACCATGTCTTCCCGGCCGCGTTCAGCCGCTTGCTGCGCAGGCTAACCCAGCTGCCGGCGGCCGACTGGACCTGAAGCCAGACCACATTGCGGGGCTCGGCGAACTCCGTACTCACCGTGAGCAGGTCCCGCAGGCTGGAAGCGCCCGGGGTGAGCACCACCGAGACTTGCGGCGTAACTGTGACCAGCACGCTCGCGCTGTGCACGCCACCCGGAATCCGTAGCCGGAATGCCGCGTTCGTGGCGAGCGGCGGGCCGGTGATTGCCACGTTCCCGGCTGATGTCGTCTGCGCGGTTCCGGCTACGTGCCACAACGGGTGGCCGGCAAGCCGCTCAACGAGTGTGACAGTCACGCCGCTAATACCCGTTCCCGCCCTGGTGAGCTGGCCGTCGATAACCGGCCCGGTGCCGGCCATGATGTCGGGACTGCTGGCGGACGCGGACAGGACTGCGCGCCCGGTCGCCGTCGAGGACGACGGGGACGCGCTCGGCGAGGCGGACGCGTGCGCGGACCGGCTGGGCTTCGCAGCCTGACTTGGGTGGCTGTGCCGGCCGGGCGGGACGCTCCGGCCCGCTGGCCCGCCGTGAGGGCCGCGCGTTTGCGAGGTGGCGGCGCGGTGCGGGTGGTGCGCAGCCGGGACGCCAACGATGCCCAGGACGTGGTGTGCGAGGTTCTGGACTGGCGCGGGGAGCGCCGCCGCGTACGCGGCCGCGGTCGCGCCGCCGATCGCTATCACGCCGGCCGCGGCGAGCCTGACCCCCCAGCGCACGGGCACCCGGAACGGATGGCGGACGGGCCGATTCGGCGAGGTGACACGATGGCCTGCCGGGATCGGCACTGTCATTCCGTTAACCGGTGTCCCGTTAACTGGTGTGCCGTTAACTGCGGCTGACCCGCTGGCCAGACTGACGTTCGCACGGAACATGGCGAGCGCGCTCTGCTCGCCTGCCAGCTCATCCGGCGCCGGCCCGGTCGTGAGGATGTGGAACAGCTGGTCGATTCCCGGATCGCCAGTGTTTCCGGGATCGACAGCGGCGGCGCCGTCGGTCGGATCGGAGTTCATCAGTCCACCTCCTCCAGCGACCAGCGGGTTGATTCGGGTCCGGATCGGTGCGGCGACGGCCCGGCGGCTGGCGGGAGCCCTCCCGATCCGGTGCCGGCGGTCCGCGCCGCCAGTGCACGCACAGACGGGTCGGCGGCGAGCGTCTTCAAGCCTCGATGGAGCGCCACGCGGATCGCACCGGGGGATTTGCCAAGGATTCTGGCGACGTCCGGAGTTTCCAGGCCGGCGATCACACGCAATGCGACTGCCTCGGCCTGATCCTTTGACAGCCCGGCGAGCAGCGCAACCGCGCGCTGGACTGACATGCCGTCCAGCACCTGATCCTCGACCAGGTGGCTGTCGGCCAGGATGTCAAGGCCGACGGAGGACGGGCCGACCGGGCGCCTGGACCTCGCCCGCCCCGCGTCGACAGCCCGGTGCCGGCCAATAGTGAACAGCCAGCGCCGGAAGTCCTCCTCGCCGCCGGAAAACCTGTGCAGGTCCCTGACGACTTGCAGCCAGGT
>Ga0335072_10011718_pt1 | contig 12559 bp, 9 predicted proteins | sample Lox_Sample_21_FD_206725 | JGI IMG/M metagenome (GOLD analysis project Ga0335072, IMG submission 206725) | Soil microbial communities from Loxahatchee National Wildlife Refuge, Florida, United States - Lox_Sample_2.1 | ecosystem: Environmental > Terrestrial > Soil > Wetlands | place: USA: Florida...
CAGGCGCCCATGCTCGAGGTCGGCAATATCGACGCGGCACGCGACTTTCTTGATGTGCGCGACGTGTGCGCCGCCTATGTCGCCTGTATCAGTGCGTTGGACGAGCTGCCGCCCGGCACCATCCTCAACATTGCCTCGGGCGAGCCGCGGCGCATTCGCGACGTGCTGACGGAGCTGCTGCGGCTGGCGGGAATCGCGGCGGAAATCCGCATCGACACGACGCGGCTGCGTCCCGACGACCTGCCGGCGGCGGCCGCCGACGCATCACGCGCGCGAAAGGTACTTCAGTGGCAACCGGTGACACCCTGGATGGATACGCTGCAAGACGTGCTGGACGATTGGCGCGGGCGAGTCGTGCAAGAGCAGGAATAGGCATGGCGCAACCAGGCGTCGGATATGCGATTGGGCGCGCGTATATCGGCTGGATTGCCTGCGTCCGTGACAGTCGGAATTGGATTCGCATAAAGGAGAGGCTGCCATGAACCTGCACAGGCAGATAGCACGCCGGATCGTGGACAGGCTTTACCTTTCGATGCGTGCGCGGCTACGCAACGAACTGCTGGGCGACGAACGTTTCCCGGATGCGCCTGCGCGGTCGGGCCAGGAAGACCAGTCGCCCTGGGGCCACTTTCGTACTAACGCGGAACATCGGCCCACGATCGATCCGATGACCATTCTGCAAAACGAAGTCGCCCTGCTGAGGTGGAACGTCAAGGTTCTGGCAGGTGCCATTGCGCAGAATCTGCCGTCGCGCCCATCCGGAGAGAACTACGAGCGGGTTCATGTGGGTTTGGGCAGCCGCCTGTGCCGCCAAAGCGACATGGAAGCCGAGTGGATGCAGTACTGGCGTTCGCGGCTGTGGCAGAATCCCAACTACCATCGCAAGTTCTGGGAATGGGGCTATGTGCTGCAGGTGCTTTGGGAAGCCGGCATGATCGCCCCAAACAAGCGCGGACTGGTGTTTGCCGCGGGGCAGGAGCCGCTGCCGGCCTACCTGGCGGGGCAGGGGGTGGACATCCTGGCATCCGATCTCGACAACAGCGATTTGCGCAGCGACGCATGGCGCGCATCCAATGAGCATGCCGACGGTCTGGATGCTCTGTTCTTTTCCCAGTTCGTCAGCCGTGATGTATTCCTTGCGAAATGCAGCTTTCGCTGGATCGACATGAACGACATTCCGCGCGATCTCGATGGCAAGTTCGACTTCTGCTGGTCCGTCTGCGCGGCAGAGCATGTCGGCAGGATCGATCTTTCCCTGCGCTTCGTCGAAAATTCGCTGCGCTGCCTGAAGCCGGGCGGCGTCGCGGTCCACACCATCGAGTTCAATCTTGATTCAAGCCCGGCGACGATCGACAACGGGCCCACGGTGCTGCTGAAACGGCAGCATATCGATCTGCTGGCGCAGCGCCTGGCGGCGCAGGGACACGTCCTGTCGCAGGTGGACTATGACGGCGGTACCGGCGTGCTGGACAGTTATATTGATCCGCATCCCTATACGCTTCCGAGCGGCGCATTCCTGCGTTACCCTGACGTGCCCCATCTGCGGTTGAGCGTTGACCAGTTTCCGGCAACATCGATAGGCTTGGTGATCCGGACCGCCGCGTGAGTTCCCACGAAGTCTTGAGGCAGAACAGCATGGATGGATTGCCCTCGATCGAGACGGTAGCCGAGTACTGGAATCGCCGGCCGTGCAACATCCGTCATTCGACGGCCGAGATCGGCTCGCGGCAGTATTTTGAGGAAGTGGAGCAGCGGAAGTATTTCGTCGAGCCGCATATTCCGGAGTTCGCACGGTTTGAACTCTGGCGTGGGCGCCGGGTGCTGGAGGTTGGCTGCGGCATCGGCACCGATGCGGTGAACTTCGCGCGCGCCGGTGCCGAGTACACGGGCGCCGATCTTTCCGCGGCGAGTCTTGCCTTGGCACGGCGCCGGTTCGAGGTATTGGGGCTTTCCGGCCGATTGATCGAGGCGAATGCCGAGGAACTCGCGCAGCGCCTGGAACCGGGGTCGTTCGATTTGGTGTATTCCTTCGGCGTGATTCATCACACGCCACGGCCGGACGCCGTGGTTCGTCAGGTCCGCCGCCTGATCCGGCCGGACGGCGAATTTCGCCTGATGCTGTACGCGAAGGATTCGTGGAAGGACGCGATGATCGAGGCGGGATTCGATCAGCCTGAAGCGCAGTCCGGCTGCCCGATCGCATTCACCTACACGCGGGACGACGTGCGGGGGCTGTTGGAGCCTGCTGGCTTCCACGTTGTTTCGATGACCCAGGATCACATCTTTCCCTATGTGATCGAAAAATATGTGCGTTATGAATACGAGTTGCGGCCATGGTTCGCCGCGATGCCTCGCGATATGTTCCGTGCCCTGGAGCGGCGCTTCGGCTGGCACATGCTGATCGTGGCGAAGCCGGCGTGAGCAACGCGGCGACCGCGGTTCCTGGCCGGAGCATCGTGCCATGATCTCGGTTGTCCTGTACGGCCGGAATGACAGCTATGGCTACAACCTGCACAAGCGCGCCGCGCTCAGCCTAAACTGCATTGCGGAAATCCTGACCCACGACGGCGACGAGATCCTGTTCGTGGACTACAACACGCCGGACGACTTCCCCACCTTCCCCGAAGCGATCCAGGATACCCTGACACCGCGCGCGCGGCGCCTGCTGCGCATCCTGCGCGTGCGGCCGAAGCACCACCAGCGGTTCAAAGACAGGACGCACCTGGTGGCGCTGGAACCGGTGGCACGCAACGTTGCCGTGCGGCGTTCCAATCCGGCCAACCGCTGGATTCTGTCCACCAATACCGACATGATCTTCGTGCCGCGGCGGGACCAGTCGCTGTCGGAAATCGCGGCGGGGTTGGAGAACGGTTACTATCACCTGCCGCGATTTGAAGTTCCGGAGTCGTTATGGGAATCGCTTGATCGCGCTGATCCGGCGAAGACGATGGCGCAGATCGAAACATGGGGCCGTGAGTTTCACCTGAATGAGATCGTGCATGCCCACGATCCGTGGGTGAAGTTCGATGGTCCCGGCGACTTTCAGCTCATTCTGCGCTCGGATCTGTTCCGCATCTCGGGTTTCCACGAAGACATGCTGCTGGGTTGGCACGTCGATTCCAACATCGCGCGCCGGCTGCATCTTCTCTACGACACGACGGGCGACGTGCTGGACCGTCTGTTTGGCTATCATTGCGATCATACGCGGCAGGTCACGCCAGCCCACCGCGCCGGCAGCGTGCAGAACGACCTTGCGACGTTCAATGACTCGGTGCGCCGGCCAGAGCTGCCAGATCAGGCTGCAACCTGGGGCCTGGCGGCGGAAGCGATCGAGGAACTGACCGCCGAGCGCACCAGCGCGCTGTACGTCGCCGGCCTGGGCACCGCGATCACGGGCGAAATGGCGGAGCCGTCGCAGGTAACCTATGCGGGACATACCTACGACACCGTGGACTACGACGTTCGCCACGTCCTGCCGTTCATCACCGATATTTTCGCAAGCTACCCGCGCGATACGCAGGTGGGCTGGTTTGCCTCCCGGCGCGAGTTGCTCGGCGCGTTTGCTGCGGCGTTCCAGCGGATGGGGTTCGAAAAGCCTGTGCTGGTAGGACGCGGCGCGACGTGGATCGGGGCGGACCTGCCGCGCGGCTGCACGTGGATGGATCCATTGGAGATGCTTCCGCAGGCATCGGCGTTTGTGTTCGACTACGGGCTGTTGCCGGGGCCGGCGGACGTACCAGCCAGTCGATCCCACCTCGCCAGTGCTTTTGTCGCCACCTGGTTTCGAAACGCAGTGCGCGCGGAATGGGAGCGGCTGGCGGACGACGGTGCGCTGCCGCGCCGGTTCGTTGCCGTGAACGCGATTCACAATCGCTTTGAATCCCTGGTCGGCCGATTCATCAATGCAGCCCGTTCCCCGATGGCGTCCCGCATCAGGCAGGGATTCGTTGTTGTGAAGGACGAAAAAGCGAACCTGGACCTGTTGCCATTGTTCTCGATAGGCGGCGCCGGCAAACGCGAGGCCGGCCGGGTGGTTTCGTTACCTGGACAGGCCGGGCTCGTGACCTATGGGCCATACCTGACGCTCGATGCGTTTCAATACCGGCTGAACCTGACATTCGCAGCGACCGCGGCGGCGGCGCGCCCCGGTAGCGTTACGGTCGAGGTGTTCACGGATCCCTATCTGTTCGGCGTGTTTTCGATTGGCGATACGGTCCAGGCGGGGGGCACGGTGTCGCTGCACTTTGCTCTCAGTCAGGACGTGCTGGACGCAGTGCCGAGTGCCGCGGTCGAATTCAAAATTCGGACGGACGGGCAGATACCGGTCTCACTGACCGCTGCCGGGTTGGAAGAGGTGGCGCCGGCGAACGGGATGAGCTTTGATGTTGAGTTGCTGCCGCTGCTGACGCCGGGTCCCGCATCGGACGGGCGGTTGACCCTGGCGACGGCGACGCTTGCCGGCAGCCAGGCGCGCCGGGCAGCAGACGGTGTCCGGGCGGTACCCGGAAAACGGGGGCATGTCGTGTATGGACCTTATGTTGCCATCCCTCCCGGGCACTACGAAGCCAGGTTCGGTTTGCAGCAGGACGCATCGCGACTGCGCTTGCGGCGCAACAGCGCCCCGACCGCTGCGGTCGAGGTGGCGGCGGCAGGACGCGACCAGATCATAGCGCAAAGACATGCGGATCCGGCGTCGGCGGACCCGGTCATTCTGCCGTTCGAAGTGCCGGCCAACGCAGTCAAGCCAGACCTGCTGGAGTTTCGGGTATGGTCGGGCGGGTCGATTGGCTTTACTGTGCGCAGCATAAACCTTCGGCGTCTGAGTTCAGCCAGGTAGTGGTTGGCGGGTGGGGGGAACGCACGATGATGGCGACGGCGCCAACGAATGCCAAGGAGAGACGGCAGCCTTCCTCTCGTTCGCTTGGCCCGGATGTGATAGCCTGGGCAACGCGGGCCATCGGGCAGATCAGGTTCGGGAATCCGGCCGATGTAGACAGGACTGAGCGGGCCGTTGAGATGGCAAGCCGCGCGGAAGATGCCGGGTGCCGGCCTCGACCGCTACGTCAAGTATGCACGACACCTGATGGCGGCGGGCTGCGAGTTTTCCAGCATGTTCATAGCTCATCCGACTCGCCTGTCGAGAATTCCAGAATACAAGCACTTCTTTGCCGGGCAGGGTGTGCCCTTTATCCCGGTGCCGTTTATCGGCGAGTACGAGGGACGTACCTATCCACATTCCTTTACCGAGGAGGAAAAGCAACTGATCGGCCTCGTGGAGGGCGAGGCGCGGTGGTATCTGCAGATTCAGCCCCACGTGAATCGCATCCGGAACTTCAGAGGCATCCCGTGCCTCGCCGGGTTCCGAAGCCTCACCGTGGCAAGGGACGGCGGCATCCGACGATGTGTCTATGACGCGCGCAAACTGGAACGACCGCTTTCGGAGGCGACACCCTGTCAGGTCAAGACCTGCGGTTGTGGGCTGGTGTTGCGCGATCTTAACCAACTTAGCACGCCTGACTTTTATAACTTGTTCGCACAGAGCGTCGGACTTGAGCCGGTTGATCTTGGATGGATGGATGACGAGGCAAGGGCCTATGGCTACAAATCCTTTAGCGAGGGAATGGTCGTCGAATATAAGCGAATGTACGACGAACTGATGCGTGCCTACGGGAAGGATGACTATGCGGAATAGACGGGACCCTCCTTCGACCGAGGCATTGGCGTCGGAGAACGACAAGATGTGTGACGAACTGACACGCGCTTACTGCAGGACGAATTTTGCGAATGAATGAGACGCTTGAGTGCCGGGGGCGCTGGGAATGAAGATCTCAAACGAAATCAACCGGTTTCTTCGAGCCTTTGGGGTGCAGCTGGTGCGGACCAAGACCTTGGATCAATTGCTGCCTCGAGCGTCGGAGGACATGAACGTTGCCACGGACGTCATGGGAGGTGTTGCGGACTATTTCGATACGACGGTTCCCCCCGGTTGGGAGGACCCTCTTGCCGTACTCCGTACAAAGTGGGGCGAGATACCGGCGGGCGACCGGCGGCAATCGAGCGGGCAGTTGCTTCGACTGAGTGACCGCGATTTACTGACAGAGTGGGAGCGTGCGCGCGACGTAGACACACAAGACCTGGGCTTTGACGTTCACGGATGGTATCACGAATTATACCGTCCTGTAATGCCCGGCAAGCGCGTGCTCGACGTCGGTTGTGGCATGGCGCTCAGCACACTGACATTTGCCGAGATGGGCGCCAGGCTCACCTTCATTGACATCATCCCCGAAAATATCGAACTTGTCCGCCGGCTGTGCAAGATCAAGCAGATCGATGCCGATTTCCTTACGATCGACAGTTTGAAGGATTTCGATCAACTGCCAGAATTCGATGTCGTCGCGGCAATCGGCTCGCTGATCAACGCACCGCTGGCGATCACCCGATTGGAGGTGGATCGGCTGAAGATGCACCTGCGGCCCGGTGGACGCTGGCTTCACCTGGCCTACCCGAAGTCTCGTTGGGAGCAGGAGGGCAGAATTGAGTTCGCGAAATGGGGCGAGCATACCGACGGGCCGGGAACTCCTTGGATGGAATACCATGACCGCAGCAAGATGACCTGGCTGTTCGAACCATCGGTGATCCGCATCCTGTTCGAATGTGAATGGCACGACCGGGCGTTCAACTGGTTTGATATTGAACTTGTCAACAACTAAGGCGAAACTTTGTCGCTACCGTGATGCTCGAACATGCGGACCAGCTTTTCGCGGTCGTGCAGGTCCCGGCCAGGTGACCACCTGATGGACGATGAATGACAATGGGAATGGAATCGCACCACCGCCGGCCAGCTTCATCGGCCATAGAGGACACGGGTATTTTCCGGGGATCGCCTTGACCACTCTCAGCGAGAGGCGAGACATTTGTGCGAAACATTCGGTCCGAGGGCATTGATCGATGATTTCGCCGTTCGATGTATTCCTCGAACCGGAGGCGCAGCGGATCAACCGGGCTCGCCTGGAGCACCTGGCGTCGCTTGGCCTTGATCTTGCTGGCAAGCGCGTGCTGGAGGTCGGTGCCGGCATCGGCCTGCACACGCATTTTTTCGAACAACGCGGTTGCGACGTCACCAGTACCGACGGCGCCCCGGCCAATGCCGCGGAGATAATGCGCCGCTGGCCGTATCGCCGCGTGGGTGTGCTCGATCTCGAGCAGCCGGCTGACCTGAGCGGTCTCGGTACGTTCGACATTGTGTTCTGCTATGGCACGCTGTACCACTTGCGCGATCCGGATGCGGCCTTGGGCCGGCTCGCCATGGTCTGCACTGGCATCGTCCTGGTGGAAACGATCGTTTCTCGCGGATCCTTTCCGGAGATCAATCCGGTGATCGAGCCGCCGATCGCCAACCAGGCTGTGTCCGGCATCGGCTGCCGCCCGACGCGATCCTGGGTGATGTCGGCGCTGCGGCGCTATTTCGGTCACGCCTATACCACCCTCGACCAGCCCGACTATCCTGACTTCGTGACCGATTGGAACCTGATCGCACGCCAGGGCAACCTGCGTGCGGTTTTCGTGGGCGCGCGAAATCCGCTGACCTTGCCGACACTTGTCGCAAGGCTGCCGGTGCGTCACCGCAATGCGCCACCGCGCTTGCGACCGGTGGGGGGCAGGCGCGTCTGGATCGATGTTGGCGCCCATCGCGGCGAGCACAGTATGGCCGCCGCACGGCAGCAGCCGGATCTTACAGTACATGCGTTCGAGCCGTTGCCTGCCTTGTTCGATCTGCTTTCCCAAGGGCCGGAGAATTTCCGTGTCCATGCCGTTGCGGTCGGAGAGCAGAATGGGGTCGCGCCATTTCATGTGGATCGGTTCGAGGCGGCAAGCTCGCTCCTGGTCATGGACGAAACGGTTCGCACCGGTTGGAAGGGCGGTCACCTGCTTGGCCAGCAGCGTGAGATTCTGGTGCCGGTCACGCGGCTGGACAGCTTCATGCAGCACGAGGGAATAGGCCGTGTCGAGTTCCTCAAAATCGATGCTCAGGGTGCCGACCTCGCAGTACTTCGTTCCGCCGGAGAGCGTCTGCGGGACATCGACCGGATCCAGCTCGAAGTCGCGGTGACGCCGCGACAACTTTACCTGGGCGCGGAGGATAAGCCGGCGATACTGGCGTTTATGGCGGCGCACGGCTTCCGGCTTGCCGGGACCGAAACTCAGTCGGAGGGCCAGGAGGAGAACCTTACATTCGTCCAGATCCGGGAGCGCGACGAACCGGGCACGCCTGCCTCTTCTGGTACCGGGGAAGCGGAGTCCTGGATGACAGGCTTGTACGATCTATCCACTGCCAAAACTGCATATGGCGAGGTCGCGTTTGCCGACGGCACGTTGGAATTGGTCACCGACGAACGCCAATGGGCTTATACCGCTGTGACGCCGATCGGCGCAGCTTTCAGAGACGCCGGTGACGACCGTTTCCGGATCCAGATGGCGGTGCAGGTGGACGCTGGCACGCTGCAGGCCGGTGTTCTGAACCGGGAAGAGACCGATTTTCCGGGTGCGTGTCTGGTGAGGGAAAGCCCGGACTGGCAGCAGATCACGTTGGTCACGCCATCGATCGAGCGGGCTGGGCCTTTGGTTATTCGTAACGCATCAGAACTGGGTGCCAGTCGGGGCCGTTGTCGGTTGGTCTCAGTCACGCGACTGGCCAGGACGGCAGCGCAGCCGGAGGAAGCTGTACCGGATGAGAGTGAGGCCGAGTTGCTGGCGGTGCAACTCCGCGAACTCTGCACGGCGCTGGCATCGCTGATGATCGACAAAGAGGCTGCTGGCGTCGCTGCGATCGTGACGGACGGGTTGCTCCATCTACGCTCCGTCCTTGCTCGTGGCGGCCATGCCCTGATCGATGTTCGACGGCACGCGCTGTTGCCGGTATTCGCCGCAATGCCAACCGGCGTGCTGAGCGGCATCGCAGCGTCGATTGCCGTGCCACCCCGTCTTGCCCCCGCCAGCTGGCAGATGGACGACTTTCTTGAAAACACCGATCTGGCTACGGTGTTGCGCTATGCGATCTGGCTGGCAATGATGGGACGGGCGGATACCGGGCCAATCGAAGTGCCATGGCACAACGGAACCAGGCTGTCCTTGAATTTTTGCAATGACCTGGGCCGGGCGATTTTCGTCGGCGCGCAATACGAGCCCAACGAGTTCGCACTGCTTGATCGCATTTTGTGCCCGGGCATGACATTCCTGGACGGCGGAGCCAACGAAGGGGCGTATGCGGTGTTTGCCGCTGCGCGCGTCGGACCTACTGGCCGCGTTGTTGCGATCGAGCCGAGCCCGCGCGAACTGTCGCGACTACATGCGAATGTGGCGCTGAATAATTTCGGCAATGTCAACGTGGTCGAGGCGGCTCTGGCAGACCGCGAAGGCGTGGCCGAACTGCTGCTCGCCGATGGGCAGCATGCAGGACAGAACACGCTTGGCGATTTCATGTACCAAGGGGTGGCTGCCGCCGGTCGCGTCCAGGTGGCGGCGACCACTATCGATCATCTGATGGACCGAGGCGATCTGACCGCGCTGGATGTGGTCAAGCTGGACCTGGAAGGCGCGGAGTTACGTGCGCTGCAAGGGGCACGGCGGGCGCTCGATCGCTGGCGGCCGGTGATCATGCTCGAGGCGGCGGAGGTTGCACTGGCTTTTCAGTCCGGGTCGCACGCGGCGATTCTGGCTCTTCTGACCGAACACCAGTATCGCGCATGGGCGATGGATCCGGCGACCGGAGGGCTGACGGCACTCGACAAGGCTGGGCCTGGCGATAGCCTGATCGCAGTTCATCCCGGGTGCACTCGGGGATTGGATGTCTGAGCGGTCCGGGCTGGGGCCGTGCTGATCTTGGGGCAATGTGCAGATACCCTCATGTCCGTGAACAGGTATACCGCCCCAGCGCCGATCCTACACTGCGTTGGGAAGCGCAAGTTGCTGCCAGATCTGGTTCCGAGAAATACTCAAATGGCCGAGTATGATGCAATTCAGGGTCTGAACCGGGTAATACAGGGCGTCAGCTATCTGACTGAGCTGTCGACCATATCGCGTGAAATCTCGATTTCGGCCAGACAGGCGGTGATCTGGTAAAACGCTGCGGCTGGAGGTCGATCCATCGTCGACAAGAATGATTTCATATCCCGTTCCATGCTACTCAACGACTGCCCGCATGCGCGCCAGAAACTCCAGCAGCACTGTTTGCTCATTGAAGCAAGGCGCAACGATGGAAAGACTGGTGCCGGGTGAGGTCATCGAGCGTGGGACTTCATGCTGATCTCCGGAAGTTGGACCGGTCGGGTTGAGGCAGCGGGACGATCTTCCACGTGACGACCGTTGTGCCAAACCGTCGGCTCGTGCGGACACGACCATCGACAAATCCAAAACCGCCTGGCGTAGTACCATTGTGCTCGCGAAACCGGATCAAATGTTTCATGGTTGCGCACTTGCCGGCACGACTCGATCCACCAAGCGTCGAGGTATTGATCCTTTCACGCAGGTCTCCCAGCCCCGCTCATGGGGGGTTGTAACCCGTGACGAAATCTTCTACCAGGGCTGCACCGTCGAGGTGTCCGCACCTTTAATAGGAAGGTGATCCTGTCTTTACTGCGGTTCCCGCCGCATCATCACCGACGAACAAAGCGTGCCGATGCCGGCGCGAATCTGCAAGGGGGTCAGGTGTGAAGACTGCTTTGGTCTGTGGTGCCGGAGGATTCATCGGCAGCCACCTGGTCCGTCGCCTGAAGAGTGAAGGCTTTTGGGTACGCGGCAGCGATCTCAAATTTCCCGAGTTTGCAGAGACCGAAGCTGACGATTTTGTGATTGGCGACCTCCGGCATCCTGACTTCTGCAATGCTATCGTCGATCGCCGCTTTGATGAGGTCTATCAGTTGGCAGCGGACATGGGTGGTGCCGGCTATATCTTCGTCGGCGAGAATGATGCTGACATCATGCATAATTCGGCGACGATCAACTTGAACATGCTGGAGGCGCTCCGCCGCCGCGCTGTCCCGCGGGTATTCTATTCGTCCTCGGCCTGCATGTACCCCGCATACAATCAGGAAGACCCGGATCGTCCTAATTGTGCGGAAGACAGTGCCTATCCCGCTGCGCCGGACAGCGAATACGGCTGGGAGAAATTGTTCAGCGAAAGGCTCTATCTCGCGTATCAACGCAAGCACGGCATCGCGGTCCGTATCGCGCGTTACCACAACATTTTCGGCCCGGAAGGAACCTGGACCGGTGGCAAGGAGAAGGCGCCGGCCGCCCTCTGCCGCAAGATCGCACAGGCCAGACCCGCCGGCGAAATCGAGATATGGGGGGATGGGCAGCAAACGCGCTCATTTCTCTATATCGACGAATGCGTAGAAGGAACCCTGCGGCTGATGCGGTCTGATTTTAGTGGTCCGGTGAATATCGGCTCGGAGGAAATGGTCACGATCGACGGACTGGCGCGGATGATCATGAAAGCCGCCGAGAAGCAGTTGGCGATCCGCCATGTGGCCGGTCCAACCGGCGTCCGCGGCCGCAATTCCGACAACCGCCTGATTCTGGACCGGCTGAACTGGGCGCCGAGCCAGCCGCTGTTTGATGGTCTGGCTCTCACGTATCGCTGGATCGAACGGCAGGTTCTGCGCAATAACTCTTTCACGACGGCAAGCGCGGCCGCCGGGAACTGAGTCATGCATATTGCCGTTATCGGACTGGGCAAGCTCGGGTCGCCACTCGCCGCGGTACTGGCCGACACAGGTCATGACGTTATCGGTGTAGATCAGAATCCGGCTGCAGTCGAAGCGATCAATGCAGGGCGCGCGCCAGTGCAGGAGCCGGGGCTTCAGCAGAGAATCGAGTCGGCCGGCCCGCGTCTGCGAGCCACGACCAATTTTGCCGAAGCGATTGCCGCGACCGAGATCTCCTTCGTCATTGTGCCGACGCCGACTGGGCCCGATGGGACTTTCACCAACCGTTACGTCATTGATGCGGTCCGCCGCATCGGTGCTGCATTGCGCCGGCGGGATCAGTACCACGTCGTCAACATCACCAGCACAGTGATGCCCGGATCGACCGGTGGCGAAATTCGTACTGCTCTCGAGCAGGAAAGCGGTCGCTTGGTGGGCCGGGATGTTGGGCTTACTTACAATCCTGAATTTATCGCGTTGGGCAGTGTCGTGCGCGACCTGCTGCACCCGGATATGCTGCTGATCGGCCAGTCCGACCCGCGCGCGGGTGATCTGCTGGAGGCGGTGTACCGCCAGACCGTCGGGTGGGACGTGCCGGTGCAGCGGATGAGCTGGGTTAACGCGGAGCTGACCAAGATTGCCGTCAATACGTTTGTCACCACCAAGATCAGCTACGCCAATATGCTGGCGGAGATCTGCGAAAACCTGCCGGGCGCCGATGTCGATGCCGTGACGGCGGCGCTTGGCAAGGACAGCCGGATCGGCGGCAAGTACCTGAAGGGCGCGCTCGGCTATGGCGGTCCATGCTTTCCCAGGGATAACGTCGCATTCGCCGCTATGGCGCGCCAGCTTGG
>Ga0335072_10011719_pt1 | contig 12558 bp, 13 predicted proteins | sample Lox_Sample_21_FD_206725 | JGI IMG/M metagenome (GOLD analysis project Ga0335072, IMG submission 206725) | Soil microbial communities from Loxahatchee National Wildlife Refuge, Florida, United States - Lox_Sample_2.1 | ecosystem: Environmental > Terrestrial > Soil > Wetlands | place: USA...
TACCTTCGCCTTGAACTCCGCCGTGTGCTTCTTTCGGACATGCGCCATCGTTCACCCCTGGCCCGCAGGCCGTTCTAGGGGCGGCACTCTCTCTTAGCTACCTGTCCAGTTTTCGGGGGCCAGCTCAGACATCGGTCTGCCGTTAGCGTCATTGACGGAGCTTCATATTCATAAGCACCCTGATCAGGCTTTCCGATAGTTCAAGGTAACCTTAGCGCAGCCTCCACTCCGAACTCTCCGGGCAGCGCGCCCTTGGGGAACAGGCGGGTGAAGTGACCCATTTTGCGGCCGGGGCGGGCTTCCGACTTGCCGTAGAGGTGCGGAATCAGGCTCGGCGTCGCCAGAACGGCGGGCCAGAGGGCCAGACCCTCCGGGCCAACCAGGTTCTTCATGACCGCATCGGAATGCCGCGCGGCAGGAGGCAGCGGCAGGCCTGCGATCGAGCGGATATGCAGCTCGAACTGGCTCGCAGGGCAGGCGTCGATCGTCCAGTGGCCGGAGTTGTGAGGGCGGGGCGCGATTTCGTTCACCAGCACCTGTCCGCGCGCATCGACGAACATCTCGACCGCCAGCAACCCCACCAGATCCAACGCCGCCGCCACGCGGCGTGCGATGGATTGCGCGGCGGCGGCGGTGCCCTCGGCAATGCGGGCGGGCGCAAGCGTCACATCCAGGATGTGGGCGCGATGGCGGTTCTCCACCGTGTCGAAGGCGGACATCATGCCGTCGGCGCCGCGCGCGATCACGATGCTGATCTCGCAAGCGAAGTCGACGAAGCCCTCCAGGACCAGCGGCTTCGGTTCCAGCGTCACCCAGGCGTCCGGCAGGTCAGCCGGGTCACGCAACGTCCGCTGTCCCTTGCCATCGTAGCCGAGTCGGGTGGTTTTCAGCACCGCCGGAAGGCCCAACTTTGCCGCGGCCGCTTCGAGATCATCCAATGAACCCACCGGCAGCCAGGGAGCGGTGGCGACGCCAGCCCCATTCAGGAACGACTTCTCAGCAACCCGGTCCTGGCTGATCCGCAGCACGGACGGCGCAGGACGCACCGGTTTCAGCGAGGCGAGCAGGTCCAGCCCTTCGGCGCTGACGTTCTCGAACTCGAAGCTGATCACGTCCACTGCTCCTGCGAAGGCATGCAGCGATGCGGGATCGGCGTAGTCGCTGATGGTCACGGCGTGCGCGACCTGGGCAGCGGGGCTGTCCACCTCACGCGTCAGAATGTGGCAGCGATAGCCGAGCCGCGCCGCCGCCACGGCCGACATCCGCCCAAGCTGCCCGCCGCCAACCAAACCAATGGTAGCGTTGGGGGAAAGCGGGAAGATCATGGCACCCCTATTCCCTCTGCCGCTTGCGAGAGAGGGAATAGGACGAGGGTGCCGCATGACCCGATCACCCTCACCCTACCTCTCCAGCTGTCCTGGAGAGGCGCCATCAGTTGGCTCCTCTGCGACTCCCGCCGTTTGCTCTGCCCGCAACGCATCCAGCCGCCCGGCCAACGCCAGATCTCCCAGAGCCAGCACGGCAGCCGCGAGCAGCCCGGCATTCACCGCGCCGGAGCGGCCGATCGCCAGGGTCCCCACTGGCACACCCGCGGGCATCTGCACAATCGACAGCAGACTATCCATTCCGCTGAGCGCGTGGCTCTCCACCGGCACGCCCAGCACCGGCACCGAGGTCCAGGCGGCGCACATTCCCGGCAGATGCGCCGCGCCACCGGCCCCTGCTATGATCACCGCCAGCCCGCGCTCCCGCGCCGTGCGCGCATACTCGCGCAACCGGTCCGGCGTGCGATGCGCCGAAACGATCCGCGTTTCGTAAGTCACACCCAGCCGGTCCAGTATTTCGGCTGCATGGCGTAACGTGGGCCAGTCCGACTGGCTGCCCATGATGACGCCAACGCGCGGAGCTGCCGCCGCGTTCATGTCAGGCAATGCTGTCCGGAATGAGCCGGCTTTCCAGCCAGGAGATCTCATCCTTCAGCATCAGTTTCCGCTTTTTCAACCGTTGCAGGTGCAACTGGTCCGCCGCGCCCTGCTCTGCCAGCCGCGCGATCACTGTGTCCAGGTCGCGATGCTCGCTGCGCAGCTCGTGCAGCTTGCGGAGCAGCGAGTCCCGGTCGGTCAACATCGGAGCCTCATAGCACAGGGAAAAGGCCCGCCCCAGAGGGTCCTTCGCCAAAATGACGTGGAATACGGCACGGGTGTGTGGCCGCCAGCCGCGGTCATGGGCAAAAACCCCAAAGGCGGCAAAGGCAGCGCCGCGCACATGCCGGCTGGGGGAGGGGATAAGGACAGCGTGGCAGCCAGCGGCGCCGCAACGACTCCAGCGCTCCGGTACCTGCTGTTCAATTGCCATGGCGCAGGCCAATCCTCGAAGAGAAATACCCCTTTCGGCCGCCTGGGCCGTGGTGGGCTGGAAAGTTCCGGCTGGCGCCCCAGGTGGCAATGGCGTTACACTCTCGCTGCCGCGGTCGCTGCGGCGGCCGCGGGTGTTTCACCGGACGACTCGGAGGAACCCCTACCATGAGCCAGCAGACCCGTCTGGATGCCCTGAAGGAGCGCCATGCGGCGCTCGAAGCGCGCATCTTCGACGAGGATCAGCGACCGCGACCGGACAGCGATACCCTCACGCGATTGAAGGTCGAGAAATTGCACGTCAAGGAAGAGATCGAACGCCTGCGCGAGTCAGCGCAGATCCACTGACCCTGCCACAATCCGGTTACGCGGCCTCCTCCGTCTCGGGCGGGGGAGGCGGCGGGACAGTGCGCCCTTCCCGTTCCAGACGCTCGTTGGCCTGGGCGACGGCCGCATTCAGATCGGTTTGCGTGCACAGGCCCAGAATCACAGGGTCGCGCGGCTTGATGTTCGCACTGTTCCAGTGCGAGCGGTCACGCACCTTCTGGATGGTCTCCTTCGTGGTGCCGAGTAGCTTGGCGACCTGGGCCTCGGTCAGCTGCGGATAGCTGCGGATCAGGAAGGCGATAGCATCCGGGCGGTCGTTACGTTTGGCCACGGGGGTGTAGCGCGAGCCGCGCAGCCGCTTCGGCGCCGGCAGCGCTGTCGGGGCAAGCTTCAGGCGGGCGTTGGGCTCGGCCTCACAACGGCGGATTTCCTCGGCGGTGAGCTGGCCGTTGGCAACCGGATCATAGCCGACGATTCCCTGCGCCACTTCGCCGTCCGCAATCGCCTGCACCTCAAGCGGATGCATGCCGCAGAATTCGGCGATCTGGGTGAAGGTAAGCGCGGTCTTCTCGATCAGCCACACGGCGGTGGCCTTTGGCATGAGCGGCGTGGTCATGGCATGTCACTTTCAGGGCCGCCGGGGGCGGGCGCGTCAACCGCTGGGGAGCGCCGCGGGGTGCGGCCGTTCTGGCGATATGACAATGGGGGTGGGGTGGGTCAAGGGAATTAGGCGGGCGTTTAGCGGGCGTTTCTACCCGCCCGTGGAAAGCTGCCCCTGCACGGCCTGAGCCAGGGCATCCGTTGTGGTGCGCCAGACCTCCGGCTTGCCCAGCGTCTGCTCCAGTGCCTCGCGCAAATAACGGATTCGGTGCGCCTGACCAGCGATCCAGGGATGTAACGTCAGGTTGAACACCCGGCCCCCTTCGGCATGGAGTACGGCAAAGGCCTCGGCGACGCCGTCGGCCCAGACCCAGGGACTGACCCGGCGTAGCCATATGCATTCCAGGTCATTCCATTCCGGCTGCGGCGGCAATGCCAGAAGGCGCCGGCCGTCATACGGCCCGAGCCAATAGGGCAGGTCGTCGTTCGGCCAATCCGCGGTGTAGAGGAAGCCGGCCTCGGCCAGCAGCGCCGGCGTCCGCGCCGACTCGTTGAAATCCTGCCCGCACCAGCCCAGCGGCGCGGCGCCGGTGGCCGCTGTCACGGCATCGCGGGCCGTAGCGATGAACGCACGCTCATCGGCCTCAGGCATTCGGCTGGTGATGCGTCGTGTGGAGTAATTGCCGTGCGCCATGAAGCACGCATTGCGCTGCATGAGTTCGTCGAGTACTTCCGGATAGCGCTGCGCCGCCGCGGATCCGAGCGCCACGCTCGGCTTCACTCCGAACCGATCCAGCACGTCCAGTACGCGGAAGATACCGACGCGGGCGCCGTATTCGCGCTGGCTCCACGTCAGCCAGTCAGGAAAGAATTTGCCCAGGGGCGAGACAATGCGCGGATCGGGGTTCGCCCCCCCGGGCGGTTCCAGTTCCCAGAAATCCAGCATTAGAGTCACGGTGAACGCGATGCGAGCGCCCTCCGGCCAGGTGAAACGCGGGGCTTCGGACAACGTGCGGAACAGATAATGTGCGTGGTCCATGCCCGGCTCGCGTACCTCGTCCACCGGCGGGGTTTTGGCAGGAATGAACTCAGCCATTGGCCGCCTCCCGCGCCGCGAGATGCGCTTCGATCGCCGGCAGATGGTGGGCGTTGTACCAATCGACGATGTTAGCGGCGGTGGTCAGCCACACGCCGGGATGCGACAGGATGTATTCCAGGGCCTGTCGAAACACGCGGATGCGGTGCGGCTGGCCGACCCAATAGGGATGCAAAGCGACGCACATCACCCGCCCTTGCTCGGCCCCTTCTGCATAGACCGTGTCGAAATAGTCGCGGATCTGGCGGACGAAATCGCCCACCTCCTCGCCGCGCCGGTGCAGGATCACGTCGTTCAGGTCGACCGAATACGGCATCGACAGCAGCCGGCCTGTCTTCACCCGCAGCGGGAACGGCTGGTCGTCGTGATACAAATCAGCCGTGTAGTCGTAGCCGCATTCCGCCGCCAGATCGAAGGTGTGCAGTGTGTTGGTGATGGCCGGACTGAACCAGCCTCGTTGTTCACGCCCGGTCAGCGCGCGATGGATCGCGCGGCTTTCCAGCATCGCCGCGCGTTCCTCATCCTCCGAGAGATCCAGGTGGTAGCGCGTATTATAGATGCCGTGCGACATGTACTCCCACCCGCGCTTCTCCATTGCTTCGAAGATCGCAGGATAATGTTGGATCACCGTCATGTTCAGGCTGACGGTGCAGCGGATGTGGAACATGTCGGTGAGATCGAACAGGCGCCAGAGTCCGACGCGGTTGCCGTAATCGCGGGCGCCGTAGTTCAGCACGTCGGGATGGGGCGAACGCGGCCACGGATCGCGGGTGCGCACGAATTTCGGCAAGTACTCGTAATGCTCGATGTTCGGCACCACCCACACGGCAACGCGAGCGCCATCCGGCCAGCGCAGCGGCGGCCGGTGTAGCATGGGAGAATAGGATAGCTCCATGGGCAAAACCTCTCCCGCCTGCTGCGGGAGAGGTCGCGGAGCGCAGCGACGCGGAGGGTGATCGGGTCGGCACGTCGCTTTCCTCCTGCCCTCCCGACCACCCTCACCCTAGGCGCTCACGCATCTCGACCTCTCCCTTTTCGCGGGCGAGGCAAGCCTCTCCCGCTTCCCCGCCGAGGTTAAATCCTCCGCGAGCCATCGTCACCCGCCACGCTGAGACCACAATCGTCGCCCGAACGTTCTTGCCATCTGCCCCAGCAAGGACAGCGCTTGTCGGTCCTGACCGTATTGCTCGGCCGCCGCCTCTCGAACAGGGAGGTGGGGAGCGCGAAGGCAGGGCAATTGCCGGCGGCGCTGATGCGCGATGCCGGACCTCGGCTGGTGGTGGTCAACGTGCTGTGGCGTATCATGGAGGAATGACAGCGCGCGTTTATCTCGCTGGTCCAGACGTGTTCCTGCCCGAAGCGGAAGCCTGGGCTGCGCGCCGCGCCGCGATCTGCGCGCGCCACGGCCTGACTGCGGTGTCACCGCTGGATGCGTTGGGGGACGAGTCGCCGTGGACGAACCTGCCGGATTGGCAGCAGATTTCGTTCCGAAATGAGGCCCATATCCGTGGCTGCCAGGCAATTATTGCCAATCTGACGCCATTTCGCGGTCCCAGCGCGGATGTCGGTACCGTCTATGAAATGGGGTACGCGCGGGCACTGGGCTTGGCTGTGTTCGGCTATAGCAACTGCCCGGTACCGTTCACGCAGCGGAGTTTGGACTACGTCATGACGCACAGCGTCGCGATGGGCGGTTCCGGCAGAGTGTGGCGCGACGCCGACGGGCTGCTTATTGAGCAATTCAAGCGGCACGACAATCTGATGATCGAAGGAGGAATTGTCGGATCGGGCGGAGTGCTGGTAGTACCCGAGAGCGAGCCGTCGGATCGCTGGCGCGACCTGACGACATTCGAAAAATGCGTAGCTATCGCAGCCAAACTAACCTCTCCCGCGTGAGCGGGAGAGGCCGAGGCGCGTTAGCGCCGAGGGTGAGGGTGATCGGGAGGTCACGCAGCACGCTCCGTACCGACCCGATCACCCTCACCCCCGATGCTTCGCATCTCCACCTCTCCCACCGCGTGCAGAGGCCGTCTAACGGCCAAACCGCCGTTTCCTCTGCTGGAACGCCCGTACCGCGCGCAAAAAGTCGATCTTCCGCAACGCGGGCCACAGCACATCCGTGAAATAGAACTCGCTATACGCACTCTGCCACAGCAAAAATCCCGACAGCCGCAGCTCGCCGCTGGTGCGGATGATCAGGTCCGGCTCGGGCGCGGGCAAATACAGATGCCGGCTGATCTCTTCCGGCGTGACGCGCGCCACCACCTGCGCCAGAGTCTCTCCCCGTGCCGCCGCGGATTGCAGTAATGCGCGCACCGCGTCAGCGATTTCCTCACGCCCGCCATAAGCGACTGCGATCGTCAGCACCATCGCGTCGTACGCCGCGGTGGCGTCTTCCGCCGCGCGGATTGCCGCCCGCAACCCCAGCGGCAGGCAGGCAGTCTGGCCTATCGCCTGCACTCGGACGCGGCGGCTATGGATCTGTGGATCGACCGCGAGCTGGTTCAGCTTGGATTCCACTGCCGCGAGAATGCCCGCCACCTCCTGCGGCGCGCGGTTCAGGTTATCGGGCGAGCAAACCCACAGCGTGACGGCGGGGATAGACAGCTCGCCACACCAGTCCAGTACGGCGTCCAGCTTGTGCGCACCCAGCGCATAGACCCGCGCCGGATCGGCAACGCCCCAGAGCTGCCCCCACCGGCGGTTTCCGTCCAGGATCAGGCCGACATGGCGCGGCGGCGGATCGCACCGCACCTGGCGAAGCAACCGGCGCTGGTAAATCGCGTAAAGCGGCCCGAACAACACGCCGCGCAAGCCGGCCCGGGCGCGACGCAGCCACAGGCGCCAGTCCGTGCCGAGTGCCGGCCCGCTGCGGATGGCGGAGGACGATTGGACCGGCGCACTCATGAATCGGCGTCGCGCGTGAATCCCATGGCGGCTTCATACTCCAGCCGGATCGAGTCAGGCCAGCCGGCGAGGAAAGGAAACTCACGGCGCGGGATGGCACTTCCCGGGTCGCCGCCGGCCTCCACCGCGGCACGCGTCGCGCCTTCGATGAACCCGCGGCGTCCGATGATGGGCAGCGTTACGCACGTGTTGAGTTCCGGATCACGAATCGTCGCTTTCGGCTCCTCACCAGCGGCGACCGCATCGAGCTGTTGGAAAAAACGCTGCCGCATCATGATGATGCCCCGGTCGCTGCGGCCGAGATGCTCGCGCTTTCGATCGGTTATTGCACCCTGACCGACCCAGCCAATGAAATCCTGGTTCATGATGTGGCTGGTGATCCAGCGCCCCGTACGGGCATCAGAGACCGGCGCATACCAGTAGGGAATGCGGGGCTGACGGTATGGCTCGCGATCCTGCGGCACCCGCGTGAAGAACCAGCCAACGCTAAGCATATGGGTATCGTCTATCGGCACGCGCCATTCGAAATGGTTGCCGGTAAACAGCGCATTCGGCCACAGACACACGCGTCCAACCGTCCATAACGGATTGTTTTCGTCTCCGCCTTCGCGTACGCGGCGATAGACCAGGCCGTATTCGAACTCATCGAATCCCAGCTTCAGGTGACGCGGCGCGTAGGTGTCGTTGCCGCCGCGCAACCGGCCGCCCCAGTTGTCGTGCATCCATTCGAAATGCACCGGATCGATCGAGTTCTCCTGGCACTGGAACCAGTTGCACGGCACTTCCGAGAACACGATCTGAACGAAGCCATTGTGCCAGGTAAACGGCTCCCAATTCGGCACCAGAGGTGCCGGATCGGGCCCGAGATAGGCCCATAGCAGGCCGGCAAGTGATTGTACCTTGTAGGACTTGACGCGAATCTGGTCACGGAAGCGGATTTCCGGCGCCTCGATATCCTCGAACGGCTGTTCAAGACAGGCGCCCGCGGCATTGAACAACCAGCCATGATAGTTGCAGCGGAGACCGCAGGATTCAACGATGCCGTAGGACAGATCGGCGCTGCGGTGCGGGCATTGACGTTCCAGCAGGCCGTACTGGCCAGCAAGATCCTTGTATAGCACAAGGTCCTCGCCCAGCAGGCGGACGGGCTTGGTAGGATTGTCGTCGAGCTCGGTAGCAGCGGCGATCGGATGCCAATAGCGGCGCAGGAGTACGCCCATCGGCTTGTCTGGCCCAACCTCGGTCAACAGACGGTTTCGGGCATCGCTCAACATGGTGTTCGTTTTGCTCCCGCTAGACGCTGGTCAAAACCTATTCGCTTCCGGCGCCGCGCACCAGCGCCAGGATGGGATGCGTCGATCAGCTCAGCCTGTACGCAGGGCAGCCGGGCTGGCGCAGCAAAGAACAGTGGACTACAGATTGCAAAGGAAAGCATCGAGCAAAGATCCATAGGAAGCTGAGCGCCAATCTTGAACTATCGAACCCATGAAATCTGGGTAACTGTTCTTTGTTGCAGCCGCCGCGGTTTGCCCGCGGCGGAGCCTCTTTCTACCCGGCCTTGATCCCCGCTCGCCGCAAGCTTCGCCGCCAGTCAGCAGCGACCATGTCCAGCGCCTGCTTCGCGGTCTGCTGCCCAAGCAGGACAGCCGAAATGCCGCTGCGCAGTTGCAACTCCAGCGTCGGCCAGATCGCATCGCGCGGTTCCAGCGTGGCGGTCTGCATCGCCGCCGCCAGCGCCGGGGCCCAGCCAAACCGCTGCTGGATGTCCGGCTGGTTCAGCACTGACACGCGCGGCGGCGCATTGCCGCGCTCCAGCGAGCGGCGCATCCATTCCTTGCTGGTCGCCATCTGGATGAATTCGAATGCCCAGTCCTTGTGGCGGCACGTTGTCGGCACGCCCAGTGTCCAGCCGCCAACGCTCACGCGGCTTTCTGCCCGCGAACGCGCGCCCGGCGCGACATCGAACGCCCACCGCCCCGCCGTCCTGGACAGCTTCGGATCGTTCACCAGCGTGCCGTAGGGTGCCAGCGTCAACGTCATCGCATAGCGATCGGTCTGGCCACCGGCGACGATCTCGTCGAATTCCCAGGTTATGGCGTCTGGCACCACCACTTTGTACTTCGTCATCAGGTCGCCATAGAATTGCAGCGCCTCCACCGCGCGGGCGTCATTGATATGGATCTCCCACGTCTCGGGATCGAAATAGCGGCCGCCATTGCCGCGCAGGAACGGCGAGAACCCGCCCACCATCGCCGGACCCTGGCGTCCCCAGATGCCCAGGCCGTAGCGGTTGGGCGCGCCCGCCTTGGTGGTGGCGACGCAGGCGGCCTGGAACTCCGCCCAGTTCGACGGCGGATTCGTGAACCCCGCATCGGCGAGAAGCTGCTTTTGATAGAACAAGATGCTAGCGGTGACGCGATAAGGGATGCCGAGCAATTTTCCCTGATAGCTCGCCATCTCGCGGATCGGCGGCAAGAAGTCGTTCCAATCGAAATCCGGGTGCCGGCTGGCGTTTGCGGCCAGCAGCTTCTCATGATCCTCCATATAGGGCGCCAGCCAGCCGGCGAATGTCGCGGACCACTGGACGATATCGATACCGCTGGCGCCACTGTTCAGTTCCGCCTTCAGTCGCGCGCTCAGCGCGTCACCCGGCAGCAGCGTGAAATCGACCATTATGCCCGTGGCCCGTTCGAAGGCGGGTGCTACCTCTTCGACCAGGCACCAGTGCCACGGGCCATTGTCGCCGACGAACACCAAACGCTCCGGCCTGGCCTGTGCGCGTGCCACGTGGGGTGCGGCGATGGCGGCGGCAGCACCTTGCAGCAACCGGCGCCGGCTGGGCCTTACAAGGTTCGACTGAGAGTGGACTAGCGTCCGTTGCTCGTGGTCCGGCCTCGAAGGCGTGTGCATTGTGCTGTCCGTCAACCGCGACCGATCCCGGCGCGGCGCAGACTGCGGTGCCAATCCGCTGCAACGCCATCCAGTGCGTCCTTGGGAGTCTTCTGGCCCAGCAACGCCTGCGAAAGGCCAGAGCGCAGCTGGATTTCCAGCGTATCCCACACTGGATACGCCGGGGTGGGAAAACCGGTCTCGATCGCCTTCGCTGCGACAGGTGGCCAGCCGATCTTCGCCACCATTTCGGGATCGGTTAGTACCGAGTCGCGTGGTGGCGCATTGCCACGGATCATTGCACGCTTCTGCCATTGCTTGCTGCACACCATGGCGATGAATTCCGCCGCCCACTCCTTGTTCTGCGTGTATTTCGGCACCGCGATGTTGTGGCCGTCGATCCAGGTACGGCCTTGGTCCGGCGATGTCGGCCCAGGCACCGTGGTCCAGGCCCATTTGCCGCCCGTTTTTGACAGTTTCGGATCATTGATTAGCGTGCCGTAGGGCGCGAACATCTGCACCATGGCGTAGCGATCGGCCTGGCCGCCCGCGACGATCTCGTCGAACTCCCAGGTCATCGATTCCGGCGGCACGACCTTGTACTTGGTCGCGAGCTCAGAATAGAAGGTCAGCGACTCGACGCCCTTCGCGCCGTTGATGAAGATCTCGCCGGTCTTGAAATCCACCAGCCGGCCGCCGTTAGAATAAAGCCACGGCACGAAGCCGACGAAGATCGCGGCACCCTGGCGGCCGAAAATACCGAAACCATAGCGGGTCGGTGGCGTGTTCAGCGCAATCGCGGCCTTCAGGAACTCGGGCCAGGTGCCGGGTGGCTGCGTGAAACCGGCGTTCTGCATCAATGCCTTCTGGTAGTGCATGATGCCGGTGGTGATGCGGTACGGGATGCCGACCAGCTTGCCGTCATAGGTGGCGGCCTTCTTGGTGCCGGTCAGGAAATCGTCCCAGTCGAAATCGGGATGCTTGGCGGTGATCTGTTGCACCACCTTCTCGTGGTCTTCCATGTGCGGCGCAATCCAGCCGGCCATGCCGACGGACCACTGCACGATGTCGATCCCGCTGCTCCCCGCGCCCAGTTCCGCACGCAATCGCGCGCGCCATGGATCGACCGGCAGCAGCGTGAAGTCGATCCTGATGCCGGTCTGCTTCTGGAACTCCGGAGCAACCTCCTCGACCATCGTCCAGTGCCAGGGACCGTTGTCGCCGACATAGACCAGTTTCTCCGGTTTGCTCTGTGCCTTGATCTGAGGTGCGGCCAACACGCCGCCAGCGGCGAGAGATGCCGCCAGCAGGCGGCGTCGGTTGAGTGTGGCCATGGCGCGTTTCCCCTGGTTGTTGGTTCAGCCTTTCACCGCACCGGACGACAACCCGGCGACCAGGTGCCGTTGCGCGGCGAAGGAGAAAATGATGACTGGCAGGATCACCAGCACGCCGGACGCGGTCATGCCGCCCCAATCGACGCCAGTATCGCCGCCAGAGAAGGCCGCCATCAGCACTGGCAGCGTGCGCGTCGCGTTATTGGTCAGCACCGCGGCGAACAGGAAGTCGTTCCAGGCAAGCTGAAGACACAGGATGCAGACGGCAACCAGGCCGGGGCGGATCAGCGGCAGCACCACATAGGTGAAGGCGGCCGCACGTGTGGCGCCGTCCACCCAGGCGCTCTCTTCCAGTTCGCGCGGCAGTTCCTCGAAAAACCCGCGCATGATCCATACCACCAGCGGCAGGCTGAAGGTGGTGTAGGCTAGCACGACGGAGAACCGCGTCGTGGTCAGGCCAATCTTCGAAAAAAGGATGTACATCGGCACCAGCACGGCGATCGGCGGCAGCATGCGCATCGCCAACAGGCCAAAGAACAGTACTGAACGTCCGCGGAATGGGAAACGGGCGATGGCATAAGCCGCTGGCACCCCCACGCACAGTGACAACAGTACGGCCCCGGTAGCCACCACCAGACTGTTCCAGAAGCAAAGTAAAAAGTCGCCACTGCTCAGCGTCGATGCGTAGTTCTGAAACGTCGGCCACCAGATCAGGACCGGTGGCATGGCGAAGATCTGCAAGCGCGTCTTCAGCGACAGGCCGATGATCCAGACCAACGGGAACAGGAACACGACGGTCAGTGCGATCAGCGCGGCATAGACAGACACGGCGAACACCAGCCGGCTGCGGCGAGAACCGACGCGAGCGGGGATGGCCATCTAGTGTGTCTCCCGGCGGCGGATCACCGCGATGAAGAATCCGCATAGCGCCATCGACATCAGCAGCATCATCCAGGACGCTGCGGCGCCGAGGCTCAGGTCGAAGCGAACAAACGACGCCAGATAGGTGAACATCGACAGCACCATCGTCGCGTCCGCCGGGCCGCCGCTC
>Ga0335072_10011720_pt1 | contig 12558 bp, 12 predicted proteins | sample Lox_Sample_21_FD_206725 | JGI IMG/M metagenome (GOLD analysis project Ga0335072, IMG submission 206725) | Soil microbial communities from Loxahatchee National Wildlife Refuge, Florida, United States - Lox_Sample_2.1 | ecosystem: Environmental > Terrestrial > Soil > Wetlands | place: USA...
GATGTCGGCAAGGCCATCGTCGGACCGCAGGACATAACGCTGCGTGGCTGGGTCAACAAGCAGCGTGGCATCGTGCTGGCCATTCAACGGCTGCCCGGCGCGAACGTCATCAGCACGGTGAATGCGGTCAAGGCGGCGCTGCCGCAGATCGAGGCGTCGATCCCGCCCGCAATCAAGGTCTCGGTCATCTCCGACCGCACCATCACCATCCGCGCCTCGGTCACCGATGTGCAACACACGCTGCTGATAACGGTCGGCCTGGTCGTGGCGGTGATCTTCCTGTTCCTGCGCAGCGCCTGGGCGACGCTGATCCCGGCCGTTGCCGTGCCGGTCTCGATCATCGGCACGTTCGGCGTCATGTATCTATGCGGCTACAGCCTGGACAATCTGTCGCTGATGGGGCTGTCGATTGCGGTCGGCTTCGTGGTGGACGACGCCATCGTGATGGTGGAGAACGTCGCCCGCCACATCGAGATGGGCAAGACGCCGATGCAGGCTGCGCTCGACTGCGCGGGCGAGATCGGCTTCACCATCCTCTCGATCTCCATTTCGCTGGTCGCCATTGCGGTCTCGGTGGTGGTCTCCCTGACCCTGACCCCGACGATGAGCGCGCGTCTGCTGCGCCATGTGCATCCGGAAAAGGCCGGAAAACTGTCACGCGCCTTGGAGCACGGTTTCGACGCGCTGCTTGCGGGATACGACCGCCTGCTGGTGGTCGCGTTGCGGCATCGTTTCGTCACCCTGATGGCCATGCTTGCTACCATCGCAGTAACCGCCTGGCTCTTCATCATCATTCCGAAGGGCTTCTTCCCGGAACAGGATACCGGGCTGATCCTGGGCGTGACCGAGGCGGCAGAGGATATTTCTCCGGACGGTATGGCAACGTTGCAGCAACGGGTGATCGCCGCAGTCGAACAGGATCCGGCAGTCGCGACTGTTGGCGCCTATATCGGCGCGGGCGGCGCCACGTCGACCGAAAACCAGGGCCGCTACGCGAAGGCGGGCGGCCTGGTGGTTTCCCAGATCCTGACGCTTTTCACCACGCCGGTGGTTTACATCTACATGGACAAGCTTGCGCATCTCAGCTTCTGGCCCAGGCGGCGGCTGCAGCAGCACGAACCCGCCGCGGCCGAATAAGCTGGTTCCTCCTCGGCATGAGCATGATATCCGAGCGGCGCTAGCAGGTGGTAGACACAGGCCAACACTTTCTAACCGCCTCGCCGCCGCGCAGGCCGACCCATATCCTCCCGAGCCGTGCATATGTCGAACTTGGACCGACTGGGCCGCTCATACGCCGCCCGAGGTGCTCGCCCTCAACTTCGGCGTTCCGGCGATAGTTTCCGTTCGAGTTCAAAAGCCGAAGCGGCAGCAGACAGGTGGCTGATAGCACAACATTCAAGGTCTCGAAGACGACCAGGCCGCTCCCCTGCCGACGGGAGCGCGGTAAGCTCACGCAGCCATCCGAGAACTTGCCAGCGACCTGACCCCGTCGCCAGCCTTTACACGAGTGGCGGCAAATTGCGCTTCCGCCTCGCGGCCCACCGACACGAAGAAATCGATCAGCACGCGCGTTCGCGGCGGCAGGTTGCGTCGCGGCGGATAGCTTACGCAAGTGTGCTCCTGTTCCGAAACCCAATCCGGTAGCAGCCGGCAGAGCCGGTTGGTGCGAATGTCATCCAGCACGTGGGGCTCCAGAAGCCACGCGATGCCGTAATCAGCCAGCGCCGCGCGGTGCACCATCGTGGAACTGCTGGCATGCAGACCGCCGGTCACCCGGACATGCACCGGCCCGGTTGGTCCGTTAAATTTCCAGCGGTCGCTATCCGGCCTGTTCTCATGGATGATGCAATTGTGCTTGACCAAATCTTCGGGGGTGCCCGGCACACCGTGTTCCTCCAGATAGGCCGGCGAAGCCACCGGAACGCGGCCGAACCTGGCGATCGTGCGGACAATCGCCGAAGCATTGTCCGATTGCCCGGTCTGAACCACAAGGTCCAGGCGCTCCTCGGTAAAGTCGCCAAATCGCTCGCCGATCACCAGTTCAACCTCCAGTCCGGGGTAATGCCGCAGCAATCCGGACAGGCGGGACGTGACCAGGATCGCCATACCGGGTGGCAGACCCACACGGACCCGGCCGGTCGGCGCCGCGCGCCGGCGCCCGAGCCTCGCTTCGATCTCCTCTGTTGCCGCCAATACGGCGCGAGCCCGGACAAGCAGGTTCTCGCCGTCGTCCGTCAGGCTGAGATGACGGGTCGTGCGATGCAGTAGACGGACCCCGAAATGATCTTCCAGGTGCCCGATCAGGCGGGTCACGCTTGAATTGGTGCTGCCGGACTCGCGGGCGACCGCGGAGAAGGAACCGGTTTCAACGACACGCACGAAGGTCCTGAAGGCGTAGAGCAAGTCCATGCACGAAATTCCTCTGGCGGCAGTCCGCAAACGTTGAATCGCAACAGGGGTCGCCGCCAATGCCGGTGTACGGCTTCCCGGCGATGCGACTTCGAAGCTGCGATCTCGTCTTCATATGGGCGGCGTCCGGCCAGAGTGCAGTGAACTTTGGTATTGTCGACATGTCCGCGGCTGATGCCGGCCAATCGGCAAAGCCGATCTCCGTGTTCGCGGTTCCGGCTCTTCGACCAAATCGGCATAGGCCAATTGAAAATTTTGCAATCGCGATCCGGCACCGAAGCAGCATCTGAAGATGTGCGGATTGGAAGCACGAACATCGCATTCTGCTCTGAAGCCGCGACTTGCGCGATACCCTGCTGCCGGCACGGATGCTGCGTCATCCGGACCGAGCGGGATAGCGGGCCACTCTCGACAAGCCCGGTTGCAACAAACCTGCCGGCGTGCGGCAGGCGTTGCACCGGTTCACACCATGGAGACTGAGATGACGAAAACCTTGAACAACGATGTTTGGACCCTGCAAAAGCCGGCTGCTGTCTTGGGCTTTGCATTGCTGGGCGGGATTTGCGGCCTGGCTTCGGCGCGTGCTGCCGAACCTCTGTCCGGCGCGGTGGAACAAGCAGCCTTTGTCGGTTCGAATGCGCCAATGGCAACAGGTCAGTCAGTCATGACCGGACGCGGCCCCGCCGTCATCACCGGTAGCCTCGGATCGATGAATACAACTACCCTTCCCGGCAGCGGAGGTGTCGGCTTGCTTATGAATAACGGCAACGGCACCAGTACGCTGATCGTGCCGGGTGGCGTGCCGCAGGTGGTTGCGACGCCACGCTGAAGCGCGGCTCTGTCGCCTGCATATCCGCCCCCGTACGTGATCCGCGCGGCTTCGAGTCCGCGCGGATCACCTACGAGGAGCCCTAGCCGTCATTGCGGCCACAGCATTGCCAGCAGCGGCACGAAGGCGGCCGTCAGCAGCCCGTTCAATCCGATCCCCAGAGCCGCGAACGCTGCTGCCAGACCGCTCAGCGGCGCCACCTGCGATGCCGCGATCCCACTGCCGGCGACACCCGCCGCCAACCCGTGCGCACGCCAATCGTCCACCCGCAGCCAGCGCAGTATCGTCCGTCCCACGATCGCGGCAATGATTCCGCCGGCGATCGCCAGTGCCGCGGTCAGCGGGGGGACGCCGCCGATTTCCTGCGACAGCGACAACGCGATCGGCGTCGTCACCGACTTCGGCGCCATCGAGAGTGCAATGGCCCGGCCACCACCCAGCAAAGCGACCACGGCAACACCACTCAGGGCCGAAGTCAGCGAGCCCGCCAGCAAAGCCAGCCCCACCCCGTGAAAGCTCCGTCGCACATGGTTCAGGTTCAGCGCCAGCGGCACCGCAAGAGCCACTGTCGCGGGCCCGAGCAGGAACTGGATGAACTGCGCACCGGCGAAATAGCTTGCATAGGGCGTGCCGGTGGCCTCCAGCAGCGACGACACCACCAGGATTGCGATCAGCACGGGATTGGCCAGCGCCGCACCCTTGCAGGCGCGCTGCACCATCTGCCCCAGCACGTAAGCGGCAATCGTCACCGCCAGCCATGGCAGCGGTGTCAGACCCAGCGGTTGCCACACCGCGCGTAGCACATGATCCATCGAAGTAGTCCTATTCGGCGGGTACTTGCGGCGTGGCGCGGTGCGCGCGGCCGGCAATCCGGGAAACGTGGTGCATCACCAGTCCGGTGACCGCGAGCCCGAGTAGCGTCGAGATCACCAGTCCCGCCAGTATCGCCAGCCACTCGCGCCGCAGCACGCCGAGTTCTGCAATGATGCCAACGCCAGCGGGCACGAACAGCAGCCCCATATTGACGATCAGCCCGTTCGCCACCTGTCGCAACGAGGGCGGAACCGCATGCTCTGGCGCTGCACCGGTGCTGCCGCGCGCAACCAGCACGAGCGTCAGCAGGGCCATGCCGATCAGCGGGCCGGGCAGCGGGAGGTGCAGCGTCTGTCGCAACACCTCCCCGACAAGCTGCAGGCCAATCAGGATGGCAAAGGCCGAGGCCATGGTCGTGGGCTCGCTCAGACCTTGCGCGGGCTGGTCGGCGCGGCATCGCCCAGTCCGGCGTCGTTGGCGGCCAGCAGCCCCAATGCCGACCAGTCCAGTCCGCCCCAGCCGCGCGCCACGGTGGCGACCAGCCGGTCGTGCACCAGGCTTGCCACTGCCATCGGCACCGCCAACTTCTCGGCTTCGGCCAGCGCCAGCCGCAGGTCCTTCACTGCCAACGGCGTGGTCATTCCCGGCGGATCGTAGCGGTTATCGACGATCTTGCCGCCGTATGTCTTGTGCACACGCCCGTCGAACAGCGACCCGGTGAACACGTCGAAGGCGAGATGCGGGTCGATGCCGGCCTTGCGCAGCAGGGCGAACACCTCGCCCATGCTTTCCAACGTCGCTGCGGTCAGCACGTTGCCGGCGAGCTTGACCAGGCTGGCGAGGCCCGGATCGTCGCCGATGATGAACACGCGCTGGCCGAGCTTCTCCAGCATCGGCCGCACCCGGGCCACCGCTTCCGCCGGGCCGCCCGCCAGCACGAACAAGCGCCGGGCGTGCGCAAGATCCGGATTGCCCAGTACCGGCGCGGCGACGAAGGCCTGTCCATGCGCGGCATGTGCCGTCGCGAGCCGTCGCGACATCTCGGGGCTGATCGTGCTCATGCAGACGTGCACGGCGCCTGTCGGCAGGACGCTGGTCAGGCCATCGGCCCCAAGCGCGACCCTCTCGATTGCGGCATCGTCCGGCAGCGAAGTGATCACCACGTCGCATTCCGCGAAATCGGTCAGGTGCTCTGCGCTGCGGGCCCCCTCGGCCTGCAACGGCTGCGTGCGCCGCATTTCCCGATCATGCGCGACGACTTGATAGCCGGCGTCCAGCAGGTTCTTCGCGAAGGCTTCGCCCATGCGGCCGAGTCCCACCACGCCGACGCACTTTATCGGCGTACGCTCGTGCCCCTGGGGCGATGCTTGCAGCGCAGGGAGAACTTTCGTGTCACGTGCCGGCTTCGCGGCGCGTGCAGGCAAGCGATTGATCAACGTATCCATGGCTCCTGGTCCTTCCGGGAATGTCACAGAAATGGCGGGAGCATGGCTTGTGCGGAAGCGCTGCGGTGGCAAATGACTTGTGCGGCCATGGGGTGAATGGCCGACCGAAGGACCAGGGACGGGATGGCCGGGGTTGCTTGCGGCGCCGGGTCATCGGATGCGGGGAGCACACCAGCGTGGACTACTTTGCCGCAATGCGCGCTTTCGTCCGCGCGGTGGAACTGGGCAGCTTCTCGCGCGCCGCCGCCGAGGGGGGCGTAAAGGTCTCCACCGTCTCCCGCTACGTCACCGCCCTGGAAGCGGATCTGGGCGCCGCATTGCTCAATCGTTCAACCCGCCGGCTGCACCTGACCGAGGTCGGCAGCACCTTCCATGAGCGCGCCGTTCGCATTCTCGAGGCGGTGGCGGATGCGCGGCTGGCAGCGACATCGCTGAATACGCGGCCGCAAGGGCTGCTACGGATCAATATCCCCGCCGCGTTCGGTCGCCGTCATGTCGTGCCGCACCTGCCGGAATTCCTTGCCGCCTATCCTGCCATCCAGTTGGACGCGACGCTGGCCGACGAGACGGTGGACCTGATTGCCAGCGGGGCCGACCTCGCGGTGCGGATCGGTGCACTGGCGGATTCCACACTGGTGGCCAAGCGCCTGGCCCCGCAGCGTCGGCTGCTCGTTGCCGCGCCGGCCTATCTCGCCGGCCACCGGCCCGTCAGCGTGCCGCGGGACCTGGAGGATCACGATTGCCTGCACTTCGCGCTGCAGCCGAAGCAGGCCTGGTACTTCCTGCCGCTCGGCGCGCCGGCGGCCGAAGCCGAGGAAGTGGCGGTGCGTGGCCGCGTGCGCACCAACGATTCCGAGGCATTGCTGTGCGCCGCGCTCGCCGGTCTGGGGATTGCGCTGCTGCCCACCTGGCTGACCGGCGAGGCGATCGCAGAAGGCCGGCTCAGCCCGCTGCTGCCGGACTGGGAGGCGCTGATCGCACCTGGGGCCCAGCGGGCGATCTGGTGCGTGTATCCGCCCAAGAAGGTCGTCGCCCCCAAGGTGCGGGCTTTCCTGTCCTTCATCGAAGCACGCTTCGGCAAGCCGCCATACTGGGATCGTGCGGATCACGCGGCGGGGGCCGCCGCGTCGACGGAGCCACGGTAGAAGGCCGCTGTCGCCGATACCATGCGCGTTGCCGCCGGTGGTTCCGAAGTTAGAAAGAATGGGGTCGTGTCCCGGCTTCCGGGCGCGTCGCCGTACCCCCATCTGTCCCCGGCGATCATTCGTCGGAAAGAGCAGGTCATGCGCGCGATTCGGTTCGAGACTTTCGGAGATCCTTCCGTGCTCGAGGTGGTGGAGGTTGCCACCCCGGCCGTCGATGAGGCGACGGCGTTGGTGCGCGTCGTGGCGGCTTCGATCAATCCGAGTGACGTCAAGAACGTCGCCGGGGCTATGAAGCAGACGGTGCTGCCGCGCATCCCCGGGCGTGACTACGCCGGCGTCGTGGAGGCGGGTCCGGCGGAGTGGATAGGAGCGGAAGTCTGGGGTACGGGCGGCGATACCGGCTTCGTGCGCGACGGCACGCATGCCGAGTTGATCGCCGTGCCGGTGGAAAGCCTGCGCCGGAAGCCGAACACGCTCACCTTCGACCAGGCGGGATCGGCCGGCGTCAATTTCATGGCTGCATGGTGCGGCATCCAGGCGGCGGCCGTGACGGCCGGAGAAACCGTGCTGTTGATCGGTGCCGCGGGTGGCGTGGGCAGCGCCGCTGCCCAGATCGCGCGGCACCTTGGCGCGCGGATCATTGGCGCTGACAGGCGGGCACCACATCCTGATGCACCGATCCGCGCCGTGGCGCAGACGCTGATCACCGGAGCGCAAGATCTGCCGGCAGAGGTTCGTGCCGCGACCGGCGGCAAGGGCGCGGACGTCGTCTTCGACCTGGTCGGCGGTGTGATGTTCCGCACTGCCGTGAACTGCCTTGCCCTGCGCGGCAGGCTGGTCGAGATCGCTGCTACCGGACAGCGCGAAGTCAGCTTCGACCTTGCCGATTTCTATCACAATGAAAGCCGGCTGTTCGGCGTCGACACGCTGAAACGCGATCTGACCGCGTCCGCGCTGGTGCTGGACGCGCTGGCACCTGGCTTTGCCGCGGGAGACTACCGCACCGCGCCGATCGCCGAGACGTATGGACTGAGCGGCGCGCGCGAGGCTTATCGCAAGGTGGCGGCGGGGGCCGGTGGGCGCATCGTGCTGCGGCCGCAGGAATAGGGAGGCGGCCATGAGCGGTTACATCGTCTCCCTCCTCATGGGCCTGGCGGTCGGCGTGGTTTACGGACTCGTCCAGGTTCGATCCCCGGCACCGCCGGTGATCGCCCTGGTCGGGCTGTTGGGCATGGTGATGGGAGAGCAAGCGGTCGGTCTGGCAAAGCAGTACTTCGCGCCGCCTGCCCAGACCTCGATCCAGCAGATCCCTGGTGATGTCCGCGGACCTTAGCGTGTCGCGGCGGGTCTGGGCCGCATGACGCACGCGAGTCCACATCTGCGCCTGGTCTGAAATTTCTGCTCCCGTCCCGGCCGGCCATGACAAGAGGGGCGCCGATCGCGGCATCATGCCTGTACAGGCAGTCCCCTGAGCAGCTTGTCCAGCGTGATCGGATAGTCCCGAACGCGTATGCCGCACGCGTTGTAGACCGCATTGGCCACTGCCGCTCCGGCGCCGCAGATGCCGAGTTCGCCGATACCTTTGCTCTTCAGCGGGTTGGCCTTGTTGTCGAGCTCCGGCAGGAATATTGCGTCGATATAGGGGATGTCTGCGTGCACGGGTACATGATACTGCGCCAGATCGTTGTTCACGTACGCGCCGTAGCGCCTGTCGAGCAATACATCCTCCTGCAGCGCCGCGCTGACGCCGAACGTCATGCCGCCGATCGCCTGGGATCGCGCTGTCTTGGCGTTCAGGATGCGACCCGCGGTGAAAACCCCCAGCATGCGCCGCAGGCGGATCTCACCGGTATCCATATCCACCCCGACTTCGGCAAACTGCGCGCCGTAGGATTGCTGCGAGAAATTCCGCAACGTCGCGCCAGGCTGAATGGAGCCGTCGGCCTCGACGCCCGCATGACCAACCAGGCCCTTCAGCGGCTTCGAGATGCCGCCGGACGAGATATTGCCGTCCGCGAAACTGGCGGTGGCGGACTCCATCCCGGCGGCACGCGCCAGCCGCGCGCGAAGATGCATGCAGGCATCGAACAAACCGGAGCCGGAACTGGCGGCACCGAACGATCCACCGGAACCCGAAGCCATCGGGAACGCCGTATCGCCCAGCTCCATGCGGATGTGTCTCGGCGGCACACCGAGCATCTCCGACGCGATCTGGGTCAGGATCGTATAGGTCCCTGTCCCGATATCGGTCATCGCCATCCGCACCGTGACGACGCCGTCGGGATCGAGCCGGACACTGGCCGTCGACGGTTGCAGCGGATTGCCACGCGTCGCGGACGCAACGCCGATGCCTACCAGCCAGCGGCCGTCCCGGATCTGGCCTGGCCTGGTCTGGCGCTTGTCCCAGCCGAACCGCCGCGCACCTTCCTGCAAACAGGGGATCAGGTGGCGGGTGGAGAATGGGACATGCCTTGTCGGGTCCTCCGCCGGCTCATTGCGAATACGCAATTCGATCGGGTCGAGGTTGAGCTTCTCGGCCAGTTCGTCCATCGCACATTCGAGTGCCAGCAGTCCCGTCGCTTCGCCGGGCGCGCGCATCGATGAGGCGACCGGAATGTCCAATGGCACCAGGCGTTGCCGGGTCAGCCGGTTGGCGCCCGCATACAGCGATTGAGTCTGCAACGTGGCGCCTTCAAACGTTTGCTCGGTCGGCAGGTTGCCGGAATAAGCGTCGTGGCCGATCGCCTGGATGCGTCCGTTGTGGTCCGTTCCCATCCGGACGCGCTGAACCGTGTCGGAGCGGTGCGTCGTCACCATGAAGATCTGCTGCCGTGTCAGCGCGGTCTTCACCGGCCGCCTGAGCTGGCGGGCGGCAATCGCGGCCAGGATGGCGTCGGCATTCACCCATAGCTTGGAGCCGAACCCGCCGCCAATGAAAGGACTGACCAGCCGCACGTTCTCCCGTGGTATTTCAAGGGTCCTTGCGACCGCCGCGGCACCCTGGTCCAGCATCTGGTTCGAGGTGTGCAGCGTCAGCTTGTCGCCGTCCCAGATCGCCAGCGTCGCGTGCGGCTCCATCATCACATGGCTTTGCAAGGGCGTCGTGTAGGTGACGTCGATCTGCACCGGTGCCGCGGCGAAAGCCGGCGCGAAATTACCCACCGCGCTGTCCGGTGGCACGCTGCTGCCTTCAGGAACATGGGCTCGCTTCAGGCCGTCGCGTAGCGCGTAGGTGCCCGGCGTGGATTCATAGATGACGCGCACGGCGCAAGCCGCGGCGGTGGCTTGTTCGAAGGTCTCCGCCACGACGAAAGCGACCGGCTCGCCGTAATACGACACCTCCGGCCCAACCAGGACAGGATGCGCGACGTGATGATTTCCCGTCCCTTGCTTCGGCGCATTCAGATGTGTCAGCACCAGGACGACCCCCGGCATCTGCTCCGCGGCGCGGCTGTCGATCGAGCGGATACGACCCTTGCCGATCGACGCCTGCACCACCGCGCCATAGGCGGTCTGCGGTCCTTGCATCACCTCATACGCATACACCGCACGGCCGGTGACCTTGCGCGGTCCGTCCACGCGATCCAGCGGCTTGCCGACTATGCCGTTCGGCTGATGATCGAGCGGCGTTACCCCGATGGGATTGTTCATCTGCATGGAACAAGCTCCTTCAGGTGCGGGTGATCTGGGTAAGCACCGCCGAGAGGCTCCGCCGCGCCAGGGGAAGCTTGAAATCGTTGCCACCGTAGCCGCGCGCGCCGTCAAGGAAGGCGGTTGCAGCGGCATCGAAGCTGCTTGCATTGGCCGCGGCGCCGGCCAGCGTCGCTTCCGCCCGTGCGACCCGCCATGGCTTGGGGGCCAATCCGCCGCATGCGATTCGCGCCGAGCGAATGCGGCCGCCGACCGCATCCACCACCGCCGCCACGGAGACCAGCGCGAATGCATAGGACGCGCGATCGCGGATCTTCCGGTAGATTTGCCGCCCCGGTGGCGGTGGCGGCAACGTCACCGCAGTGATCAGTTCGCCGGCCGCCAGGTTGGTGTCGATCTGCGGCGTGGTTCCCGGCAGGCGATGGAAATCGGCAATGGGAATGACGCGGGTCTTGCCGTTGGCATCGACCGTCTCAATCTGCGCATCCAGCACGCGCATCGCCACCGACATGTCGGACGGGTTGGTGGCAATGCAGTGGTCGCTGCCGCCAAGCACCGACAGCATGCGGTTGAAGCCGGCCAGGGCCGCGCAGCCGGAACCCGGCACGCGCTTGTTGCACGGCATGGTGATGTCATAGAAATAGGAACACCGCGTCCGCTGCATCAGATTGCCGCCGGTGGTCGCCTTGTTGCGCAGTTGCGCGCTGGCGCCGGCCAGCAGGGCGCGGCTCAGAACCCCGTACCGTTCGCGGACGCGCTGGTCGGCGGCGAGGTCGCTGTTCCGCACCATGGCGCCGATGCGCAACCCGCCGTCGCCGGTGTCTTCGATCCTCGCGAGATCCAGCCGGTTGATGTCGACCAGGTGCACCGGCGTTTCAATCTCCAGTTTCATCAGATCGAGCAGATTGGTGCCCCCCGCGATGACGCGGGTGTTGGGTTGGGCAGCCGCGGCGGCAGCCTGCGCCGGAGAGCTTGCACGCTGATAGGTGAACGCCTTCATGTTCGTACGGCTCCGGCCTGCTTGATGGCAGCCACGATGTTTGGATAGGCGGCGCAACGACAGATGTTGCCGCTCATCCGCTCGCGTATTTCAGCGTCGGTCAGTGTGGGATGCGGAACCGACAGGTCCTCGGTGACATAGCTCGGCATGCCGGCCCGGCTTTCCGCCAGCATGCCGATCGCAGAACAGATTTGCCCCGACGTGCAATAGCCGCATTGGAAACCATCGTGCTCGATGAAAGCGGCCTGGATCGGGTGCAGCGCTTCGCCATCGGCGAGGCCTTCAATCGTCGTAATGGCCTGGCCGTCATGCATGACCGCCAGGGTGAGGCAGGAATCGATGCGCCTGCCGTCCAGCAGCACAGTGCACGCGCCGCACTGGCCATGGTCGCAGCCCTTCTTGGTGCCAGTCATGGCCACATGCTCGCGCAGCGCGTCCAGCAGCGTGGTGCGTAGATCGAGCCGCAGCCGATGCACGTGGCCGTTGATCTGCAGCGCGACGTCGACCGGCGCGCCGGGTTGGGAACCAACGGCGGCTTGCGCGCCGGCCGTGACCGACCCCGCGGCACATGCCACACCCGGCAATCCGGCCATCAGCAAAGATCCCGTGACGGCGCCGCCGGTGCCCAGGACCTGCCGCCGGGTCGCAGCGAGGGATATCTGCGCGTCTTCATCTTGCATTTTTCGAATCTCCCGACGTGATGGCTTCAGGTCCGGCTGTCAGTCGGCGGCCACGTGTCGTCCGGCAGGTTCACGACAATAGGGGTGGCGGTACTGCGCACCACGACCCAGAGGAAGGGTTCAGATGCCGACGGATTGATTTCCATGTGCAGCAGGTATGCGGGCACGTGAATGAATTCGCCGGCCCTCGCTATCGCCTTGTATTCGCCACGCGCACCCCAGCGGATCTCGCACACACCCTGCAACACGTAGGCCACCGTCTGCTGCGCGCCATGGTGATGGATGCCGGTGCGGGCGCCGGGATTCACGACGAACAAACCACCCCACAGGACGGAGTCGACCTGGCCTGGGGCGATTGCCGCCAGCCGCTCGGAGCCAGGTGTTTGTGCCGTATCCGCGACAAACTCCGCCGATCCCACGACACGAATGGTTGCATCGCTGTCCACCACCAACCCTCCAGGCAATACCGCGTGCGATCAGTTGGGGAGTCGGATTATCGGCGTCCAACACTATATGCAGATAGAACCCATCGCGCCGCGTGCTGGATCGAAGGCAGTCATGGACCTGAGGCAACTGGAGCATTTTG
>Ga0335072_10011722_pt1 | contig 12556 bp, 11 predicted proteins | sample Lox_Sample_21_FD_206725 | JGI IMG/M metagenome (GOLD analysis project Ga0335072, IMG submission 206725) | Soil microbial communities from Loxahatchee National Wildlife Refuge, Florida, United States - Lox_Sample_2.1 | ecosystem: Environmental > Terrestrial > Soil > Wetlands | place: USA...
TGGCCTCGTCGGGTCACGCGCATGCGGCGGGCGGATGCAATTGATGTCCCTTTCTGCCTGCAAGAGCCATCTTGGCTGAATGCCCCGGCTGCCGGCCAACTCAGCGCGCCGTCTGGTGACCGGGGCCACGGTCGCGGTTCTGACCCGCCGCCGTAGGTCCGGCCCCGGCGCGGTCATACGGGGGTTGTGGCACACATGCCCCGATAGACGGGGGGTTGTGGCACACATGCCCCAAACCCCACGGCATCCGGTCACCCATCCCGAGCTCACACCGTCCCCGCCAGCCCCGCCAGCCCGGCCCGCCCCTCACCGGCGGTGAACCCGACAGCATGGGAGCGGCAACCTAACGGCTAGAAGGGGTAGAGGGACATCTATTGCGCATGAAGCTGGCCGGAGGCGAAAGCTTGAGCGGATTGCGGGGCTGGCGGGACGGGTGAGGTTCACGGGGGAACATCCGGGCGAGGGACGCGTCCGGGCGAGACGCACGGACATGCACGCGGCACCGAGTTTCGACTAGCCCTCCTAAGACCGGTCGGGCCAGATGGCGCGGACCGCGTCGGGGACGCCGCGGACGGCGTCGGAGCCCAGCAGGGCCAGTTGCAGGAGGTAGCCCGGGACCAGGGACAGGAGCGTGGTGGCGAGCACGTCGGCGGGAACGTCGGCGGGCAGGCTTCCCGGGCTCTGCGCTATGACCTCGGCCAGGCTGGCCTGCAGCTGGGTGGTCAGGGCGTTGAACCGCGCCGCGAGCGAGGGGTTACGCAGGGCTTCGGACCAGACGATCACGGTGAGCTTGCCGAGCCCGTCCTGGGCGTCCTTGGCGTGCAGCATGTCCATGACATCGGCTAGCACAGCACCAACCGACCGGCCGGGCTGCTGGGTAGCGATGGCGTGGATCATCTCGGTGACGCCGCTGATGTTCTGCTCGGCGATGGCCACGATCACGTCATCCTTGCTGGCGAAGTAGCTGTAGACCGCGCCGGCGGACAGGCCGGACTCGGCGAACAGGTCCTGCATGGACGTGGCGTGGAAGCCGTCGCGCAGGAAACAGCGCCGGGCGGCGGCCAGGATCTGCTCGCGGCGGGCATCCCGGTGCTGCTGGCTGACCTTGGGCATGCGGTCATTATAAACAAAACGAACGTTCATCTTGACTTTGGCCCGGATCGATGGCACGCTGGGAGGAAATAAAGAGAACGATCGTTCTTTGTTCTGCGCGGCCGCGGCTCAGGGAACCCGCTGACGGCCCGGCTGCATCCGGGGTCTCGGAGGCCTCGCGGTGACGAATCCCCTACCGGGCCAGTTGCATCCGGAGGTCTCGTCCTGAGGAACCCGTCCGTGGCCCAGTTGTATTGGGAGGTCTTACCGTGAGGAATCCGCTGGCGGCCCATCCGCCCTGGCGGCAGCTGATGATCATCTCGGTCCTGCTGCCCCTGATGATCGTGCTGGCCGTGCTGGCCTTCGCCTGGCCCGCGGCGCGCATCGCCCCGCGCAACCTCCCGGTCGGCCTGGTGGGCACGGCCCCGGCCAGCGAGCAGGTGCTGGCCGGCCTGAGCCGGAGCGATCCGGGTGGCTTCGACATGCGGGTATACGCCGACGAGGGCTCGGCCCGGTCGGCGATCGAGGACCGGGACATCTACGGCGCGTTCGTGGTCAGCGCGGACGGCATCACCGTCCTGGAGGCCAGCGCGGCCAGCCCGTCGGTCGCGCAGCTGCTGGGCACGGTCGGCCAGCAACTCGCCCGGCACGCAACCGAGCGGGCCACGGCGAGCGGCTCGCCGCCGCAAGCGGTCCAGGTCCGGGACGTCGACCTGGTCGCCGCCGCGGCCAGTGACCCGCGCGGATTGGTGCTGGCCTCGGCCCTGCTGCCGCTGACCATCTGCGGCGTGATCATGGCGACGGTCATCGCCCTGGTGCTGGCCTTCCGGCCCGCCTGGCGCCAGATCATGAGCCTGATCGTCGTCTCCGCCGCGGCCGGGCTGGGCGCCTACCTGATCGCCCAGGGGTTCCTCGGCGCGCTGCCGCACAACGCCGTGGCCACGTGGGCGGCGCTGTCGCTCATCGTGCTGGCCATCGGGGCCGCCACGGCCGGGCTGATCGCCCTGGCGGGCCGAGCCGGGCTCGGGCTCAGCGTCCTGCTGATGATCTTCATCGGCAACCCGTTCTCCGGGGTGACCTCCGCGCCCGAGCTTCTGCCCGCGCCGGCCGGCACCATCGGGCAATGGCTGCCGCCCGGCGCGGGTGCCAGCCTGCTCCGCAGCACCGCCTATTTCGGCGGCCACGGCGCGGCGGGTCCCCTGGCCGTGCTGATCGCCTGGATCGTTCTGGGACTGGCGGCCATCGCCGCCGGGCATCATGCCCCGGTCGGGTTCGCCGCCCGCCGGGCCTGGAAACCGTCACTTCCGGCCGGGGCGCCGTCGGGTGAGGCCAGCGCGGACCGGCAGGTAGAGGCCATCTCGCGGCGGATATAGCCGGGCGGGCGGTGGCCAGCGCAGCGTCGGTGGGTCCTGGTGCACGCGGCAGGGCCCGTTCTGATAAATGATTTTGACAGCGGGAAGCGGCGCGGCCGGTAACGTAACCGAGCGTGGATGAACGGATCGAGCGGTCCAGGCTGGCGTACGAGCGGGCGTTGTTCGAGAGCGACGCCGGGGCGCTGGCCGAGGCGGAGCGGGAACTGGATGGCGTCGAGGCCGATCTGGCCCTGGCCCGAGGGCGGGTTATCCACGGGCGGTTCCTTCAGCAGCGGGCCGAGGATCCGGAGCAGGCCCGCGAGGACCCGCATGAGCTGGCGTTGTTCGAACGGGCCGCGGAACTGTACCGGGCGCGCGGGGACGTGCGGGGGGAGGCCGAGGCGCTGTTCTGGGTGGGCTGCTGCCAGCAGGTGGTCCGGCGCGACAACGAGGCCGCCGTTCCGGTGCTGTGGCGGTCGCTGGAGCTGGCCACCGAGACCGAGGACACGATGACCATGTCCGAGGCGTTGCGGCACCTCGGCATCGCCGAGCATGCCGCGGGCCGGCTCGAGGCGGCGCGCCTGCACCTGGAGGAGTCCACCCGGCTGCGGCGGGAGATCGGCGCCTGGCTCGGGGTGGCCTCCAACCTGGTCGGGCTGATCTACATCGCGACCGCGCAGGACCGCCGCGACGACGCGCTGAGGCTGGCCGAGGAGGCGCGCGCGATCGCCGGGGCGAGCGGGGCGCAAGGCCTCGTACGCCAGATCGAGGAGGCCAGCGCCCAGCTGTAGGTCGCACGGCTGCAGGTCGCACGGTCGCGGGCCACGGTCTGACGGAGCCGGCCGGGAGGGGCAGATGGGCATCCCGTTCCCGGCCGGCGGCGTGCCGTGGGTCAGGCTGGGTCGGCGGTTCCGGGCTCGTTGCTGGCCGGTGTTCCGCTGGCCGGTGTTCCGCTGGCCGGCTTGGTGCGGGCCGAGCCGAGGATGCGCTCGGCCACGCTGATCAGCCGGTCGGCCCGGTCTCGCATCAGATCGAACCGCTGGATGACCTGCTCGACCCGGTCCTGCAACCGATCAGCCGGGTCGCGCTGCGGGTAGGCGCGGTATGGGCCTGGAGGGTCGTAGCGGTGCCCGTGCACCGTGCCCGGGGGGCGCGGGGGCCGAGGCGGGCGCGGGGGGTGCGGCGGGCGGTGCGGGCGGTGGTGACGGGGCGCCTCGCCGCTGAACTCGCCGACTAGTTCCTCGGCCTCGTCGGCCGCTTCCTCCGCCTGGTCGGCGGCCGCTTCGGCCTGCTCGGCTTGCCGCTCGGTGCGTTCGGCGTGGCGGCGGGCCCGCTCGGCGGCGGCGCGGGCCTGGTCGGCGCGGCGCTCCGCCTGGGCGATGGTCTCGTCGTCGCCCCACTCGTTGGTGAGTTCAGCCGCTTCCTGGGTCAGGTCGGCGGCCTCCTCGGCGCGTTCGGCGGTTTCGGCGGCGCGTTCGGCTCGTTCCCGCGCCTGATCGGCCAGGTAGCGGGCGTGCTCGGCCAGGCCGCGGGCCCGGTCGGCTTGCTCCTGGGCGCGGGCCTCGGCCTCGCCGGCGTCCATGCCTTCGTCCTCGAACGCGTCCTCGTCCTCGAACGCGTCCTCGTCCTCGAACGCGTCCTCGGCCTCGCGCGGGTCCCCGGCGTCGCTGGCGTTCCGGTCGTCGTCGGGGGCGTCGTGCTCGTCCTGCACCGCGTGCCGGGCCACGCTATAGGGCTCGCCGGTCTCGGCCATGCGCTGGCGGATGGCGATCTTGCGGGCCTTGTCCTCGGTCATGATCGTTTCTTCCCTGGCGAGGCTGCCCGCGTCTGCTCGCCACGGTGAACGGTCATGCCATGACTAGCTGTGGGCACCCGAGTCTTGGACCCTTGTCCTCGTTGCCGCCGACGGCGCGGGCCGGTCGCTGGCTCGGAAGCGGGCAGGTGGTGCGCTGCCACTACGGCCAGGGTACATCACGATATAACGCTTGTAAGGGAGGCTAACCCCCGCCTTTCGCGGGGGGCTGACGCCCGTCCGGGACTTATTCGCCGGTCGAACCGTCCAGGCACTCCCTGATCAGGTCGGCGTGGCCGTTGTGCCGCGCGTACTCCTCGATCATGTGCGTCATCACCCAGCGCAGCGAGACATAGCCACTGTGCCGGAAGCCCGTCACGTCGAAGGACGGCGCCGCGGCCACCAGTTCCCGGGCGTGGTCGCATTCGGCCCGCCAGTGCCGGAACGCCTCGGCCACGTCGGCGGTGGCCGCATCGCGGAAGGCCGCCTCCCAGTCCAGGCCGGGCGCGAAGATCCCGATCATCTCCTCGCCAGGCCACTGGAGGGATCCGGCCGGACCGCTGACGACGATGAGCGTGGGACGCGGGTTCACTCTTTTCGTTATTGCCCGCCGCCGTAACGCTTCCGTACCGGTTCATCTCTACTGTTGGCTGTGTCCGATCCGGTCGGGTGAGGAGACACTGCGTGGGATCCTGGCGCCTGCGGCGCGCGGCGCCGGTCACCGCGATCGCGCTCGGCGTGGTCACGCTCGGAATCGGCATGGCCGAGGTGCCGCTGGACACCCTCACCCATCAGGCCGGAACGGGCGGGGCGCTGACCGACACGCTGACCACCACGGTGGCCGTGCTGCCCGCCACGGCGGTGGCGACCCTGCTCGCCGCCCGCCGCCCCCGCAATCCCATCGGCTGGCTCATGCTGGCCTTCCTCATCGCGGGGTTCAACCCCAGCAGCCAGTACATCGTGCTGGCTTACCGGATGCATCACGGGACGCTCCCCCTGGGCTGGGTGGCGGTGGTGCTCCAGGAATGCTGGCCGCTGTTCCTGTATTTCATCGCCGTCCTGCTGTGGATCTTCCCCGACGGGACGCTGCCGTCGGGCCGGTGGCACCGCTGGTCGGTGGTTCTCGTCGTCGCCGGGCTGCTGATCAGCCTGGCTGCCTCCAGTCAGGGCCTGCTGGCGGTCGTGGCGCACGACGTCCGCCTCAAAGCCAGCGGGGACCTGGCCACCCCGTTGCCGGGAGTGCTCACTGTGCTGGATGGGGTGGTGATCATAGGGGCCCTGGTCAGCTGGGTGACCTGGCTGGCCTTCCAGATACCGGACTACCGACGCGCCGACGGCGAGCGCCGTCAGCAGCTCAAGTGGCTCTACAGCGGCGCGGCCATCTTCGTGTTCTGGGTGATCATCGGGGTGTTCATCGTTCCGGTGGCCATGGGAGAAGCCCCCGGGTGGGGTACCCAGCCGGTGGTCGGCGCGCTGGCGACTCTCGGGACGAGCGCCCTGCCCATCTGCATGGGGGTGGCGGTGCTGAAGTACCGGCTGTACGAGCTCAACCGGGTCATCAGCCGGGTGGTGTCCTACACGCTGATCACGGCGCTGCTGGGCGGCGTGTTCGCCGGCCTGATCCTGCTGGCCACCCGGGTGCTGCCGTTCCGCACGCCGGTGGCCGTCGCCGTGGCCACGCTGGTCATCGCGGCGTTGTTCAACCCGCTGCGGCGGCGGGTGCAGCGGGTGGTCGACCGCCGGTTCAACCGCTCCCGCTACGATGCCGAGGCGGTGGTGGCGGCGTTCACCTCCCGGCTCCGGCAGACCGTCGACCTGGACGCCCTGCGCCGCGACCTGGTGGGCGTGACCGATGAAGCGTTCCAGCCCGCGCACGTGTCCATGTGGCTGGCGCCCGTGCCGGTTGGCGAGCAGGACCGCCCGGCCTAAGCCGCGGTCCGCTTGTTCGGCGCCGAAAGGATCTGCCGCTGGGCTTGAGCAGCGGGAACGTGAGGCGCTACGGTGGACCAACGGGCTTGGTATGAGCGAGCTTGGCCAACCACGAGCGGGCTTGGGTATGAGCGAGCTTGCCGTTCGACGTCGCGAGCCGGCGTCCTGGGCCCCGGTAACGAGGACCAGGGTGCCTCGTGACCGGTCCCGCGTGGAGGAGTCATGGCCCCACAGGCCTCATCAGCAATGGCGATGTCCCAGGTAAGGCAGCCTGAACCGGTTCCGGTTGGTCTCCGGCTGGTACCGGCGGACCCGGAGCCCGACCATCGCCTGCGCCCGCTGGAAGTAGCCGAGTGCTCCATGTGCGGCATCACGCATCCGCTCGGCCTGCTGGTCCCTGACGGCGGTGGCGCGTGCGCCGACATCCGCTGGTACTGCAAGGATGTCAAGTCGTGCACGGAACGCTGGACGGAGGCACAGACCGTCCGGCCGTTACTCCGGGAGGTGCGGGACGCCAGGAGCGGATGCCGCCGCCGCGGGACCGCCCTGGCCCGGCGGCGCGGCCTGGATCGACGGGCGGTACGGCCCGATCGAGGACGCGAAAATTTCGGTGCTCGACCTGGGCCTCACCCGCTCGGACTGCACCTACGACGTGGTGCACGTCTGGGAGGGGCGGTTCTTCCGGCTGGAAGCCCATCTCGACCGGTTCGCCGCCAGCATGGCCCGGCTGCGGCTCGACCCCGGACATGACCGCGCCCAGATCGAGGCCATCCTGCACGGGTGCGTGCGCCACACCGGGCTGCGCTCGGCCTACGTGTCGATGACCTGCACCCGCGGCCGGCTGGCCGCGGGCAGCCGGGACCTGCGCACCGCGCGGCCCACGTTGTACTGCTACGCCGTGCCGTTCGTGTGGATCAGCAGTCCCGAACGCCAGGAGACGGGTGCCAGCCTGCGAGTCAGTGACCTGGTCCGCATCCCGTCCGCCAGCGTCGATCCGCGGGTCAAGAACTACCACTGGCTGGACCTGGACCTGGCCCTGCTGGACGCCTACGACCACGGCGCCGACCTGGTCGTGCTGCGCGACCTGGCCGGCGACATCACCGAGGGACCCGGGTACAACGTGTTCGCCTGGGTGGACGGGCGGTGGCTGACCCCGGCCAGCGGCACGCTGGGCGGGGTGACCAGGCGCACGCTAATCGAACTGGCCGGACAGGCGGGCCAGCCGGTGCAGGAGGGCCGGCTGACCGACGCCGGCCTGCGCGCGGCGGCCGAGGTGCTCATCACGTCCACGGCCGGCGGGATCATGCCGGTGACGATCATCGACGGCCAGCCGGTTGGAACGGGATCGCCCGGGCCGCTGACCCGCCAGCTGCGGGACCGCTACTGGGCGAGCCACGCCGATCCGCGGTATGCCACCCCGGTCCGCTACGACGAGCCAGGCTGACCGGCGCGGAGGCTGCGAATTGACGCTGAAGCGTTATGGCACGGCTATAGTTAAATTCGTTATTTTGTGCTAATATCTCTCGTAGTTGGTTGTAGTCTGGCGCGCGTGATAGCTAACGGACAGCCGAGCATGACCGCGATGACCGCGGCGGCGGCGCGGGCCGCGCACCTGATCGTCGACGGCGAGCCGCGGATTTTCGCCGATACGCTGGCCGAGGCCATGCTGGGCGAGCACGCCGAGGAGTTCATCGCCTACCACCGGGCCCACGGGGGCCATCCGGTGCTGACCGGGGCGCGGGCGCAGGCCACCTGCCGCAGCCGGTACACCGAGGACAGCCTGGCCCAGGGCATCGAGCGCGGGATCGGCCAGTACGTCCTGCTCGGCGCCGGGCTGGATTCGTTCGCGTACCGCTCCCCGCTGGCCGGCCGGGTCCGGGTGTTCGAGGTCGACCACCCGGCCACCCAGGAGTACAAGCGGCGGGTCGCGGGGGCCCGGGCGCCGGACGGGGTGAGGTTCGTCCCGGTTGACTTCACACGGGACTCGCTGGCCGGGGCGCTAGGCCGGGCCGGGTTCGACGCCGCCCGGCCCGCGTTCGTCGGCTGGCTGGGCGTGACCATGTACCTGGATGAGGGCGCGATCGAGGCGACCGTGTCGGAGCTCGGCGGGTTCGCGCCGGGCAGCGAGATGGTGCTGGACTACATGCTGCCCGCCGGGCGGCGCGACGCCGCGGGCCAGTCCTATGCGGACCTGGTCGGGCAGGTCGCCGCCGAGCGCGGCGAGCCGTGGCGGTCGGTCTTCGCGCCCGAGGCCATGGCCGCGCTGCTGGCCCGGCACGGCTTCGGGCCGGCCCGGGACGTGGGGCAGCGGGACATGATCCCGGCCGCGGCCTGGGACCGGTCCGACGCGCTGCACCCGGCCGAACTGTCGCACATCGCGCACGCGGCGATTGGGTGAGACCATCGGAGCCGGAGGTGGGCGAGAATGTGGGAGAGGCTGGAGAGGCGCGAGATCAACCGTCTCCGGCCGCCCCGGACGAGCAGCACCGGCGAACGGTCCCGGCCGGACCTGCCGGCCGGGACCGACCTGCTGCCGCAGATCCAGCACATCGTGGTGCTGATGATGGAGAACCATTCCTACGACAACTACTTCGGGCTGCTCACCGGACGGGGCGAGGGCCTGCCCCCGGGGCCCGACGGCGCCCCGGCAGCGGTCAATTTTCTTCGGAACGGCCAGGCGTTTCACGCTCACCCGTTTACCTCCACCGCCCAGGTGGCGGGCAACCCGACCCAGACCTGGCACGCCAGCCACCTGCAGTACGGCGACGGCGGATGCGACGGCTTCGCGGCCAGCGTGGCGGACACGCTGCCCGCCGGCGCCGACCCCGGGGTGCCGATGGGCTACTGGACCGAGCCGTACCTGCCGTTCTACTACGGGCTGGCCCGCACCTTCCCGCTGGCCGATCGCTGGTTCTGCTCGTGCCTGGGCCCGACGTTCCCCAACCGCAGGTTCCTGATCTCGGGCACGGCGCACGGGCTGATCGACGACCTGCCCTGGGACGTGGTCGACTACCCCGAGGCGGGGACGATCTTCGATACGCTGACCGATCACGGCATCTCCTGGGTCAACTACCACAACGTCCGCCCGGTCCTGGTCCTGTTCCGGCGGCTGCTGGGCAGCCGGGGCCTGACCGCCGTGCGGCGGCTGGCCCGGGTCGGCCGGTGGCTGCCCGGCGCGCTCAACCGCGAGCTGGGCAACAAGTCGTTCACCGCCGACGTGTACCCGCTGGGCCTGGCCCGGTGCCTGCTGCACCTGCGTACCGACAAGCAGTTCTTCGCCGACGCCGACGCGGGCACGCTGCCGTCGGTCAGCATCGTCGACCCGGACTTCGGGAAGTTCTCCGAGGAGAACCCGCAGGACATCGCCAAGGGCGAGTCGTTCGCGGCCGAGGTCATCAACCGGGTCATGCACGGCCCGGCCTGGTCCCGGACGCTGCTGATCTGGCTGTACGACGAGCACGGCGGGTACTACGACCACGTCCCGCCGCCCGCGGCCATGCCGCCCGACGACGTGCCCGCGCACAACTTCGAGCTGGACCTGCCGTCCTGGCTGCGGACGCTGCTGCGACCGGTGTTCGGCAAGGCGTTCGCGGACCTGGAGAACATCGACGCGGGTCCCTCGGACTACACCCGGTACGGGTTCCGGGTCCCGGCCGTCGTCGTGTCCCCGTACGCCCGCCGGGATTACGTGTGCACCACCACGCTCGATCACACCTCGGTCCTCAAGCTGATCGAGCAGAAGTGGAACCTGGCCCCGCTGACCCGCCGGGACGCGGCCGCCGCGTCCCCGCTCGAGGCGCTCGACCTGGACGCCGAGCCGGCCTTCGCCACTCCCCCGGTCCTGCCCGCCCCCACCCTGGCCTGGGGGTCCTGGAAACCCTGAGTTGCCCCATCCGGGGGCCCCGCGCATACTTCTGCAGTGCGGGAGATCTGACCGGCGACTGAGATTCGTCCTGGCCGCGCTGATCGCATCGGGTGCCGCGGACGGCTTCGGGCCGGTGACGCTGAGCTTCGCGGTGCTGCGGGTGACCGGCTCGGTGGGCCGGCTGGGGCTGGTGCTGGCCGTCCAGGCCACGGCGGCGCTGGTGCTGACCTTGGCCGGCGGCCTGGCCGCGGACCGGTTCGCACCGGACCGGATCCTGATCTTCTCGCTCGCGGGGCGGACGGCCGCGGCGGCGCTGCTGGCCGGGACCCTGCTGGCCGGGACGGCGTCGTTCCCGCTGCTGCTGGCCGCGGCGGCCGGCTACGGGTGCGCGGACGGGTTCTTCGGCCCGGCCAGCACCGCGCTGGTCCCCAACCTGGTGCCGCGCGAGCGGCTGGCCCCGGCCAACGCCCTGCTCGGCGGGTCCACCTCCGCCGCCGCGATCGCGGCCCCGGCCCTGGCCGGCCTGGTGGTGGCGGCCCTCGGTCCGGGCGCGGGCTTCGTGGTCCAGGCCACGCTCCTCGCCGCGGCGGCCGGGATCCTAGGGGCGGGCGTGACAAAAGTGACGCAAGGGACGCGGGCGGGGAGGGAACGGGCGATGCGGGCGGGGAGGGAACGGGCGGCGCCGGCGGCGAGCGTGCGACGGGCGCGGGTGGCGAGCGGGCGCGGGGCGCTGCGGGTGGGGTGGGGTGAGTTCGTCCGGATCCGCTGGCTGTGGCTGCTGACCGGACAGTGGCTGGTGTTCTCCATGCTGACGCTGGCGCCGGTTACGGTGCTAGCGCTGCAGGCCAGCGTCCGGCCCGACGTGCTGGCCCGGGTGGCCGCCATTGACCTGGTTGGCTCCGAGGGCGGGCAGCCGGTCGGGTACGCCCTGGCCGGGCCGCTGGCCGGGGCGGTCGGCGCGCATGCCTTCCTGACCGCGAGCGCCGCAATCATGGCCGTGGCCGGGACCGCGTTCGCCTTCCTGCCCGCGCTGCGGACCGAGCGCGGTGATGCCGTGTGCCGTGGTGCGTGAGTGCCCGGTGGTGCGTCCGACCTGGGCTCCCCGGCCGGCACGATGTGCCATCGGTCCGGTTATAACCGGACCGATGTTCCAGCGTGCCGGTTACGCCAGGCGGGTTGGGGACGACGGGCGGTGACGACTGAGACCGGTGGTGCCGTAGGGGCAGTGGTGGCGGCTGGGGTCGTCCGCGCTGACGGGCGGCTGGGGTCGTACGCGCTGACGGGCGGCTGGGGTCGTCCGCGCTGACGGGCGGGCCGGGGCAAGGGGGCACGCACCACGGCCCGTTCGGCCGAAAAAAGAGCTGGGTACCGGGCGGAAGCGGGGCGCGCCCGGTACCCGGTTCCGGGGTTACTTCATGAGCGCGGGGCCGAGCGGGAGGGGCTTGCCGCCGGTGCCCGCCTGGGCCGCGCCGTAGAACAGGTAGGCGCCGACCGCGGCGAAGATCAGCACCACCCAGCCGCCGGCCTTCAGCAGGCCCGAGGAGGGCGCGCCGAGCGGCGAGGTGTTCTCCCAGGCGAGCAGGAGCAGGAGCAGGGCCAGGTCGACGAGCACGAACACCGCGGTGAAGGCCGACGGCAGGCGCAGCGTGGACACGGTCAGCATCACGATGATGATCAGCCAGGTGAGCAGGAACAGCCGCACCGTGGCGATCACGGCGGTCGGGACGATGGCGAACCAGGTGTGGTCCAGGGCGAGCACGAGCACCGCGTAGCTCAGCCAGAAGGTGCCGAAGATGCCGAACACGGCGGCCACCGCGCTCTGGCCGACGGCGGCGGCCCAGATGGTGGACATGAGCAGGCCGAGGGCCGTGGCGGCCAGGATGATCGCGAGGGGGGCACCGAGCACGCCGGTCGGCACCACGCCGACCAGGCTGAGGCCGAGCGCCACGGAGCCGGCGATGAAGCTGCCCAGCCCGAAGATGGACGGGTCGCCGGCCATGGGCCCGACTACGGGTGCTGCCTCGGTCGGGGCGGCTCCGCCGGCGGTTGCGTCAACAGTGGTCATCGGTTTCGCTCCCTGAGCTAGAGCGTCCCGCGTACGCGGGCTTAATGCATCCGTACGCCGATGACCGGGCATACGTGTTCTCACTTTGAACCAGCGACCTGGTGACCTGCGGCGAGGTGCTCAGCTGCCCGAGGTGACGATCCCGTACTCGTGGATCTTGCGGTAGATGGTGGCGCGGGACATGCCCAGCGCCTCGGCGGCGCGGACCTTGTTGCCGTCGTGATCCTGCAGGCTCTGCACGATCGCGTCGCGCTCGATCGACTCCAGCGGGGACAGCAGCCGCCGGCTCACCGTCCAGCATTCGGGGGGCAGGTCCTTGGGCATGATCGCGCCCGCCCGGCGGCGCTGCACGACCTGGCGGAGGACCTGCCAGAGCTGTTCGGTGTTACCGGGCCAGCTGTGCCGCAGCAGCAGTTGCATGGCCTCGGCGGAGCAGGTCAGGCGGCCCTGCTGGCTGAGCC
>Ga0335072_10011724_pt1 | contig 12555 bp, 13 predicted proteins | sample Lox_Sample_21_FD_206725 | JGI IMG/M metagenome (GOLD analysis project Ga0335072, IMG submission 206725) | Soil microbial communities from Loxahatchee National Wildlife Refuge, Florida, United States - Lox_Sample_2.1 | ecosystem: Environmental > Terrestrial > Soil > Wetlands | place: USA...
GTGATTGGGTAAGAAAACTTTCGAGGTATTTCAAAATTTCGCCAGGATCATTGCCAGATCCTTCAGGCGATAGGGCTTTTGAAGAAACGCATCGTAGCGGGCATGGTGGTTACGATGATCCTGCTCCGGAATGGCGCTGCATACGACGATGGGTCCTTCGTACTGCATCGCCCGCGCTCGCTCAATCATTTCGAAGCCGGACATCACCGGCATCATGACATCGGTGATGACGATGTCCGGGTGCATGCTCATGATGAGTTCCAGCCCTTGGCGGCCATCGTTCGCCAGTAGAACGAAACACCCCAGATGTTCCAGCATGGCCCGGCAAGCTGCTGCGACGTCTGGATCGTCTTCGACTAAAAGCACTCTTGTCATGATGAATATGATCGGCTGATGCTGTTTGGGCGAATACGATGTGTGGAAAGCGCACGCTCCGCGGCGTGATCGTAAAAGCTACTTACGGGCAGCGGCGGATTTTGGATGCACCGATCCTGCCGGCGAACGTGCGTCGCGCCCGGCCTTTGCCAACGCTCCGAACGTAGGCTGGCGGTGAGCGTACGCGAACCCCAACGTCGCCATGCAGGTGACGCCGTTGGGGTTCGGCTGGCGCCTCATCGCCAACCTACGAAGGAGCGCGCTACGTCCTTAAGTTCGGCGCCTTGCACCATCCCGTGCATCCAAACGCCCCGTTCGTACGTATGAAGGGTGAGCAGGATCGCGCCCCAGCGGGCGCTGGCCCCATCGTCGTCCTGGCGGCCGCGGGGTCTGGCGGGTTGATTACAGCTACCATGGTGCGCGGTACACATGTCATGAACGTCACACCCTTCCAGCTTAGGCGACGCGCATCCACGATGGTGAATCAAACGGTTATCGACGCACGCTTTTGGTCGGACCAGATCGCCGCGATTGCCCGGAACCGGGATGTCGACAGCTTCATGCGGATCTACGATTACTTTTTCCCGCGCTTGCATCGATATCTGCTGGGGCTTGGGCTGAGTGAAGCGCAAGGGCAGGAACTGGTGCAAGAGACCATGTTGCGGCTATGGCGGCGCGCGGACCTGTTCGACCCTGCACGCGCCAGTCTGTCTACCTGGTTGTTTCGGATCGCCCGCAATCTCTACATCGATCATGCACGCGGCGAGCCAGCCGCCTGGGTGCCGATCGAAGAGGGGGCCGATTGGCTGGAGGAGCAAGCAGCTTCCCATCTCGATCATTCCGCCGAGTCGTTCACCGACCAGGCCAATCTGAAGCGGGCGATCGATGAACTGTCGGCCGTACAGGCACGTTTGATACGCATGTCTTACTTTGAATCCAAAAGCCACAGCGAAATCGCCAAGGAACTGGGGATGCCGCTCGGTTCGGTCAAATCGCATTTGCGCCGGGCGTTTTCCAAGCTGCAGAGCAGCATGAGGTCCACCCCATGATGCCGCACCATCATCTTGATGAAGCCACGATCGTCGGCTATTCGGCGGGGGCGCTTCCCGACGCATTCGCGGTGGTGGTAGCAGCGCATCTGTCGATCTGCCAGCGTTGCCGCGACAGTGTGGGCGACGCCGACGCCATTGGCGGGGCGTTGTTGGCACAGCCATGGGAAGGCGCGCAGCCCCCGGCCCAGGCGCGCGAGGCGATGCTGGCCAAGCTGGCATCCACGCCCATCGAGGCGCCGTTCACGCCGCCAGCGGCCCCCAAGGTGGTCGATCCTGATGCGCTGCCGGCAGCGCTGCACCCTTATTTTGGAGAGCGCTTCAGCGCGCTGCGTTGGAAAAGCGTGGCGCCCGGTATGCACATCATCCGCGCCGCGAACGTCTCCGACGGCAGCTTGATGCTGCTGCGCATCGCCCCGGGGAAAAGCGTGCCGATGCACAGCCACGGCGGCAACGAACTGACGATGATCCTGCGGGGCTCTTATCAGGATGGCCTGGGGCATTTTGCACCAGGCGACGTGGCGGACCTCGACAGCGACGTCACGCATCAGCCGGTCACGATGCCCGGTGGACCATGCATCTGCGTTGCCGCGACCGATGCGCCGTTGCGCTTCGAAGGCTGGCTTGCGCGCATGCTGCAGCCTTTGATCAAGCTCTAACGCCTGGCGGCGCCGAGAACAGACGACACCGCGTAGCGATCCATCCATGACGACTGCCATCATGCTTTTCCGCCGCGATCTGCGGCTGAAAGACAACCCGGCCCTGGCCGCCGCCTGCGCGGCGCACGCGCGTGTCTTGCCGTTATACGTGCATGCCCCGCACGAGGAGGCGCCGTGGCAGATCGGGCGCGCCAGCCAGTGGTGGCTGCATCACTCCTTGCAGGCATTGCAGCAGCAGCTGCAGGAGCAGGGTGCCAGCTTGCATCTGCGCCAGGGGGATACCCTGGAAGTGCTGCGGCACGTCATCGAGCGCAGCGGCGCCACGGCGGTGTATTGGAACCGCCTGTACGAGCCGGCGCTGATCAAGCGCGACATGCACATCAAGCAGGTGCTTGGCGGGCTCGGCATCCAGGTCCATAGCTATTCGGCCGCGCTGTGGTGCGAGCCGTGGCAGGCGCAGACCAAGCACGGCGAGCCGTATCGCGTCTTTACGCCCTATTGGCGCAGTGTGCGCCCTGGCGTGGCTGCCGTCGCGCCGTTGCCGGAGCCCATGGGAACGGGCTGGGCCGAACTTCCGGTGAGTTTGCCGCTGGATGCTTTCAAGCTATTGCCACGCATCCGTTGGGATCACGGCTTCGGGTCGATCTGGCGACCCGGTGAGCAGGGTGCATGGGAGGCGCTGGAGCTGTTCTGTGATGATGCGTTGACCGACTATGCAACGGGTAGGGACCTGCCAGCGCGGCATGGCACCTCCCGGCTCTCGCCGCATCTGCATTTTGGCGAGATCTCGCCGCGGCAGATTCTGCACGCCTTGCACCAGCATGCGCATCGCCTGGACACGCGCCGGCGGCCGGATATCGAGCCTTATCTGCGCGAGCTCGGCTGGCGCGAGTTTGCCTATCACCTGCTTTATCACTTTCCCCACACGCCTACCGAAAACTTCAACCCCAGGTTCGCCGACTTTCCCTGGGCGGCCGACGACGAGCGGATGTTGCAACGCTGGCAGCAAGGACGCACGGGTATTCCGCTGATCGACGCGGGCATGCGCGAACTCTGGCATACCGGCTGGATGCACAACCGTGTGCGCATGGTGGTGGCGAGCTGGTTGACCAAAAACCTGCGGCAGCATTGGCTGCATGGCGCACGATGGTTCTGGGACACCTTGGTGGATGCAGACCTCGCCAACAACACGCTGGGCTGGCAATGGGTGGCCGGCTGCGGGGCAGATGCCGCGCCTTACTTCCGCGTGTTCAATCCAGTGACGCAGGCTCGAAAATTTGATCCGGATGCCACCTATCTGCGCCGATGGCTGCCCGAACTCGCCGCCCTGCCAGCCGAACTGGTGCACGAGCCGTGGCGGGATCCCGGCGCATGCGTCCGCACGGGCTACCCGATGCCCATGCTGGATCTGGCCACCTCACGCGCGCAGGCGCTGGGGGCTTACGCATCATGGCGTGAGTGAAGCGCGACCTGCATCCGTTCACCGGCCGCTTCCGTATGAAGCCATACAAGGTCGAAGGACGGCATCATGGCTACCGGCAAACAGCTCGCGGTTTCTGCGCAAAAGCAGGCAGTAACACCTCGCAGGCGCGTAGTCGCCGCATTGCGCTGCTGGTTCGATACGGCCTCGGCCAGTGAGGCCGCATCCAAAGACGAAGACGCGATCGACTGGCTGCGTGCGATCCCCTTTCTGGGCATGCACCTGGCTTGCCTGGGCGTGATATGGGTGGGCGTGTCCAAGCTGGCGATCGCAACGGCGGTGGCGCTGTATGCCATTCGGATGTTTGCGCTCACCGGGTTTTACCATCGGTACTTTTCGCACCGCACTTTTCGTACGTCGCGTGCCGTGCAGTTCGTGTTCGCGGTGATTGGTGCCTCCTGCGTGCAGCGTGGCCCGCTGTGGTGGGCCGCGCATCATCGCCAGCATCATCGTCACGCCGACACGCAGCAGGACCCGCATTCACCGACCCTGCGCGGGTTTCTCTGGAGTCATCTGGGCTGGTTCCTCACCACGCAGGCGTTTCGCACGGATATCGCACGCGTGCCGGATCTGGCCGCTTTCCCGGAACTGCGCTGGCTCGACCGCTACGACACGTTGGTTCCCGTCATCCTGGCCGGCGTGCTGTTCGGCGTTGGCACCTGGCTTAAGCATGTGGCGCCTGCGCTGGGCACCAGCGGCGGCCAGATGCTGGTCTGGGGATTCTTCATCTCTACGGTGGTGCTGTTTCATGCAACGGTCACCATCAATTCGCTGGCGCATCGCTTCGGCGCGCGCCGTTTCCAGACCAACGACAACAGCCGCAACAATCTCTGGCTGGCGCTGATCACGTTCGGCGAGGGCTGGCACAACAATCATCATTTCTATCCGGGGTCCGCCAGGCAGGGCTTCCGGTGGTGGGAGGTCGACTTCACCTTTTATGGCCTGAAGGCGCTCGCCGCCCTCGGCCTGGTGCGCGATCTCAAACCCGTGCCGGCGTGGCTGGCCGCCAAGGCGAGGGGTTGAGCCATGCGGATCGCCGTGGTCGGATCGGGCATAGCAGGCCTGGCATCGGCGTGGCTGTTGTCGCGCAAGCACGCCGTGACCCTCTACGAAGCCAACGATTACCTGGGTGGCCACACGCATACGCATGCCATCGAACTGGATGGCCAAACGTATGCCATCGATACCGGTTTCATCGTCTTCAACCCCCAGCATTATCCCTTGCTCACCCGCCTGTTTGCGGAACTGGGTGTCGGCTCCAAGCCCACCAGCATGAGCTTTTCCGTGCACAACGAAGCAAGCGGGCTCGAATACAACGCCACCTCGCTGGACGCCTTGTTCTGCCAGCGCCGCAACCTATGCTCGCCGCGCTTTCTCGGCATGGTGCGGGATCTGTTTCGTTTCTACCGTGAGGCGCCGGCGCTGCTGGACGAGGACGGCGAGGAGCCAACCCTGGGCGAATGGCTGGCGCAGCACCGGTACGGAACGGCTTTCCGCGACGATCACCTGGTGCCGATGGCATCGGCGTTGTGGTCCGCGCCGCCGCGCGACATCCTGCGGTTTCCGATGCGCTACCTGGTGCAGTTCATGGCCAACCACCAGATGCTGCAGGTGAGCGGCCGGCCGGCATGGCGCGTGGTGGAGGGTGGATCGCAACGCTACGTGCAAGCCATGCGCAGGCACTGGCGCGTCACGGAGCGCCTCAACTGTCCGGTGCTGTCGGTGCAACGGCAGCTGGATGGCGTGTCGATTCACACACACCGCGGCGTGGAGCGGTACGACCATGTCGTCCTGGCCTGCCACAGCGACCAGGCGCTGCGTGCGCTGGCCGAGCCGAGCGACGCGGAGCGCGCCGTGCTGGGCGCCATGCCTTACCAGGCAAACGACGTGGTATTGCACACCGATGCGCGCCTGTTGCCGCGTGCCAGCAAAGCCTGGGCAGCGTGGAATGCTTTGGTGCCCGCCGGTGCGGATGATGCGTGCACGGTGAGCTATTGCATGAACCTGCTGCAAGGTATCCAGGCGCAAAAGCCGTTCGTGGTGACGCTCAATCGCAGCCACGCGATCGACGAGAACAAGGTTCTTCGGCGCATGCGTTATCACCATCCCGTGTATACGCGCGCCTCAGTCGCCGCACGCCAGCGCAAGCAGGACATCCAGGGCAAGCAACGCACCTGGTACGCGGGGGCCTATTGGGGCTGGGGCTTTCACGAGGACGGCATCCGCAGCGCGGTGGACATCGCCCACGCGCTCGGCGTTCGCTGGCCGGAGGAAACGCGCGCGCCAGTGCAGGCGGCGCAGGAGTGTGTCGCGTGAATGCGCTTGATGAGGTGGCCGGGGAAACGCTGGCCAGCGCGGTTTATGAAGGTGTGGTGGAGCACCGGCGGCTGGCGCCCCATCCGCACGCTTTTCATTATCCGATCGCACAGCTCTATCTCGATCTGGACGAAATCGACCAGGTGTTCGCGCGGCATGCATGCTGGTCGGTCAACCGTGCGAACCTGGCGCAATTCCGCCGCAGCGATTATCTGGGCGACCCGCAAGTACCTCTGGCCGAGGCGGTTCGGCGAACCGTGGAACAGGCTACCGGTGAATGGCTGACAGGCCCGATACGCATGCTCACGCATTTGCGTTACTTCGGTTACGTCTTCAACCCGGTGACCTTCTATTACTGCTATGCGGCCGATGGCCGGACGCTGGCGGCGATTGTGGCGGAGATCACCAATACGCCATGGAAGGAACGGCACGCGTATGTGCTGCCCATCGAGGATGCGCTCAAGCAGGGCAGGGCGCTGGTGTGGGAGTTTGCCAAGACTTTTCACGTGTCGCCGTTCATGCCGATGGATTGCCAGTACGCCTGGCGTTTCACCACGCCGGGCGACAACCTTCACGTGCACATGGATGTCGCCAAGCGCGGGCAACGCCAGTTCCAGGCGCACCTGCGCATGATCCGGCGCCCGCTGTGCGCGCGGACCCTGGCACGGGTGCTGTGGCGCTATCCCATGATGACCCTGCAGGTGATGGGCGCGATCCACTGGCAGGCAGGGCGGCTGTGGCTGAAGCGCAATCCGGTCTACGACCATCCTCGCCTATCGAGAGGCTCACAATGAATGCAGCAGTCGATCAACCCAGCACGGCCGGAATCGGCGTGATGCAGCGCGCGCTGCGTGCAGGCCTGCTCAAGCGGCTGCGCCCGCTTCGCCACGGGCGGCTGATCGTAAGCGACGCCCTGGGAACCGAGACACTGGGCGAGCGCAATGTGCAGGCGACGGATGCCACCGTGCACGTGCAAGTAAGGGACATGGATTTCTACCGTGCAGTCGCGGCCAACGGCAGCGTGGGTGCGGGAGAAGCCTACATGGACGGTGCCTGGTCGTGCGACAACCTGGTCGGCCTGGTGCGCCTGCTCGTGCGCAATCGCGATCTGCTCGATGACATGGAAACGGGTTTCGCTCGTTTGGGCGGAGCCGCCATGCGCATGTGGCACGCTTGGCGGCGCAATACGCGCGCGGGAAGCCGCAAGAACATTGCTGCGCATTACGACCTCGGCAACGACTTCTTCGGTTTGTTCCTGTCGCCTGACCTGATGTATTCCTCGGCGTTATGGGAGCCGGGCATCGACACGCTGGAGGCGGCGTCGCAACGCAAGCTGCAGCGGATCTGCGAGCGCCTGCGGCTGCAGGCCAGCGATCACGTGATGGAAATCGGCAGCGGCTGGGGCGGCTTTGCCATTTATGCGGCCAGCCATTACGGCTGCCGCGTCACCACTACGACCATCTCGCGCGAGCAGCACGCGCTGGCAAGCGCACGCGTCGCCGAGGCCGGCCTGGCGGGCCGGGTGACGGTGCTGCTGCAGGACTACCGCGATCTGCACGGCCAGTACGACAAACTCGTCTCGATCGAAATGGTGGAAGCCATCGGCGCGGAATTCCTGCCTGCCTATTTCGCCAAGCTGTCGGCCCTGCTCAAGCCGGAGGGCTTGGCGGTGCTGCAGGCCATCACCATCGAGGATCACCGCTACCAACAGGCGCTGAAGACGGTCGACTTCATCAAGCGCTTCATCTTTCCAGGCAGCTTCATTCCCTCCATCGACGCATTGATCGCGGCAAAGACCGGCGGCAGCGATCTTTCGCTGGTTGAGCTCAGCGATTTCGGCGTGTCTTACGCGCAAACCCTGCAGGCCTGGCGCGGGCGCTTCATGAGCCGCCTGGATCGCGTGCGACAGCTGGGATTCGACGAGCGCTTCATTCGCATGTGGGAGTTCTACCTTGCCTATTGCGAAGGCGGTTTCCGCGAACGCTCCATCGGCGTGGCTCATCTGGTGCTGGCCAAGCCCGGCTATCGCGCGGGCTGATGACCATGCGCAGCCACGTGATGACGTTTTGGCTCACGCTGTTCGCGTATGAGGCCGTCTGGTTCTGCACGGTGACCGCAGCAGGCAGCGGCATGGCATGGCTCGGCGTGCTGGCGGCCACGTTGTTCGTGAGCTGGCGCCTGCTGGAATCGCAGCAACGGTGGCTCGAGTGTCAGCTGTTGGCCGTGGCCTTGTTGCTTGGGGCGGGCATGGAAAGCGTGTGGATTCGCAACGGCTGGGTCAGCTACGCCTCCACCTCGCCAATGCTGCCGGTGCCAGTGTGGATCCTGGGACTGTGGGCGTGCTTTGCGCTGACGGTGCTGCCGCTGTTCGGCTATCTGCGCGGACGTCCCTGGCTGGGCGTGATCGTGGGCGGCGTGGGCGGTCCACTTGCTTATGCAGCAGCCGAGCATGGTTGGCACGCGGTATGGGTGACGGCGCCAGTCTGGCGCGGCTGGTGTGCGATTGCCGTGGGCTGGAGCGTGGCGCTGCCGTTGCTCGTCGCGCTGGGACATCGCAGCGGAGCGGTCACGGCATCGCCAGGGCAGGGAGACATCCTATGAGTGCCATCACGCTGTTGTGCCTGGTATGGGTGCTTGCGGCATTAGCGATGACATGGGGATGGCGCTGGCAGTTGCACCGCCACAACGCCGGCATCGTCGACGTGCTGTGGGCGGGCGGGCTTGCCGGCGCCGCCGTACTGATGGCGCTGCTGGCACCGGGCGATGCCTTGCATCGCACGGCTACCGGTGCACTCGGCGCCATCTGGGGAGGGCGGCTTGCCGCGCATTTGTGGCGGCGCGTGGGAAGCGAAGTCGAAGATGGGCGCTATCGCTACCTGCGCGCGCACTGGCAAAACAGCCAGCTGAAATTCTTCGGTTTCTTTCAACTGCAAGCTGGGTTGATCGTGTTGTTTTCGCTGCCGTTCCTGGCTGCCGCCTGCAATGCGCAATCGCGCCCCGCGTGGCTGATCGCGGGTGTAGGAATCTGGATCGTCTCGGTCACCGGCGAAGCGATCGCAGACAGGCAGCTGGCCGCGTTCCGGGCCGTGCCGGCGCATCGCGGGAAAACCTGCCAACGCGGTTTGTGGCGTTATTCGCGCCATCCCAATTATTTCTTCGAATGGCTGCATTGGTTTGCCTATGTGGCCTTGGCGATCGGTTCGCCGCTGGCGTGGCTGGCATGGTCAGGGCCCGTGCTGATGTACGTGTTCTTGCGCTGGATCAGCGGCATTCCGTTTACCGAAGCCCAGGCCTTGCGCTCGCGTGGCGAAGACTACCGGCGCTATCAGCAAAGCACGCCGATGCTGTTTCCCTGGTTTCCCAAACATCTTCCTGAAAAAGGGTTACGCACATGAATACGTGGGTTGCCGACCTGCCATCGTTGTCCCCCGACCGTCCAGCACCGGGATGGCTTGGCTGGGCCGAACGCGGTTGGATCGCGGATGGTCTGCTACGCCATGGCATTCGCCGTCTTTGCGCGCAACGCTTGCGGCAGGAACGCGCCCCTGGCGTGGAGGCGCAGGCGCATCGCTTTCAATCGCTCATCGACACGCTGCGGGAAAGCCCGATCGCGGTCGAGACGGAGGCCGCCAACCGCCAGCACTACGAACTGCCCGCCGAGTTCTTCAAGCTTTGCCTGGGGCCACGCCTCAAATACTCGTGCTGCTTTTACCCGACCGGTAGCGAATCACTGGCCGAGGCCGAAGAGGCCATGCTCAAGCTTTATGCCGAGCGCGCAGAACTGGCCAATGACCAACGCATCCTTGAACTGGGATGCGGCTGGGGCTCGCTGACGTTGTGGATGGCCGAGCGCTTTCCCGATTCGCACATCCTTGCCGTGTCCAATTCCCACAGCCAGCGCCTGCATATCGAAGCGGAATGCCGCCGGCGCGGCTTGTTCAACGTGAAGGTCATGACCTGCGACGTGAATACGCTGCAGCTTGGTACAGCGCAATTTGATCGATGCGTCTCGATCGAGATGTTCGAGCACATGCGCAACTACGAACAACTGCTGGCCCGCATCGGCGACTGGCTCAAGCCCGGCGGCAAGCTGTTCGTGCACATCTTCGCGCATCGCACGCTGATGTATCCCTTTGAAACCCAGGGCGATGACAACTGGCTGGGGCGGCACTTCTTTACCGGCGGCCTGATGCCCTCGGTCGACAGCCTGCTGTGGTTCCAGCGCGGCCTTTCGCTGGAACAGCGCTGGCTGGTAGGCGGCGAGCATTACCGCCGAACCGCCGATCATTGGCTGGCGCGCCAGGACAGCCTGCGCGAGCAGGTCATGCCCGTGCTGCAGCAGGTCTATGGGGCAAACGCTTCGCTGTGGTTTCAGCGGTGGCGCATGTTTTGGATGGCGTGCGCCGAATTGTTTGGATATGCCGATGGGCAGGAGTGGCTCGTGGCCCACTATCGCTTCGTGCGCTGAAGCATCTCCATCATTGCAAGAGAGCATTCTTATGCATGCCGCAAAAAAGGTAGTGGCCGCCTTCGGCTTCACCTTGGCTTCGATGGGCGCTGGCGCGGTTCATGGGCCGGTGGTACGTGATTGCATCCATTCCCACCCGTTTCGAGCGAAATGCCTATAACGCCGTGGAAACTTACACGCTGCAACCGGATGGCAATGTCTACACGGCGTTCCGTTTCAACAATGGCGGCTTCGATGCGTCCGAAAAAAGCATTCACTCGCTAGGCATCGTCAAGCCCGGCACCGGCAACGCCGTCTGGGGCGTGCAATTGTTCTGGCCGTTGCGGGCGCAGTACATCGTGGCTTATCTCAGCAAGGATTACGGTGAAACCATCGTTGCCCGCGATGCGCGCGACTACACCTGGGTCATGGCGCGAACGCCAAGCGTGTCGCCGGATGTCTACCAGGCGCTGATGCAAAAGGTGAAATCGCTCGGTTACGACATGTCGCAGCTGCGCCAGGTGCCGCAGCGCTGGCCGGACAAGAACACGCCCGGTGCGGGACAGTGACGACCTGCGAGGCGGGTGGAGGGACGCCTGCCACCCGCCTTGTCGTCAGGCAGCGTCGCTTCAGACGGTCACCGCGGTGATTTCGTCCACAAGGTCGCGATAGGAATGCAAGGGGCGGCCCAGCAGTTTGGTCAGGCGCTCGACGTCGCCCACTTCGGGGTGCATGCCGTCGCTGACGAAACGCTCAGCCATCAGGCGCATCTCGTAAGCCATCCACTTCGGCATGAAGCCGGCCAGGTTCTGTTCGAACCCCGTCGGATCATCACCGCCGTACACCACGGTACGGCCCAATGCCTCCGACCAGATGGCCGCCACCTGCGGGCCCGTCAGCGTGTCGGGGCCGACCAGGTTGATCGTTTCACTCGGCAAGGTGGCGGGCGCTTGATCGCGGCGCAGCAGCTCGATGGCGGCCACTTCGGCAATGTCGCGCGTATCGACCATCGCCAGTCCTTTGCTACCGATCGGCATCGGGTAGACACCGTGGTTGAGCACCACGCCTTTGATCGTGTGGTCGTTGTCGATGAAGTAGCTCGGGCGCAGGATCGTCGCGCTGAAGCCCATCTGTTGCAACATCCGCTCGGCGCCGAACTTCACCGCGAAGTGCGGCACGTTTGCGAAGCGGTCTGCGTGGATCACCGACAGGTAGACCACTCGCCTGACCCCCGCCTCGCGGGCCACATTGAGGGTAAGGATCGCCTGGGTGAATTCATCGCCGGTAACGGCATTGAGCAGGAACAAGCTGCTGACGCCATCGAATGCGGCGCGCAGGGCGTCGATGTCGAGCAGATCGCCTTGAACCACGTCGACACCAGCAGGGAATGCGGCCTTCGACGGATCGCGGGTGAGCACACGTACGTGGGCGCCGCGCTGGACGAGTTGGTCGACGACCTGGCGGCCGACGCGGCCGGTGGCACCAGTAACGAGGATAGTCATGGGATTTACTCCGGGTGGGTTGAGAACACACCGGCTATGTTATTGATCCAATTTTCTGCGGATAGCCGCTAAAATTAGACTCACCGTCTCATAGGTGGAACATATGGACCTGCTCGCACTTGCCGATTTCAACCTGGTGGCCCGTCACGGCGGCTTCGGCAAGGCCGCGCGCGAGGCCGGTCGCCCGAAGGCCACCCTGTCGCGCCGCGTGGCCGAGCTGGAGGCCAGCCTCGATATGCGTTTGTTCGAACGAGGCGCGCGCTCCCTCAAGCTGACGGAAGAGGGACGTGCGCTGTTCGAACGAACCGGCCTGCTGCTGACCGAGCTGGAAGAGACCGCCACGGCGATTGCCTCCGGCGGGCGCACGGTGCGCGGTCGATTGCGAATCAGCGCACCGGTTTTTTTCTCGCAGACCGTCATGGGAAAACTGGCGGCGGGTTTTGCGCTTCGGTATCCGGAGGTGCGGCTGGAGATCACGGCGGAAGATCGCGCCGTGGACATGATTGAAGAAGCCTATGACCTGGTCATCCGCGTCAATCCGCAGCCCGATGCAAACCTGGTCGGGCGCATCTTCCTGCGTGATCGCTCGGTGGTGGTGGCAAGCCCCAGCCTGCCGCCTCCCGGCGACGGCAAGCCGGTCCCGGCCGTCACCCGCGAAGCCACCAAGCAGATCGAAGCCTGGCCGGTGATGAGCCCGTCAGGGCCGTCGACCGTGCTGGCCAAATCC
>Ga0335072_10011725_pt1 | contig 12554 bp, 10 predicted proteins | sample Lox_Sample_21_FD_206725 | JGI IMG/M metagenome (GOLD analysis project Ga0335072, IMG submission 206725) | Soil microbial communities from Loxahatchee National Wildlife Refuge, Florida, United States - Lox_Sample_2.1 | ecosystem: Environmental > Terrestrial > Soil > Wetlands | place: USA...
CGATCCAGTCGCGGGGCCCCGGATTTTGCGTGGAGGTGAATCTCTTGCCAACGGGATTCTGGCTGGGAAAGCGAAATTTAGCAAGAGCCTGATTGATGATCGCGACGGATGGAGCATTTGCGTTGTCGGCAGATGAGAACGCGCGACCCGCGACAATCGGAATACGCATGGCGGGGAAAAAGCCATTGTCGACGATATTCATGAACTCGGGAGCTGCATGCCCAGGGTGTGCGACATCTTCTTCAGTTACGAACTGGTTCAGTCCCGAGTCTCCTGAAAGCCAGCGCATATCCATCGAGGTTGCGGCCTCAACCCCGGGCTCAGCCGCGATGGTTTGCTGAAGGCGCTGGTGCAATAGCACACTCGCTGCGCCGGGATAGCCCTGGCGTGGCGTGTCAATCGTCGCCATCAACAGGTGCTCTGTCGGAAAGCCGACGTCGAGCGAACCGAGATCCGCGAGCGTGCGCACAAACAGCCCCGCGCCCATCATCAGCAGCGCGGACAACGCGATCTGCACGACGACGAGCGCTTTGCCGCCGCGTGTCCACCGGGGACTGCATGCCGCCACCTCCTGGAGGCCGGCGCCGGTCCGGCTGAACGCGGCAGAGAGCGCAGGGCTCAATCCGAAAAGGAATCCCGTGAGCAGGGTGATGGCAGCCGAGAAGAGCCAGACATTCCAGTCAAAGTGAATGTGCAGGGCGGCATTCTGCTGCGCGTCGGCAGACAGCAGCCGTGGAAGGGAGTTTCGCCCCAGGTAGCCCAGCAGCAGCCCGCCGCATCCGCCAAGCAGAGCCAGCACCAGGCTTTCGGTCAGCAACTGCCGCACTATCCTGCCGCGGTTCGCCCCCAGTGCGACTCGGACCGCGATCTCGCGGCTGCGGCTCATGGTGCGAGCCAGCATGAGAGTGGCGATGTTGGCGCAGGCCAGCAGAAGCACGAACAGGACGAGTACGAGCAGGACGCTTACCGGCTTCTTGAACGTTTCATCCCACGGATGCAGCCCGCGCGCGCCGTCAACGACAACGATTTGAGGAGTGGACTCATACGGCCGCACCGTCAGCGAGCTGCGCACTGCCGCGGCCAGTTCGACATTGAGCGCGCTGCGAACCTGCTCCTCGCCGCTGCCGGGTCGAATGCGCCCCATGATGTTCAGCTCCCAGCTGGCGGGATCGGAGAGAACTGACGGCTCCTCCCGGCTCCATGGAGAAATCTGCGGCTGCAGGGTAAGCGGCACAAATAGATCGCGCGACTGCAATGTGCTGCGGACTCCGGTGAAACCACGCGGATTGACGCCGACGATCGTCAACGTAGTGTGATTGACAAGGATGGTTTGCCCGAGCACCGACGGCGAACGGCCAAACTGGCGCTCCCAGAATCCGTCACTGAGGACGGCAACGCGGTCTGCATCCGCTTGGTTATCGGCAGCGACGAGCGCCCTTCCCAGCTGCGGCTGTATGCCCAGAACCTGGTAGTAGCGGTCCGAGACGAGTTCGAGGCGAACGGGCTGCTTGTTTCCAGCAATTGACGCCGTTGCGCCGGATTCGAAAAAGGCGAAGAGACCGGCCATCGACCGGTCGCGATCTTCGAGCTGGCGAAAGACGGCATAGGAAAAGCGATCGCAAGTCATGCCGGCATCGCGCGCATCGAAGTTCGTTCCCCAGGAGAACCCAACCGTGGAGGCGGCGCCGCGCCAGCCCAGCAGCCGCAGCTGTTCAGGATGCGGCACAGCAAGGCGCTGGTAGAGCATTTGCCGGGCGACGGAGAACACAGCCGTGTTGGCGCCGATGGCCAACGCCAGCGACAGCGCGGTGAGCAACACGAATGCCGGGCTGCGCGCAATGCGCCGAAAGGCATAACGCAGGTCGGATGCGAATTCCATCGGCAAACGCTGAGTGACGCGGGCAAAAGCGGAAGTAAGGGAGCCGCCAAGTCTGCGGGCCGGATTCCTCAGCACGATCGAAGAACTCATGGCAAGGACCTGAAAATGCCGCCAACAAGCATACCCTTGTTCGGCCTCAGAAGCAGTGACGGCGCGGCAATTTGGGCATCTGTGCCGCTGCTTTTTGATTACGGTGATCGGAATCACCGTGACCCGTGGATCACCAACGATAGGTTCGAGCCGTCCATTCCGGTAAGGATTTTGACCCGGCTCATGTCAATGCTCCAAGCTAGGTTTTCCATCATGCTCGCGTGGTTGGCGTTGAGTGTGTGCTCCCAGGCCCTTGCGCAGACCGATCACTGCAGTCAGCCCACCGAGGCACTGGCCGCGACGAATTGGGAGTCGATCAAGCCGTCGCATTTTCAGTTTGAAGCCATGTTTTCCATTCCCGTCGGATGGGTTGGCCTGGACCACGTATTCGGAACAGGCGAGCGCGTGCAGGCGCGATGGCGCAGCGCAATTCCATTTCTCGTCCCAACGATGGTCCAATCCTTCCCCGGGCCGAACACAATGACTCCGGTGCAGAATCCGAGGCCGGTTTTCTACCTGCACGCGACGGAGGTTGCATCGTACTTTGCGGCGTTCGATGCCGGCGAGGTGCGATTGCGGCGCCTGAGAGTCAGGCGTGACCACCGGGAACTTCCAGTCTCGAAGGGAATCACGACGTTTACGTTTGCCGCCGGATCTCCCGGCCGGTTCCTCGTGCCAATCGCCGTCCGGCGGCTATCGCAAACTCTGATGGAAGTGAAGCCTCGCGATCGGCTTGCGCCGGGCCAGTACCTTATCACGATTGGGAGCCAGGAAGACGACGGTTTCGAGTTCGAGATCAATTGCAGTCATTAGCTTCGACGTCTCGACGAAGGCACGTCAACGGGAACCGCCGGCGACTGATCGGAAGCAAAATGCGATGATCATGTTCGCTCGATCGGGATTTACTCCAAACTGAATGACCGTGAAATGCTGACTTGCCTGACGCCGGAAAGAGAGACCTGAACTCCCGGTTCGTATGCGCCAAGACGCATCCTAATGAATTCGAGCGGCCCAGCATTTTACTTGCAATCTCCCGCTTAATATAAAGAAAATAGGCTAGTTATCTCATAGCCTCCAAGGCTGCCCGTCCGTCGCCCGCCTGTCGCTTCGTATACTCGAACCGTCAGCATGATTCGAATTCTCGCCACAATCTTCGCCGGAGTGGCAGGCCTCGCCTTCGGCAGTTTCATGAACGTCTGCCTCACGCGCTGGCCCGAGGGCGAAAGCATCGTCAAGCCCCGCTCGCACTGCCGCAACTGCAATCGCCCGCTTGCCTGGTGGGAAAACGTTCCGGTTGCGAGTTGGCTCCTGCTACGCGGCCGGTGCCGCACCTGCGGAACGGGCATCAGCCTTCGCTATCCGCTCATCGAGCTCGCCGTCGGAGCGCTGTGGGCTGTGGCGGCCTGGCAATTGCTCGGAGACTCATTCGAGAATTTCGTTCTGCTCGGTGCCCCGCTCATCGGCGTGCTGCTCATCGCCGGCCGATGCGTCGAGTTCTGGTTGCTCATTGCGCTGGCAGCGCTCGACGCCGAACACCTCTGGCTCCCCAACAAACTCACGTTGCCTGGCATCGGCATCGGGCTGCTCGTCAACCTCGTCCAGCTCGAATTGGCCGCGCATTGGTTCGATCCGAACAGAGATCCCTGGATCGCGTTCGCCTATCTGGTCCTCGGAGTCGCCGCCGCCGCCGGCATCATTCTGCTCATTCGCTGGGTTTATTGGCTCATCCGTCGCCAGGAAGGCGTCGGCCTCGGCGATGCCAAGCTCATGGCCTTCCTGGCCGCGTGGCTGGGATTCCCAGGGGCGTTGCTCGCTTTCGTCATCGGCATCGTGCTGGGCAGTGTGGCTGCGTTCGTTGCGCTTGCCGTGCCCGCGGCCCGGCGTGGGTCCGATTCGTGGACCATGACGCGCCTGCCGCTCGGAACTTTTCTCTGCATCGGCGGGATCGTCTCCACGCTATGGGGCCAGCACATCATCGCGGCCTATCTGCATTACGAGGGCTTTCGCTAGAACCTTCCGTGCCCCACTTGTTCTGAAGTTGGAGACCTGGAGAGGGTTTGGAGCGCTGCTGGATGAACGCGGATGCTCCAGGGTTCCTGAGTTGGAAACCTGGGAAAAACTCCTGCCCCTTACGCGACGGATTCGCTGCGTCAATTCTGCGGCTGCGCTTCCGGTGCGGCCGGAGTCGCCGCCGCATGCGCATTCGCAAGCTCCGGCTGCTTCAGAATCTTCCGTGCGTCCTTGCTGTGCCTGCTGTCGGGATCGTATTCGATCACCTTCAGATAATTTGCCTTCGCATTCGCAAAGTCGCCCAGGTGCCGCTGCGCTTCCGCAAGTCCCCAGTAGACATCGGGATTCTCCGGATCCAGCACGAGCGCCGATTCAAAGCGCGAAAGCGCTCCCTTCCAGTCCCCCGACTCCAGATAGTAGCTACCCACATTCTCGTCCACCTTGGGACCTTCTGCGGGCGGTGCATCCGCTGGCCTGCGTCCTTTCGTCGTATCGGGCGGGGGCCTCAACAACTCATCGAGTCCGGCCGCGCTATCGCTCGAACTCGACTCGGTGCCCGTCGTGGGCGGGGGCATCGCATCATCCGGGCTGCGCACCGGGTCCGCGTCGTTGTTGGGCAGCGCCACATCTCCATATGCAGGCGTGTTTGCTTCCGGCACTGCGCTCCCCGGCGAATTGCGCGACGGCATCACTGGAACAGAATTCGTATCGGTTGGAAATGGGTTGGCGTCAGCAGGACGCGGAGGAGGAGTCGTGTTCGGCTTCTGCTGGTTTTGCGACGAGCTTTGCCCGTTACCCGGGGACGACTGCGCACCGGCAAACGGAGACACAAAGGCAAAACATCCAAGCGCCAGCGCGATTGCCCAACTCCGATTCATCCGCGGATTCGCTCCCATCCTCCCTGCATCAATGGTACGATGCCTTCCATAGAGCTTGCATTCACCACAGGGGTCACAACCAAACTTCCCATGGGTCTCATCATCCGTTCTTCTTCCATCCATGCAGCCGGCTGCTACACCACCTCGCCCATTCGCAAAGGCACGCGCGTGGCCGAGTACGATGGGCCGCGCCTGAGCAAAACCGAGGCCGACGCCGCCTACGAAACGTCGCCCATCACCTACCTTTTTGGACTCGGCGACGGCTCGGTGGTCATCGATGGCCACTGCATGGCCATGTTCATCAACCACAGCTGCGATCCAAATTGTGAGACGGAAGAAGTCAAAGGCCGCGTCTGGATCAGGGCCATCCGCAACATCGCAGCAGGCGAGGAAATCACTTACGACTATTGCCTTTACGACGGCGGAGACGAAGAGGCCCCATGCAACTGCGGCGCAGCCACCTGCCGCGGCACCATGTACTCCGAAGAGGAAATGGGCCGCCGCGCCGCTGTCGCGAAAAAGCCGCGAAAAAAGAAGCGCGGCAAGACCACCGTCAAGCCGTCCCGGCGTCGCGCAGCATGAATACTCGAAGCCAGCGGCTCCGGCGTGCAACCCTGCTTTGAGTCTGCCACTTCCTCATTTCATTTCACACGCATCTATCTCTCGCGCCTGAAGCGAAGCACCCTGGAACGATACAATCCAACCTGGCGCTCGAAACAAAAAATCAAGTGCCTGGGAGTGGTTGATCGCATGGGTTATCAGGTTCTGGCCAGAAAATACCGTCCGCAGCGGTTCGCCGACGTCGCCGGCCAGGATCATGTCACGCGCACCCTGCTCAACGCCTTGAGCCAGAATCGCATCGCACACGGCTACATCTTCTCGGGACACCGCGGCATCGGCAAGACCACCATCGCCCGTATCCTGGCCATGGCTCTCAACTGCCGCACTGCGGTGGGTGGTCCCGAGCGGCCGACGCACGAGCCCTGCCTGCAATGCGTCTCCTGCCGCGAAATCTCTTCGGGCGGCAGCTCCGAGTCCGGCGAGCACGCAACTCACTCATTTGATTTCATTGAGATCGACGCCGCATCGAATCGCGGCATCGACGACGTCCGCTCCATCCGCACCCAGGCCTCCGTGCAGCCCGCGCGCGACAAGTACCGAATCTTCCTGCTCGACGAAGCCCACCAGATCACCGACGCCGCGTTCAACGCCATCCTGAAGACACTGGAGGAACCGCCCGAGTGGACCATCTTCATGATGGCTACGACCGAGCCCGAGAACATTCCGCAAACCATCCGCTCGCGCTGCCAGCACTTCAGCTTTCACGCGGTCAAGTTCGACGACATTCTCGCCCAGCTCAAGATGATCGCGGCACATGAAAAGGTGGAAGCCGAAGAAGCCGCGCTGGCTCTGCTCGCCGAGGCCGGCGACGGATCGATGCGCGACGCGCTCTCCATCATGGATCAGGCTATCGCCTCCGCGCCAGTGGAGAATGGACGCACGGTCCTGGCCGCAACACAGATGCGGGACTTGATGGGAGCGGTGCCGAACGCGGTCTTCGAGCGCCTGCTCGAAGCTGTTGCCCAGGGCCAAAGCGCCGAACTGATGGATCAGTTGAACACCCTGCTCAACGCGGGCCACAACCCTTCCTCGCTGGCGCGGCAGATGGTGCGCTACCTGCGCAACAGCCTCATGGCAAAGCTCGATGGCGAGCAGACTGAGCTCCTCCAGATTTCCGGCGACGAGCGCGCCCGGTCGGCCCGCACCGCGCTCCTGTTCACGGAAGAAGAGCTCACGCGCAACCTGCAAATCATGCTGCGCACCTTCGACGACTTGAATTACCGGCAGGAGCAGCGGTTTCACCTCGAGCTGGGCTTCCTCAAGCTGATTCATGCCCAGCGCCTCCTGCCGCTCGAAGAGTTCCTGAGCGGCGCAACCGGATCGGCCGCCTCGCGCTCTGGCGGTGCCCTTCCCTCGCGGCAGCACGCAAGCCCGTCGAGGCATCATGCTTCAACGCCGGCTCAAAGCACCCCCTCACCTCTTTCGCAACCAACTTTGCGTCAAGGCGTCGCAGCAGAAACCGCGGCGACGACGATCTCCGAGCCCGCCGCAAGTCGAGCCGAGATCACGCCGTTTCCCGTCACCGCGGAATCCGCTGCCCGCATCGCCGATTCGTTGACCGGGGAATCAGCCGCAGACACTTCTCTAACTTCTGACGCGTCGGGTTCGTCTGACGCCCTTCGCGACACGATCTGCGCGGCTCTCGCCGCCGAAGGGCACGTGTCTGCGTCGCAGTTGCTGGGCACCGCCAGCTGGACGCCTGACGGCGCCGCCTTGCGCATCGAAGTCCCCGGCATCGGCAAGAAGATGCTGAGCCTCACCGTCAATGCAGCAGCGGAGAAGATCATCCGCAGCGAACTCCAGCGGCAGCACGCGCCGGCTCGCTTCATGGTGGTTCCGGGTGAGGGCGCGCCGGGCGCAAAGCCACCGGCCACCGCCGCTCCCGCCGGCAGTGTGCAACAGGCGGCAATGGCCAACCCCCTCGTGCAAAAAGCCAAGGAGATACTCAACGCAGAAATCCGCAGTGTGGTCGACCTGCGCGTCAAATAGGTGACTGCTCGATTCAAGGGCTCTAAAGGAATCTGGAATGATCAACCCGCTTAAACTCGGAGAAATGCTCTCCCAGGCCAACCAGGTGCAGGAAGAGATGCAGCGCAAGCTCTCGCAGGTCGTCGTTGAAGGATCAAGCGGCGGCGGCGCCGTCACCGCTACCATGAACGGCAAGAAACAGCTGCTCAAGATCGGCATCGATCCCTCCGCGGTCACCAGCCTCAGCGGGGGCAGCGCCGACGTCGAGATGCTTCAGGATCTCATTGTCGCAGCCGTCAACGATGCGGGCCGCAAAGCCGATGACGCCATTCAATCCAGCGTGCAGGGCATGCTCGGCGGGCTCAAGATTCCCGGCCTCGGTTAGAAAAAATCCCTTGGAGCAGGTCCGGTGCAAGGTCGACCCGGACACCAGCGAACGGCAAAAGGCAAAGATCCGGCGACGACACAGGGACCTCAAATTTGCCGTAGAATGCTCACCGATATCCATCCGACCCTTCTTACGAACTTATCCAGGAGGAACATTCCTTGTCACGCTATGCCGAGCCGATGGCGCGGCTGATCGATGAACTGAAGAAACTGCCCGGCGTGGGAACCAAGACGGCCCAGCGCTACGCCTTTCACATTCTGCGCTCGACTGACGAAGACGCCTCGGCGCTGGCTGACGCGGTGCGCGGCGTGAAACAGAGCCTTCGCCTTTGTTCCGTCTGCAACAACATCACCGACGTTGACCCGTGTATTTATTGCGCCAGCCCCACCCGCAACCAGCGCGTGATTTGCGTAGTGGAAGAGCCAACCAGCATCGGCTCCATCGAGCGCACCCGCGGATACAACGGCGTATATCACGTGCTGCACGGAACCCTGTCGCCTCTGCATGGAGTCGGCCCCGATCAGTTGCGCACTCGCAATCTGCTGCAACGAGTCGAGCGGGGCGAGGTCGACGAGATCATCATGGCCACCAGTCCCACGCTGGAGGGCGAGGCAACCGCAAACTGGCTTGCCTCGACTCTGCGCACAACTCCGGTCAGGATCACGCGCATCGCAACCGGAGTGCCCGCCGGCAGCGATATCGAATACGCTGACGAGGTCACCATGGCCCGCGCGTTGGAAGGACGGCGCGAACTGAAGCCCTGAAGCCGATGCGGCCGGGCTTACGCCCGAAGTTTCGTAAGTAGATCCTGAGGATGGACTGGCTTGGAAAGGATTTCGAACTCGTAGCCCTGCGCGCGCGCCTTTTCCAACAAATCCGCTGTCGCCGCCTGGCCCGAGAACAGAAGGATCTTGATCGCCGGAAGAATGGCGCGAATCTGAATCGCCGCGTCAATTCCGTTCAAATCCGCCATGATCACGTCCGTAATCAGCATGTCGGGACGAAACGTCGACGCCGTTTCCACGGCCTTTTCGCCCGAATACACGGCATTGGCGTCAAAACCGCTTTGGTTGAGGATCATGGCCAGCGTGTCGGCAATAATCCGTTCATCGTCCACAACGAGTACCTTGGGTTTGAGATGATTATCGGGCATACGCTCCTGGGCGCTCGATGACTTCTTGCAGATACGCCTTATTTCAGAAATTGACGAAATAGGCAAGGGAAAGTTTCGCCAAGGCCAAACGTCTTTACTACATGCCTTCACAAACTATGATACGCTCTGCGAGGGCAATTCGGACGATATCCCCGAAGAATCGGGTGGCCTGTCCGGACTCCCGGCGCGTAACAACGAATGGCCCAATGGCCGCTTTCTGGCCGGCCGGGAAATATCAACTCCGATTCATCTAAAAATCAACCGAACCGTCTTAAACTTGCTCAAAATACCTGAGCCCACGAACCGGGTGCATTACGAGCCGGAGTGCCCTGCATGCAGGAAGCGCCAGTCCAGAACGCTGCTGAGAAATCTGTCGACGCCATCATCCGCGCCGAGAAGATCGAGAAATACTACTCTCAGCCCAGCGAAAACCGCATCCAGGTGATCGCCGCCACCGACCTGAGCATCGTTCCAGGCGAGATTCTCGCCCTTCTTGGTCCTTCCGGCTCCGGCAAGTCCACCATGCTGCGCATGCTCACCGGCCTTTCGCGGCCCACTGCGGGCGAGGTTTACTGGCACGGTAAGCCCATCGCCGGCGCCGAGATCAACGTCTCCATCGTCTTCCAGAGCTTCGCGCTCTTTCCCTGGCTGACCGTCCTTGAAAACGTAGAAGCGCCGCTCCAGGCCCGAGGGATTCCCCCGGCGGAACGCCACGAGCGCAGCATGCGCATGCTCGACACCGTCGGTCTCGATGGATTCGAATCCGCTTACCCAAAGGAGCTCTCCGGCGGCATGCGGCAACGTGTCGGATTCGCTCGCGCGCTCGTCGTCGAGCCCGAAGTTCTCTTCATGGATGAGCCGTTCTCCGCCCTTGACGTGCTGACCGCCGAGAACCTCCGCAGTGAGCTGCTCGAGTTGTGGTCCAAGAAAACCATGCCCACAAAGGCCGTGTTTATTGTGACTCACAACATCGAAGAGGCCGTCTTGCTCGCCGATCGCATCATCGTCCTCGGCCGCAACCCCGGCCACATCCGCACCGATTTCAAGGTCCAGATTCCGCAGCCGCGCGATCGCAAATCCGAGGCATTCACCCAGCTCGTCGACTACATCTACAAGGTGCTGACGCGCCCCGATGTTTCTCCTGCCGAAGCGCCCGACCAGCAGGCCGGCCGGCGCGTGCGCGACCAGCGCCAGATGCGTTACGAGATGCTGCCCCATGCGCGGCCCGGCGGCATGGCCGGTTTGCTTGAGCTGCTCCTCGACAAAGGCGGGCGCGACGACATCTATCGCCTGGCCGACGACCTCGCCTTCGAAATCGACGACCTGCTGCCGATCGTCGACGCCGCCCAGCTGCTCGGCTTCCTCAAAATCGAGGAAGGCGACGCGGCCATCACTCCCACCGGCGCGGAATTCGCCAACTCCGAGATCCTTCGCCAGAAAGAGCTCTTCCGCGATGCTGCCGTGAGCCATGTCCTGCTGCTCCGCCAGATCCGGCGCGCTCTCGAAAGCAAGAGCGACCACACCGTCCCGGAAGAGTTCTTTCTCGACATGCTCGACGAGCAGTTCAGCGAAGAGGAGTGCCGCCGCCAGATGGAAACCGCCATCACCTGGGGCCGCTACGCAGAGCTCTTCGATTTCGACGCGGGCCGCCGCCGCTTTGTGATGCCCGATGCCCTTGAAGAGGAGATTGCCGCCGGCGAGGAAGCCGAATGAAGCTGCATCCTCTCGCGCAGTCCCTCGTTCCTGCGCGCACATGGCCGGTCGTCATTGACTTGGGCGTCGCCGCTTGCGCGCTGACTGTCTTCTTTTCGATCGTGCGTCTTGCGGGCTACTGGCTCGGCAAGCCGGTTCCTGTCGTGCCCATCTCCAGCTCGATTGGCGCGCTACCCGTCTACGCCTTCTACTCGATCGTGCGCATCGGAATCGCCTATCTGCTCAGCCTCACCTTCGCGGTCGCCTACGGCTACATCGCGGCCTACAACGCGCGCCTTGAGCCATGGATGATCGCCGTCCTCGACATCCTGCAATCGATCCCCGTGCTCAGCTTCTTGCCCCCCGTCGTCCTCGCCATGGTCGCGCTCATTCCCGGCCACCAACTTGGAATCGAGTTGGGCGTGATCCTCCTCATCTTCACCGGCCAGGTCTGGAACCTCGCCTTCAGCTTCTACTCTTCCCTCAAAACCATTCCTCGCGAAATGCTTGAGGCGTCGCGCATCTATCGGTATTCGGCATGGCAGCGTTTCTGGCAACTCGAAATGCCCTTTGCCGCCATTGGCCTGGTCTGGAACTCCATCGTCTCCGTCGCCGGCGGATGGTTTGCGCTGATGGCATGCGAAATGTTCACCATGGGTACCCGCAACTTCCAGTTGCCCGGCCTCGGCAGCTACCTGCAGACAGCGGCCAATGCAGGCAATGTGCGCGCCCTCATGGCAGGTTTCGCCGTGGTCATCCTCATCGTGATCGCGACCGATCAGCTTGCCTGGCGTCCCCTGATCGCCTGGAGCGACAAATTCAAGTTCGAGCAGGTCGAGTCAGCCAGTCGAGTCACGTCGCCCGTGCTTGAATTGATCCGCCGCTCCTCCCTGCTCTCCCAGGTTCCGGAACGCGTTATCACCCGGCTCGAAGAGCCGATCTACCGCCGCCTCGCTCAGACGCGTGAATGCCGCGTGGTCCGTCCTATCGAAGAGGCGGCCCGGCGCCGCAAGATGTCTCCCGCGCTCTGGTCGCTTGCCGTCGTCGCCTTCTCCGTCGCACTCTGGGGAGCATCCCATGCCATTCTGCTGCTCGCCTCAGTCACCTCGCGCGACCTTCTGGTCCTGCTCGAGGGGGCCGTCGCGACCTTCCTCCGCGTCAATGCGGCGCTGCTCATCTCCGCGGCGTGGACGATTCCTGTCGGCGTCGCCATCGGCTTCAATCCCCGTCTTGCCCGCTTCGTGCAGCCGGTCGCGCAGATTCTCGCCTCGATTCCCGCCACGGCCTTCTTCCCCATCCTGCTCATCGGCCTCGTCAAGATCGGCGGAGGACTCGGCGTCGGCTCCATCGCCCTCATGCTCCTCGGCACGCAATGGTATGTCCTGTTCAATGTGATCGCCGGCGCCATGTCCATCCCGTCCGACCTGCGCGAGGTCTCCGCGTTGTTTCACTTTTCGCGTTGGCAGCGCTGGACTCGCCTCATCTTGCCCGGCATCTTCCCGTACCTCATTACCGGCATGGTCACGGCCTCTGGCGGCGCATGGAACGCCTCCGTCTTCGCCGAGTACTCGCATATGGCCACCGGGACGCTCCAAACCGTCGGCCTCGGTGCGCAAATCCAGTCCGCCACCGATGCCGGCCGCTTTCCCATGCTGCTGATGGCAACCATCCTCATCTCATTGATGGTCGTCACCATGAATCGCCTTGTCTGGCGCAGGCTGTACCATCTCGCCGAAACTCGATATAAACTCGAAGGCTAGCGGAACGGCGTTTCGCCTCGCCGCAGGACGAATCATGATTCGCGTTGGATTGGTCGGCTTCGGTTTGGGCGGTCGAGTCTTCCACGCACCGCTCATCTCCTCCATCGACGGCCTA
>Ga0335072_10011726_pt1 | contig 12554 bp, 9 predicted proteins | sample Lox_Sample_21_FD_206725 | JGI IMG/M metagenome (GOLD analysis project Ga0335072, IMG submission 206725) | Soil microbial communities from Loxahatchee National Wildlife Refuge, Florida, United States - Lox_Sample_2.1 | ecosystem: Environmental > Terrestrial > Soil > Wetlands | place: USA: Florida...
ATGAGGATGCGGAATCCGCCGAAGGCGATGCCGGTCACGGTGGCGACCACCAGGAACAAGCTGGTAAACAGGAATATTTTGTAGAGCATCTGCACCAGCGGCGGATCCGTGATGGTCTGGTGCGGCTCGTTCCAGGTCACTTGGGTCTCGTAGTTCACGGCATCGCGAATGGCCTGTGCGTGCATCGCCGAAGTCGCCGCAAACACCAGCGAAAGCAGGGAAGCTTTGCGTTCCACGGTCACGCCAGATTGTTTTGCTGAAGCTGAGAGAGCGTCCTGAAGATGGTGCAGCCGATTTTCCGCTACCTGGGGTGTGGGATACTCCAGGAGCAGCAAAACACCGCTGCCATGTTCTCCCTGATACCGCGCCAGTATGGCTTCGGCTTCCGAATGCTCGTCAAATCCGACTTCCTTCGACAAATCGGCATAGGCACCCTCACCGAGGGAGCGCATCGCGGACCGGAATGCTTCCGGACCAAGGGCATACTTCTGCGAGCCGAAGACCAGCCACTCTTCCGGGAGATAGCTCTTGAGCGGAGGGAAAGCTGTTGGGTCGGCCTTTGGCTTGAGAGCCGGAACAAGATCATTCAGACTCTCAGGCTTCACGTTCGGCGAGAGCGTGGCTTGGATCACGAAATTGCCGATGAGAATGCGCCCATCCGTCGCGCCCAGCGCGGAATCTTGCCCCACGCCCATGTTGCGCATGCCCGGCGCCAGCAGGAAGGTATAAAACTCGTAAGCGCTGCTCGGGTCTTTCAAGGCAAAGAGCCGCAACGTGGCTTGGTCTGCCCCGTCGCGATAAGTGCGCTCTTCAATCGTGGTGAGGCCGCTCTCTTTGAGCACCTTGTCGGCGTTGGTGCCCTGAGTCCAGTCTGGCCCCAGATCCTTGAGTGCGGTCGTTTTGGAAGGGCCCGCCGCTTGCCATGCCCCAAAGTGGTCGGGCAGAACCGGATTTGCTGCGTAGACACCCGTGCAGAACAATGCGAGCAACGCAGATACAACGATTAACTTGCGCATGACGACCTGCTCATTAGATGCCAATCGCCTACTTTTGGTTCCTGGACTGTTCAACGGTGGGAACTACCGGCGTGTGACCGGGACGCGCGGTGCTGTCCATCGCCATGCTGTTCAGGCTCTGTAGATACTCGGAAACGCCCTGGAACACCCCTTCGGCGATCCGTTGCCGGTGTTCCGGTTTTTTCAGCAACTGCTCGTCCGCGGGGTTACTCAGGAAGGATATCTCGGTCAAAATCGAGGGCATATCCGCACCAATCAGCACCACAAAGGGAGCCTTGCGCACTCCGCGGTTCCTGACGGGCTTGGCGGTGCGCTGGATGCGTTTCGCCAGCGAGTCTTGCACATCCTCGGCGAATTCCTTGGACTCATCAATCTTTTCTGTGCGCGCGATCTGCTTGACCAGGTCCTCCAGGTCGTGGATGCCTTCGTCAGAAACTGCGTTTTCCCGAGCAGCCACCTCCATAGCCTCTGGCGAACCTTTCAGATTCAGATAATAAGTTTCCACACCGCGGGCACCATGGTCCGGGCTGGAATTGGCGTGGATAGAAATAAAGAGGTCGGCCTTGGCGTCGTTGGCGATGTGCGTGCGCTCTTCCAGGGGGATGAACGTGTCGTCGGAGCGGGTATAAACCACGTCGGCCCCGGGCAGTTTCTGCTCGATCAATTTGCCAAGGCGGAGCGCCACATCCAGGCACAGATCTTTTTCCATCAAGCCGGTGGGGCCGATGGTGCCGGTGTCGTGCCCGCCGTGTCCGGCGTCGATCACGATGCGATTGATCTTCAGCCCGAGCGCGCGGGTCAAAGTGGATTGGCCGTCCCGTGTGGGGAGCGGCGCGGCAACCGGTTGCACCAGGTCGGGCTTGGTCTTACGAGTGAGGGAGGTCTTGCTGGGCTCTGGCAGAATCTTTGGCGCGGGCGCAGTCGCCATGGATGCAGCATTGGCCGGGTCCGCAGGGGTGTCACTGGATGCTGGGCCTGCGGCAGCGTGTGCGGTCTCATCCGCTGCTCCGGTCGTTGCCGCGGTGGGAGTTTCCGTGGACTTGCTCTTAATGTTGCGCGCGGTTTCGGTGGTGTGCCCGCCGGAAGAATACAGCTCAATGACCAGGCGTGTCGGATTCTTTGTCAACGAAACAGCATAATCGCGAACGCCGTTGACATCCAAAACCACGCGAACAACCCCGGAATGATTCTGCGCCACGCGCACCTTGGTGACCAGCCCGCCGCTGACGTTCAAGCTAGCGCGCGCCAGCGTCGGGCTCAGCTTCGCGGCATGCAGATCAAAGTAGATACGGTCTGGATTGGCAATTCTTCCCGAGGCATATTGCACCGAGTCTTCCAAGTCAATGATCACTTCGGTGCTGTCCGCGGTGACATTCGTGCGTATTTTCTGGACGCGAGGAACCGCCACGGTCTTGGCCGGCTCTCCGCCGCTCAACGTTTTCCGCGAAGTGTCCGAAGCTGGCTCCGGTTTTGCAGCAGCGGGTTCGGATGGCGGCGCCGCCGTCCGTGGAACCGCTTCACCTGTTTCCGTGCTGTGACGCAATGCCAACTCTGCCAGCGCTTCTTGCACTTCGCGTTTGTGCGTCGAATGCGGATATTTGCGGGTGAAATCCTGATAGGTTTTGGTGGCTGCCGGCAAATCTCCCAGTTGATCTTTTTGGAGACCCGCCAGTCGCAGCATGGCGTCCGGCACGTGTTTGCTGCTGGGGTAGTCGTGAATCAGGAAGGCATAAGTGTCGGCGGCGGTTTGGTAGTAGCTGCGCCCGAAGTGATCGCCCATCTCGGTGTTGAGTTCGGCGACGGCAGACAGCGCATCCGGGACTTCGCTGGCATGCGGCGTGATCATGTACACGCGTTGGTAACCGGCCACCACCTTCTTGTATTCCGCGAGCGTCCGCGCATCCGGCGGCTTACTGTTCAGTAGCCCGCGCAACTCCTCGGCGCGCGCAAACTGAGCACCGGCTGCATCTATCTTGGTCGTGGAATTATTGGCGTTGCTGGCCTTAACCGGGCAGGGAATTAAACTCGCCGCAACGATGCCAAAACACAGCGAAACGACGGCGAAACTCTTGTGGAAATTTTTTGCTCCCCCGTTCATCCGTTCCCCAATACGCACTGCGACACTTCCCGCGCTTCAGTTTTCGTTCGTGAAGACGATTCTTCCGCTCGGCTCCACCACCCGGTGGATTGCGTTCGTCCGGGTATAGGCGCTGTCCAGCCGGCCGGAGCCTGGCCGAAAATACGCGTTTTGCACTTTCTGCACGTAGTTCCGTGTCTCCCGAAACGCCGGAACCCCGTGGGCGCGATCGACCGCACCCTCTCCCGCATTATAAGCTGCGAGCGCAAGATCCAGGTTCCCGTTGTAGCGCTCCAGCAGAGTCTTCAAATACCTAACCCCCGCGTCGACGTTTTGTTGTGGGCTGAACGCGTTGTTCGCCCCAAACCGTTGCGCCGTGGTCGGAATCAGCTGCATCAAGCCCAAGGCCCCTTTCCGGGAGACCGCCGAGGGATTCCAATTAGATTCCGTTTCGATGACCGCGCGTACAAGCGCTGGATCTACTTGATGCCGTTCCGCAGCTTCGCGGACCAGTTTTTCCGCGCCATCCCGGTCGATGTTAACTTCCGGCCGGTTTTCACCCGTAAATGAGAGCTGTCCGGGCATGTAGATGGTTGTGTGTGGTTTAGCCGCAGTAAAGCGCACCGGAGGAGGGTCCGCATTCACGAAGAAGCGGCGCCCAGATTCGTCGGTAATGGTAGCGATTTGCGCCATAGTCACTCGCGGCAAAAGTAGTAACGATGCCACTGCGAAGGAAAACAAAAATCCTCCGCGTATCAATTTATCGTGTCGAGTTAGACAAATCCGCCTTGGGGAAGGCATGGGTTTGTACGAGAATTCCACACATGTGCGTTCCCTCTGTGCTTCATGGAGAGGGCTGGCACGATCTCAGATCTTAGGCCATGTTCTTCGGCAAGTAACTTCTAATCCGTCACTTGCACGAAACACGGTCCCGGCGCTGTTGAGAATTATAGCAGCGGTTCCAGTAAGGAAGGGACGCTTTGCAAGGCACTTTTTAGGGCTAATGTGTCTTTTCCGCCAGCTTCCGCCAAATCGGGTCGGCCGCCACCGGAACCCCCTACTTGCTTAGCTAATGCCTGTATCAGCTTGCCAGCATGGACTTTAGCGGTCAGATCCTTGGTCACCCCTACAATTAACGCCACTTTCCCGTCTTCTGGCATGCCCAGGGCGACGACGCCGGAGCCGAGCTTCTGCCGCAGGGAATCGACCAGTTGGCGCAGTCCTTCGCGATCCACGTTGCTCACTTCCCCCACCACCATTTTTACGCCTTTGATCGTTTGGGCTTGGCTGAACAGGTCATCCAATTGGCTCAGCGCACCTTTGCGCTTTTGCTGCCCGAGCTCCTTCTCGAGCTGGCGAATCTTTTGCGTGAGTTCCTCCAGGCGTGTCTCGACCTCGCCCTCACCCACGTTTAACTTACCGGCAACGTCGACAACAATATGCGCCTGTCTTTGGTAATGCTCCATCGCGCCGATGCCAGTGACTGCTTCGATGCGCCGCACTCCGGCCGCCACGGATTCTTCGCTGACGATCTTCAGCACCCCGATGTCGCCGCCACGGCCCACGTGGGTTCCGCCGCACAGTTCCTTCGAATAAAATCCGCGCGGCGCGGTGGGATCGGGGATGGTCACTACACGCACGTTGCTCTCCGGATATTTGTCTCCGAAAAACGCCAGAGCGCCGGAGTTGAGCGCCTCTTCCAGGGACATGACACCTGTCTCCAGTTGCGTGTTCCGGCGGATCTCCTCGTTCACTTGCTGCTCGATGTCCTGCAGTTCGTCCTGGCCTACCGGCGCGAAATGGGTGAAGTCGAAGCGCAACCGTTCCGGAGAGTTGAGCGAGCCCGCCTGCTTCACATGGGTGCCCAAAATATTTCGCAACGCGGCATGGACCAAATGCGTGCCGGTATGATTGCGCATGATGCGCGCGCGGCGTTCTGCGTCCGCCACCACGTTCACGCGATCGCCAACGCGCAGCGTCTCTTTCGCTCTGACACGATGCGCAATCAGGCCCGCCACGGGATAGAATGCGCCGGTGATTTCGGCCAGCAGTTGTGACCCGGAATTGTCGGAGAACGCGCCGGAATCGGCCATTTGCCCGCCGGATTCCGCATAAATCACGGTGCGGTCCAGAACCACTTCGCCGCTTTCGCCGGGTTTCAATTCGCGCACCGAACCCTCTTTGGTGATGATGGCCTCGATGCGGCAGTCTTTTCCCTGTGTGGCGCAGTAAAAGTCCGGCTCGGTGCGGAAGCGCTCGGCCAGCTTGGCATAAGCCGGATTGGCTGTTTCCTTGTGTACGCCCTTCCACGAAGCCCGCGCGCGTGTGCGCTGCTCGTGCATGGCTTTCTCAAAGCCAGCTTCATCGAACTGCACGCCCAGATCACGCGCCGCATCCAGGATGAAATCCATCGGCAGGCCGTACGTGTCGTACAGACGAAACGCCGCTTCGCCGGGATACACCGCGCCCTTTGTTCCAGCCAGTGGCTGTAGCTCTTCTTCGAGTTTGCGCAAGCCAATATCCAAAGTGTGGCCGAACCGCTTCTCCTCCGCCAAGACAATCTCAGGCACGCGGTCTGCCGCAGGTTCCAGGAGTTCCGGATACGCAGCGCCCATGATCTGGCGAACCGTGCTCACCATTTCCGACAGAAACGGTTTGGTTGCGCCGAGCAAGCGGCCGTGGCGGATGGCGCGCCGCATGATCTTGCGCAGCACGTAGCCGCGGCCTTCGTTCGAAGGCAACACGCCATCGGTAATCAGAAACGTGGTGGCACGCGCATGGTCTGCAATCACTCGCAGAGAGGCCGCCGCGCGGCGATGCTCTTCTGCTTCCAGTTCCTTCTTTTCGTCAGTGCCGGTAAGTTCTGCCGCCCGATCAATGAGCGGCACAAACAAGTCCGTGTCGTAATTGGAGATGACGCCCTGCAGAACGGCAGCCACGCGCTCTAGGCCCATGCCGGTATCGACACAAGGTTTGGGAAGTGGAGTTAGCTTGCCGCTGGTATCGCGGTTGAACTGCATGAACACCAAATTCCAAATTTCGACATAGCGCCCACACTCGCACGGGAATTTGCAATCGGTGTGGCCTTCGTCGGAGGCGGCAGACCCCATATCGTAGTGGAGCTCGCTGCAGGGGCCGCAAGGACCGGTATCACCCATGGCCCAGAAATTGTCCTTTAAGCCGGGAATCGCGAAAATGCGCTCGGCGGGCACATGCTGTTCCAACCAGAATTTCTTGGCTTCCTCGTCGACTCCGAGCATGTTGCCGGGCGACACTTCCGCTCCGCCAAACACAGTCACGTACAATTTTTCCTTTTCGAGTCCGAACCATTGCGGGGAAGTGACCAGTTCCCACGCGTAAGCAACGGCATCCTTTTTAAAATAATCGCCAAACGAAAAATTCCCCAACATTTCGAAAAAGGTGTGATGCCGTTTGGTGAAGCCCACATTTTCCAGGTCGTTGTGTTTCCCGCCGGCCCGCACGCACTTCTGCGCGCTGGTGGCTCGCGTGTAATCGCGTTTCTCTAGCCCCAGGAACACATCCTTGAACTGGTTCATTCCGGCGTTTGTGAACAAGAGTGTGGGATCACCGTGGGGAACCAGCGAGGAACTGCGCACGCGCCGGTGGCCTTTTCCCTCGAAAAATTCCAGGAATTTCTCGCGTACCGCGTTGCCGCTTAACTTTTTACCTTCAACCGTCACGTCTGCCTCAATCCAAGCTGTTATGGAAACATTCAATTATTGCAAAGGCATCAATCTTGCCGCAAACGTCGCCAGGTCTATTCCGGTTCGTTCTCCACTTCGGGCACTTCTTCTTTGGTCATGCGTTCCAACTCGCGCCGGACCAAATCCACGGGGAAACCGGCAGCGATCATCGAACGATAGAGCGACGCCACTTTCTTCTGATCGATTTCGCCGCGAAACATGCGCAATTTTCGAGCGATGCGCTGCCGCACGATCGCCGCAGGATCAATTTCCTCGGCAGAATCCTTCAATGCCGCCGCGATATGCTTGTCGGGCACGCCCCGCGCCCGCAGCTCCCGGGCAATCCGAAACTGGCCCTGTTTCCGGGATTCGGTGCGATGCCGTGTGAACTGCCGCGCATAGCGCGCATCGTCAATCAAGTTCTCGCGCTTGAGCCGTTCTACCACGGTCTTGACGAGCTTTTCATTTTCGCATCGCCGTGCCAGCGCCTTTTTCATCTCCGATACGGAATGCGCGCGACGCATCAGCATCTTGATGGCAGCGTCATACAGTTGCGCTTCCGTCTCTAACTGGCGAGGTGTGCCGAACATGAGGGAAGCATAGCAGGAACGCTCCATGCAGTTGTAGGGTCGCCTTCCGAGGCGGGCCGTTCGTTTTTCGCTGCGTCTTGTCTCCCATCTCGACAAAACGTGCATGTCACCTTAGCGCAATGATCCTGCGCGCTCGCACTTTGTGTTGCGATCCTTCGCCCCCGGTCAACGCGGGCTCCGGACGGCAAATCCGGTCGAGGGCTATGTCGGCCGAGAGACTCTAGGGCGCTAGGGCTGCGAAGTGGGGCATAAACATCGGGGCGTGCGCTAGATCACGCACCCCAATTTAGTCCTGATTCACAATATTTCTTGGCATTCATTGAAAATACGGCACTTTCGCCGTCTGGCAGTTGGAACATCGATTGCCAGTTCCAGTTTGGGGAGAACCTCTACTATGGCTTATGTGATCACCGATACTTGTACCAAAGACGAGCATTGCATCGAGACCTGCCCGGTCAACTGCATTCATCCCACCAAGGATGAGGCAGACTTCGCCACGGTTCCGCAGCTCTACGTGAATCCAGGCGAGTGTATCGATTGCGGCGCCTGCGTGCCCGTGTGCCCGACGAACTCGATCTATGTCATCGAGGAATTGCCGGAAGATCATCAGGCTTTCATCGAAAAGAACGCCGCGTATTACAACTGATTGCGCTTTGATTTCCGCCCGAGGAGCTCGCCCCGCCCAGCGGTGAGCTCCTTCTTTTCTCTTTTCACTGATGGCAAACGCCTATTCGCTGGCGGGTTTCGCGCCGGGCAAGCGGCTCTTCAACATCTTGATTTGCCCATTGTGGTTCGCTTCGTGCTCCGTGACGTGGAACCATTTGCAGTAGTTGTTTGTCGGGCCCCAACCCCAGGTTTTGTCCACAGTCATGAGCCAGGCATCGTCCCGCTTCCGAAACTCTTCCAGGGTCTTTTCGCGCGTTTCGTTCAGAAGATTCAGGTAGTAGTCCAGATTGTTTCCCACGATACCTTTGCGGGCAGGTTCCCCCAACTCCATGGGCATACCCCATTTTTCCTTCCACGCTTCCGGTATTTTATCGGGCGATAAGCCGTCCAGGGTGTTCAGTTGGTAGAATTTTTCGACGGCAACCAGATGGAGCAACAACGCGCCAATACGGTTGGCTTTATCGTCCAGAAGGAAGTCCAGGTCTTTTTGCGACATTCCTTTTACCGAATTTAAAACCTGCGAGCGCATGAACGCCATTTCCGACGAGAGCGTCCCTATCTGCGGCGTGTAGCCCTTCTTTGGCCCGACGATGAACAGATCACTGTCCTCGGAGTACCCCGGCTCGGAAAACAGGCCGATGCCGGCCGCCCCCGCGGTTAGCGTTGCCGAAGCTTTCAGAAAATCCCTGCGCCCAGGAAAGGGAACAAGCTTGCTCATGGTTGGTCTCCATCCAAAGGAAATAGCCCACGCCTCGACGAATCCGCGGATGATAGCAGTGGTTGGAGACTCCAGCAAGCAGGGCGCTGGAGGAGATAACAAACAGGCGCACTACGTCCCATCTGCTCGCTGATTACTGATTACTGATTACCGCTTTACTTGTTCGTGAAGCGCTCGAAATCGGCCATCTGCGAGGCCATTTCCTCGCGCGCGGCGTCGGCGGCGGAACGAATCCCCTGGATGCGCAGCTTGAATTCGTCGGGATTCGACGCGCGCATCAACGCTTCGTCGAGGGTGATCAGTTCCTTCGAATACAGGTCGAAGAGCGACTGGTCGAAGGTCTGCATACCGTATTGCGAAGTGCCGGCGGCGATGGCGTCGTGAATCAAGCGGGTTTTGTCCGGATTGATGATGCAATCCCGGATGTACGCGGTGGCGATCATGACTTCGACGGCGGGGACGCGTCCCTTATCGTCGGCGCGGCGCACCAGGCGCTGGGAGACAACCGCCTTTAATGTCGCGGCCATCTGCAAACGAATCTGTTTCTGCTCCGGGGGAGGGAAGACCGCGATAATACGCTGAATGGTTTCGGTGGCGTCGAGAGTGTGCAAGGTGGAGAAAACCAAGTGACCGGTTTCCGCGGCGAGCAAAGCCGTCGAAATGGTTTCCAGGTCGCGCATTTCGCCGACCAGAATGACGTCGGGGTCTTGACGGAGAGCGGCGCGCAGAGCGGTGGAGAAGTTCGCAGTATCGACTTCCACCTCGCGCTGATTGATGAAGCTGCGTTTGTCGCGGTGCAAAAACTCGATGGGGTCTTCGATGGTGATGAGGTGGTCGGAGCGGGTGGCGTTGATGCGGTCGATCATCGCCGCCAGCGAGGTGGACTTACCGGAACCGGTGGTACCGGTGACCAGCACCAGCCCGCGCTGCTCTTCGCAAATCTTGGTGATCACCGGAGGAAGATTCAACTCCTCGATGGTGCGAATCTTGGTGGGGATGACGCGCAGCACCATGCCGACGTTGCCGCGTTGCTGGAACACGTTCACGCGGAAACGTCCCAAACCCGCCACGCCGTAAGCCATATCCAACTCGGCGGTTTCCTTGAATTTCTGTTTTTGCCGGTTGGTCATCATGCTGAATGCCATCGACAACATTTCTTCCGGCGTAATACGCGGCACATCCGTCAGCGGGGCAAGCAAGCCATCCACGCGTAGATAGGGGTGGTTGCCAACCTTCAGGTGCAAGTCCGAGGATTTATTCTCAACCGCGCGGCGTAACAGATCATCGATACTCAGAGCCATGTGCAGACACCCCGCAAGAATGCGCTTCCTTGTTCGAAGCTAACATCCCCCACAAGATGGGAACAACAAACCTGGGAAACCCCGTAGCGGCTTAGTTACCTAGACGACGGGACAGGAAGACGCGTAGCCGCGGGTTTATCGTGGCACAGGCACTCCTGCCTGTGCTGAGATTGTGGCAGGTTAACCCACGAAACCTTTTTCCGCGCCCCTTGCAAAGCCGAGGCTTAATCTTCCGGCTTGCGCAGATACAGCGAGTCGTAAAGCAATGCCGCCAGAAAACCACCTCCCAGCGGCCCGACCCAATAAATGCCCCAATTCAGCCAGTGGCTCGAAGCTACCGCAGGCCCAAACGCCCGCGCCGGGTTCAGCGCTCCGCCGGTTAACGGTCCGGCCACCAGGATTCCTAAGGTAATCGTCAGTCCCATGGCAAAAGCCGCGCTCGACCGGAACATTCCGCGTTCATCGACCACCGTGGCGAACACCACCAACACTAAAAAGAACGTCGCCACACCCTCCAGCGCCATGCCCGACCAACGAGGAAAGTCCCGCATCAACTCGGGCGTGCCCAGGAACACATTCGTGGCAATGTCTTCCGGGATCACCAGCTTCAAGAAAAATCCGGCGAGCACTGCGCCCAATAACTGCGCGGCCCAATAAGCCAGTGACTCTAGCGTGGAAAGTCGCCGCGTTACCCAATAGCCAATGGTGATGGCTGGATTGAAATGTCCACCAGAAATATGCCCTAAGGCGGAAACCATAATGGCGAAGGTCAGTCCGCTGGCCAGCGCCACCCCCAAAAGCCCCAGGCCGCCCGAGCTGCGCAACTGAAAATCAATGCAAACGGCGCCCGCTCCAAAGAAAACCAGCGCGAAGGTCCCCAGAAATTCCGCAAACAACTTTTGCAAGAGGTTGTACATCCGAAGGCCTCCCGGGTGCTGCCAATATGTACAACGCGATGGGGAAAGTTTAGCTGGAAAGAGAAGGAGGCGCTAGGAAGCTGCGCGCCAAGTGTTCCGGAAAGTCAGTAGCAGCGGGTTTATCCCGCTGATCCTGGGGTCAGCCCGCATTTCTCACTATGCGCAACCTTTGAGCAGAAACTGTCATCCTGAGCCCGCGTGGTTTGCGGGCGAAGGATCTCGCCCTGCAGTTTCTGCTCGGCGCCTGCGACAAGCGCAGTGTGCATCGGTTGAGATCCTTCGCTGGCGCTCAGGATGACAGGTATCATGCAGCAGTTAGGATTTGTCCATGGGTGTGGTGCGAAATGCAGGCCAGGGAGAAACTGCAGTCCGGCACGCATGCAGTCTTAACGCACACATGCGTGCTCTTAAATTAAGCTAGTTCAGCGAGCTTTCAGCTGTGAACTGTTGACTGTAGACTGTCGGTTCGTCAGCGCGCTGCCGCTACCGGCGCATTCACCGGCGTCAACCAATTGTGCCGGTCCCCCTTTTTGCCGCTGGTCAGGGCGAAGAACTCCTCTTGAATCCGCCGCGTTACTGGGCCGGCCACGCCCTTGCCAATGGTGATCTTGTCGACCGAGCGCACCGGCGTCACTTCCACGGCAGTGCCCACGAAGAATACTTCGTCGGCAAGGTAGACCATTTCGCGCGGAATCACCGACTCCTTCACGGGGATGTTCAAATCGGTGGCAATCTTCACAATGGAGTCGCGGGTGATGCCCGGAAGAATGCTGGCCGACAAGGGTGGCGTAATCAGCCCGCCGTCATGCACCAGGAACAAATTCATACCGGATCCTTCGCTAATATGGCCGTCGGTATCCAGCGCGATGCCCTCAGAGAAGCCGTTCAATGCCGCTTCCATGCGGATGAGTTGCGAGTTCATGTAGTTTGCCGCGGCCTTGGACATGGCCGGCAGCGTGTTGGGGGCGATGCGCGTCCACGAACTGACGCACACATCGACGCCCTTCGAGAGCGCTTCGGGGCCCAAGTATGCGCCCCACTGCCAACAAGCCATGTAAATCTCAATCGGCGAACTCAGCGGGTTCACGCCAACTTCGCCATAGCCACGCAGCGCAATCGGCTTTACGTAACACGCGTTCATCTTGTTCAGGCGTACTAATTCACACGCCGCGTTGCAGAAATCGTCCAAGGAAAAGGGAAACTCCATGCGATAAATCTTGCCGGAGTTGATCAGCCGCTGCATGTGCTCGCGCAGCCGGAAAATCGCCGGACCGTTCGGCGTGTCGTAGCAGCGAATGCCTTCAAACACCGCCGAGCCGTAACCTACCGCATGAGTAAGCACGTGGAGCTTCGCGTCATCCCACAGTATCCATTTTCCGTTGTGCCAGATTTTTTCCGTCTTTTGTACCGGCATGATGTTGCCTCCCTAGTGAGTCGGATGGAGCCAGCTCGCAATTTGAGAATAAGACAGCGGTCCGGGAGCGTCAATGAAATCAACGCGTGCCATCTATCACTTTTTCAGCCATTTTGGCGCGGTATTTCAGAAGAACGGAACCAATTTGGAG
>Ga0335072_10011727_pt1 | contig 12553 bp, 3 predicted proteins | sample Lox_Sample_21_FD_206725 | JGI IMG/M metagenome (GOLD analysis project Ga0335072, IMG submission 206725) | Soil microbial communities from Loxahatchee National Wildlife Refuge, Florida, United States - Lox_Sample_2.1 | ecosystem: Environmental > Terrestrial > Soil > Wetlands | place: USA: Florida...
AATTTCGAGCGAATCGATCTTGCTGCGCTTGCCCAAGCCAAAGAAAATCCGCCGGTCGCTGGCCGACATGTAACTCATCCCTCCTTTGGCCTGCTCGACATGAACAAATCCTTCGGAAGTCAGCTTGAGCGAAGCGCCAATGCCATCACGATTCGATTTCGTGCCGATCAAGAGAACTTCCAGGTAATGATTGGCATTGCCGCCATCATTGCGCAGAAGTTCGGGACGATCGCCGCGCACGTTGACGGCAATATCGATATCGCCGTCGTTGTCAAAATCCGCAGTGGCCAAGCCGCGCCCCGCAATGGAACGAACGAAATCTGGCCCAAGCGAACTGGAGACTTTGGCGAACTCTCCCTTCCCGAGATTTCGGTACATCAACAAAGGCTCTTTGTACGTGACCTCGCTGTGATACAGGTTCACGTTATCGAGCATCGCCCCGTTCAATTGCAGAATGTCATTCCAGCCGTCGTTGTCGTAATCCAAAAACTTCATGGCCACGCCGCTCATCTGAATCGCCTTATTGCCGATACCGGAGCGAAATGTGTCATCGTCGAACGTGCCGTCGCGGTGGTTGAGATAGAGCCGGTTGAGCTCGAAATCCAGATGAGTGATGTAGACATCCTGCCAGCCATCGCCGTTCACATCGGCGGCGTCGATGCCCATGCCGGCCTCGTAGCGGCCATCTTCTCCGGCTGCGATTCCCGAGGTGAACGAATCGTCTTCAAAGGTTCCGTCGTGTTTATTCATGAACAGAAAATTCGGCCAGGAATCGTTCGCGACCGCGATGTCGGTCCATCCATCGTTGTTGAAATCGGCGAGCACTAAGCCCATGCCTTTGGCTTCGGGCTTGCCCACCCCGGAGGAATCGCTCACGTCGGTAAACGTTCCATCATGATTGTTGTGATAGAGCTTGACGTGCTGCCCTTTGTAGTTGCCGGGATGACAATACGAACGGTAGCCGGGACGCCGGTCGCCGCACCAGATATTGTTCTTGGGCGACCAATCGATGTAGTTCAGCACCACCAGATCGAGCCAGCCGTCTTTGTCGTAGTCGAACCAGCCTGCGCTCGTGGACCATCCACCTTCGTCGGCGACGCCGGCTTTCGCAGTAACGTCGGTGAAAGTTCCGTCGCCGTTGTTGTGATATAGAATCGCCCGGCCGTAGCCGGTGACATACATATCCGGATATCCGTCGTTGTCGAAATCTCCGACGGCCACGCCTTGCCCGTAATGCCCGAATCCTCCCACGCCGGCCTTTTCCGTTACGTCGGTAAAAGTTCCGTCGCCATTGTTGTGATAGAGAGCCGAGCGCAGCGGGTGAGGCGGCTTGTAAATGTCGGTTGCGGCGGACTGTACGAAATACAAGTCCATCAGGCCGTCTTGATCGTAGTCGATCCAGCCCACGCCGGTTCCCATGGTCTCGAGATAGTATTTCTGATCGGTCGCCGTTGCATCTTGCACAAAATCGATTCCCGTCTGCTTGATGATGTCCGTAAAGCGCACGGAGATCGCGGCATTCTGGATTTTAGCGGGATTCTGGACTTTCGCCGGTTGATTTCCGAAGGCGGTCAGATGAAGTACAAAGACAAGCGCAGCTCCCAGTGCGCAAAGCACGGCGCTCTCTGCGAACAATTCGATACGAATACATCCCCCAGACTTGTGCATGACCCGAAAACTTCGCTCGGCAAACGTTCGCTTCACAGTGTGCGATCAGCGAGTACCAGCGCGAATTGCAGCAGCTGCTGTCGCGCTTCGGTCGACAATAGCGTGCCACCGGAACTGGATTGCGTCGGCGCTTTTGCTAATGCCTCCTCGATCCGATTCACATCCAATCCGCCGGAGCTGCTGCCTTTGAAACGATTCAGCACTTCTCGTGCTTTGTCGATCTGACCGGTCTGATAGTAAAACACTCCCAAGGTGGAATAGCTGCCAACCCACTCCGGCAGCAAATCCACCGCACGCTTTAAGCGCTGCGCGGCCTCCTGTGATCTGCCTTCGAGTGCGTCGACAATTCCCAACCCCCAGAGCAATTTCCCGGAACTCGGTATTCGGGCCAGGCCTTTGTGCAGAATCGCGCTCGCCTCCGCAGTGTTCTCCTGCCGCAATTCGAGCAATGCCAGCGAAAGATAGTACTGATCATTGTCCGGATTGCGCGCAATCGCGTCGTGAAAGATTCCCTCCGCCTTGGCGCTCTCGCCCAGATGCGCATAGATGTCTCCGAGAAGCGAGAGATAAGCATCGTCTTTTCGTGCGGAATCCGAGACGGTTTGCGCCGTGTCGAGCGCTTGCGAATATAACCCACGTCGGAAGTACGCATCCGCCAGATCGAATTTGATGTCGTCGGACTCCGGATTGGCATGCAGAGCTGTCTGGAAGTGGGCGATCGCGTCCTCGTACATATGAAAGCGCGCGAGCAATACTCCGACCCCGGTCTGCGTGCGAAAGTCCTCGGCGCTCAGCTGATCAAGCTGGGCGATAGCCTTGCGCGCGTCGTCGATTTTTCCGAGCTTGAGATACGCCTCCGCAAGCAAATACAAATCCTGCGGCTGATCGGGATGCTTCTGAATCTGCTCGTTCAATTCAGTGAGATCAAGTTCCGTGCGCGCCAAAGGCGCAAGTACCGAACGGTTATCGAGATAGTCGAAAAGATGCTGGTACGGATACGGGCCGGTTGGCGCATCTTTCGCCAGAGTTTGGAACACATGAAGATCGCGGTCTGCCGCCTCGTTCTGGTGAAGGCTCCGTTCCACCATCGAAAGTTTGTAATAGCCGGTCGACGGATTCTGACTTGACTTCACATACTTGCGCAGCAACACGGCGGCCTCGGCAAATTTTCTGTTTGCGATTCGCAGGTTCGCCAACTCGAGCAGAGCCTCGGGGAAACCAGGCTTGTAGTGCAGCGTTTGCTGGAACAATGCGTCGGCCGCGGCCTCGTTGCCTTGGCGCTCTTGCATGTATCCGAGGTTGAAGAGACAAACCGCGTCGTGAGGATCGTGTTTGAGCCCTTCCTCGAAATACTTTCGCGCTTCGTCGAAACGGCCCAGCCGCCGATACGAGAGCCCCAGAAAGGCATACGATCTGGCCGCCGGATCGAGTTTGATCAGCTTCTGGAATTGCTCGATCGCTTTATCGGCTCGTCCCGCCATGAAATAGCCTTCGCCCAGAGCGGCCTGAAGATCGACTCGTTGGGGGGCAAGCTTGATTCCCGATTCGAGCAACGGAATCGCATCTTCGAAATAGTTTTGCGACATGCTGACGCGGGCCAGTAGGAAGATAATGTCGGTATTTTCGGGAGCAAGTTTGTGGGCACGCGCCAGAAGATCGAGCGCATCGACCGCTTTCGATTGATCCGTATCCACCTGCGCCAGTAGATACATTGTCTCCGCCGCCTCCGGCTTCAGGCGGAGCGCGCGCGTGAGGACCAGTTCTGCGTCCGTGTCGTCGTGACTGCGCAGGTAAGCCTCGCCCAGATTGTAGAGAATCTCGAAAGTTTCCGGTTGCAGCGCGTTCGCTTTCTCGAGTTCAAATTCCGCCTGCCGGTACTGCTTAACCGAGGCGAGGAAGACACCTAGACTGAAGTGCAGGCGAACATCATTGGGGTGCTCAGCCGAAATCTTTTTCGCTAGAATCAACCCCTGCGCGGTATGCCGTGCCACCAAATCGCAGCGGACTAAGTTGAATTCAGTTTCCAGGTTCTGCGGGTGCACCCGTTGAAAATGCGGAATGGCAGCCGCCGATTCGCCCTTCGACATCAGGAGCAAGCCCAAATTGTAGTTCCCATCGTTGTCTGCTGGGTCGACATGCAAAATACTCTCGAATTCTTGTTCCGCAAGATCCGGCTTATTCTCGGCGACGTAAAGATTTCCCAGGTTATTGTGTGTTTTCACCGACTTGGGATTTAGGCGCAGCGCGTGCTGAAATGCCTGCAGCGCGCTGTCGTAATCTTTCTCGCTGCTGTAGATAATTCCCAGCAGATTGTAGGCGGCAACGCTCGTAGGATGCCGCGCGAGTTCTCCCTGGATCTTCTGTTTCGCTTCGCTGATCGCGCCTTGCTGCAATAGCGTCTGCGCTTCCACCAACTCCGCAGAGTCTGGCTCGCTCGCACCCGTGGCCGCGGGACGCTGCTGTCCAAGAGCCCAGCCAGCGGCGAGAATCAGCGCAAGTCCCAACATCGCTGGGGGTTCAAGTCGCGCCGCGCAGCGTGGCACGACGGAAACACGCCTTTGCAGTCTGTCCATAGAGCATTCGGTACAACGAAAAATATCAGTGCAGCATCTCGAGCGCCTCTTGAGCCATCTTGTTTCCGGGCTGCTGCCGAAGCAGTTCCTCCAGAACTTCTCGTGCTTTGGCGGTATCTCGCAACAGCGTGTACAAACGCGCCAGATTCAAATACGCATCTTCGAAACTCGGAGCGACGCGAATGCAGCTCTTGAATTCGTCTTCAGCTTCCGAGTATCGATGCTCCTGCACGAGCAGGACGCCCAGATTATTTCGCGCTTCCGCATAATCAGGTTTTATGTCGAGAGCCGTTTGCAAATAGTGTGCAGCCCGATCGTAATCCGATTGGCGGGCGTAGAGCATGCCTGCGCTGTAATTGGCTTCTGGGTCGTTCGGTTCAATTTCGAGAGCTTGAGCGAGGAATTTCGCGGCTTGATCGTAATCGCCGCGATGACGATAAAGATTTCCTAAGTTCACCAGCGCGACTGCATATCCTGGCTTGAGGGATAGCGAATGTTGAAAGTTAGCGACCGCTTCGTCGGAGCGTCCCTGTTCGGCCGCAATCGTTCCCAGGTTGTTCCAGGCTTCCGCGTAATTGGGCTGCAATTGGATCGCCCGCTCAAGATAACCCTGCGCTTCCGCTAATTTTTTCGTCCGCAGGCAAAGAGTTCCAAGATTGTAATAAGCTTCCGACGAATTGGGCTGGGCGGCAATGACTTGCTTGAAGGATTCTGCTGCCTGCTCCATGTAGCCGCGATGAAACAGAGCAATTCCGTAAGTGAAGTCATTTCTCTGAAACCCATCATCAGGCAGAATTCCGGCAAATGGTAGCGCTCGTTCGAAGCGCTCTGCCTCGATGTTTGGCCGCGATCTAAGGTCGTCGACAACTTGTGATGGCGCAACAATTCCCTGGTAGACCTTGATAATCATTCCTGAAGGATCGATCAAGAACGAAGCCGGAATGAGTAAGTCACGACGGCGATCAAAAAGATAGCGGAAGAGAATGTTATAGATTCCTGCAACTTCGTCGGTCGCAAGAAGAATCGGAAAAGAAAATCTCTGACGTTCCAGGGTTTCCCGTAGAGCGGCTGGATTGGCTCCCAAGTCGAGATTCATGGCGACAACCTCAATCCCAATTCGCTCGAGATCGGGCCAGCGTTGCTGCAGTTCTCGCAATTGCACAATGCTATGTTGAGCTCCGACGTTCCAGAACACCAGCAGGACGAAGCGGCCGCGAAACGACTGAAGCGCGCGAACACTGCCACTCGTGTCGGCCAACGAAAACAGGGGAGCGATCAAGGGCTCAATCAGCCAAGTCTCGACACGATCGGGTAATTTTTCAGGTTCCGAGTCATTTTGAGCATGTACCCACGCAGCAGGCGTTGCGGAGAATGGTTGAACCCGAATGCTCGCCGATCCCTCTTCAATCTCGATGCGATGATTCACCGGCAAATTCTCAAATACCTGACACGAACCGCCGGTCCAACGCACCGTTGCACGTACGCCCTCCCGCTCCTCGGCCATCCCAAACAGAAGTTCCTTCGTATGCTGAGCAAGGAAGCCGGATCCACCTTGCAGATATTTTGTCTGCTTTTTTCCAGCGGCTTCCACCGTAACGGCAGCGCCAATTGCATCGCGATTGCTGGTTTTTCCTTTCAGGCGAAAAACGATCGAGTGCCCGATTCCGTTCGCTGTGCACCGCAGAATCCGAATCTGCGGCGAGTTACGGTTCTTCAGAATCAGTTCCAGGCGCCCGTCATGATCGAGATCTGAGAGCACGAACGAACGGCTGTCTTCGAGGAAATCCAAGCCGAGCGAACCCGAAACTTCCGAAAACGTGCCGTCGTGGTTATTCAGATGCAAAATATTTCTCTCGTATCCGCTCCACGACGAGTCTGAACGTATCAGTTCATTGATCGCGTTCCAACCGTGTTCATAATTCGGCGACGGCCTGGAGGTGCTGGGAGACTTGCCGACAACTTGCCGCCAAAAAAAACTACCCAAATCTCGTCGATCTGACCCGGAAACATATCCGTTGGCAATGTACAAATCCGGATAGCCGTCATGGTCGAAATCCCAGGCGTCGGAACACCAGGCCCAGCGGCCGATGTCGACGCCGCTCTCGCTGCTCACATTCTTGAATTGTCCGTTTCCTAAATTGCGATAGAGAGAGTTGCCGCGCGCGTGCTGCCGATAAAGCGCACGCATCTCCTCAGTCTCTTTCTCGTGAAAGACGGGCTGCCCGGAAACTCGCAATCCGGCCGCCGACCACATATTGGAAACGTAGATGTTCTGCCGACCGTCGTTATCGTAGTCGAGCCACGTTGCACTCATGCCCGCACCGACATCGTTGACGTGAGCCGCATCGGAAATGGCGGTAAAGGTGCCATCGCCATTGTTGCGGTAAAGATTGTTCCGGCCAAAGTCGTTGGCGACATATAGACTCGGACGGCCATCGCCGGTAAAGTCGCCCCATGCGCAGGCAAAGCTGTAGCGATCGTTCTCCGCGTTTAGACCAGCGGCTTCAGTGCGATCGGAAAATTTACTGTCCCCGTCATTGTGCATCAGGAAGTTCGGCGGTCCATTGCGGGCGTCGAAGTATGGCGCGGGATAGTGATATTGATCGAGCCCCAGATAATACGAATACAAGCAGAAGTAAATATCGAGTTTTCCGTCACTGTCATAGTCGGCAGCGGCAGCGTGCGTGAAGGTTCCCTGAGGAGATTGAGCGAATTTGAAGGCATCGCGCTTCCGCTGGAATTTTCTGCTTCCCTGATTCACAAAAAGCTGCGGCCCCGTGGCGCAAACCACGAGCAGATCTTGCGCACCCTTGTTTTCGAAATCAGCAAACAGAGCGCAGGCCGTTCCCTCGAGCAGTCCGACGCCGGACTTGTCGGTGATGTCTTCAAACGTCCCGTCGCCACGGTTCCGATATAAGCGGTTCGGCAATCCGGGAGGCTGGCACACGTAGAGATCATCGAAGCCGTCATTGTCGACGTCGCCGACCGCGAGACCATTGTTGCCATAAACGTCGATGCCGCTGGCTCCGTCGAGAACGGTCCGCCAATAATCTGCCCCGTGCAGCAGCTGGTTCTTGTAAGACTCTGTCGCGCCCAATGCCGCTGCCGTAACGTCTGCGAACGCTGGCCCTCGCACGCGGCTCACAAGTTCCGCCATAGCTTCCCAACGAACGGCTATCCATTCCGTGGAATCGGTTCGCATCCATTGCGTTTTCCAGAGGCCGATTCGTTCTTCTCGAATGCCGTTCTTGGCGGAACCCACCAGATCGTAGCGGATATCAGCCTGTATCGGCGTCGAATTCGACGGATTTTCAATACGAACGATTTGGAACTCCGCTGTCTCCACTCGCACGTACCCGGAAAAATACCTCGTAAGTTCATCCAGAAAGCGCTCACCGCCGGAAGTCAAGTCAGGGCTGAAACTTCGCCGAACTACTTCAATCAGCGCGTCGGAACGAAGAGTCTTCTCTTGCGCGGGACGCAGCGAGCAAGCTTGTACGGTGCTTGCAAGAAAAGTCGCAGCGTGAATCGCCGGCGCGGCGCGTCTAAGAGCGTCACTCCAGGCAGCGAGAACTTGCATGATCTCAAGCGCGTACTTTTCAGTGATGAATTCGTCGAGACCAGGTTGGACCAGGCGCAACACGTCATCGAGCGGCGACTGGGCCGGATACTTCGGCCTCAGGCGAAACTCTCCAGCGGTGAAGTGGCGAGATGCCACGCTACTGTGACAAAACGGCGCGGCCATAAATGCCGTCGGCACCCAACTCATCGCCTTCAGAAAATCTCTGCGGGTGAATCCGTTCTCGGGCGGGAAAAACGACATCCTTGGCAACCTGATCCGCAAAGGGCTTCCATGTTAGCACTTCGCTGATCAGAAATTGAGTGTGGCAGATATCCTCGTCCGCCCCGCAAGTGGCAACGAGCCTTCGAGCGTCAAGAGCGCAGAGCTGGAAATTTCCTCGACGAACCCGGCGGGGCTTCGTGACAAGAGGATCTAAGCCCTTCTAGGGCAGAGTGTTCTTCCGAATAATGCAAAACTACTAATTTCTTATTGACAACGGATTTCAACCTGTTCTATGTTAACGCCCAAAATGTACACGTTTACATTTTCGGAGTACTGAAAGCCGTTTGGTTTGTGGTTGTGGGTTTCCTGGGGATTCAGAAAAATCTATTGGAGGGAAGGCCATGAAGCCTTGTTCGCCCCGCGTCGCGTCTGTCGTTGGCACGATTTTTGCCCTGCTTTTTAGCGCATCCCTCCTCAGAGCGCAGGTCGACACCGGTTCAATCACCGGCACTGTCCGCGACGCGTCGGGCGCAGTGGTCAGCAGCGCCAAGGTTACGCTGACCAATGAAGGCACGGGAATTGCGCTCTCGACCCAAACGGGCGCAGATGGCGTCTACAGTTTCAGTCCGGTGCGCATCGGCAGCTACACGCTCCAAGCTGCCGCTGCCGGATTCAAGACTGAAGTGCAGACACACGTGGTCGTGGACGTGAGCGCGCGCGTGCTGCAAAACTTCACGCTTCAGCCCGGCCAGGTCTCTGAAACGGTCGAAGTCACTTCAGAAGCTCCGGTGCTGCAAAATCAAGACGCCTCGGTAGGTCAGGTGGTGGGCCAGCGCGATATCAACGATCTTCCTCTGAACGGTCGAAACTTCACGTTCCTAGCTCAATTAGCGGCTGGCGTGAACACCCCAGAGGCCGACACTCGCGGGAATGCCGCCAGTGGCGCATTCACTGCCAACGGCAATCGTCCCGCGCAGAACAACTACATGCTCGATGGAATCGACAACAATTCCGACACCGTGGACTTCCTCAACGGCACCAACTTTGTCGCTCTTCCTCCCGTCGACGCCATTCAGGAATTTAAGGTCCAGACATCGGATTTCAGCGCCGAGTACGGCCGTTCTGGCGCTGCCGTGCTGAACGCAAGCTCCAAGTCCGGCACAAACCAAATCCATGGCGACGTTTGGGAATTTTTCCGCAATGACAAGTTTGACGCTGCCGACTACTTCGAAGATGCCGGCCATGTTCGGAAGGGCGAACTTCGCCAGAACCAGTTCGGAGCCACGATCGGCGGACCGGTAATTAAGAACAAGATCTTCTTTTTCGGAGATTATGAAGGCCTGCGAAGAATCCAAGGTACGGTTCTGACGGGTAATGTGCCGACGGCCGCTGAACGGGCGAGCAATTACACGGACTTTGCCGACTTGATCACCGGGCAACAGACTTCGAGCCCAAACACGCTTACGGATCAACTTGACCGCAGCATGCCGCTCGGCACCATTCTCGATCCTGCGACTACCCGGGCCGTCACTGCCGGGACGACGGACCCGGTTTCGGGTCTGACTGCCACCGAAACTGGATTTGTTCGCGATCCGTTCGGAAGCTGCCCAGCCAGTACTACCAATTTCGGGGGCGCCGGCGATGCAAGCACCTGCGGGCTGAACCAGATTCCCGCCGCCCGGCTCGATGCAAATGCCATCAAGCTGCTGAATCTTTATCCGAATCCCACGGACCAGACCGTTTTGTTTTCCAATTTCGCCAATTCACCGAAACTCGATGAGCACAGCAACGCTTTTGACACTCGGCTCGATCTTGATTTCAACGATGCAAACCAGTTGTTCTACCGCTTCAGCTACAAGGATGATCCCCAATTCATTCCTGGCATCTTCGGCGGCGTGGCCGACGGTGGCGCTTTCCAGCAAGGCAACCAGACGGCCAATGCGCAGCAGAGCGCCCTGGTTTATACGCACGTATTCTCCCCCACGTTGGTCAATGTGGCCCGCGCCGGACTTAATTATCTGAAGACCACGCGCGCAGGTCCGGTGGCTAACGAACTTACAAACATCCCAGGCCAATACGGTATCCAGGACATTCCGCAGACGCAGCTTAACGGCGGTCTGCCCGCGTTCGGAATCAACGGACTCTCGACGCTAGGCAGTAATTCGTTCCTGCCGTCCGACGAAATCAGCTCTACGTTCCAACTGACCGACGATCTCACCAAAATCTACGGCAAGCACACGTTCAAGATGGGCTTCGAGTGGCAGCACGTGAAATTCTCCACCCTGCAACCATCCTGGTCGCACGGTGAATTCGATTACAACGGCGATTTCACGGAAATACCGAATATCGGTGTCACAGGCACAGGCACCAACCTGGCCGACCAGGGCAGCACAGGAAGAGCGGCATTTCTTCTGACCCCGACCGCATCGACGGTGCCCGGGGGCATTCCCGACCTCGGTGGATCGACAAATATCTATGCCTCAAACACCTATCTTACCGACGATGGCAAAAACTACTATGGAACTTACTTCAATGACGATTGGAAGGTCACTCCCAAGCTGACTCTTAACTTGGGTTTGCGTTGGGACTACTTCCAGCTCGTGTATGAGCATCATGGCGCGCAAGCCAATTTCGTTCCTGGAGGAGCTCCGACTGGGGCTCCGATGTACATTCTGCCCGGAAGCACGAACCCGGCGAACCTTTCCTCGAGTTTCACCAACCTACTCGCAGCCGATGGCATAAATCTCGCTATTACGAACAAGTATGGAAAGGGATTGGGCAATGCCCAAAAAACGAATTTCGCCCCTCGTTTTGGCTTCGCTTACCAAGCTACACCGAAGTTAGTGGCCCGCGGCGGATGGAGCATCTTCTCCAACGGATTCGAAAATCGAGGATATTCGCCGAACCTAGGCGAGAGCTACCCGTTTGAGTTCGACTTCAATTTCACCCCTCCCAATGATTGGACACCGATTACCTTCTCGGGGTGTGCGAACGCAGGCGGCGCTGGGCAAGGAACTGCGGTCAATTACACCGCGAGCTTCGAGACGGGGTTTGCCTGCACTCCGCTAACTCCGACAGCGGTTCTGGCAAATGGTTTAAGCTTGCGCGGCATTCAATTCAACTATCAAACGCCCTATACGATGAGTGGAAATTTCACGCTGCAATATCAGCTTACGCCAACGATGACCGTTCAGGCAGGATATGTGACTACGTTGGCGCGTCACTTGGAATCGTTCCCCAACACGAACGTGCCAACCGCCATTCTGCCGAATGGCACCCAACTCACCAACACCGCCGGTGCGAATGGGACAGTGGGAAGTGGGGCGTTTCCGGCTGCTCAGGGCGGTATTCCCTGGCCTGATTTTGGCGAGGGCAGCAGCTATGCGGCAACGATCGGCAATAGCCATTACAACGGCCTCCAAACGAGGGTTGAAAAGCGCTTTGCCAGTGGTCTGGATTTCCTGGCTACGTACACGTGGTCGCAAACTCGAACCGACGCCGGAGACCTGCTGAACGGCGGCAGCTCGCAAGGATTCCGCGCGCCGAACGTGCCGGGTGTAGGAATCAAATATGACTACGGCCTAGCCGACTTCGACATTCGCAACGTTTTCCACCTCAGTGGCGAGTACCAATTGCCGTTTGGAACGGGCAAGCGTTATCTGGCCCAGGCTGGAACGGCGAACAAATTGTTCGGCGGTTGGAGCATCCAGCCCATTGTGGTGCTTGAAGGAGGCCAACCGATTACATTCAGTTGTCCATCGGGCACCAGCTCGGGAAGCGGTTGCTACGACCTCATTGTGCCAGGCCAGTCAATAGACCGAGGACTGCATATCGATTCCAACGGCAGACTGAGTTTCTTTGGCAACCCCAAGGCGTTCAGTCAACCGCCAGCATGTACGGCGCTACCTTGTCCGCTTTCGACCCTCGGCGGTCCGCCAACGCCCGTGGCCGGACCTACGTTCAACCGGTGGGATTTCTCGACCTTTAAGGACATGCACTTCACCGAACGCTACATGCTGCAGTTCCGGGCGGAGTTCTTCAACATCCTGAACCACCCGAACTTCAATGCTCCCAATTTTGGAGGCAACGGTGTCGTGGCGGTTCCGAACTCCGGCAACTTCCTCAATTCGGCCTTTGGCGAGATTGGATCGACCCGGGATGCCCCCTACGATCCGCGGCAGATCCAGTTCGCGTTGAAGTTGTACTACTGAGTTCGAAAACAAAATCGGGAACCGATGGCATTTCAGACCGCCTCGGTTCCCATATTCGTTCGGTCTCAACCCGTGCAGCCGAGGTGGTACCATCCCAAGATCGTGAACCCGAAGTACCGATGGAGTTTCTTCCTAATGGCAGCGGTGGCGGCTTATTCCCCGCTATGCTCCGCTCAAGAACCCGCCAAGAATCTGGATCGTGAATTCCAGACCGCCGTTGCCGATTACAATTCGGGAAAACTTGCGCAAGCGGCGGCAGAACTAGAGAAGCTTGTGCTCGTGGCTCCGAAGAATTCCGAGGTCCAGGAACTTCTCGG